>Ga0256833_1003494_pt1 | contig 10715 bp, 7 predicted proteins | sample 356284metaG_FD_190535 | JGI IMG/M metagenome (GOLD analysis project Ga0256833, IMG submission 190535) | Hydrothermal vent microbial communities from Mid Atlantic Ridge, Atlantic Ocean - 356-284 | ecosystem: Environmental > Aquatic > Marine > Hydrothermal vents | place: Atlantic Ocean: Mid...
AGGCGGCTGTCGCTGCCCAGCGTTTCGTTGGCCTCGTGCATCAGATCGAGCAGCATGTTGGCGTTGTCGAGGTCGTAGACCGGCTGGGTAATGATGCCGAAGGCACCGTGTTCGATCTTTTTGAGCATCTTTTTCTGCAGGCTTTTGGGGTTGCGCGCAAACGAGTTGATCACGGCGAAAGGAACGATAGGGCGCGGCGAAACGGTGAAAGGTTTGCCTTCGAGGTCGGTGCTTTCGTTGAATTTCGCGACGATGTCGAGCAGGAGGCTGCTGTCGCTTTCGAACACCCCTTTGGCGTCGCGCTGGTCGGAGATTTTCGCCGGGTCGCCGGTGAGGGCAAGAACGGCGCGGACATCGGCTTCGTTGGCCGCAAGCAGATCGCTTTGCAAAGCGATACGGTTGCGGTCGCGCATGCTCATTGTCGCGAGCACGGGCTTGCCGAAGGCGTTTTGCAGCCGCATGGCGGCGAAAAGGGCGTTGTACTTGAGCTTGGCCAGCGGATTGTCGGTGGTGCTGAAGCCGTCGACGAGGGCGTCGAGGCCGAGCTCGGCGACGGTGTCGATCACGTTTTGAAACGAGGCCGAATGACCGGGGGTGGTTTCGAGCGTAATGCAGCGTCCGGTCGCTAGTTTTTGTTTGAGGGTCTCGAACACGGGGATTCCTGCTTTGCGATATAATGGCGCCATTATATCGAAGGGGAGCCTAAAAACGATGCGGTTGTGTGTATTCGATTTCGATTCGACGCTGATGGACGGAGAGACCATCGACTTTTTCGCCGAGGAGCTGGGGCTGCGCGAACCGGTCGCGGCGATTACCGAACGGGCGATGAACGGGGAACTGGACTTTTTCGAAAGCCTCATCGAGCGGGTGAGCCTGCTCAAAGGCCTGCCGATGGAGCGGGTCGAGGCGATCAGCCGGTCGCTGCCGTATATGCCCGGGGCCGAAGAGACGATCGCCGAGCTCAAAAAACAGGGGCTGACGGTGGTCTGTTTCAGCGGCGGATTTCGCACGGCGACCTCGTACGCCAAAGACGTCCTCGGCTTCGATGCCGACTTTTCCAACGCCCTGCATGCCAAAGACGGCAAACTTACGGGGCTCGTCGGCGGGGATATGATGTTCAACTGGTCCAAGGGCGATATGCTGGTGCGGCTGCAGAACATTCTAAACGTCACGCCCGAAGAGACGATGGTCGTCGGCGACGGGGCGAACGATTTGAGCATGTTCGCCCATGCCGGCACGCGGGTGGCGTTTCGTGCCAAAGCGGTACTCAAAAAAGAGGCGAACATCATCATCGAGCAAAAAGACCTGCGCGAGATACTCGGAAGGCTGATGTGAATCTTTGGGAAAAGTACAATCCGGGTGCATCTTTGGCCGATGCCGTTGCGGCATACAGCGGCATACGGCCTGAAACGGGCGAAGAGAAGCAGCTTTTCGCCTTGCTCAAACGCCATTTGACCCGGCGCGAACTTCGCTGCTTCGTGATGGCCGAAAGCGGTGCGGAGATTGCCGCCTGCGCCGAGGCGACGGGCTGCGAACCGGACGAGGCCCTTCGCCTGCTGGACAAAGCACGCAGCAAACTGCGCCGCCCTGCGTTTAACAAAATGCTGCGGGAACTTGCACAAACGCAGGAGTGACGCGAAGAAGGCGTTACCGGAATATCCCGACCGTCATCCTGACCTCCCCCGCCCGTCACCTTGAACTCGATTCAGGGGCCACGGCATAACCGGCTTGTGGATTCCGGATCGAGTCCGGAATGACGGAGGGGCCTCATCCGGCAGCAGCCGTTAGGTTTGTCGAAAGCCGAAGCCGTACAAAACTCTTCAAATAATTTTTACTTATCTACCTTGTTTTATCTCAACTTTATTTAATTGTGATAACATTGTTACCCAATCACCGAAGCGGTGCCGTTCGACGGCATCGCGGAACAAGGAACGACGATGCGTAATTCGATCTGGATGGCGGCGGTACTCTGCGTGGGGCTGATGAGTACGGCGGCGAACGCCGACATCAAAAAAGGCCAGAAAGCCTATTTGAAAAACTGTAAAAAGTGCCACGGAATCGGCACCAAAGGCGCCGCGATGAAGACGCAGGCGCAGTGGAAGGCGGCGTTCGAGGACGATGCGAAGCTTTTCAAGGCGTGGCACAAGAACGACCCCAAGGCGAACAAGTTCGTCCATAGCAAGAAATTCAAGAAATACGCGCCGCATTTGCGTGATTTCCTGATGCATTACGGGTCGGATTCGGGCAATATTCCTTCGTGCGGCTGACGCCGCATTTTCACTCCTCTTCTTCTTTCGCTCCAAATTGCATCAGCAGCTCGGCGGCGCGAAGCCGCTTGTGTTTGCGGGCGATTCTTAGCGCACTGAGCCCCTGCGGGGACGTCAGGTCGGCATCGGCACCGGTTTCGAGCAGGAATTTCGTAATCTCGTAGTGGTCGTAGTAGACCGAGAGCATCAGGGCCGTCCATCCGAAGGCATCGACGACGTCGGCTTTGGCGAAGTTGGCGATCAGCTTTTCGACGGCATAGAGCCTGCCCGCTCCCGCGGCGGCCATCAGCGGTGTGCGTCCGTTGGCGTCGCGGTAATCGACATCGCTTCCCAAACGCAGCAGCAGATCGAGATGCGCCTTGCTCAGAGGATCGGAGGCACGGCTGGCGGCATGAAACAGCGGCGTCCATCCCGCACGGTTGGTCGGGATGTCGTTGTGCGCGCCTTTGTCGAGCAGCAGGGTTTGGACTGCGCGAAAACGCGGGGCTTGTTTGGGAAAGCGCTCGATACCGCGATGCACGAGGGTCAGCGGCGTGTGGACGCCTTCGACGCAGAAAATATTGGCGCCCGCTTCGATCAGTGTTTTCGCCCCGTCGGGATTGCCGTTGCGCAGTGCCAGCGTCAGGGCGGTCGCCTGATTGTCGGTGCGGTGTTCGAGCGTCGCGCTGCGTGCGATCAGCAGTTCGAGGATTTTTTCAAAGCGGGCATGCGATGCGGCGATGATGAGCGGCGTGATGCCGTGCAGGTCGGCCGCGTCGATGTCGAGCCCTTTGTTGAGCAGCCAGACGATCAGCTTCGTATTGGTACCGAACACGGCATGGTGCAGGAGTGTCCGTCGCTGCTCGTCGGGCCGGCGCAGGTCGCTTGGACTCGGGGCGTTGCGGATGATGCCGTGCAGCTCTCCGCGGCGGGCGAGGGCGAAAAGATCGCTATCCGGCTCGTACAGCGCCCGAGTTTCGCGCATCGCACCGGCAAGCGTTTCGCCGTCGCATCGTGCGGCGATTTCGAGCGGGGTGACGCCTTCGGTATTTTGTGCCGACGCCGACGCCCCGTAGCGAAGGAGCGAGACGGCGGTTTCGGTATCGCAAAGCACCGCGGCAAAATGCAAAGGCGTGTTGCCGTCACGGTCGGCAAGGTTGGGGTTCGCGCCGTAATCGAGCAGGGTCTGCACGATGTTTTTTCGACCCAGTTTGAGGGCGAAGATCAGCGGCGGCTCGTGACCGAAGGCATGATGGTCGACGTCGAAGCCTTCCGCTTCGATCATCTGCACGACTTCAGCGGTATCGCCGGCACGCATCGCGTCGTAGAAGCGGTCGCTTTTGTGCTCGATGATTTCGCCTGCGGCGGGGTCGCACATCGGGGTTCCGAGAATCAGGGAACTGTAAAGCCGCTGCATGAAGGGCATCGCACACCTTTTTTTCCTACTATCGTATCACAAAAGCCGCCAATGCGGCAACCAATAGCCTTGTATGGCAAAAGAGGTGCAATGGAACATCGTCCGGCGGGCTGTCGTAGATTTCGCTGTCACGACTCAGATACAGTCCTTCAAGTCGTTGCGCAGACACTGGTGAAATACGGTGACAACCCGGATGTCTCTTCGGTAAACGACGGCTTGGAAGTGTACGACGCGTGTGAGGTTCGATGCCCCATAGTGTAAACGCTTATAAACATTTACATAAAATATGCTATTGTTATAAATGTTTATAACCGTTTACAGCAAGGGGTTAAGATGCTTAAAAATATAAAAAGATATCAAGATAGGTTTTTAAAGTCATTTGATATTACTTACAGGCGCTATCTGTTTAAAGAGATAGATTTTGATGATAAAATGATAGCCGTCTTTGGAGCAAGGGGTGTCGGAAAAACGACGATGCTCTTTCAATATCTGCAGGATTTGCAAAAAGCAAATAAAGAAGCGCTCTATATCTCTCTAGACTATCCGTTTTTAAGTGGTGTGGATCTGATCGAGATCGTCGAATCGTTTGTGGAAGATGGCGGAGAGTACCTGCTTTTGGATGAAGTGCATCGATATAAAGATTTTTCTTCTTATCTCAAAACCATTTATGACCTTTTTGACATAAAAGTTATTTTTACAGGTAGCAGTGCGACATCCATCCTTAATGCAAAGAGCGACCTTAGCAGAAGAGTCACACTTTATAATCTTTATGGTTTCTCGTTTAGGGAGTATTTAGAGGTGAAGTTTTCTATTGCGTTGGAAAGTTATACGCTTGAATCTCTCCTTGAAAGTCATGAAGAGATTGCAAAAACGATAAAAATAGATATATTGAAAGAGTTTAAAACGTATCTGAAAACAGGTTATTATCCATTCTATACCCAAAAGCAAAGTTCATATTTGCAAAACTTACTCAATACAATTAATCTCACTATCGATTTAGATTTAACTTCTCTTGGACTCATAGAGCAAAAATATACCTATAAACTCAAAAAACTTTTAGAAGTTATTTGTGAGAGTAAACCTTTCGAGGTAAATTACACAAAGATAGCCGCTCTTGCTGAGATAAGCAGGGTGAAACTCTACGATTACATCAGCTATCTATCGGATGGGCAGATGCTCCTTTTGGTAGACGAAGCATCCGCAGGACTCAAAAAAATCAACAAACCCACAAAGATATATTTCAACAATACCAATCTGCTTTATGCCTATTGTGAAAACAGTGAAATCGGCACAAGAAGAGAGACGTTCTTTGCCAATCAGTTGTCCCAACAATATCGCCTGCATATCCCTAAAAAGGGAGATTTTTTAGTAGAAGAAAAGTATCTGTTTGAGATAGGTGGCAAAAATAAAAGTTTTAAGCAGATAGCAGACATATCCAACTCTTTTGTGGCAGCAGACGATATAGAAGTAGGCAGTGGCAACAAGATACCGCTTTGGTTGTTTGGGTTTTTGTATTGACGGTGAGATATAAGGTGGCATCGTTTAGGTTTTGGGGAGCTGGTCATTGCATGAAGGGCATCGCACACCTTTTTTTCCTACTATCGTAATCACAAAAGCCGCCGTCGCGGCAACCTGGCCGTATTGTTGTATAATAAAAACGAAATTTTTACATGGCGGGGAGAAAAGCGATGGAAAGTGCGTCGTCAGCGGATCAGTCGTGGATTCTCCGCCAGCAGATTTTTGCCATCAAAGTCATTTCCGCCGCATTCGCGATAGGGGTATTGCCGTTCGCGTGGCTGAGATTCAGCGAGGGCAACGTCGTGGTGGGGACGAGTCAGCTTCTGTTGTCGCTGCTTCTGGGCCTCGGGTTTTTCCGGCTACGCCAAGATCCGACATTTTACCGATACTATTCCGTCGCTTTCATGGTGGCGTTTTTCCTCTATTCGGCGATTATCTTCTTTTACGTACCGCAAAACCATCTGAATATCCTTTGGGTCGTGGCGGCGCCGATTCTTATTTTTTTCTTTCTCAACCGCCTCGGCGGTATCGTCATGTTTATCTGGGTGATGCTCTTTATCGCTTATCTCGTACTCAGCGGCCATCCCTACACGCCCGCCGAATACATTACGCTTCTCGCTGCGTTTTTGACGACGACATTCGTCATGTACATTTACGAACGCATCAAAGAGGGAGAAAAACGCCGCTTGATGCGTTACGGACGTGCGCTGCAGCGGGAAGTCGCGCGCAAAACGGCGGACCTGAAAGCGCTCAACGAACAGCTTGAAGCGCGTGTACGCGAAGAAGTCGACCGGCGGATCGAACATGAGCAGATGCTTTTGCGCCAAAGCCGTATGGCTTGCATGGGTGAAATGATCGACGCGATCGCGCATCAGTGGCGTCAGCCGCTGATGCATGCCAATGCCGTGCTGGTGAATCTGCAGCACGACGTCGAAGCCGCCGCGCCGCCGAGGCGGCTGAACGCAAGAATTTCGGAAGTGTTCGCATTGACCGAACATATGTCGCGCACGATCGACGATTTTCGCAAACTGCTCGAAGACGACAAGGAAAAAACACGTTTTGATGTCGAAGGAGTCGTCGATGAGGTGCTCGAGCTGCTTCGGGGGCAGCTTAAAAACATCGCGGTCGATGCTCGGCTGCAAAAAGGGATCGTCCTCGAAAGTTACCGCGGCGAACTGGCTCAGGTACTTGTGACACTGTTGGTGAATGCCTCGGAAGTGCTTGCGGCACGGGGTATCGCGAAGCCGACGATCGTGATTTCGCTATGGCGGGAAGATGCCCGGGTGAAACTTGCGGTCGAGGACAACGCCGGAGGGGTGGAGACGGAATATATGCAGCAGATTTTCGAGCCTTATTTCACGACCAAACGACGAAGCGGCGGAACGGGAATCGGGCTGTACATCGCACGTATTATCGCGGAGCGGAATATGGGCGGAAGGCTCGACGTGCATAACGTGAATGACGGTGCACGGTTTGTCCTGACGCTGCCTGCAGAGGTGTGCGATGCGTGAGCGGCTCAAAGCGTTTTCGCTGCTGTATGTCGAAGACGACGCGGACATTCGCAGAAACATCGCCGAATACCTGCGCCATTTTTTCGCCGCCGTGCATACGGCCGACGATGCGCAAAGTGCGATGCAGGCTTATCGGGCGCATCGTCCCGATGCGCTGCTGCTCGATATCGATCTTCCGGGGACCGACGGGCTGACGCTGGCGTCGAAAGTACGCGAACGAGACCGCGAGATTCCCATTTTGATGCTGACGGCGTTTACCGATACGCAGAAGCTGCTGCGGGCGACGGAACTTCGGCTGCTCAAATACCTCGTCAAGCCGGTCGATACCGACGCGTTTCGCGAGGCGCTCGACATGCTGGCCGACGAGTTGCTTCGGTGCGAAGGTACGCTGACGCGGCTGGATGCGTCGATATGGTGGGATCATGCAGGGCAGCGGCTGTACGATCGGGGTAAGCTCGTTTCGCTGGGAGAAAAAGAGCGGCGTTTGCTGGCGCTGCTGATCTCCCGACGTCGTACGACGGTCAGTTTCGAAACGATCGTCGCCGAAGTATGGGACGACGGATTTGCGCGAGATGTTTCGGTGGACAGCGTCAAAACACTCGTCAGCATCCTGCGCAAGAAACTGCCTCCGGACATGTTGCAAAGCGTTTACGGGCAAGGCTACTGCCTGCGCTGATTTTTTACCTTTGCTTACACTTTCGCGTCATACTGTGCCGAAGAACTGCGTACCGTGCGCAGTGACGAAAGGATGCGAAATGAAACGAACATTGCGAACAGGTTCGGCCCTGTTGCTGGCGTTGCTGGCCGGGTGCGGCGGCGATACGTCGCAGCAGGTGACCGAACGCGGCAATTCCGCGCCGCTTGCGCACGACGATCATATCGGCGTGACGGCGGACGGCAGTGCACTGCTTGCCGTTTTGGCCAACGATACCGATGCCGACGGGAGCATCGACGCCGCGACGCTTGCCGTTCTGACGCCGCCGCAGCACGGCACGGCGACAGTGGTGTCTGGGCAGATCGTCTACGTTCCGTCGCAGCATTTCACAGGGACCGACACGCTTCGCTACACGGTCGCCGACAACGATGGGGCGGTTTCGCAGCCGGCGACGGTTGTGATCGACGTCGATATCGACACCGACGGGGACGGCACGGTCGATGCTCTCGATGACGACGACGACAACGACGGCGTACCCGACGTTTCCGATGCGAATGCGACGGATCCGCAAAGCGACAGCGATGCCGACGGCGTGCCCGATGCCGTGGAGGCCGCCGCCGGAACCGATCCGCTCGATGCCGCTTCGGGCGGTTTGCCGCGCCACTGTATGGCCGGCTCGGACAATTACAGCGGGTTCTTGCCGACGTGGAAAGAGATCGCCAACAACAATATCGGCAACGTCGAAAACCCGACTTCGTCGTGGCATGCGTCGCCTTCGGTCGTGGGCGTACCCGATTTGGACAATCTCGGCAAAGAGCTGAAAATGTCCGAATCGATCACCAACGCGATCAACCTGGTCAGCAACGTGCTGACCACCGAAGTCCCGATTACGCAGGCCTATCTTGTCGATCAGGAACAAGTCGGTATCGGCATCTGTGCGGACGCGTCGGATACGGACCCCTCCGACGGCATCGACGCAGAGGCGGTCATGCCCGTGACGTTTTGCGATTTCGCGTCGCTGTGCCCGAACGATCGGGTCTATTGGATGCCTGCGGGTGCCGATTTTCTTGCCAAATTTTCGTTCGACGTCAACGGCCACACCGTCGATCTCGTAAAAGTTTACGACGAACTCAACGCCAGCGGTGTCTTCAACGATATCAACGCGTCGTCGCTTGCGTCGCTCGTGCCGCAGTATGTCTACCTGACAGGCAGTCCCAACAGATTGCACATCCGTCTGCCGGGAATGCCGGCCGATGCGGTCGAAGCATCGAAAAAATGGTCCAAATCTGTGGTGGAATTTCTTGACTGGGTTTTCGACAAAAACGGCTCGGACCTGTTCACAAGCCATTTTGCGGCGTTCAAGGAGCGTGCCGGAAAATATCAGCAGAAACTGGCGGCGTTCGAAGATGCCCTCGATCGTTTCGGCGAAGGCTATCATCTCGGGGCGTTCGACGACGTACGCCCGACGCTGCACAACTGTGTCGGCTATTACGGTCACGGCGTTTTTTCGAGACTTGCCGGCATACTCGACGGCAAAATCAGTATCGGGTCGCGTTACAGCGCTTATGAAGTTTCCAAAGATTACCGTGCGCAGGCCCGGCTGGGCGGTCTGGCGCTGAGCGCGTTCGGAAAGAGCGTCACGATTATGCCGACACCGGAAGTCAACGTGCAGTTCAACGGGATTTCGTCGTTCGACTGCGAAACACCGTTCGGCCTGCCGCTGCAAAAAAGAATGAACGCGAACATCTGCCCGAGGAGTGTGAGTTTTTCGGTCTCGCCGCTGTGCGGTGCGACGCCAAACGACGAATACGTCTCGATACCGCAGACGCCCGCTTCGCCGGGAAGCGCCGGATTCAGTCTGATCACCGATTACTACCCCATCGACTTCGATGCCGCAGATGCTGGCGTACTCTGGCCGCGGTTCGACCCAAGCAAGCAAAGCGGCGCATCGGCCTATTTGCAATATCTGACCGATTATGCGATCGACGGTGACATTCCGGTACATTCGGTACTGTTCGGCGGCCTCAACTGGGCCTACGAATCGGGTATCAAAGAGCCGCATCCGCGCGTGATACGCACCATTCCCATCGTCGGGCCGCTTGTCGCACAGCTTATGTGGGACCTTCGCTGGGGGATCAAATGGTTTTCCGATTCGAACTTCATGCGCGACCGGCTCAAAGATGCGCTTGAAAACAGCGGCGCGGATATCGATGCCGATGCGGTCTTCGAACGCCCGATGCACCCGATGCAAGCCGACGACCTGACCTCGGAAAACGGCAACGGCTATTACGTGGACCCGTCGTTTCTGATTTTTGCCGGGCTGGCGTACACGATTCCGCCTTCGAAACCGAAACCGCTTCTGTATATTAAAATCGGCGTCGATTTGGGGCTGTACGTCAACGTGGATCTCGGATTTTCATCGGGTATCGCCGATACGGGCAGGGCGGTACAGACGGCGCTGGTAAATTCAGGCAGCGATGAGGACCTGCCCTGCGAGCCGGTGACGGAAATGGAAAAATTCGCAAGCATCTGCGAGGGCAATTTGCTCGATCGCGACAATCCGGCCGTTGCGGCGGGCAACGACATCGTCGAAGCGGACGGGTCGCACACGCTGACTCAGGATCGCTACGATACGCTCACCGGAGGCGGTACGATCAAACCGATGATTTACGGCTGCGGCAAGAAAAAGAAGTATACGGTTTACCTCTACGATGCCAACGGTACGGTATTGACCGATGCGCAAAGCGGAGATCCCGTGGAAAAGGAGCTTGACATTATCAAGTGCGAAAAGCGCGGCTCCTGCATCGCCGAAGACGGCAACGGCACGACCGAAGGCGTCAAGGAGTCGGAATGCGAAGGCGAGTTCACGCCATACGCGTGCAACACCGTCCGCCGGGTGGAAGTGACCGGATGGGAAGGCCCCGGCTGTTCGCCGCTGATGGAAGGCGGCACCTATCCCAAAGCACCCGGCGGCAGCTGCGACCACGGCAGCTGCGATGCGGATTTCGTTTGTGATCGCGGGGCATGTGTCGCCGTGTGCGGTTCGGACGACGACTGCAGCGAAGCGGAACGCTGCGGCACGCAGGGGCGCTGCGAGCTGGCTTCGGGGCTTCTCTATGCCGAACAGCTTGAGTGGATGGCCCTGCATCCGGATCTGTCCGAGCCGCTGCATGCGGTCTGGACGCACGCAATTTCCGAAGCGGGAGCGTCGCTGGATTTCGGAGCAGGCCTCGACCTTAAAATACGCCTGAAGTTCTGGAAGATCGACCGGGTCATCATCGATCACCGCTGGGAAAAAATCTGGAACCTGCTTGCCGGCGCGATGCTGCGCTACCAAGAAGGCCTCGAAGCCGAATACGGAGGGGAGT
>Ga0256833_1003495_pt1 | contig 10714 bp, 7 predicted proteins | sample 356284metaG_FD_190535 | JGI IMG/M metagenome (GOLD analysis project Ga0256833, IMG submission 190535) | Hydrothermal vent microbial communities from Mid Atlantic Ridge, Atlantic Ocean - 356-284 | ecosystem: Environmental > Aquatic > Marine > Hydrothermal vents | place: Atlantic Ocean: Mid...
CTTTCGGAAGTAGAAAAACAGTTTATTGCAAGTATTGAGCAAGCGAATAAAAAATTAAAAGCAACAAAACCTAAAAGGGATAAAAAATAATGGAATATTTATACGATACATTAGTTCAAGAATTTGGAAAACGGTATCTTTCACAAGTAGAAGTACCAAATTATATTACGGATAATTTAAAATATAGGATAAGACCTTATCAAAAAGAGGCTTTCCAACGATATATACTTTGTCATACCGAAGACTTTGAAGGGAAACCAAATAAACCTTTTCATTTACTCTACAATATGGCAACCGGTAGCGGTAAAACTTTGGTAATGGCAGGTTTAATGCTTTATCTTTACGAAAAAGGTTATCGTAACTTTTTGTTTTTTGTTAATTCAAACAACATAATCAATAAAACAAAAGATAATTTTCTTAACCCACAAGCATCTAAATATCTGTTTACTGAAAAAATAGTTATTGACGGCAAAGAAGTGCAAATAAAAGAGGTTGAAAACTTTGAAGAAGCCGACAATGAAAATATCAATATCAAATTTACCACTATTCAGCAGTTACACCTTGATTTAAACAATACCAAAGAAAATAGTGTTACTTACGAAGATTTGGAAAACAAAAAAATAGCTTTAATTGCCGATGAAGCACACCATTTAAGCTCAGGAACAAAAAGCGGAAACCTATTGGGTAGCTGGGAAGATACGGTAATGAGAATTTTGGAGCAGAATTTTGATAATATTTTATTAGAATTTACCGCCACATTGGATTTTGAAAGCAGGGAAATTGTAGAAAAATACAAAAACAAAGTGATTTTCAAATACGACCTAGCACAATTCAGATTAGACGGTTATTCAAAAGAGATTAATCTTATTCGTTCACTTTATGATGAAAAAGAAAGAATTATACAAGCCTTAATTTTAAATTTATATCGTCAGGAATTAGCAACTTCAAACGGTATAAATCTTAAACCGGTAATTCTTTTCAAAGCCAAAAGAACCATTAAAGAATCGGAACAAAACAAAGCCAATTTTCATAAACTGATTGATGAATTTTCAGCTGAAATGGTGGAAAAAATCAAAAAAACTTCAACGGTGCCAATCGTTCAAAAAGCATTTGCGTTTTTTGAAAATAACAATGTATCATTAACAGATATTGCAAAGAGGATAAAGTCAAATTTCAGAGAAGAAAATTGCATAAGTGCCAACAACGATAAAGAAGCTGAAAAAAACCAAATATTGCTTAACACATTAGAGGATGAAAACAATCCGATAAGAGCGGTTTTTGCCGTTCAAAAACTCAATGAAGGTTGGGATGTTTTAAACCTTTTTGATATCGTCCGTTTATATGATGGTAGAGATGATAAGAGAGGAAAACCGGGGAAAACAACTATTTCGGAAGCTCAACTCATCGGTAGAGGCGCAAGATATTTCCCTTTTGCATTAGAAAAATGGCAAGACACATATACACGAAAATTCGATAATGATTTATCAAATGATTTAAGAGTATTAGAAGAACTCTATTACCACACAAGAGATGATAACCGATATATTTCTGAACTCAAAAAGGCTTTGATAGATACAGGTATATATGAAGATGAAGGTAAATTAGAAATAAAACAGCTAAAATTAAAGCCTGAATTTAAAGAAACTGATTTTTATAAAACGGGCAAAATAGTTTTCAATAAAAAAGTTGAGAAAAGTTACAACAATATAAAATCATTTGCCGATTTGGGTGTCAAAAAACGAAATTTTGCATTTACTTTATCGTCAGGCGTTGGAAGAGTGACAAGTGCATTTTTTGGATTGGAAAGTCCTAAATCATATAATGAGATAGCAATCCCAAAAGATGTTAAACTTTCCGAAATACCTAAACATATTATTCGATATGCCTTATCGAAAAATCCGTTTTTCTACTTTAACAATTTACAAAGATATTTTCCCAACATTCAATCATTATCGGAATTTATTGAAAGTGAAAAATATCTTGGCAGTTTGGAAATTACTTTTAAAGGAACCAAAAACAGACTTAAAGAAATATCAAACTTTGATTATTTAATGGCTTTACAAGATCTATTACAAACAATTGAGGAGGAAATAAAATCTAATTTAACCCAATATGAAGGTTCAGGTTGGATATATGATGATATTCATAAAGTGTTTAAGGATAAAGAAATAAAAGTTTACAGAGACAGCGAACGTGCAGACGGACAAGAAAGTTTAGTTGCCAATGAACCTTGGTATGTTTACAATGCAAATTACGGAACAAGTGAAGAAAAGAAATTTGTAGAAATGTTTGCAAGAAAATTTAAAAAATTGAAAGAAAATTTTGAGAATATTTACTTGATTAGAAATGAAAGAGAGTTGAAAATTTATGACAAGCAAGGTAGAGCTTTTGAACCTGACTTTATTTTATTCTGCAAACAAAAAGCAGGTGAAGAATTGATTTATCAAGTCTTTATTGAACCGAAAGGAAATCATTTGAAAGCCCACGATAAATGGAAAGAAAACTTTTTAGAGGAAATTAGAGAGAAAAAAGAAATATTGGAAATTCATTCTGACAAATATTTAATAACAGGTGTTCCATTTTATAATAATGAAGTTGAAAATGAATTTACATATATTTTTTATAATAATTTAAAATTATAAGTTATGGCTTCAATACAAAATGCATTTATTTATGAATGCAATAATACATGCTGGTCAAAAGCACTGTCATTAGCAAAAGAACGAATTAAAAGTGAATATAAAAGAGATAAACGATTAGGAAAAGAGGAAAGAATAAAAAAAATAGCGATTGGATATATCGGTGAATTTGCATTTAAAAAATGGTGTGAATTAAACACTATAAACTGTAAATATCTAGGAGAAGAAATTGGGAACGAACCTGATAATGGTGATTTCTTGTGCAATGACAGATTAATTATTGATGTAAAAACACAAGAAGTATTCTATTTACCAAAAAATAATTGGCGATGTGAAGTTACTTCAGATCAAATTTTACGTCCGATGGATATATATGTTTTTGCAAAAATGTTTACAAAAAATAATAATAGAACTTTATATTTATATGGTTGGATGTCTCACAAAAAATTTAAAGAGAAAAGTATTTTTCGTCCGAAAGGTACTATTCTTAAAGGAAAAAAAGTTCATTACCCTAAATACGATGTTACGATTAATGAATTAAATTCTTTAAAAGAATTAAAAAAGCATCTCAAAAAATAGCCATACATGTTGTCTAATTGCACAAAGATCACTGCACAAGTCAAATAACAAAAAATATGTCTTTGCCAAGACATGTAAATTTAAAAGTGTGTATCTTGGAAACAACCATTAAAAAACCGTGTTCTAAAAATGAACACGGCTTTTTTTGAAATCAACATAACACTAATCAACTAAAAAACAAGCTATGAAAAAGTGTATTTTTATTGGTTATTAATAACCATTAAAAGCATAACGATTGTCTTCTCTTAATCTCTTGGCAATTGTTCTTCTCAATTCATTCAAATTGGGAGTATTTTCATACTTGGTAAATCTTTTCAATCCCATCATCATCATTCTAAGTTCATCACCTGTAGCTATGGAATAAATAGCTTCTGTTGCTTTGAATTTTATATTTTCAACCGCATTAAACAAATTGAGTTTACTCATAGCAATTTCAGCTTCCCAATTGGCATCAGGATTCTTTTTAACTTTCTTTTGAGTAGCCAAAATGGCACTTTCAGCCATATAAATATCTATTAAAATATCTGCCGCATCCAATACCAATTGTTGCTGTCCACCCAATTTATTTCCGAATTTTTGCGCTCCAGTTCCTGCAATCATTAAGAATACCTTTTTCAATCGTTTGATCATATCGAGTTCTTCATCCAAAGGGTTATTAAACTCCGGTTTATCAAATGAAGGAATTCCCATTAATTCACCCGCAACTGCTTTGGCAGGTCCCAATAAGTCTAATTGTCCTTTAAATGCTTTTTTGAGCAACATACTAACGGTCAATAATCTATTGATTTCATTGGTTCCTTCATAAATTCTGGTAATTCTGGAATCACGCCAATAACTTTCCATAGGCATTTCTTCAGAAAAACCCATACCACCGAATATTTGTATACCTTCATCGGCAACATATTGTGCCTGATCGGATACAAAGACTTTTAAAATAGCTGCTTCAATGGCATAATCTTCAAATGCCTTTTTTTCCGCTTCGGTTTCTTCCATTCCCGTAGCTTTCAACTCGGCAATTTTATCGCTGATATCTTTGGCAGCACGATAAATACCACTTTCCGAAACATAAGCTTTGGTAGCCATTTCAGCTATTTTTTTCTTAATCGCCCCAAAATTTATTATGGGCTGTCCGAATTGCACTCTCTCATTGGCATATTTGATACTTTCGCCTATAATCCTACGCATAGCATCTTGAATACCCGCAGAAAGTTTGATACGTCCTATATTCAAAACATTCAAAGCAATTTTAAAACCCTCTTGTCTTTTTCCCAACATATTTTCCACCGGAATTTTTGTATCCGAAAAGAAAACCTGACGAGTAGATGAGCTTCTGATTCCCAGCTTATGCTCTTCTTCTCCCAATTTAACCCCATTAGGATTTTCAGGATCATATTCCAAGATAAATGCGGTCAAACGTTCGTCCTTTTCACCGTTTTCAACAATTTTGGCAAAAACTATAAAAGTATGTGCAAACCCTGCATTACTGATCCACATTTTTTGGCCATTGATAATATAATGTTTACCATCCTCGGACAACACCGCCGTAGTCTTACCATTATTGGCATCCGAACCGGCACCGGGTTCCGTTAAAGCATAAGCACCAATCCATTCTCCCGTAGATAATTTAGGCAAATATTTTTCTTTTTGTTCCGGTGTTCCGTAAAGATATATCGGCATCATACCTATACCGGTATGTGCTCCGTAAGCGGTTGCCACCGAACCTGTTACACCTGAAATTCTATCACAAACCAACATAGCTGTTGTAAAGTCCATACCCAATCCGTTGTACTGTTCAGGTATAGCAACAGCTAAAAGTCCCATTTCACCGGCTTTTTTCATAATATCCAAAACCAAATCATAATTATGTTGTTCAAACTCCGGTTTTTTGGGTAATATTTCTCTGTCAACAAACTCTTTGGTGGCATCTGCCATCATTTTTTGTTCTTCGGTAAGCTCATCCAATATAAAAATATCATCGGATGTATAATCTTTAATTACGAAATCAGCTCCTTGTTTTTTCATAAGAATATATTTTTTAATTTTACATTATTTTATTATGCAAGCATAATATTTAGTTAAAACTTTACATCATTTCCGATGTAAAGTTTAATTTTTATCTATCTAATAGTTCAAAAATTCCTGCTGCTCCTTGTCCGGCTCCTACACACATCGTTACCATACCGTAACGCCCTCCGGTTTGTTTGAGTTCATCTAATAGTTGGACGGTTAATTTGGCTCCGGTCATTCCCAAAGGATGTCCTAAGGCTATAGCTCCTCCATTGGGATTTACTTTTTCAGTATCCAATCCTAAATTTTTAATAACGGCAACCGATTGAGATGCAAATGCTTCGTTTAACTCTATAATATCCATATCTTCTTTAGTCATTCCGGCTTTTTTCAAAACTTTGGGGATTGCATACATCGGTCCTATACCCATTATACGCGGCTCTACCCCTACTACTGCATAATCTACCAAACGTGCATAGGGTTTTAGTCCCAATTCTTTAACTTTTTCACCCGACATTACCATAACAAAAGCAGCACCGTCTGAAGTTTGTGAAGAATTTCCTGCTGTAACGGTTCCACCTTGTGCAAATACCGGTTTTAGTTTGGCTAATTTTTCCAAAGAAGTATCTGCTCGGGGACCTTCATCGGTATCCATTATAAATTTTTTTGATTTTTTCTTTCCGGTTTTTGCATCAAAATAAATATCTTCCACTTCTACGGGAACAATTTGATTTTTGAATTTACCTTCTTTGATAGCTCTAACAGCCCTCATATTGGATTCCAAAGCAAATTTATCTTGTTCTTCCCTGCTGATATTAAATTCCTTAGCTACTGCTTCCGCCGTTAGTCCCATTCCCCAATACCAATCGGGATGACCGTTTTTAACTACACTATAAGCCAAAGCAGGTTTAAAACCACCCATTGGAACCATTGACATACTTTCGGCGCCACCTGCAATAATAATATCGGCATGACCGGCTTGTATTTTAGCTACTGCTGTTGCAATAGTTTCCAATCCACTGGCACAAAAACGATTCATTATCTGACCAGGAACTGAAATTTCATCCAATCCCATCAAGGCTATCATTCGTCCCATATTCAAGCCTTGTTCGGCTTCGGGCATTGCATTACCTACAATAACGTCGTCAATCATTTTTTTATCAAAACTACCATTGCCTTCTTCTTCTATTTTCTTTAATAAATACTTAATCACATCGGCAGACAAATCATCGGGACGATAATTTTTAAAACTTCCTTTTTTGGCTTTACCTACTGCCGATCTATATCCTTTAACTATATATACTTCTTTCATTTTTGCTGAATTTTTAAAATTATTTAATAATTAGGAAAATTAATTTCTCAAAGGTTTTCCCGTTTTTAACATATGTTCAATTCTTTCCAAAGTTTTTCTTTCGGTAAGTAAACTTAGGAAAGCTTCACGTTCCAATTCGATTAAATAATCTTCGGATACTGTTTGAGGTCCGGATAAATCTCCACCGGACATTACATAAGCTAATTTATTGGCTATTTTTTGATCATGTTCGGATATATATCTTCCGGCTTTCATACTATCTGTTCCTACCATAAAATATCCCAAAATATCCTGTCCCAATACTTTTATATCATTTCTTTTAATAGGTCTGACATATCCGTCTTCAGCCATTTGTAAAGCATGTCGTTTAGCTGTTGCAATTTGTCTGTCTTTATTCAACACAACTACATCGCGTCCTTTTTTCAAAAATCCCAAATCATAAGCTTCATAAGCACTTGTTGCTACTTTTGCCATAGCTATGGTTAAGAAAGATTCCATATAACGATTGATTTCCACATCTCCTTTGACCAAAGCATCGGATGTTCTCAAAACGAATTCTTTGGTTCCTCCTCCGGCAGGTATCAATCCTACGCCAAATTCCACCAAACCTATATAAGTTTCTGCTGCCGCTACTACTCTATCGGCATGCAGAGTAATTTCCGCTCCTCCTCCAAAAGTCATTCCATGTGGAGCTACGACTACAGGAATTGAAGAGTATCTCACACGCATAGCTGTATCTTGGAATGTTTTTACAGCCATATACAACTCGTCAAACTCCTGCTCTACCGCCAACATCAATACCAATGCCAAGTTAGCTCCAACTGAAAATTGATCTCCTTGATTCCCAATAACCAACGCATCATATTTGGCTTCTGCCATATCTATGGCTTTATTGATAGCTTGTATCACACCCACTCCCAAGGTATTCATCTTGGAGTGAAATTCGATATTGATAACTCCATCTCCTAAATCGATAATGGAAGCGTCGTCACTTTTCCATAAAGTATTGGTTACCCTATAATTATCCAGATAAATATAATGGTCTTGTCCGGGGATTTTCTTGTATTCGGCTGCATTTATATCATAATAATAGGTAGCACCGTCTTTTACTGTATAGAAAGATGAAATGCCTTTGGAAAGCATATCATTTACCCAAGCAGCAGGTTCTTTGCCTTCGTTTTTCATCATTTCAATGGCTTTTTCCACACCTATGGCATCCCATATTTTAAACGGACCGTGTTTCCAACCGAAACCGGCTTCGACTGCATCGTCAATTTGATATAGATGATCGGCTATTTCAGGAATTCTATTAGAAGCATAACTAAAAAGTCCGCTAAAAGTTTTGCGATAAAACTCACCGGCTTTATCTTTTCCTTTGACTAATACTTTGAAACGGTCTTTTACATCGTCTATACCTTGTGTCAGTTCAAGTGTAGCAAATTTGGCTTTCTTTTTCGGACGATATTCCAAAGTGTCCAAATCCAAAGCCAAAATTTCTTTTTTGCCGTCTTTTTTTACTTTTTTATAAAAACCACCTCCGGTTTTATCACCCAACATATTATTTTCTAACATTTTTTGGATATAATCCGGCAATTTAAAAGTATCGTGGGCTTCATCATCAGGAACATTTTCATATAATCCGGTAGCTACGTGTGCCAAAGTATCCAAACCTACCAAATCAGCAGTTCTGAAAGTAGCCGATTTGGGGCGACCGATAACCGGACCGGTAAGTTTATCCACTTCTTCAACCGTTAAATCCAAATCTTTTACCAAATGCAAAATATCCATAATTCCATAAACACCGATTCTGTTGCCGATAAAAGCAGGTGTATCTTTGGCTAAAACCGTTGTTTTACCTAGAAATTTATCTCCATATTCCAAAAAGAAATCAACCAGCTCTTTGTCCGTATCTTTGGTAGGAATAATTTCCAAAAGTTTCAAATAACGAACGGGATTAAAAAAATGTGTCCCTAAGAAATTCTTTTTAAAATCATCCGAACGACCCTTGGCCATCAAATGAATGGGAATTCCAGAGGTATTTGACGAGACTATGGTCCCTTCTCTTCGATATTTTTCAATATTATCAAAAACTGCCTTTTTAATATCCAAACGTTCGGGAACAACTTCAATAATCCAATCGACATCCGCAATACGTTTCATATCGTCTTCGGTATTTCCAACTTCGATACGTTTGGCAAAATCTTTATGATAAAACAAAGCCGGTTTGGATTTAAGTGCTTTTTTTAAATTTTCCGTAGCAATACGGTTTCTCACTAATTTATCTTCCAAGGACAAACCTTTGGCTTTTTCTATGTCGGTCAATTCTCTCGGAACAATATCCAAGAGTAAAACTTGAACACCTGCATTGGCCAGATGGGCGGCTATGCCCGAACCCATAATGCCCGAACCAATTACAGCGGCTTTCTCTATTCTTTTTTTCATATTGACAATAATTTTATATTTATTAAATGTATATTTATTTAATTTTATTTCCGTGAAAAATTTGCTTTTTATTAACCAAATCCAGTATTTTACCAATGGTTATGCGTAAACAATTCAAATCCTTTTCAGGAACATTTTGATAAATAACTTCGTTGAACTGTAAAACTGTCTCTTTAGATTTTTCACGCATTTGTTTTCCATATTCCGTCAAATTTATCAGTACACTTCTTCCGTCCTTCGGATTTGGTTCCTTATAAATCAATTTCTTTTCCTCCATTTTTTTTAAAGTCCTGGACAAGCTTGTGGCTTCCATTCCCAACATAGGAGCCAAACTCGTGGAAGGCGTACCTACTTGGGGATCAATTTTTAGCAAAACATAACCAATAGAAAGGGTACCGCCATATTTTGAAGCCTCTTCATTATATAGTTTTGCTATCGCCATCCATGTTTCTCTGATTAATTGATCAATTGTTTTTTCCTTTATCATAGTTCATCTGCTTATTTTGCTCTCAAATATACAAAAAATTTATTATGCGTGCATAATAAATTTAATTTTTTTTTCATTTTTATTTAATTATTTTTGATAAAAATTATTTATGAAGCAATATCTTGAATTATTAGATTTCATCATGAAAAACGGTATTGACAAAAATGATCGTACCGGAACAGGCACTCGTAGTATTTTCGGATACCAAATGCGTTTCGATTTGCAAGAAGGTTTTCCATTGGTTACTACAAAAAAAATACATTTAAAATCGGTAATTCATGAATTACTTTGGTTTCTGTCCGGCAATACCAATATTAAATATTTACAAGAAAACGGAGTTAGGATTTGGAACGAATGGGCTGACGAAAACGGCGATTTGGGTCCGGTTTACAGTGCGCAATGGCGGAATTGGAATAACGACGGAATTGATCAAATAGCAAATGCTGTGGAAATGATTAAGAACAAGCCCGATAGTCGTCGGATTGTGGTTACGGCTTGGAATCCTTCGGTAATGCCCGATACAAGCAAGAGTTTTGCAGAAAATGTTGCCAATGGAAAAGCCGCTTTACCTCCTTGTCATGCTTTTTTTCAATTTTATGTTGCCAACGGAAAATTATCCTGTCAAATGTATCAACGCAGTGCCGATAGTTTTTTAGGGGTTCCGTTTAATATTGCTTCTTATTCGCTACTAACAATGATGATGGCACAAGTAACGGGATTAGAACCCGGAGAATTTGTTCATACTTTCGGTGATGTTCATATTTATAAAAATCATTTTGAACAAGTAAAACTTCAATTAACTCGTGAACCGCGAAAATTACCCACAATGAAAATTAATCCGGAAATTAAAGATATTTTTTCTTTTACCTACGATGATTTTGAATTGATTGGCTACGATCCGCATCCGCATATTAAAGGGAAAGTGGCAGTATGATTATTTTTTATCACGAATAAATTGTAAGATAATCATAGATAATAAAAACACGAAACTCATCAACAATACGGCGGATTTCATAGAACCGGTTATTGCTTCCAATGCTCCAAAAGAAAAAGTCCCCAATACAATGGCTATTTTTTCCGAGAAATCGTAAAAACTGAAATAAGTTGCATGTTGTTGAGTTTCTTCGGGTATCATTTTTGAATAAGTGGAGCGAGACAAAGCTTGTATAGACCCCATAACCATTCCAACAAATCCCGCTAAAATATAAAAATGTATATCGACATTGGGATTATTCTTATCCAAAAGAT
>Ga0256833_1003497_pt1 | contig 10708 bp, 10 predicted proteins | sample 356284metaG_FD_190535 | JGI IMG/M metagenome (GOLD analysis project Ga0256833, IMG submission 190535) | Hydrothermal vent microbial communities from Mid Atlantic Ridge, Atlantic Ocean - 356-284 | ecosystem: Environmental > Aquatic > Marine > Hydrothermal vents | place: Atlantic Ocean: Mid...
CGTCAGAACCTTTTATAGAGACTTTAAAGTTTGTAAATCCTACGCTTTCAAAAAACTCCGACCAGTAAAGAGCACTTTCAGCAAGGGCTTTACCAGAAGGAAAACCGTACTTTTCTAAAAGTCTCTCTTCAAGGGAACCTGAATTAACACCTAATCTGACAGCTATATTTTTTTTCTTACATTCTTCAAGAATTTCTTTTATTTTTCCTTTGTCATTTATATTTCCAGGATTTAACCTTATTCCGTGAATTCCACTTTCAAGGGCAATAAAAGCTATCCTTGGGGAAAAATGTATATCAGCAATTACTGGAATAGGTGAGTTTTTAACTATTTCCTTCAAAGCAAGGGCATCTTTTTCTGTTGGGGCTGCAACCCTTATTATTTCACAACCGGCTTTTGCAAGTCTGTTTATCTGGTTTAATGTTGATTCAACATCGTGGGTTTTTGTATCTGTCATAGATTGCACAACAACTGGTGCTCCATCTCCAATCTTTACATTCCCAACATAAACAGCCCTTGTTTTCCTTCTTTTTATACTACTGTATGTCATATCTATAAGCTACCTTCTTCTTTGGTATTTTTAAAACCTGTCCTGCTTTTATCTGATTTCCTTTTATATTATTTATTCTTCTTATTTCTTCAACAGGAATGTTGTATTTTTTAGAAATTCTGTATAGAGTTTCTCCCTTTTTTACAATGTGTTTTATATAAGAAATCCTGTAGCTAACTTTAACTACTGGTGGAGAAGAGCTTACAGGTAAGTAAACATTGTACCCTCTCAGAACCACACCTTTTCTGAAGTGGGCGTTGTACAGTTTTAGAAGGTCATAATCTATATCGTAGATATAACTGAGTTTCCTCAAAGAGATACTGTTCTTTGCTGTTTTTTTTCTAATGTGAACAGTTCTTTTTTTAGGATATATCCCGTACTTTCCTGGATTTTTTGCTATCATAAGAACTGCAAGAAACCTTGGGAAATACTCCCTTGTTTGTTGTGGTAATCTGTACTTTATATCCCAGAAATTTTCCCTGCTGTCTTTTATCTTACTTAGAATACAGCCTTCCCCACAGTTATAAGCAGAGATTGCCAAATCCCACCTTCCAAACATTTTATACAGATGTTTTAAATATCTTGCTGCTGCTACAGTTGATTTATATATATCTCTTCTTTCATCTACATATCTGTTTATTTTAAGACCAAACCTTTCTCCTGTTCCTTTTAGGAACTGCCATAATCCAGCAGCCCCTGACGAAGATGTAGCATAAGGGTTAAACCCACTTTCAATAAAAGGAAGTAAAGCAAGCTCTTCAGGAAGCCCTTCTTCTCTAAAAACCTTTTTTATCAAAGGCAAGTAAAGATAAGCTCTTTCAAAAACCTTTTGTGTGTATTTTTTATGGGTAACTGCATAAAAATAAATAAATCTCCTTATATCCCTGTCTTTATCTATACGAACGTTCAGCTTTCTTGATTCTCTGTTTAAGTAGTTTTTTTCTTCAGGGGTGATTACTACTATTTTTTCCCTGTCTGGGTACTCTCTTTTTATCTTTACTTTAGGTGGAAGGGCTCTGTAATCAGAGTAAACATAACTTTTTGAAGCACAGGAAAAAAATAAGGCTGGAAAAACAAAAACTAAAACATATATCCAGCCTTTTTTTACCATTGGTTAATCCTTTACAAATTTTTTATTATTTTCAGCTATACTTTTTACATATTCGTCAAAAACGCTGGTTATTTTATGGTCTTTTATGTTGTTGTTTTCATCCATAAGTACAAGATTTACTTTGAAGTTTTTTAGTTCCTCTTCTTCAACGTCTGCCCATGATACTATTATTATAAGGTCTCCAGGGTGTCCAAGCCTTGCAGCAGCTCCGTTAAGTATACATTCACCACTGTACCTTGCACCAGGTATTACATAGGTAGAAAATCTATGCCCGTTGTTAACGTTATAAACCTCTATTTTTTCAAAAGGTACAAGATTAGCAGCTTCCATTACCGCTTCATCAAGGGTTAATGAACCTTCATAATGGAGGTCAGCACCGGTAATTGTTATTCTGTGGATTTTTGATTTTAAAACAGTTCTTCTCATTAAAAGTCCCTCTCTACAATGTATTTTGCAAGGTTCTCCAAGTGATTAAGATATTCATTTCCTGGAAAGTTATCAAGCTCATTCACAGCTTCTTCAACAAGCTCTTTAGCTTTTTCAAAAGTTCTTTCAAAACCTCCTTTTTCTTTTACCAGATTTCTTACCTGTTCTATATGCTTTTTGTCAGGGTTTATATCTCTGATAACAGATTTCACAAACTCTTTTTCTTCCTGGGTCATTTCAGAAAGAACAGATAGCAGTGGATATGTAACTTTTCCTTCTCTCAGGTCATTACACACAGGTTTTCCAAGTTTCTTTTCATCTGCTTTGTAGTCAAGAAGGTCATCAATAAGCTGAAAGGCAAGCCCAATGTTAAGTCCGTACCTGTAAGCACTTTCTTTTTGTTCCTGCGAGCCTTTTCCTAAAGCTGCTCCAACATAACAACAGCTACCAAACAAAACTGCAGTTTTACCTTCAAGTATCTGAAAGTACTCTTCAAAAGACATATCTATATCACCTATTTTTTTTAACTCAAGGAGCTGTCCTTCTGACATCTTTTTTACTGTATCAGACACGTTTTTAATCATATCTATATCACCATAAACAGAAAACAGATATAGGGCATTGGCATACATATAATCCCCTGTTAAGACAGTGGTATCGTTCCCAAAAACCCTATTGGCTGCTACCTTTCCCCTTCTTGTTTCTGCACCATCAACCACATCATCGTGGAGTAATGAAGCAGTGTGAAGGTACTCCATAGCAGCAGCAATTGGATAGTCCCTTTCTTCATTTTCTCCTTTGAGAAGTTTTGAAAAAGTAAGAACAAGTAAAGGTCTTATCCTTTTTCCACCACTTGATAGAATATAATTCCCAACTTTTAAAATCCATTCAACGTAGCTGTCTAAATGTTTAACAAGTTCACTTTCTATTCTGTCTAACTGGGTTTTTTCTACCATACTTTCCTCAAAACTCCTTTTGATAACGTTTCAATTTTATCAATATAACTGATAGGAAAACAATCTCAATAAGATAGGTTAAAACATTTGTTTTAAAATATTTCTGTCAAAAAAATAGAAGGAGAGGTAGATGATAAAACGTTATACCCTTGAGAGAATGGGAAAAGTATGGTCTGAAGTAAACAAATTCCAAAAATGGTTAGATGTGGAAATAGCAATATGTAGAGCGTGGAATAAACTTAGAAAGATACCTGATGAAGCATTGAGGGATATAGAAGAAAAAACACATATAGATGAAGCTGTCGTAGAGAGGATTCATGAACTTGATAGGATTTACAACCATGATGTTCTTGCTTTTGTTACAGCTGTTGCTGAGCAGGTTGGAGAAAATGGAAGATATATACATTTAGGTGTTACATCTTCAGATGTTATAGACACAGCTTTGGGACTTTTGATGAGGGAAGCTTTAGATATTCTCATTAAAGATGTAGAAGAGCTTTTACCTGTGTTAGAGGAAAATGCATTTAAATACAGAGATACTGTTATGATGGGAAGAACCCACGGCGTCCATGCTGAACCTATGGTATTTGGTCTTAAATTTGCTCTGTGGTATGAAGAGATGAAAAGGAATAAAGAAAGACTGGAGCATGCAAAGGAAACTGTTTCTGTTGGAGCAATATCAGGGGCAGTAGGTACCTATTCAAATATTGACCCGATGGTGGAAAAATACGCCCTTGAAGAACTTGGTTTAAAACCTGAACCTGTATCAAATCAGGTTGTACAGAGGGATAGGCACGCAGAGTTTATGGCAGCAATGGCTATAACAGCATCTTCCCTTGAAAAGATAGCTGTAGAAATAAGACATCTACAGAGGACAGAAGTTTTAGAAGCCCAGGAACCTTTCAAAAAAGGGCAGAGAGGTTCTTCTGCAATGCCCCACAAGAAAAATCCAATAACATGTGAAAGGATTACAGGTCTTGCGAGGGTGATTAGAGCAAATGCTATTCCAGCTATGGAAAATATAGCCCTGTGGCACGAAAGAGATATTTCCCATTCATCTGTTGAAAGGGTAATAATGCCAGATAGTGCAATAGCCCTTGATTACATATTAGAATTAACAAAGAACGTATTATCTGGTCTTGTTGTCTATCCTGAAAGAATGAGAAAAAATATGGATTTATCAAAAGGTCTTTACTGCTCATCAAAGGTTCTTGTAGCCCTTGTTGAGAAAGGTCTTTCAAGGGATGAAGCTTATGATATAGTTCAGAGAAACGCCATGAAAGCATGGGATACAGAAGGACTTATGTTCAAAGATGCCCTTTTACAGGATGAAGAAGTAAAATCAAGATTGTCAAAAGAGGAAATAGACAAAATATTTGATATAAATGCATTCCTTAGAAATGTACCTTACATATACGAAAGGGTATTTGGTAGATATTAGAGGTATACAATGAAAAGGTATTACTTAACAGCTCTGGCAGTGTTCTTCACTGCTGGAGTTTCATCTTCTGAAGTTTTAGAACCAGTACCAGAAAAGGTTGATATCTATACAAACACCTCTTTTATAACAGAAACTGTTCCTGTAGAAAAAGGAAGAAAAAACATTTTAGTAGTTATTCCTTCTTTTGCCCCTGTCAATCAGATAAACGTGTCTTCAAAAGCAGGACTTTGTAGTGTCTTTTCAATAGAAGAGACAAACCTGAACAGAAAAGCAGTTCAAAGTATTGAAAGACAGATAGAAGAGTATAAAAACAGATTGAAGGTTGTTGATAAAACAATCTTTTTAATAGAAAAAAACAGTGTAAACCTGTCAGAAAAAGAAATAAAAAGATTTAAAGGGTTATATAAGAAAGAGCTTGATGAAAAAGCTTATATTTTGAGAGCTATAGAAAATTTGAAAAAGAAACTTGAAGAAGAGAAATCAAAAAAATTTTTGAGTGTTAATTTAAGATGTGAAGGTGATGATAACCTTGTTTTTGTCTTTCCTGCAAATATTTCTTCATACCAGTACTACACTGTAAAAGGTTTTACAGAAGAAGGAAAAATAAGTATAGATAGCTATTTGAATATAAAAAATGAAGGACGAGATTTAAAGAATGTTGATTTGGTTTTCCACTCGTTTTTTAAAACATCTTTAATAGAACCACCATCTTTTGAAAGCCCTATCTATCCAGTAAAAAAATCATTAAGACTAATGGAAAACAAACCTGTAAGGAAGTATATAGAAACACAAACGAAAGCTTACTTTTTAGTAAAAAACATAGATATACCTTCAAAAACCCAGGAGACTGTTCTCATATCAAAAAACATATACAATGCTAATTTTGATATTTTTATAGACGGCTATGCTACAGTCACTCCATTTTTAAGGGCTGAGTTTAAACCAGATAAAACATTTTTCCCTTCATCTGCTAAGTACTACATAGATGGGGTATTTGTAGGAACAGGGAGATTAAGACCCCTAAAAGCAAATGAGAAAAATAACCTCTTTTTTGGAGAAGACCTTTTTGTTGATGTTGTAAAAAATAACGTTGAAGATTTCTGGGAAAAAAACTTTTTTGGGAAAAAGGTTCATACAGTAAAGTGGTTTTATTCTTTAAAAAACAGGCATAAAAAAGCAGTAAGAATCACTCTTGTTGATAAAATTCCTGTATCCCATTCTGAAAATATAAAAGTTGAGCCTTTTTCAACATTTAAATGGGAAAAAATAGAAAAAAACGGTAAAGTTATATGGATTTTTTCCTTAAAACCAGGGGAGAAAAAAGAGTTTTTCTTTGGTTATAAAGAAGAAATAAAAAAATAAAACCTTCTGTAATGAAAATCATCAAAATTGATGATTAAATTATTAATAATATATTGTCTTCTAAAAAAGCAGTAAGAGGTGGAAAATTGAAAAAATACTATATAAGAACTTTTGGCTGTCAGATGAACGTTAATGATTCACAAAAGATGGCTGGGATACTTAAAAGCCTTGGTTATGAACCTGCAAGAGACTGGAAAGAGGCTGATGTTATACTTGTTAACACATGTTCTGTAAGGGAAAAACCAGACCAGAAAGTTTTATCTGCTTTAGGAGAATATAAAAAGATAAAAAAAGAAAACCCAGATGCCATAATAGGTGTATGTGGGTGTTTAGCCCAGAGAGCTGGATATGAAATTCTACAAAAAGCCCCATTTGTTGATATGGTATTTGGAACAACAAACATACACCATCTACCACAGCTTTTAGAGGAAGCCCAGAGAGGAAATAAAGCAGTTGAAATAATTGAAGAGATAGATGAGTCCGAGGCAGAACTTGATAAGTATCCAACAGTAAGGGAAAACAAGTATACAGCTTATGTAACTGTTATAAGGGGATGTGATAAAAAGTGTACTTACTGTATAGTTCCAACAACAAGGGGAAAGGAAAGAAGTAGAAGACTCGGTGATATCATAAGGGAAGTACAGTGGCTTGTTGAAGATGGTGTAAAAGAAATACATCTTATAGGTCAAAATGTAACAGCATACGGAAAAGATTTTGGAGATGTAAAGTTTTGGGAACTTTTATACGCTGTAGCTAACGTAGATGGAGTAGAAAGGATAAGGTTTACAACAGGACATCCCCGGGATTTAGATGAAGAAACAATAAAAGCAATGGCAGATATCCCTCAGGTGTGTGAATACCTCCACTTACCTATACAGGCAGGTTCAGACAGAATATTAAAAGCTATGGATAGAGGATACACACAGAAAGAGTATCTGAAGAAAATAGAGCTACTGAAAAAATACATACCTGATATTGCCTTATCTACAGATATAATTGTTGGTTTTCCTGGAGAAACATATGAAGATTATTTAGAAACTGTTAAAGTTGTTAAAGAAGTTGAGTATGACCAGATATTTGCATTTAAATATTCCCCGAGACCTGGTACACCGGCAGCTGATATGCCTTTAACTGAAGAATATCAGAAAGCTGGACAGTGGTTAAGTGAACTTATAAACATACAGAAAGAAATTGCATTTAGAAAAAATCTTGCATACGAAGGAAAAACAGTTGAAGTGCTTGTAGAAGAAGAAAAAGACAGTAAATTAATAGGTAGAACAAGGACAAACAAACTTGTTCATTTTTCAGGTAGGGATAAGTTATTAGGTAGTATAGTTAACATAAAAATTACAAAAGCAAACAGGTTTAGCTTAGAAGGAGAGTTAGCTGAACAATTTGTTTAATGAGGAGGCTTTGTGATGATTGAGATGAATGTTCAGGGAATAACGTTAGACCCTGTAACAAATATGCCGATTGTTGTTCTTAAAGGAAAAGATTCTAACGATGTTCTTCCTATCTGGATAGGAGTGTTTGAGGCTAATGCCATAGCAATGCAACTTGAAGGTGTAAGTAGACCAAGACCAATGACCCATGACCTTATCACAAATCTGATTAAAGAAATGTCTGGAAGAGTTGAGTATATCCATATCCATGACTTAAGGGATAATACTTATTATGCTGAGATTTCAATAATAAAAGATGGAGAAGTACTGAAGATAGACGCAAGGCCAAGTGATGCTATTAATATAGCTTTGAGAACAGGAGCACCTATTTTTGTATCCCCTGAAGTACTCAAAGAAGCAAGTGTTGAAGAGAAAGAAGAAATTCATGAAGAGGATTTAAAAGAATGGCTTGAATCTATAAAACCTGAGGACTTTGGGAAAACAGTTTAAAACTTCAGTACTATTGAGCCCCAGGTTAAGCCTCCGCCAAAGGCTGTAAGGAGAATGTAATCTCCTTTTGATATCTTTTTTTCTTTCCATGCTTCGTACATCGCTATAGGTATTGAAGCAGCACTTGTATTACCGTACTTGTGGATATTACTAAAAACTTTCTCTTCAGGAAGATTTAACCTTTCAGCTAAAGCTTTTATTATTCTTATATTTGCCTGATGGGGAATAACAAGTTTTATATCATCCAAGGTTAAGTTTGCCTTTTCCAGTACTTTTTTTGAAGCTGTTTCCATTGATTTTATAGCAAGTTTAAAGGTTTCTCTTCCTCTCATTTTTAATTTTTCACCAACAGGACAGAATAAAGAACCCCAATGGGAACCATCAGATTTCATTTTTGCTGCAAGGATATCACTTTCCCCTTCTGATTTAGATACAACAACAGCTCCTGCACCATCTCCAAATATAACAGCTGTAGACCTGTCGTTCCAGTCTATTATTTTTGAGAAAACTTCAGCTCCAACAACAAGAATATTTTCAAACTGACCTGATTTTATAAAAGAGTTTGCTATAGTCAAAGCATAAATGAAACCGCTACACGCAGCTGATATATCAAAAGCCATTGGTTTTGGACATCCAAGTTTATCAGAAAGGAAACATGCAGTTGAAGGAAAAGTCATATCAGGGGTTGATGTTGCCACAATAACACAATCAATATCTTTTGGGGTTAAACCTGCATTTTCTATAGCTTCTTTTGCAGCAGGAAATGCTAAATCACTTGCTTTTTCCCATTCATCGGCAATTCTTCTCTCTTTTATCCCTGTTCTCGTTGTTATCCACTCATCTGAAGTGTCAAGGATTTTTTCAAGGTCATGGTTTGTTATAACACGAGGGGGAACATACATTCCCAAGCCTTTTATCTCAGCTTTCATGCAACCTTCCCATTCAATAATATTTGTTCAGGTAGTAAATTCTTTATATTTTCTTTTAGCTTATCGTTAAAATGGGTTTTTTCAAACTCTGAAGCCACTTTGAGAGCATTTTTTATAGCTTTTGCATCTGCTCTACCGTGGGTGATAATACATGTTCCTTTAGTTCCAAGAAGAGGGGCTCCTCCATACTCTGCAAAATCTGCTTTCTTTTTAAATCTTTTTAAAGCTGGAAGCATTAAGAGAGCACCTATCTTTGTTATTAAGCTTTTTTTCACTTCCTCTTTAATCATCTCAACTATTATAGTTCCTAAACTCTCACTTGTCTTGAGTACTACATTTCCTACGAAACCATCGCAAACTATAACATCAAAATCCCCTGTAAAGATATCCCTTCCTTCAGCATTTCCAACAAAGTTAAGATTAGTTCCTTTCAGGAGTGGATATGTGTCCTTTACAAGTTCGTTCCCTTTTCCTTCTTCTTCTCCGATACTGAGGATACCAATTTTAGGATTGTCTGTTATCTTGAGTATCTCTTTTATGTAAGTGTGACCCATTACAGCAAAATAAACAAGGTGCTTAGGTTTACAGTCTACGTTTGCTCCTACATCTATCAGAACTGTAGGTTTTCCTTTTTTTGTTGGAAAGGCTACTGCTATCCCGGGTCTTTCTATACCCTCAGCAGCTCCTACAACAAACTTTGAAACTGCCATAGCAGCTCCAGTATTCCCAGCTGAAACAAAAGCCTGAGCCTTTCCTTCTCTTACAAGTTTTGCTGCTATATACATAGAAGAGTTTCTTTTTTTACGGACAGCTATAGACGGTGGTTCGTCCATACCTATTATCTGTGGGGCATGGACTATCTCAATAGGTAAACCTTCTCCACCGGCTTTTTTTAGTTCTTCTCTGAGAATATTCTCATCACCTACAAGATAAACTCCTGTTTTATACTCCTTTGCAAATAAAACAGCTCCCTCAACATTGCTTTGAGGGGCGTTATCTCCCCCCATAGCATCAAGTGCTATAAACACTTAAACTACCTCTACAACCTCTTTATCTTTGTAATATCCACAGTGTGGGCATACTCTATGGGGTGCTTTAGGCTGGCCACATTCAGGGCATAACGATAGACCTGGTATGTTTAACTTTTTATACCACTGGGCTTTTCTCATTGCTGTTTTTGCTTTAGATTTTTTTCTTTTTGGTGCTGCCATATATCTTTACCTCCTTATTATTTACTACATCTAACAAAGTAGCTATTTTAACAAATTAATACTAATTTTTCATCTGTGATTTAATCAAAAAAATAGAACAATCAGATATTTGAAAGATTTTTACTGCTGTTAGGAACACCCGTTAAAATTCTTAAAATCTTATCATAGAAGAGAGAAAAAGAAAAAAAATTTTTCCCTTAAAAAAATGTACCTGTAGTTTTATAATTTTTACCTTCAAAATTTTCTGGAGTTTAGTAAGCTTGGATGTATGGTCAGGTATTCTTTCCCTTATAGCTAATAAGGTTGATAAGTCAACACTCAAACTGTTAAAAGGTGTTGAAGGGGCAGAATATAGAAATGGGAAACTATACATCTCAACACCAGACCCTGTTTACAGGGATTGGCTTGAGGGAAACCTTTTAGATGAAATAAAGGAATCAGCTACTAAACTCCTTGGAAAAAATTTATCTATCAGTATAGTTTCTAAGGAAAAAGAAGAGGTAGAGCTGGTAGATACAGAGGAAAAAGTTGAAACTATAGATGAAAAACCTTATAACCTTACAAATCTCAATCCTAAATATACTTTTGAAAATCTTGTTATTGGAAACTGTAATAAGGTTGCCTATACTGCGTGTAAAGCTGTAGCTGAACACCTTGGTAGTATATATAATCCACTTTTCATTTACGGGGAATCTGGCTTAGGAAAAACACACCTTCTCCATGCTACAGCCCATGAAGTTTTGAAGAGAAATCCAAAAGCAAATGTTCTTTATACAACAGCTGATGCATTTATGTCTGAACTTATATATTACATGCAAAAAGGCTCTATA
>Ga0256833_1003498_pt1 | contig 10708 bp, 9 predicted proteins | sample 356284metaG_FD_190535 | JGI IMG/M metagenome (GOLD analysis project Ga0256833, IMG submission 190535) | Hydrothermal vent microbial communities from Mid Atlantic Ridge, Atlantic Ocean - 356-284 | ecosystem: Environmental > Aquatic > Marine > Hydrothermal vents | place: Atlantic Ocean: Mid...
GAGAACAACGTTAGCGGTATGAGAAATATCGTGACAAACTCAAGCGGCTTGACTAGTAGAAACTTCTCAATGGGACCGCTCAACGCGGACCTGTACGAAGTAAGATTACGAACCACCAATTCGGATAACAACGGTCAACCTGCCGTAGGTTCAACATCCGGAACGGTCGGCACCGACTTGGTTCATATCGTTTACACAAGAAACGCTTACGGCGAATGGCAAATATATCTGAACGGTAGTTTGAACAATTCAGGAACCGCTACGGGAGATTTTTCAAATTGGGATAACCAATTTTATTTGGTTCTCGCAAACGAAAAAGCAAGAAATTTACCCTGGTTAGGTACCTATTACGATTTGGCTATATACAATTTACATCTGAGTGCTTCCGAGGTACAACAAAATTATAACATAGGTGTTAATTACGACACAGCTCCGTACATTGCAAAACAACCTATGGACCAATATTTATTCCTGGGTGAAACAGCTACTTTCGAAGTTGTAGCCGCAGGTGAAAATCCATTAAGTTATCAATGGCAGAAAGATGGTGTGGACATTCCCGGTGAAACGAATCCAACATTTACGATTACCGGTGTTGATTACACAGATCAAGGTAGTTATACTTGTGTAGTTACAAATTCCTACGGTTCGACTACTACAAATCCGGCTGAATTAGCCGTTGCATCACCTGATGAAAGAGTTACAACAGGTACAGTAGCTGTATACAATTTTGACGAAGGTAGCGGAACGGTAATCAACGATGTTTCGGGAAACGGCACCCCGTTAAATCTCGATATTACAACATCTTCAGCTGTCAGTTGGCAACAATACGGACTTGATGTAAACTCCGAAGCCTCAATTTTATCCAGCTCGGCAGCAAGCAAAATTTACAATGCCGTTACAGCATCAAATACATTGAGTGTTGAAGCATGGGTAAAACCTGCATCAACTTCCACCTCAAGTGATGCAAGAATTTTAACAATTTCGCAAGACGGTAATTTCAGAAACATGTCTTTATTCCAAACCGGTGATAAATACGTATTCAGATTGAGAACAACGCAAACCAATGATAACGGCGTTCCGTATGTAGAATCACCAGCCGGAACAGTTACGGGTGATTTGCAACATATAGTTTACGTATTCGATTCCAACGGCGACGGAGTTTTATATGTGGACGGTTCGGAAGTTGCAAGAGTCTCATTGGGTGGCGACCTTTCGAATTGGAGTAATTCTTACAGAATTGCTTTTGCTAACGAATTCATAGACACCAACCCATGGTTGGGAAGTTATAACTACGTTGCAATATTCGATAGAGCTCTTTCAGACAGTGAAGTAATGCACAATTATAATTTCGGTCCCGACGGTATAGAATCGATAGCCGCACCTTCGGCATTAACAGCTAATGTTGCTGCCGGACAAATAACTATATCGTGGACAGATAATTCGAATAATGAAGACAATTTTGTTGTTGAACGAAGTAATGCCGACTCGCTGAACTTCTCCGAAGTTGGTACCACAGCTGCAAACGCTACGAGCTTTACAGATGCTACCGTTGCAGAAGGTGCCGCTTACGTTTACAGAGTGAAAGCATTCAATAGCTACGCAAACCGTTCGTCGGATTACAGTGATTCTCTATCGGTAGCCGCTATGCTTATGGCTCCCACCAATCTGGTGGCACAAGCTCCGGCAGTTGGAGAAATTTCACTTACATGGGAAGACAATTCTTCCGCAGAGTTGGGTTACATAATTGAACGTGGTGAAGGCAGTCCGGCTACATTCACAGTACTCGATACAGTTGCTGCAAACTCTACATCTTATTCAGATTTCACGGTTGGTGAAGAAGTAACTTATACCTACCGGGTAAAAGCATTCAATGCAAATACCGAATCGGATTACAGCAACGAACAAACCATTACTTCATTGTTCTCCGATATCCTTGCACCTACCGATTTAAGTCTTGTTGCAAATGAAATCGGAAGCGTTACAATTAGTTGGACGGATAATTCCGATAACGAAGATGGTTTTATAATCGAAAGAGGCAGCGGTTCACCAATAGCATACTCCGTGGTCGATTCCGTTGGTGCAAATGCAACCTCTTATCAAGATACAACAATTGCGGATAATACTGAGTACACTTACAGGGTAAAAGCATATAATGTTCATACTACTTCAGTATATTCCAATTTGTTAACTGTAAAAACCAAAATCACTCCCATACCTGCGCCAAGTGATTTGCAAATTTCACTCCACGCTACACGCGGTGTGCCGGAACTGACATGGACAGACAACTCTTCGAACGAGGAAGGATTTGTTATTGAACGTAAGGAAGCTGTTGTAGGTGCAGACTTTGCAGTTGTCGATTCCGTCGGTGCAAACGAAACATATTTTATGGATGTAACGGTAAAAGATTCTACAGTCTATCTGTACAGAGTCTATGCGTTCAATAAAGATACGGTTTCCGATTATTCCAGTGAAAAATCCATTGAAGTATTTACAGACATAAAAGACGAAGAAGCTTTACCGACAGAATTCACAATTAAACAAAACTACCCGAACCCGTTTAATCCGAGCACTACCATTAAATTCGGATTACCGGAACAAGCGGAGGTCACAATATCGATTTATAATCTGTTAGGTCAAGAAGTTGCCCGGCTGGCAGATGATAATTTCCCCGCCGGTTGGCATACAATCAATTTCGATGCATCGAATTTGACCAGCGGAATTTATTTGTACGCAATTCATGCTACCGGTGCAAACGGAAAGAAATTTGTGGAAACCCGCAAAATGGTTCTTCTCAAATAATCATGATTGACTCCCATGATTACAGCCGGTCTGACCATAGTCAGACCGGCTTTTTTATTTGAAACCCGCTATTAAAATTAAATGTTAAATAAACAAGTTTCATTTTGGAACATGTTCTTTTTCGCGTGTATCAATACTATAACCGGCATCATTAGAAACAGGTGAGATGGTTAATTATTTGTGATTTGGAACAAAAATTTTTTTCGAATTATCTTCAAATTCTCAAAATGAGATGTAACAAAATTCGGCACAAAGTTTGCAAAAATATTGACAAATAATTACTGAAACTCTTGTTCTAAATTATTAAATTTGATACTGGAAAAAGAAAGGTAACATGAACAACATACCGAAATACAAAATATACTTCGCCCTTGCAGATCTTATCCTTTTATCACTTTCTTTCGTATTAGCCGCCTATTACGTAAGATATGATAAAAGTTTGAGATTATTTCAGTTTATTGAAATATCTTTGCCGGTTTTATTTCTTTTTTTAGTGGCTACATTATTGTTTATCGTAATTTTTCAGATAAACGGATTATATAAAATAAATATAATTTTCAGTCGCTCCGCTCATCTGACCGCAATCATAAAATCACTTTATTACGGCACATTAAATATTGTTGTGATTTCACATATTTTGAAATCTTCCGAAGTTCTGGATTCAAGATTAATTATTTTCGTTTTCATAGTTATAGTAACACCGTTACTCTATTTATTGAGAGTTGAACTTTTTAGAGGTTTATTACTCCGTTACAAACAACAATTTAATAGCAACATAGTGATTGTAGGAGACGGAAACGCAGGTAAATTACTTGCAACCAAATTACTTTTCGAAAATCCGGAAGGTTTGAATATCCTCGGTTTTATAGTAGATAAAGATCACGACGGCGAAGAAATAATCTCCGGAATTAAAATACTCGGCAAGATAGACGATTTACAAGAAATTGCCAAAATTTACAAAATTGATGAAATACTGATTGCAATAGATAATATTAATTACGATAGATTGCTCGAAATCCTGGATAAATGCAATCAGCTGAACGTAAGTGTGAAATTAAGCTCCGAACTGTTTGATATAGTAACCAAAAAAGTTTCCACTGAAAAATATGCGGGTATTCCGGTATTAGGTGTTTCCCCGCATTATAATAGTAATTTTACACTCGGTATCAAAAGATTTTTCGATACTTCGATTTCCCTTGCGGCACTGATTTTGCTTTCGCCCATAATGTTAATTATAGCCATCTTAATTAAACTTTCTTCCAAAGGTCCCGTTTTGTATAAACAAATCAGAATCGGTAAAAACGGAAAACCTTTTGAATTTTATAAATTCAGGTCCATGAAAGTTGTTGATGATGACGATGAAGAACGAAAGAAAAAAATGATAGAATTTATGAAAAAAAGTGCTCCTAAAGCCGAAGGAACAAAAATTATTAATGAAGACAGAGTAACTTGGATAGGAAAAATAATCAGAAAAACCTCATTGGATGAATTGCCCCAGTTGTTTAACGTTCTTAAAGGTGATATGAGTTTGGTCGGTCCCAGACCTTCATTACCTTATGAATATGAAAATTACGATACATGGCAAAAAAGAAGAGTTAACGTATTACCGGGCTGCACCGGAGTGTGGCAAGTTTGGGGTAGAAGCTCCGTATCGTTTATCGATTCGGTAGTATTGGATTTATATTACATCAACAACATGTCACCATGGTTGGATCTGCAACTGATTCTTAAAACAATTCCCGTTATGTTGTTTTCAAAAGGCGGGAAATAGAAATTCTATCAATAATTAAATCATTAAATTTTTCTTTTCAATTTTCAAATAAATTGAATAAGTTTGGGAGTAAACTATATACTTTGAGGACTCACAAATGACAAAACACTCATTCTTATATCTCGTTCTGTTTTCCATGTTTTTTATTACCGGAACCGTTTATTCCCAAGTCGGCAATGTAGAATTGGGAAAAACTTACACTGGAATTTACCAGCGGCAAGGCGGGTATTACGATTATTCCGATCCCGAAGCGGTTAACATGAAAGTTTCCGTATGGGGTTTTATCAAATATCCAGGAAGGTATTTGGTGCCCGACTATACAACAATTATAGATTTGTTATCCTATGCCGGAGGACCTACGGATGATTCGCATCTGGATGACTTGAGACTATACAGAGTATTGCCCGATTCCACGGAACAAATGTTCAAATTCAATTTTGAAGATCTATTATGGGAAAACCAAATTGAAGTTGAAAACAGAACTACACCAAAATTGATTGCACGGGATATCCTCATTGTACCCGGATCGCCGAAACTTTATTTCAAAGATTGGTTCAGAGTAGGAATACAAATTTTTACTGCGATGATATCGCTAACCTTGCTTATTATTAGAATTAACGCTTCCAAGTAACAAAATAACCAAATGCTCATCTTCTCATAGTTGAGCGTTTGGCTATTTTGAAACATTTCACGGAATATATTTTCTTCAAAAATTAATCATGGAATTCGTTTTTAAGTTGGCATTCAAATTGTGATATTAATCACACAAGAATAAATTTATATGTGACTAAATTTTTCAAAAAATTATCCGAATATATTATTTCAAACTCCAAAAATTATGGGAGATCGATAAATGAAACACAATACTACCGAACATGCTATAAATATAAACGACTGGGATCCATCTCAAGGTGATTTCATAAAAAAGAATGCTATTGAAGATGAACTTATTTTCAGAAGAAGTGTAAATAGAGATATAATGATTAAAATCGGTTTAACTTCTCTTTACTTCTTTCTTCTTCTGTTTTCATTTATTTACCTTTCGTAAAAAAATTAAATTACCCGGCTTATATTTATGCCTGAACAATTTGTTTCAGGCATAAATTTATTCATTTCAGGCAAATCGAAATTTATCACATCCGAATTAGAACCGAAAAAATACATTTTTTTATTTGGCACAATTCTCGATATTTTGAAAGTTGTATTAACAATATATTTTGTTGAATAAAAATGCGAGACAATTCCCAAGTAAAGAAAATATCGTTCCCATTAGATAAAGGAAATTTGAAAATGCTGTTCCAATATTTTGTTTTGAATCCCCTTTTCAGCGGTATTGTCGGTTTTTCGTTTTTATTTACTTTTTTAATTCTTGCCAAAATATTCACAACAATCTTTTATCCTACCTACATCTTAACTGTAACCGCAAATGATATGTTCATATCCTTTCTCGGATTTTTAGCTGCGTTTTTAATTAAGTTGCTATTAAATTTGAGGAAACTGAAATTCGAGCACAAATAAGTGGGTGTTATGCAGGATAATTTTGTACCCCGGAGAGGATTCGAACCTCCGACCCGCAGTTTAGGAAACTGCTGCTCTATCCAGCTGAGCTACCGGGGCAATTGTAATAATTTAGAATGAAATAATAATAAATGAACAACACAAAACAAAATTTATAATTACTTCCGACCACTTTCCTAAATATTATTTACACAATTTTTATCTTCATACTCCTTTCCAATTGCTATTACCTCTCTTTTTTTATAAGTTTTCAATTACTTAAAATTATTAAACAGGAGCATTAAAAATGACCACAATTGTAGATATTATAGGCAGGGAAATTTTGGATTCCCGCGGTAATCCGACAGTTGAAGTGGAAGTATTATTGGAATCCGGGGTTATCGGCCGGGCTTCGGTACCCAGCGGTGCATCAACCGGTACGAAGGAAGCAATGGAGTTACGCGACGGTGATAAATCCAGATACATGGGAAAAGGCGTTACAAAAGCTGTTGATAACATTAATAACAAGATTGCCGATGAATTAATCGATTTTGATGCAGCCGATCAAGTTGCAATAGACAACATATTAATACAGTTAGACGGTACACCCAATAAATCCGAATTGGGAGCAAACGCTATTTTGGGGGTTTCGCTTGCATGTGCAAAAGCTGCAGCTCAAACACTCGGTTTACCGTTGTATAAATATATAGGCGGGACCAACGCAAAAGTTTTACCGGTTCCTATGATGAATATAATAAACGGCGGAAAGCATGCCGATAACAACGTGGATTTTCAAGAATTTATGATTATGCCTCATAATGCCGTAAGCTTTGCCGAATCCCTCAGAATGGGTGTGGAAACATTTCATTCACTTAAATCCGTTTTAAAATCTAAAAATTACAATACAGCCGTAGGTGATGAAGGAGGTTTTGCACCAAATCTTAAATCGAACGAAGAAGCAATAGAAATAATTCTCGAAGCAATAACCAAAGCAGGTTACAAACCGGGCGAAGACATTGCACTGGCATTGGATGTTGCCGCCAGCGAAATGTTCGATATTGATGCGGAGAAATACGTCTTCTTCAAATCGGATAAATCCCAAAAATCTTCCGACGAAATGATTAAAATTTACGAGAACCTTGTAAACCAATATCCGATAATTTCACTTGAAGACGGCTTAAGTGAAACTGATTGGAGCGGTTGGGAAAATTTGACAAGCGCACTCGGAAATAAAATTCAATTGGTTGGTGACGATATCTTCGTTACAAATACTGAAATTCTTGCACAAGGAATTGAAAAAGGAATTGCAAATTCAATTTTGATAAAAGTCAATCAAATTGGTACTCTAACCGAAACCCTCGATGCCATCGAAATGGCTAAAATTGCCGGTTACACTTCGGTAATCAGTCACCGCTCCGGTGAAACGGAAGACACAACCATTGCCGATATTGCCGTTGCAATGAATGTAGGACAAATAAAAACCGGCTCGGCCAGCAGAACCGACAGGATTGCAAAATACAATCAATTATTAAGGATTGAAGAAGAACTTGACGCTACTGCTGTTTTCCCGGGTATCAACGCAATTAATTGTTCTTTTTAATTATTTAAGCCGGCTTGAATTTTTTCAGGCCGGCTCAGTCTTTACCGGAGTAGAAAGGTCGCTTTCCCCCCGGTTTTACAAAATTGAACTTACATCATTCTTATTTTGTTACTTTCAAAATGAGATTTTCTTCCCCTCGATTGACCGGTATCACAACTATTTGTTTTTTTTTCTGTTCATTGTAACTAAAAATTCCGGTCATTAGGGCTGAAAAATTAATTTCGAATAGGAGTAGTTATGAAAGATTCCCCAAAAAATACCGTATTACTTGTTGCCATTATTTTTGCAGTTGGTCTTTTATCGTTTTTAAGTTATAAATTGGGTTATAAAATGAGGGATATAGAATATCAGGATTTTTCAATGATGCTTTGGCTCGACGGAGATCAAGTCCGGACCGGTGTTTATAACTTTTTACCTAATAACCAACATAAAATTTTACAATACAATTTCGAAAACGAAGGCGCGGATGTTCCCGAAATAAAAATAGTAGGTGAAATAAAGTTTTTCCAAGTCGGCGATACTATTTACGATATTAATGATGAAAACGTTTGGAAATATCTCACTAACGAACAATTATTCGATAACGGCAACAAAAAATTCCAGAAAAAAAAGAACAGAAATCCTAAAAAGAAAAAAGTAAAACCATCTTATTTTGTAATGAGAGACAATTCCGCAGTGGAGAAAAATTTATAAATAAGTTAACCCATTATAATTACTCCCCTTGTTTGCCCTATTTGAGATGGTTCAAATAGGGTTTTTTATTTATCTTCTTCTAAAATCTTTTGGTAAACATTAAAATCATAATCACTGAACAACACGAAAAAAACATTGTCTATTTCTTCATGGTTTTTTAAAAAGTCTTTTACGGTGCCGTATGCAATTTTTGCCGCCCGTTCGATGGGAAAGCGGTAAGCTCCGGTACTTATTGAAGGGAATGCTATTGTTTTGATTCCGTTTTCAACCGCCACTTCCAACGATCTGCGGTAGCAACTTGCAAGCAATTCATCTTCACCGTACTTCCCGCCGCGCCAAACGGGTCCGACTGTATGAATAACATATTTTGCAGGCAGGTTATACCCTTTGGTAATTTTGGCATCGCCGGTTGCACAGCCGTTTAAGGTTTTACACTCTTCCAGCAATTGCGGACCCGCTGCACGGTGAATGGCACCGTCCACTCCCCCGCCGCCAAGCAGTGAATTGTTTGCGGCATTCACAATGGCATCCACCGCTAATTTTGTAATATCCCCTTTTACCAATTCGATTTTATTTTTCATGTTAGCTCCGGATTAATCAATATCGATTAAAATGTAATTTAAAATAAAAAAAGAAGCAACCGGATAAATCTCAATTGCTTCTTAAAAAAGTCCGGATATAATTTTAGTTAACCGAATCGAGGTATGGAGTAATTGCTTGCATTAAATACTCTTTTGGAACCGCCCCGATTACGGAATTGACCATTTTACCGTTCTTAAAAATTCCGAGTGTCGGAATACTCATTATGCCGTACCTTTGTGCTATTGCCGGATTCACATCAGTATTAACTTTTACAACTTTAAGTTTTCCTTGCAAGTCGTTTGCTATTTCTTCAACGACTGGCGCAACAATTCTGCACGGTGCACACCAAGGAGCCCAGAAATCTACAAGTACAGGCAGTTCCGAAGCCAAAACTTCCGTATCAAAATTTACATCCGTTCCTTCAATTATATTATTTACTACATTCATTTTTCACACCTCCTAAACATTGTGATTTTATCAGGTGCTTGTACAAACAATTTATTCCTGAGTTCCTGTAAATTTTACAAATATCATTTCAGTTCAGAAGTTTAATTACTTCGGGATGAATTAACGGGGAAGCCGCAATCACACTATTGCTTTTCATTACGTCGCCGCCTTGAAAATCCGTAATAACGCCGCCTGCACCTTTAATCACGGGAATTAATGCCATGGTATCCCATACGGACATAATAGGGTCGGTCATAATATCCGCATATCCCGTAGCCACCAAATAATATCCGAAACAATTTCCCCAAGTTCTGTATAAGTTCACTTTTTTAATTAACGTATCAAATTTTTGTTTATTCCGATACTTTTCAACATTTAAGTGATCCGTTGTCAGCAATAGCGCATCTTCCAATTTTTCAACAGTGCGTATTTTAACTTTTATGCCGTTCAGTTCCGTTGAATTGTTATCGCCAATTAAAAATTCATTTAACACGGGCTGATTGATTACACCCAAAAGCGGTTTGCCGTTTTTCGTAAGTGCAATCAACGTTCCGAAAGTAATCATACCGTGAATAAAACTTTTAGTTCCGTCAATCGGATCGATAATCCATTTATATTCGGCGTCGGGATTTTCATCGCCAAATTCTTCACCTAAGATTCCGTGACCGGGGAATTCTTTTGCAATCATGTTTCTGATTATCTCTTCTGCTTTTTTATCGGCAATAGTAACCGGGGAAGAATCGGCTTTCAATTCAACATTAATACCGGAACGAAAATATTTTTTTATTACTTTTCCGCTTTCAACCGCAAGCGCTTTACAAAAGGTTTTTAATTCCGATAACCCGCTCATAAGAACTCCTGGAATTTGTAATAAACAAAATGTTAATTAAGTTTGAAAAACCAATTTATAAAATTATGGAATTACTGGAAGCCACACCTGAGAATATAAAAAAAGCAGCCGGATTGCTTAAAAAAGGCAAGCTGGTTGCATTCCCTACCGAAACGGTTTACGGTCTCGGTGCAAACGGTCTGAACCCTCTGGCAGTTACAAAAATTTTCGAGGCTAAAAACCGTCCTTCATTCAACCCGTTAATTCTGCATATTGCCGGAAAGAGTGATTTAACCAAGCTGACTTCAACAACAGATGAAATTATCGAAAAACTTACCGGCAAATTTTGGCCGGGACCATTAACTCTTGTTTTACCAAAGAAAAATATTGTTCCGGATATTGTAACTGCAGGCAATCCGACGGTTGCAGTACGCATGCCCGGTCACCCCGTTGCGTTGAAACTGATTGAACTTTCCGGGACGCCTATTGC
>Ga0256833_1003499_pt1 | contig 10707 bp, 11 predicted proteins | sample 356284metaG_FD_190535 | JGI IMG/M metagenome (GOLD analysis project Ga0256833, IMG submission 190535) | Hydrothermal vent microbial communities from Mid Atlantic Ridge, Atlantic Ocean - 356-284 | ecosystem: Environmental > Aquatic > Marine > Hydrothermal vents | place: Atlantic Ocean: Mid...
AAGCAATACCAACTTGGCAATTTGAGGTGAAAGACCAAATTTCCCCTTTAGCCTTTTTCAAGGCAATCTTTGCAAATGCCCCGCAATTCAAGGTATCGATCTTTAATCTCGCCCCATTGCCGGGCTTGAGAAGGGAGAGGGAGATGGTCTACCTCTTGCCACTCAAAGTCTGTAATTTTATGGCACTTTGTACACACTAAGTGGTGGTGATGAGAAACATTGGGGTCAAAACGGGCCTTTTCATCCAAAGCGTAAATCTTGCAAATAAGACCAAACTTTTCGAAAGTGGCCAAAGTTCGATAAACTGTATCTAAGGAAATAGTCGGAACTCGCTCTTGCACCCGGGCAAAAATGTCCTCTGCTGAAGGATGATCTTTAGCCTCTAATAAAACCCGATAAATCTCTAACCTTTGGTAGGTAAGTTTAATGCCGCAGCTTTCACAAATTTTTTTAAATTCTTCTAAAAATTTTTTAGTATCTTTTGTTTCCATTTTTTATCCCAAGAAATATTTTTACCAAACAATTTCTTAAAAATTTAACTTAAAACAAATTTAACAAAAAAACAAAAGGGCCATAACGGCCCTTTTATTTTAAAGATTTTTTGTAAAAGGGATTATTTTAATCTAATCGCCACATAACGTCGGAAATCTCTGTCTCGCACCAAAAAGAGAACTCTTCCTGTCTTCTTACTTTGAGCCAACGCCCGTGCAAACTCTTCCATATTGTGGACTTTTTGGTGATTTACCTCTTCGATAAGCATTCCGGGTTTGAGACCCGCCATAGCTGCAGGGCTTTCTGGTGCTACCCCCGCAATGATTACCCCTTCGTTTACGCCGTAACCAAATTGTTCGGCGAGTTCGGGAGTAAGAGGCCTTACTTCCAGGCCCAGTTTCTTGAGAAACTCGTCTTGGCCTGTCATAAGAGCTAGGCTCTGAGGCTGGGTGCCAATGGTAACTTCTAATACTTTCTGTTTGCCCTTTCTAATTACCGTTATTTTTACTTTGGTTCCCGGAGGAGTTAAGGCCACCATGGTACGCAATTCGGCAACATTTTTGACAGGTTTCCCGTTATATTCGACAATGATGTCGCCAGGTTTAAGACCAGCTCGGGCCGCAGGAGAATCTTCTGCTACTTCTGTTACCAAGGCACCTTCTGGGCGTTCAAGCCCAAAAGATTTAGCCAGATCTTCGTTGAGTTCTTGAATGACTACACCCAGCCAGCCCCGGGTAACCTTTCCAGTCTTGATGAGTTGCTGAGTAATGATCTTTACCATGTTAATAGGGATGGCAAAACCAATTCCCATGTAGCCGCCGGAGCGGGTAAAAATAGCCGTATTCATACCGACTGCTTCCCCTTTCAAATTGACAAGAGGCCCTCCCGAATTGCCTGGGTTAATAGCAGCATCGGTCTGGATAAAATCTTCGTAATCGGTAATTCCGACTCCAGAACGACCTTTAGCACTAATCACTCCCACAGTAACGGTTTGGGTAAGACCAAAGGGATTTCCTATGGCCAGCACCCATTCTCCTACCTGGATTTTATCAGAGTCGCCCAAAGGAAGTACTGGCAAATTATGGGCGTCTATCTTGAGTACTGCAACGTCTGAAGCTGGATCAGTACCGACAATCTTGGCCTCAAATTCCCGACCGTCTGCCAATTTTACTTTCACTTTATCTGCATCAGCTACAACATGGTTATTGGTGAGAATGTAACCATCTTCACTAATTATAAAACCGGAGCCAGCTCCCATCTGGCGAAATTTCCGAGGAAATCGATGTCGAAAGAAGCGCTCAAAGAAATCTTCTCCGAAGAAATCGAAAGGGCTTCCAAAAGGGAAGGGTTCAAGCACCGGACCTCTTCTTACCACTACTTTTTCCACTTGTACAAAAACTACCGCTGGCCCAGCCTTTTTAGCCACCTGGGCAAAGGCCTTGGAGAGCTTAAGGGCTAAATCAACCGCTTCTTGATCTTCTAAAGCTTGATTTTGTGGTGCCGCTTTTTCCTCTACTTTTTTGATCTTAAAAATTTCATCCAAAATAGAACTTGAGGCCTTACAAGGAGAAACCACAAAAGAAAATAAGAGTATAAGCACAAGTAAAAATTGCATTTCAGCCCTCCTTATCCCTCTTTGGCCATTTCGGCCTCGGTTTCCTCTTCGATTTCTCTCGGTCTGGCTGCCAAAGCCTGCCAACGCCCTCTGATATATTGTCTTACTTCCTCAATATCCTTTTTTACGTTTTCTTCGTCTCTCCCCTGAAGTTTGGCTATTTCTGCAACGGAAAGACCATCCAATACATGCCACACAAAAGCCTGCCGTTTTTCTTCTGGTACCCGAGAAAGTTCCCTCATAATAAGATTAGACAACTCCTCTGCAGAAAGTGCCTCTTCAGGTTCTACTACTTCTCCAGCTGGGAGTACATCTTCCCAGCGAAGACGTTCAATTTCCACAAAATAAGGGCTTTCAACATCTTCTTTGAGTTTGTAACGCACATCATCAAGGGGCACGGTGTCTTCTACCGGAACAGCCACGTGACCCTCCTCCCGCAATTTACTAATCTCGCGCCTGATAATATCGAGGATTTTTTTATGCAAAGCATGAGCCAAATCTCCCATGGTTACTATTTGATCGTAATTTTCGTAAGCCCAAAGGACGGCTTCATCCACCACGTCGGTAGGATCAAGGTATTCTGGAGGTAGATCACCGGTAAGCTGATAAAAAAGAATTTCGCGCCGAGCAATACGGTAAAGATCCCGTAAAACTGGTCGCAAGCGGTCAAGAAAGCGCTGCTTGAGATCTGCTTTTTTATCCACCGCAAGTTCTGGCAAAGCCTTGGCCATTTCTTGTATGTAATGCTGGTGTCGCTTATAAACATGTTCACCCCGAAGTTCAGAAAGATGTCGCGCAAGCTCTTTTTCTAGCTTTTCGCGGGCTTGCTTGAAGGCGGTTTTCATTTGCTTGTGTTCACCACGGGCGGAAAGTACGGCCTGGGGTACCGAAAGGGTCAATTGAACAAAATAGCGCTTTTTCTTTTCCATCCCTTCAACTATGATCCGCAAATGTACCAGATCCGGATCGAACTTCTTGGTGAGTCTTTCAAAACGCTGGATCAATTTGGTTACGTGAGCTTCAGCCAATTTTTTATCAGCCGGACTGATATCTCTATATATGACGTGATATTGCATTTGTTTTCACCTCCTTACTTAAATTTATTCGGCGCTGTGAATACCGTGGAACCTACGCTCGCCCCCTTGAGGTCCCAAGAACTGGGGGCGCTCGATTTCCATAATGATCTTACCATCGTAAAAGACCATCACCGTGCCTGTGGATTCACTTACCGTAATAGCCACTGCCTGGGTAATAGCAGTAATGGCTGCGGCAGAACGATGTCGGGCACCTAGCCCGGAAGGAATATCTTCCGTAACAGCCCCTGCTCTGATGAAGGCTCCAGCGGTTTCAATTACACCATCTCCTCGAATAATAAAGGCTCCGTCAAGGCTTGCAAATTCTTTAACTGTCTCTTCTAAACGGGGGTCCAAAATGTTTCTTTCGCTTTCCGGGTAACCTTTAAAAGGGTTTAGTATAAGTTGCTCACAATATTGGAGGACCCTTTCCGTATCTCCTACAATAAAGATAGTCCCGACAGGTTTTCCCTCTCTCCCCTCCACGGAAAGATCAATAGCGATTTCCAAAACCCGAAGAAAGACTTCCGGACGTACTATCTCGTGGAGATGTTCAAGCTGGGTTACCGCAAAAAATTCAAACTCTTCACCAATATCTAAGATAAAAAGAGAATCAAGTGCTCCACTTTCAGCAATACCAGAAAGACAGAGGATTACATCTTCGGGATGAAAAACTCCTTGAGAGACCCCTACCAAAACGGCTATTTTCATTTGTCCTAAACGGGTAAGTTTGATAGCCGGCACCTTGATAGCTATTATTTTTTCAGGGAGTTCCTCCTCGATTTCTTCACGGCTCACCAAGACCAACTGGGTATTTCCTAATTTTTGGAGATAGTGCTCAAGAAAGGCCCTTTCTTGAAAGACATCTGCGTAGACCATGATGGCCTTTATTTGAAGGCACTTAGAAAGATCAGCTGCGTACTCTAAAAGCTTTTCAGTAAGGCATTTTTTAAATTGGTTTATCTTGGCCATTTCAAACCTTTATCTCTGGTTATTTTCTGCAAGAGACGCTAAGAGCTGGCATTTTTCCTGTCAAGGTAAGGAAAGTAAGACCAGAATAGAGAATCTCTGCTAAAGGAATGAGATTCATAACATCTTCGCGGTTATAAGAAATAAGCCTTTCAAGGGCCTCAGGGTTTCCCCTCTGGCGCCACGCACGCCAAAGCTTTACAGCCATATAACCGTCAAAACCGTCTACTTCTTCCGGTCTCATAAGCCCTAGAGCCTTTTCGACCTTTTTAAGCCCCCCTCTGAGCCCCAATCTTTTAAAAAGAGGGCAGAGGTCTAAGTGTACTAAAGGGTCCGGAAGCCAGGGATATTTGGTTTTCAAAAAAGGCCAATCAAAAAAACTCCCCCCAAAAGTGATCCAAAATCGGGTTTGAGCGAGTATTTCCAGCCCATCTTCAAGGTTTTCTCCCGCCACATAAGAGGCATAGCCTCTTTCGGTAGCTAAACCGAGGACGGTGACTTCATGCTCCCCTCGCTTCAGGCCATCAGTTTCAATATCCAAAAAGATCGCCTCTTTTCGAAAGTGTTTAAAAAGACGCCAATGATGTCTGCGAGGGAGTCTGGACGCCAAAGCCTTAAGATCTTTAGAGACCAAAAGAAGCTTTTGGATTTGATCTTGAAAAAAATGAAGTCGCTTTGGTGAAAGACGGGGTAATCTTTTCTGACTTAAAAGATGCCACCAAGTTCGACAACCTACCTGCCAGAGATGGCGCTCAAACTTTTCGTCCACCCCTGGCAGGAGTAAAAAAGTCCGGTAAAGCATTTAGAGTCGGTTTTCGTATATTTTTGTCGGGTACTTTTTCTCAAGTTCTTGTAAGACCATCTGAAGGGCTTCTTGTTCCTTTGTGGAAATAAGTTCTTGGCGCACTTTTTCTTTTACTTCTTCAAAGCTTTTTTGTTTGCTTTCGCGCACTTCCTCCACCTTGATAAGATGATAACCAAATGCCGTGCGTACTGGAGGGCTAATTTCTCCTGGTTTCAAACTAAAAGCTGCGTCTTCAAACTCCTTTACCATTTGGCCCCTAGTAAAAAAGCCTAGATCTCCACCCCGTTCTTTAGTGCCAGGATCCGCTGAATATTCTTTAGCCAGTTTGGCAAAATCTTCTCCCTTCAAGAGACGGGCTCGCAATTCTTGAGCCTTTTTCAAGGCCTTCTTTTCTTGTTCGGGGCTAGCATCTTGAGGGACCTCAATAAGAATATGTCTAGCCTTTATAGCTTTGGGCTCTCGAAATTTGTCTTTGTTCTTTTCGTAATAGGTTTTTAATTCTTTTTCATTAACTTTATCTACCCCGGTAAGGACCCTTTCTAAATAAGCCTGGGCCAAAATTTGTTTGGTAACCTCTTCGATTTTCGCCTTTACTTTGGGATCTTGGTCCAGCTTGGCATCTTTAGCAGCTAAAGAAAGGAGTGAAATTTCAACCCATCGTTTGACAAGAGCACTTTTTAATTGGGGCTGATGTGCGAGGATCATTTTTATCTGTGGAGGAGCCGACTCGAGTTTGGCTTCGAATTCCTTTTTAGTAAGCTTGTAAGGCCCTACTTCAGCTAAAATTTCTTCTTTCTCCCTTGCAAAAGCGGAAGAAACGCAAAATACTACCAATAATAAAATTAAAAGAATTTTCTTCATTTAAAAAACCTCCTTTTTGATCTTTGAAAGGCAGCTTAAGCGGAGAATTCCTTTCTGACAAGTTAGCGCAAGATAGTTTTAGCAGGAAAATATCCCGGACCTACGTTTCGACAAGGAAGGATAAGGGATTCAGGCCCTAAGAGGGTCCCCGGATTAGTTACAGCGTTGCAACCTGTCTGCACTCCATCACCTAAAATAGCACCAAGTTTGCGCAAACCGGTATTATACACCTTATCTCCTACTCGAATGTGAATATGATTGCGGGTAAGTTTGAGGTTCGCAAGTTTAGTTCCGGCTCCCAAATTGACCTCTCTTCCCAAAATACTGTCACCAAGATAGGCGAAATGCCCTGCTTTTGCCCCTTCAAGCATAATACTACTTTTCATTTCCGTGGTGTGCCCTACCACGCAACGTGGACCAACATAGCAATTTCCCCTTAAATAAGCTCCCTGGCGTATTTCAGTATAATTACCCACAAAAAGAGGTCCTTTAAGCAATGCTCCTGGTTCTATCAAAACCCCTCGACCGATTTCAATTTGGTCATCCATAAAGATCGCACCGGCACAAAGTACACTAGCTCCAGGGAGCATTCTTCCTGAAAGTTTCACCAAAAGCCTTTCTTTGGGAGCATCACCAAAAACTATTTCCACGTCATCTCCTGCAGGAAAAAGCTCTCCCTCAAAAAGGATATAAGTTTCGGAAAGCGGTACCCCCAAGGCCAATCCTTCTAAATTAGGTTGAATCAAGGCCTTTAGCCTTTCTTTAAGATTGGCTACTGCTTCCCAAACGGGCTCGTTCAATTCGAAAAGATCTTCAAGAGGCGAAAGATCTCCTTTTGGGAAGAAATCATGGGGATAAATCATTTGTTTTCTCCCTTGGCCTTAAGTACTTCTACCAGCGGCGGGCCTATTTTTACAAGTCCCAACTCGGTAATATCCATGAGGTGAATACGGGTATCATGACCACACATTCGGCAGCCATCAATACGAAAAAGACGGACAATTTCTCCCACTTCTACCTTATAAAGCTGAGCGGCACGGGCTGAGAGGATAAGTTCTTTGGAGAGGACCATAGAACAGTCAACAATATGCCCCACAGCATATCCACCCGCAGCTTCAGCGGAAAGTTCTTCGTGAGAGCTCCTTTTTTGGGAGATAAAAAGGGCTGTTTGGTACCATTTTTTGCAGAAAGTATAAAGGGCCCGCACAATGCTTCTGGCAAGCATTTCACGGGCTTCGTAAAGACCTGTTACAGAATCAATGACTGTACGATGAACCTTGTAGGTACGGTAAATGTGGGCAAGGGTATCTAAAAGAGTAGGCATATCTTCTCTTAAGCGAGCATAACTTGCGGCATCCAAAATAATGATCTTTTCTTCAATCTCTTTAAAATCCACTCCCATAGCCTTGGCTCTCTGCTCGAGCCCCACGGAAAGATAAGAGGCCGGGGTCTCCACCGTAACGAAGCAAACCGGCTCTCCGAGGCTTGCCTGTTTAATGGTAAATTGCTCCGCCATAAGGCTTTTGCCGGTATCTGGCATTCCGGTAAGATTGGCTACACACCCTAAAGGGATGCCTCCGAGACTTTTACGATGAGGTTTTTTCCCCTTCCATTCCACCACGTAAAAAAGATCATCAAGTCCTGTAACCCCTGTAGGTACACCTTTAAGCTCGGGGGCCTTTTCCTTAGCCTCAGAAATTGTAAAAATGGCATCATAAATTATGTGGCGCTCTCTTTCCTCCATCTCTTTTCTCCTCGTTATTTTTCAAGCGTCTCTCCATCAGGTAGAACATAATCTACAGGATAGTCTTCTATTGTTACTTCAGGATAAATAACACAATTTGTACCGATATGGCTTTTACCTGGCACAAAGGCCTTTTTACCGATTACGGTAAGACCGCTAAAGAGGTGTTTAGGAAAACGACGATTAATTGTCTGGGGGTTTCCAAAACCCACCTTTGCTCCTTCTCCCACAAAAACTTCTTTGTCCAAGATAACTCTTTTAAGTTGAGCACCGGCTGAAATGACAGCACCGTGCATAACAACACAATCTTCCAAACAAGCATCCTCCTCTACCACTACTCCAGGCGAAAGGACGGACCTTTTAACTGTACCGGCAATTATACACCCTGGAGAGATAACACTTTCCTCTACCCAGCCAGAACAGAGTATCTGTGCTGGGGGCCAATCAAAAGACATCCCGTGCGGCATAACATTAGTCATCGTGCCCCACGCTTCGGGATCAAGCCCAGAGTCGCGACGTAAGAGATCCATATTGGCCTGAAAATAGGATTCCAAAGTCCCTACATCTCGCCAGTAACCACTAAAGGGAAAGGCATAAACTCGGGCTTCTTTAAGGGCTTGAGGAAGGATATGCATACCAAAATCTTCCTGTTTAACACGCTGCAAAACATCTACGAGGTAGGAGGTATCAAAGACATATACACCCATGGAAGCCAAGTTTGTGCGGGCTTGAGCAGGTTTTTCTTCCCAATCTATAATGCGCCCTTCTTTATCGGTAATAGCAATACCAAAATGGTGGGTTTGTTCCCAAGGAACTGGCATCATGGCCACGGTAACCTGGGCCCGCCTCTCACGGTGAAAATTTACAAGCTCTCGATAATCCATGTGGTAAACATGATCTCCCGAAAGGATGAGGACCTCACGGGATGGTCTTTGGATAATAAAATCGAGATTTTGCCTTACTGCATCAGCTGTACCCTTATACCAGTCCCAATCTTTTTCCCCGGTTTTGGGAGGCAGAATGCGAACTTCTCTGGTACGTCCACACAAATCCCATGGGGAACCATCTCCTATATGGTCCATTAGTGATAACGGTTTGTATTGCGTTAGAACCGCTACCTGAGAAAGATCAGAATTGGCGATATTTGATAAGGTAAAGTCGATTATGCGGTAGATACCACCGAAGGGAACTGCTGGTTTGGCCCGCTTACGAACTAAAATATTGAGGCGACTGCCTACGCCTCCGGCTAAAAGGATCGCCAAAACGTCCCGCATAACGTCTCCTTGTCTTTATTTAGCATTTTTCGCTGGAAGTGTCATTTATTGGAGATTAAAAGCCACCTTAAGGAAAAAACCTTTTCCTGTTTCCAACGAGTAAAATTTATCCAATTTAACGACAATATTTCTTTAAGAGAGAACGCAATGGATCAGCATGAGGATTCTTTACTAAACGGCCGTAAATAATATCTACCGGACGGACAGGTTTCCCATAGTAAATTCGATTCCAGGAGTCTCGGGGCTTGATAACAGCACCTTCTAAGCTGATACCAATAAAAGCCCCCTTAGAACGCCCAAAGGCTAAAATATCTACGAGTTGAGCTTTGGCTCCCATCCCGATGGGCCCTGCTGCTACGCTTAAATCACCGCCTAATTTCACAGCTGTAGAAAGGAAAGCGTCAATACCCTTTTGGGTCATAATGAGAAGAACTATTTCCGAGACCTCCCCTCCGAACTGAAGACCAAAAGAAACAGAGCCCAATGTATAAAATGCCGGGTAAGACCAATCGTTTCCGGGATAGCGGGCCAATAACACGCCGCTACCTCCAGACCCCCCGATAAAAAAGGCACCTTTAATAAGCTGCGGAATAATAATAACCCCCTTAGCTTCTTTTAGGTGCTCCCGCAGCCAGCTCATTTGTTGGTCTTGAAGAAAGCGTTTCATAGTGATGGTAGCTTTATCTACCAGTTCGTGGGGGGCATCGTATTTTTTGGCTTGAGCAACAGGGAGTAAAAAGAGCATATTAAAGAAAAACGCAACCCCCACAATGAAGATCTTTGGTTTCTCTATGGAAAACATCCTTGCCCTCCTTAAGGAAATGTTATTTAAGAGAAACTATGGAAGCTTATATCGTTTTTAATAACCAAAGTGCTGCCCCAGAATTTGTTTCCGGCTGGGGATTGAGTGTCTTTTTTAGGTCCAAGAGGTTGCTTTTTGATACCGGCTCCGAAACTAATGCCCTCTTGCATAACTTTTCTCTTTTTAACATAACTCCTTCGGAGATTCATTCTATTTTTCTTTCCCACTTTCACTGGGATCATGCCGGGGGTCTTTTGGGACTCCTTCCCCACCTTTCTTCTCCCAAAATCTTCTTACATCGAGGTTTTTCTTCAGGATTTATCGCCGAAATAAGACGCTTAGGAGGAGAAGTGGTCCTTTTTAATGAACCTTCTAAAATCGGCCCCGGGGTTTATACTACTGGCCCCTTGGAATCTTCCTCTCCAGAGGCCGCCTTAATATTTGACATCCAGGGCAAACTTGCTCTTTTTACCGGCTGTGCCCACCCGGGGATACTAAACCTGGTTCATAAAACCAAAGAACTTTGGGGGAAAGTCCCTCTGCTGGTGGGTGGAGGGTTCCATCTTTTGCAAATGAGTCGCAAGAAGATTTTCTTTATTGCTCAAGAGCTCCACCGCTTAGGAGTGCGCCTAGTTGCTCCCTCACACTGTACAGGTCAAAAGGCCCTTGAAGTTTTTGCCGATATATTTCGAAATGGTTTTGTGGCAATGGGTGCAGGAAAAATCCTCTTTTTGGAAAAACTTATGCGGAAGTTTTAAGTCCTTCTTCCTGCCTCGTTATTGTTTTTCTTGTGGCAAATTGATGAATTCCCAAGAAGTCTTTCTGTGCGACCACTGTTTTCCACGCCTCAGAATCAACAACGCCCCCTGTCCCGTTTGTGGTGTCCCCCAACAGTACAAAACTCCTTGCCTCTCCTGTTTGTTCAAACCTCCACCTTTTAGACGCACACTTGCTCCCTTTCTCTACGCTCCTCCTCTTAGTAGTGCCATCTGTGAACTAAAGTACGAAAAAAGGATCCATTTTGTCCGCGAAATTGCGCTCCTCTGGCTTCAAACCTTGAAAGGGCAATTCT
>Ga0256833_1003500_pt1 | contig 10707 bp, 10 predicted proteins | sample 356284metaG_FD_190535 | JGI IMG/M metagenome (GOLD analysis project Ga0256833, IMG submission 190535) | Hydrothermal vent microbial communities from Mid Atlantic Ridge, Atlantic Ocean - 356-284 | ecosystem: Environmental > Aquatic > Marine > Hydrothermal vents | place: Atlantic Ocean: Mid...
TCAGGTTCTTCCAAGTAGTATTGGCGGAGATGCAGTCCGTATGATAGATCTTACACGTAAAGGCTATGACAAAAAAGAGGCTTTTTATGATGTTTTTGTCGATAGAGTTGTCGGGCTTGTTGGCCTACTTGCCCTTAACCTTATCGCCTCCATTCTCTTTTATGGTACTTTTGATCATGACCTTTCACAACTGATTATTCTTATTTCACTCGTAGGGTTACTCGGTTTTACATCACTTTTTTTCTATAATAAAATACATTTCCTTGCAAAATACAAATTTTTAAATCTTTTTCATCGACTCTCAACAAGGCTTAATGCACTTTACAGCTCTAAAATAATCTTGTTCCAACATATTTCCATATCAATTGCAGTGCATTTCTTGTCTGTTTTAACAATGTATGCTATCTCTTTAAGTATTGATACACATCTAACGTTTCAAATGTTACTCATTGCTGTGCCTCCTGTTTTTCTACTTACTATCATCCCTCTTTCACTTGCAGGATGGGGTATTCGTGAAGGTGCAATGGTTGGTATATTTACCCTAATAGGGGCAAATCCTGCTAAAATACTCGCAATGAGTATTTTATATGGTCTTTTACTCATTATAAGTGCTCTTCCCGGCTCTTACTTTTGGATAAAAAATAAAAAAATAACACAAGAGGAAATGAAATGAATGTAGACACTATGAGAAATGTTGACTACTATGCAGGTGTTCCACTTGCATTTACCGGTACACTCATTAGAAAAACAATTGATTTTTTTGTACCACCAAAAAGAGTAAAACCTAAAAACGTACTGCTTATAGAACTCTCAGAAATGGGAAGTGCTATTTTGGTTGACCCTGCAATGCGAAAGTTGAAAAAGAACATAGAGGGTGAACTCTATTTTGTTATTTTTTCAAAAAACAAAGTCTCTTTACAGCTCCTTGAAACTGTTCCTGAAAAAAATATTTTCACCATAGATGAAGATGGAATCTTTAACATTGCAAAGACATCACTAGAATTTTTAAAATGGTGTCGCGAGAAAAAGATAGACTCTGTCATCGACTTAGAACTTTTTTCCCGTTTTACGGCACTTTTAACTGCAACATGTGGTGCACAAAATCGTGTAGGTTTCCATGCTTTTCACAATGAAGGGCTCTACCGTGGAGATTTCTTAACACATAAAGTTGCCTACAATCCACACCAACATATTACAAAAAACTTCATTGCTTTAGTGGATGCACTACTAAGTGAAAAACAAGAACTTCCCTTTACAAAACGCATTATTGACGATAGTGAAATGCAAATTGCAAAAGCTGTTATTAGTGATGAAGAAAAAGAGTCTGTCATTGCTATAATTTCTGATATGTATGAAGGATTTGATAGAGATAAAAATCCTGTCATTCTTGTAAATTCTAATGCCTCAGACCTTTTACCGCAAAGGCGTTGGGATAGAGAAAACTATGGTGAGGTTATCAAAAAAATTCTTGACTACAATGCAAATGCCATTGTTCTTCTCACAGGAGCACCTGCAGAAAAAGAGGGCGCACAACTCCTTGCTGATTATGTTGGAGACAAACGCTGCATTAACTTTGCCGGTGCTGTGAAATTTTTACAGCTTCCTGCACTCTACAGTGTCAGTGCCTTTATGCTTACAAATGATTCAGGCCCAGCACATTTTGCATCTATTACCGATATGCATACTTTTGTTATCTTTGGCCCTGAAACACCAGCATTATACGGTTCACTTGGACCAAGTACACCTATTTTTGCGGGTATGGCTTGTAGCCCTTGTGTCAGTGCATCCAACCATAGAAAAACACCTTGTAGTGACAACCAATGTATAAAAGTGATCACTCCTGAATGGGTTTTTAACACACTTAAATTTAAACTTGATGAACTTTCTCGCTAAAGAGCATAGAAGTTTTTTACTTTTTATAAGCTTTGTAGCCATTCTTAGGCTACTTATAGCTCCTTATGTTGGATTTGGTGTCGATGAGGCACATTATGTCCTCTATGGTATCCATCTTGATTGGAGCTATTTTGACCATCCCCCTCTTGTGGGTTGGGTACAACACTTCTTTACATCACTCTTTGGTCTCAATGAATTTGCTGCGCGTATCAGTGCTGTACTCATTGGCTTTATCACATCACTCTTGTTATATAAACTCATTTATGGGATTGATCATAATGCAAAGAAAAGTTTTATAGCTGTTGTTGCACTCTATGCCTCTTTCATTTTTAATGTTCTCTTTTTAATGCTTATGCCTGACACCCTGCTCTTTTTACTTATTATTCCTATTATTTTCAGTGTTATATCTCTCGAGAAAGATCCAAGTACAAAGAACTGGTTACTACTGGGAGTATTGTTAGGATTAGCAGGACTCAGCAAATACACAGCAGTTCTTTTTATCATTCCAATAGTGTTGTACTTACTCATAAAAAAACGTTTTTCCCTCTTTTACTCACCAAAAATGCTCCTTGCAATAGCGACTGCGTTTATACTTATTATGCCGGTGATTTACTGGAATATACTACATCATTGGATTAGCTTTACATACCAAAGTAACCATGTAGTAGGTGCTTCACATATCCACTGGAGTGGTTTTTTTCGTTCTTTAGCTGTGCAGCTTGTAGCATACAATCCTTTTTTAACACCACTCGCATTTTATGGTCTATACAAGGCTTTTAAAAGTAAAAATGACACCCTCTTTTTAACAGCTCTGTTTGGACTTACTCTTATTAGTTTCTTTACCTATGCATCACTTTACAAAACGGCACTACCTCACTGGTCAGCTCTTTTTTACCTTCTATTTATTCCTATTGGGGTTTACTATTTTTATGATGTTGCAAAAAAATATGTAAAGTACACTCTTATTTTTGGTCTTCTTTTAAGTCTTATTGCATACGCAGAACTTGTCTTTAAGTTTATTCCCCAGCCAGATTATCAATCTATACATAGAGATATTTATGGTTGGAACAGCATTATGAAACATGCAAACGCCTTTATAAAAGATGATACAAAAGATGCCATAGCAGTTACTAACTGGACGCTCGCTTCTCGTGCACTCTTTTACAATCATCCCTACAAGTCAAAAGTTTATCTTATAGACAAAAGAAAAGATCAGTTTGATTTATGGCAAAAAACAAGCCCACTTGGAAAAAATCTTGTAGTTATCAACACCCATTTTTTCCATAAGAATGTAAAAAATTATATGAAATGTGAAACTGTTTCACCGCTTGAGCATTTTGATATCAATATTTCTAACCACCGTGTAAATAGTATTGATTTAGTACTATGCAAAAATTATCAAGGTATCAAATGAGAGCTGTCATCTTCATATTCATTGCCACTATCTCTATAGTAGTGAGTTACAACTACATTGATAAAGAGGTAGCACACTACTTCTTGTCCCACAAAGAGACCTATAAGCATTTTGGAAAACTACTTAGTATTACTGGAGAATCGCAATGGTACATTGGTGCAGGGCTTCTTGGATTTTTATACTACAAATATATCAGAAAAAATGAACTCTTTAAAAATAGATTTCTTTTTTTATTGTATGCAAATATCTTTTCAGGTCTCATCAGTATTGTTCTTAAATGGATTTTTGGGCGTATCCGTCCAACTGGACTTACACGTACGCCCGAAGAGTATGGATTTTTACTCTTTCAAAATTTCGATATGGGATTTTGGCACAAGATGAAATACCAGTACATAACAATGTTTCATCACCCAAGTACTTATGCCTCTTTTCCTTCTGGGCATACAGTGACAATTGCCGCAACTTTTAGCGTTTTATACCTTCTGTTTCCACGTTATCTCATTTTGTGGATAGTTTTAGGAGTTACTTGTGTATCGGGACGTATTCTAGCGGACGACCATTTTGTAAGTGATATCATAGCCGGATCGCTTGTTGGAATTTTTTCAACGCTCTTTATCTATAAAAAGATGCGTCAAAAGATTGAAAACTAACGCTAATACATGTTACAATGTCACAAAAATAAACTATGGGAAATACAATGAATAAAAATAACATAAGTATAGTCATTTTAGCTGCAGGTAAAGGCAGCCGTATGAAATCACCAAAGGCAAAAGTACTCCATAATATTAGTGGTAAGCCGATGCTCTATCACATTATTAAAGCCTCTCGCGAAATTTCTAATGATATTTCTGTTGTTGTTGCGCACCAAAAAGAGAAAGTCATTGAGGAAATGGGAAAATACTTTAATGATATTACCTTTGTTGAACAAGATGCACAAAACTTCCCTGGCACCGGTGGGGCAATGAAAAATGTTGCACCAAAAAATGAAAAAGTTTTAGTCCTAAACGGTGATATGCCACTCATTACAGCTGATGCGTTACGTGGCTTTTTAGAGTTAGATGATGACATTATTATGAGTATTTTTGATTTAGAAGATCCAAATGGTTATGGTCGTGTCATCATCAAAGACAACCATGTTCAGTACATCGTTGAACAAAAAGATGCAAATGACGCTGAACTCAATACCACTACAGTAAACGCAGGTATCTATGCTTTTTCAAAAGATGTTATAGAAAAGTATATTCCTCTCTTAAGTGATGACAACGCGCAACAAGAGTACTACTTAACTGATGTTATTTCAATGGCTAAAAAAGATGGATTAAGTATTGTCCCACTTTTAGTTGATGAAGAGCACTTCAAAGGAGTGAATTCTAAAAAAGATCTTGCTGATTCTGAAGAGATTATGCAAAATCGTATAAAAACAAAATGGATGGAAGCAGGTGTTATTATGCAACTCCCATCGACAATCTACATTGAAGAAGGCGTTACGTTTGAAGGTGAATCTATTGTTGAGAATGGATGCCGCCTTACTGGTAATTCCAAAATTATCAACTCCCATATTAAAGCACATAGCGTTGTCGAAGAGAGTACACTCATTAACTCAGACTGTGGACCTATGGCACATCTACGTCCACTTTCACATATCCAAGAGACACATATTGGAAACTTTGTAGAAGTGAAAAAAAGTACCCTCAAAGGCGTTAAGGCAGGTCACTTAAGTTATCTTGGTGACAGTGAAATTGATGAAGGGACAAACATTGGTGCCGGCACTATTACCTGCAACTATGATGGCATGAAAAAGTATAAAACCATCATCGGTAAAAATGTATTTATAGGAAGTGATTCACAGCTTGTTGCACCTGTCACTATCGAGGATGATGTAATGATTGCAGCAGGTACAACTGTCACAAGTGGTACAATTGAAAAAGGCTCACTCGCATTAAGTCGTACAAAGTTAAAAACTATTGCAAATTTTTACTACAAATTCTTTGGCAAAAAACAGTAACTAAAGTTGAGAGAATTTTTCTCTTAACTCCGCTTTTGTCTTTAAGCCACTAAAACGATTGAACTCTTTTGCATTTCGAAAAAGAATAAAGGTCGGTATTCCATGAATAGCATACTTTTTAAATATAAGTTTTTGTTCAACTCTATTCAAGTTTTCCGAGACATCATAAAAGTGTACCTCTGGAAATTCTTTTTTTACAGCTTCATACAAAGGCTTCTCTTTTTCACAGGTATCGCACCATTTTGCAGAAAATAGCAATACTACCTTTGCACCACTTGCAATATCCTTTGTCACATTCTCATTTACGCCATGTAAAAAGAACTTCCATACTACCAACGATATGAGTAAAATACCTCCAATGACAATAGCAATGCTTTTCATTCGTAACAAAATTATGAAGCCATCACTTTTTCAAGTGCTTTCTCATAGGCCTCTAAATCAAGTTCAAACTCTTCTATAGTCTCTTTGGCTATTGCGATCGACTCTTCAGTTATCTCACCATTTGGCATAACTGTTTCACGTACAGCTTTTAACTCTGCAGCCATTTTTTTCTCATCTGGAGTTGCACCTTCAGGATCATCACTGTAACGAATAATATGCACAATATCCGGATCAAGATTCCATTTATGAAAAAGTGTTGCTGTTACATCTGTTGTTTGTGCACCACAAGCAGTTTTTTCAGCATGGGAAATATCTTCTCCTGCTAAAAGTGCTTTTTCAATAATGTCTGTTTTTCCATCATCAATTAATGTTTTTGAAATAATTACACGCCCTAAATCAACCAAGAATGCAGCAGGTGCTAAAAGAGCGAGACTTTGCGTCTCACCACGTCGTAACCAATTTACTACAAGAGAGAGTTGTTTATCACATGCTGTTGCAAATTCTTCTTTTGTCATACCATAAGGCGAAAGATCAATTTCAAATTCATTTTCAACAACACTTCCAATTGCAAAAGTTCTAATAGTATCTTTTCCTAAAAGTGCCACTGCCTGTTTTACAGCCGTAATCTGATTTTTGAGTCCATAAGCAGGAGAGTTTACTAAACGCAAAATATTTGCTGTAAGAATCGGATCTTTTTCAATGGCTTTTTGCATATCTTCAAGTGTAGAATCTGGGTTGTTATAAACACGCTCAACTTCTTGAACAGACTCCGGAAGTGGAGGGATATTGTCAATATTTTCTAAAAGAGTTTTTGTCATATATATTACCTTTGTTAATGTTGCCTTTATTGTAATGCAAGGAGATACAATTTTAGGTTTATATTAGAGAATATGGCTAAAACCTTACCATGGTGTTTATTCTCGTAACAATTGGGTGACGATATAAGATTTTTATAAAAGAAACTTTACAATAAACTCTAAGTATTTTTTGCTAAAATACAAGAAATTAAGAGTGGAGAATTACCTATGAATATACCAACAGATTTACTAAAAGACAAAAAAATCCTCCTTGGAGTAAGTGGTTCTATTGCTATTTACAAATCCCTTGAACTTGTAAGAGATTTTATTAAGGCGGGTGCACAAGTAAAAGTTGTTATGACACCTGCAGCAAAAAAGTTCATAACTCCACTCACTTTTGAAACACTCTCTTCACATCAGGTTCTTGATGATACAAATGAATCATGGGCAAATGAGCATAACCATATTCAAGCAGCACAATGGGCAGATATTATGGTAATTGCCCCTGCCTCAGCCAATACCATTGCAAAACTTGCAAATGCAATCGCTGACAATATTCTTTTACAATGCGCGCTTGCCTTTAGTGGTATGAAAATTCTTGCTCCATCAGCAAATACAAATATGCTTGAAAACCCGATCACTCAAGCAAATCTTAAAATGCTTGGCATTGCAAACTACACGATTTTAGAGACACAAACCAAAGAGTTGGCATGTAAAACTGTAGGTGATGGTGCAATGGCAGAACCGCTTGACATCTTTTACCAAACAGCACGAGAACTTCTAAAAGACGCATACTGGGCAGACAGACGTGTCATTGTAACAGGTGGAGGTACGCGAGAAAAGATAGATGAAGTACGTTATATTTCCAATTTTTCAAGTGGAAAAATGGCTTCAGCACTTGCAACAGCACTCTATTTAAAAGGTGCAGATGTAAACCTTATAGCGACTGCGTTTGATAATGAATTACCAAAGAACATGCACAAAATTGATGTTGAAAGTTCACAAGAGATGCAAGAGTATTTGGTAGATTCTATTAGAATTGCAAAAAAAGGAAAGCTCTCCAAAGCGAGCATAATTACGGATGAGCCTATCCATCTTATACAAAAAACACCTTTTCTTTTTATGGCCGCAGCTGTAAGTGATTATGTTCCTGCCTTTCCACAAGAGGGTAAATTAAAAAAGGAATCTTTGGGCGATACTTGGGAACTTACTCTGAAAAAAAATATGGATATCCTCACGTCCATTGACAAAGATGGTATAAAAGTCATAGGATTTAAAGCGGAGATGGATGCACAAAATGCCAAAGCAAACGCAACGGCAATGCTTGAGAAAAAAGGTCTTGATGCTGTGTGTCTTAATATTTTACAAGATGCCTCAAGTTTTGGAACGGACACAAATGAAATAGAATACATCACAAAACAGAGCAATATTTTACTCCTGCAAAGTGACAAACTCTCACTCTCATTTAGAATCATTTCCCATGCAAAAAAATTAGCAGAGTAATACAGATGAAAAATAGAGCAAGACATATCGCCATTATAATGGATGGAAACGGTCGATGGGCAGAACAACAAGGAAAGAAACGGGTAAAAGGCCATGAAGCAGGTGCTAAAGTTGTTAAAGAGATAACAACCTACTGCTCAAACAATGAAGATATACAAAGACTTACACTCTATGCTTTTTCTACGGAAAACTGGAAACGACCACGTTTAGAGGTAGAGTTTTTGATGAAACTTCTTGAAAAGTATCTCAAGGATGAACTCCCATCATACCTTCAAAACAATGTCAAATTTGAGCCAATTGGTGATACCCGTGCATTTTCAAAATCACTACAAAAAACCATTAAAATGGTTGAAGAAAAAACAGCACATTGTGATGGGCTGGTACAGAGTCTCGCTCTTAACTATGGTGCGCAAGATGAAATCCTCCGTGCTGTTAACTCTTTGAAAAAATCTTCCAACGAAATAACAAATGAGATGCTCAGTAATGCACTTGATTGTAAAGAGGATGTCGATATTCTCATACGTACAGGCGGAGATACACGGCTTTCTAATTTTTTACTCTGGCAAGCAGCCTATGCTGAACTCTTTTTTCTTGAGAAGCTCTGGCCAGATTTTACTTCAAGGGATTTGGAAAAAATCATTAAAAACTTTACAAAAATTGAGCGTCGCTTTGGAGGACTCAAATAATGGAACTACTTATTGCTTTCGTATTTGGCATCGTTTTTGGCTCTTTTTTAAATGTTGTAATACTACGTATTCCAAAAGATGAAAGTGTTGTTTTTGGAGCATCGCACTGTACTTCTTGTGGTGCAAAACTCAAACCGTGGCATAACATTCCCCTCATTTCATGGATCTTTTTGCGTGGAAAGTGTGCCTATTGTGCAAATAAAATCTCCATCCAATACCCTCTTATAGAGTTACTCAGTGGCCTTATTTTTCTTGCACTTGCATACAAATACTCCCTCTCGCTGCCTCTATTTTTTGTTGGTATGAGTTTTTTAATGCTCTTGGCACTTTCTGTCATTGATTTAAAATACAAAATGATTCCTGATTCTCTCAACCTTTTAGCGATTGTATTTGCCGTTTTGGGAGCATGGAATATTTCTTCTCTGCTGAACAATTTTCAAAATGCGCTCCTTTTTACAGGTGGCTTTACCCTGCTGCGTTTCGCTCTTTCATACTACCTGACATCTTCACTCTATCGGGCAGGTCTTAAAACAAAAACATCGTGGAACAAACACTTTGACAGAAGTCCTTTTGTAGAAGCTATGGGAGAAGGTGACATTATGGTCGCAGCTACTATGGGAGCACTCCTTGGAATAAAACTAGGCCTTGTAGCAATTTTTCTCTCAGCACTGCTTGCAATGCCTGTGATGCTCTATGTAATGAAAGGTTCAAAAGAAGAACAACGCGTCCCTTTTGTACCTTTTTTAGCCCTTGCTACTTTCATTGTATATATGTTTGATTCACCTATTTTAGCCTATATCAATGCAAATTATTAGGAAATAGCCACAGATGGATAGACTACAAAAGTATATACTGAGAAATTTATCTTCCCTTTTTCTCTCTATATTTTTACCACTTTTTGCCATTGCCTCAGTTATATTTTTAATCAAACTCGCAACCTATACAGCCGTTATACAATTGAGTATTTGGGAGATGACCAAGCTTTATCTTTTTGTCCTTCCTGAAATTCTCTTTTATACCCTCCCTATAACATTTTTTATCGCAGCGACACTCTCGCTTTTTAAACTCTCTAATGACAATGAAATCATTGTTATCTTTTCTCTTGGTATTAAACCAAGTTTTATTGTAAAAACACTTTTAAAACCTGCCCTTTTACTCAGCATTGTTTTAGCATTTGATTTTTTCATACTCTTTCCACATGCAACAGTGCTCTCAAGTAACTTTGTATCCTACAAAAAAAGTGAAGCAAAATTCAACCTTGCCGCGAGTGAGTTTGGAAACAGTTTTGGAGATTGGCTCCTCTATCTTGGTGGGAAAAAAAATGATGGTACCTACTACAAGGTCTTTTTATTTAACAAAAAAGGAAAAGAGGAGATTCTTATCTCTGCACAAAAAGCACAAATCATTAATGATTCGGGAATTTTACGTTTAAAACTAACCGATGGCGAAGGCTACAGTTACTCGACAAAAAAACTCTCTCAGGTAAATTTTAAGACTATGATGATTAATGACACTATGAAGACACACCTTAAAACCTACCGTAAACCTTTAGAGTATTGGCTTGCAAAAGAGAGACGAAAAAATAAAATCCATATGTTTATTACAGATACACTGCTGAGTCTTTTTCCTCTACTGAGTCTCTTTATTGTCGTGGCAATTGGTGTTGTTCAAACACGACATCAAAAATCACGTGTCTATCTCTATCTTTTTATTTCCATTGTCCTTTTTTATGGTGCAACTGTAGGTCTACAAAAACTGCTCCAGTTTTACACCATTCCTGTGGTTGCCTTAAGTTGGTTGATTGTGACCTATTTTATATATAGAAAAACTATAGTAAATAAATTTTGATGAAAGTTGCTCTAACTCTCGCCTACAATGGTAAGGATTACTTTGGCTCCCAAATACAAAAAGAGACACCCAAAACCATTTTGGGAACACTCACACAGGTACTGCATAAACTCTCAATTGATGATAAAATCATTGCTAGTGGACGTACTGACAAAGGTGTTCATGCTTCAGGACAAGTTT
>Ga0256833_1003501_pt1 | contig 10705 bp, 11 predicted proteins | sample 356284metaG_FD_190535 | JGI IMG/M metagenome (GOLD analysis project Ga0256833, IMG submission 190535) | Hydrothermal vent microbial communities from Mid Atlantic Ridge, Atlantic Ocean - 356-284 | ecosystem: Environmental > Aquatic > Marine > Hydrothermal vents | place: Atlantic Ocean: Mid...
AAGAGAAGTAAGCACCCACCCCATAAGAGAGCAGGTCAAATAGTAGATGTATGTTCATTAGTGCATAAAAGGTGTGGCATTGGCACAATTTATCATCTGCAAAAAGCTTAAGATTAAAAAACCACCAATGGTAAGAAAATAGGCTAATCCTACTCTGTTTTGCTTTAAAAAAATAAAACTTTTATATAGCGTAAATCCATAACTTAATATTAACACTATGGCTGAAAATATGGCTAAATTTTCATGGCTTCTGTACCCCGACATAAAGAGAATGCTAACTACAAAAAAAGTTGCTCCTAGAATAGTAGCGATTATTATAAATATATATTTTGTGCTGTTTGAAGGTTTCATCTGTTTAATCCTTTCAAATAAATCATAAGAAGTATATCATATTCTTTAATTATACAACTCAATCATTCCAAAAATTACAATAAAGAGTATCTCTGTTGTAAGAGATGCTCTTACTACTCCAGAGGTGAGAGTTTCACCATTTTTCAAACTAATCGCGACAGTTAAACCCATTATGACTCCAATTATACCTGCTCTCATCTTAGACTCCTTTTGTAATATTTTTAAATAATTAATAATATTTTATAACATATTTACTTAAAGTTAGATAATCTTCTTTTAGTTATAATTTTAAAAAAGGAGTTTTAGCCATGAAAAAATCTCTACTTATAGTAACCCTCTACCTCTCTTCACTTCTATCTGCTTCAACGGAGCAGATAGTTCAATATCTATCTCTTTCACAATCTGACCAACAAATTATTGAAATAGAGCGTGTTTTTGACTCTATGAGAGCAACACAAGAGAGTAATGAGACAAATAATAGTACAACTCAAGTAAGCATTCTCTATCAAGAGTATTTAGAGGAGCATCTAAGTAGCAATGAGTTAGAGGAGATATTGGCACTCTATCGCAAACCTATTATGGAGCGATATGTATCAGAGGTTAAGACATTTAGTATAAATGAAGAGGATATGAGTGCTTTTTTAGAGAGTCTAAAAGAGGAGCCTCTCACAACTGAAAGAGAAGATATTGTTGATGAGATTGTAGATACTCTTGTTAATGAGAAACTGCAACTTAACTTCTACCGTAGCATGATGCAACGCTACCCAAGCTCTAAAGATAAGAATACTAGCAAAGAGAACAATAAATCTAAAATGAGTTCACGCGAAGAGCAATATGTAAAGAGCATGAAAAATGCAGTAAAAGAAAATCTACTTTATGGTTCACAAGTCTTTAGCATGGAGGAGATGAGAGAGTTAAAAGATGCCATAACATCTAGCATCTTTCAGAAGGTAAAACGGGTTGAGAATGAAGCATTAGTTAAAATAATGAATGACTATATTAGAGGTGTCATCTCAAAACCAAAAAGAGCTAAAGAGAGAAAAGATTAGCTCTTATAAAATTATATTTAAACTGCCCCTTGGTCAATCATGGAGTTAGCAACTTTTCTAAAACCTGCTATATTTGCTCCTGTAACTAAATCACCTTCACAATCAAACTCTACAGAGGTGTCATAAGCTGTCTTAAATATATTTTGCATAATAGTTCTAAGCTTAATATCCACCTCTTCAAAACTCCACTGTGCCATACTAGCATTTTGACTCATCTCTAGTTGAGAGGTTGCAACTCCACCTGCATTGGCTGCTTTTCCTGGAGCAAAAAGAATCTTATTCTCTTTAATAAAAGCCAATGCATCTTCCGTTGTAGGCATGTTTGCTCCCTCATTGATTAAGAGACAACCATTTTTATGTAATGCCTTTGCATCAACTAATGTTAACTCATTTTGTGTAGCAGAAGGAAAAGCAATATCACACTCTAAGTGCCATACAGCATGACCACCCTCAGGGTATTTACTAACAGGGATATATTGACACTTGCAATCAACTGTTGCATACTCCTCTAATGACTGATGGTGTATCTCTTTTATAACCTTTAATGCTTTTAGGTCAATTCCATCTTTTTGATATATTGTCCCTTTGCTATCTGAACAGCTAATAGGTATAGCTCCCATATCATAGAGCTTCTCAATAGTGTAAATGGCAACATTTCCAGAGCCTGAAATAGCACATCTTTTACCCTTTAGTGTCATATTATATCTATTTAAGAAATTTTCAGCAAAATAGACTGATCCATAACCAGTTGCCTGTTTTCTAGTGTTTGAGCCACCCCAACTAAGTCCTTTTCCTGTTAAGACCCCCTCAAACTCACCTGTAAGCCTCTTATATTGTCCAAATAGGTAACCTATCTCTCTAGCCCCTACTCCAATATCTCCTGCTGGAACATCTTTATGTTTTCCTATATGTTTATATAGTTCGGACATAAAGGCTTGACAAAACTTCATAATCTCATTGTCACTCTTACCTTTTGGGTCAAAGTTTGAACCACCCTTTGCCCCACCAATCTGAAGCCCTGTAAGTGCATTTTTAAATATCTGTTCAAATCCTAAAAATTTCATAATTCCAAGATTTACTGTTGGGTGAAAACGAAGCCCACCCTTATATGGTCCAATAGAGGAGTTAAACTGTACCCTATACCCTACATTGGTCTGAATTTTTCCTGCATCATCAAGCCAATTTATACGAAAGATAACGGTTCGTTCTGGTACTATAATACGTTCCAATATATTATATTCTATATATCTCTTATCTATATCCAATAGAGGTTTTAACGAATATAGAACCTCTTGCGTTGCTTGGTAAAACTCATCTTGTCCAGGACTACACTCTTTTACATGTTTTAATATATCTTTTATCTTTTTACTACTTGGCATTAAACCTTTTCCTTATTTAAATTATTTCAATTCATCGCAATCTTAGCACTTTTTGACTAAAATAACGCAGAAAAAATCCCCCTTATAATAGGAATTATAAATAATGTCAAAACCATTAGAAAACTTAGATGAAGTACTTAAAAATCATAAACTTTCAAAAGAAGAGTATGCACACATATTAGAGATATTAGAGGGGCGACACCCAAACATTGTTGAACTTGGAATCTTCTCTGCTATGTGGTCTGAACACTGTTCATATAAATCAAGTAAAAAGTATTTAAATGGTTTTCCAACAAAAGCACCATGGGTAATTCAAGGACCTGGTGAAAATGCAGGTGTTATTGACATTGGTGGAGGAATGGCTGCTGTCTTTAAGATGGAGTCTCATAACCACCCAAGCTTTATTGAACCCTACCAAGGGGCTGCTACTGGTGTTGGTGGAATTTTAAGAGATGTATTTACTATGGGTGCTAGACCTGTGGCGAATCTAAACGCTTTACGATTTGGGAATATTACAAACAATGATAATATCTCTAAATATCAAAGACACTTAGTCAAAGGGGTAACTGAAGGGATTGGTGGTTATGGTAACTGTATGGGTGTACCTACCATTGGTGGAGAGTGTTCTTTTGATGAGTCTTATAATGGAAACATCTTAGTTAATGCTTTTGCTTTGGGTCTCTGTAAAGCTGATGAGATATTTTTGGGAATTGCAGAGGGAGTTGGAAACACTGTTATGTATGTAGGGTCAAAAACAGGACGTGATGGTCTAGGTGGAGCAGTTATGAGTTCAGATAGCTTTACAGAAGAGAGTAAATCATTACGTCCAACTGTTCAAGTTGGTGACCCATTTATTGAAAAACTTCTTCTTGAGGCTTGTTTGGAGCTTTTTAAAACAGAAGATGTTGTAATTGGAATTCAAGATATGGGTGCTGCTGGTCTTACATCTTCTGCTTTCGAGATGGCAGGAAAGAGTGGTGCAGGTATGATTATGAATCTTGACCAAGTTCCTGCTAGAGAGGAGAATATGACCCCTTATGACTTTATGCTTTCAGAGTCACAAGAGCGTATGTTGATTTGTGTAAAAAAAGGAAAAGAGCAAGAGGTTATAGATATTTTTGAGAAGTGGGATTTAGCTGTTGCTGTTATTGGAGAGGTAACTGATACAGGTCGTATGGAGCTTATATGGCATGGAGAAAAGGTTTGTGATATGCCTATTGCCCCTGTGAGTGAAGAGGCTCCTATTTTAGACCGACCTACAGCTAAACCTAAATATCTTGAAGAGATTTCTGGAAAAACTATTGAAGATTATGAATCTATAGATAACCAAAAGGCATTTGAAAAACTTTTAAGCTCTATAGAAGTTGTTGATAAAGCTTGGATTTATGAGCAATATGACTCAATGGTTCAGACTAATACTACTAAAGCACCTGGTAGTTTAGATGCTTCATGTATTAGAGTTAAAGAGACAGGAAAAGCATTAGCAATGTCAGCTGATTGTAATCCACGATACTGCTATATTGACCCTAAAAAAGGTGGAGCATTAGCTGTTGTTGAGTCAGGACGAAATGTTGCCATGAGTGGAGCTAGACCCCTATCTATTACCGACTGTTTAAATTTTGGTAATCCAGAAAACCCTGAAGTTATGTGGCAATTTGCAGAGGCGTGTAAAGGAATTAAAGAGGCATGTTTAGAGCTTAATACTCCTGTTGTCTCAGGAAATGTATCTCTTTATAATGAGACGAATGGAACTTCGGTATTCCCTACCCCTGCCATTGCAATGGTTGGGCTAAATGAAGATGAGAAAAAAGTACTCCCCTCTTATTTTCAAGAAGATGAGAACCATCTTTTACTTATAGGTGATACCAAAAGTGAGTTTGGTGGTTCACTATATGTTAAAGAGCTTTTTGGTGAGACTACTGGTTCTTTAGCTGAAATTGACTACAAAAAAGAGTTAGCTCTTTGGAAATTGGTAATAGATGCCAATGAGAAATCTCTTCTAGCTTCAGCAAAAGATTTAAGCTCTGGTGGTCTTGCTATTGCTTTAGCAAAAATGACAGCTCTCTCTGGTAGAGGTGTTACAACTGGTATTAGAGTTGAAAACAGAAGAGATATTTTTGAGGAGTCTCAAAGCCGTGCCATTTTAGAGGTAAGTTCAAAAGAGAATCTTGAAGCTGTTATAGAGATGGCTAAAGAACTAGGTCTCTCTACTGATATTATTGGTAAAGTTGGTGGAGATAGATTTAAACTTAATGATATTGAGATGAGTGTTGAAGAGCTTCAAGCTGTTTACTTTAATAGATTTAAAGAGGTTGTTGAACAAGATATATAGAGGAGCATCTCTCCTCTATCATTCAAAAAAATTAACTACACTCATACGAATCTGTCTCTTGATGATAAATTGGGTGCGTATCTTTTTCGCAATAGAACTCAGATATTGGTAATTTAGTTTTTTTTAAAATTTTATCTTCTATCTTCTCTACTTTTTGAGTTATAACTTTTAACTTTTCATTTGCTTTTTCATTTTCTACTCTATTTAGTTCTATTAATTTTTGCTCTTGTTTATAAAATGCAATTTTTTCAGCTTCTGTTGCTACATATGAAGGGAAAACTATAATCTCTTCACCATCTAAAATGATAGTAACACTCTTGTCAATATCTTCTATATTGTGACTTATATTTTCACTTTTATCTATAATATATCTTGGATTTTGAATAACAACAAGTGGTTTTTGATTTTGTTTAAACCCTTTTGATGCTCTAAGTTTACTTATATTAACAAAACAGACACCTCCTACACATTTATCACCATTTGCAAATAGAGTAGTTATTGTTAATAATGTAGATAATGTTCCTGTAAGTAACAGTTTCCTGTATAACATCTATAATTTCTCCTATAAAACATAATTTTTCTTTTCCTAAGAATATTATCTCTAAAAAAATGTAAACAACAGAAGAAAATAGTCTGATTTTTATGAAAAATGTAAAAAAATGTCATTATTGTGTAATAAGTAGAAAAAAATTTAACAAAAAACAACATTAATATTTTCTGTTTTAATATCTATTATTTAGATATATTTAAACCTATTATTTTTCGAGAGTCTCAAAAGTTTTCCAATCACTAATCTCATCTACTTTTGGAAATCCATCTAAAATCTCTTGAGGTTGAAACTTTGGTTTGTAGGAGAAAGCTTTACACCCATCTACCCAATAACCTAAATATATCCATGGCAACTCCAATACTTTTGCCAACTCTACTTGATAGAGTAAAGAGTAAGTTCCTAAAGAGAGATTTAGATAGTCAGGGTCATAGTAACAATAGATAGAGGAGATACCATCATCTAAAATATCTATCAAATCTACACCAATTAGTTTACCATCTTTTATGTATAGAACCTCTTTTCCAAAATCATGAGCACCCTCAACAAAGTTTTCTCTATACTCTCTTGGAGATATATTACGATGTGACCAATTATCTTGCTTATGTTTAAATGCATGGTATCTATTATATAGGTCAATATGTGCTTGAGAGATTGTAGGCTTTTGAATAATAATCTCTGTCTCTCTATTTCGTTTTATCGCTTTTTTTTGAGACTTTCGTAACTTAAAATTATTTACATCAATACGAACCGATTTACACTCATTACAACCATTACAAATAGGGTGAAAGTAGTAACAACCAAAACGTCTCCACCCACGATTAATCAGTGCAGTATTATAGGATTGTGTCGCTTGTTCAATATGTTTATAACTCATACGCACACTTCTACCCTCTATGTAAGCACACTCATAGTCTAACATACAAAAATCGGTAGATTGTGGTGGAGTTTCTGTAAATCTAGTATCATTCATAAATGTGATTTTATCTAAAATTTCTCATTTTATAGTAAAATTTGATATATTTTTTATATCAAAGGATTATTGTTGTATCTATACCAACCAACAAAAGGCTATGCTTACAATAGTGACTCTATTTTTTTATATGATTTTATTAGTCAATTTAAACCTAAAGGTTCACTATTAGATGTAGGCTGTGGAGTGGGAATTATCTCTCTACTTCTTACAAGAGATTTTAAAACCCAAACCTCTATTATAGATAAACAAGAGAGTATGCTAAACTATGCTAAACTTAATTTTAAAATCAATAGATTAGATACCAAGGCTTATCATGGTGACTTTATTGAGTTTTCAGAAGAGCAAAAGTTTAACACTATTGTCTCTAATCCACCATTTTATGATAGCAATGTTATTCAGAGTGAGAACCAACATTTAAATATTGCTAGATATGCACACCATTTACCAATTGAAACATTTATTAAAAAGGTTAAAAAACTCTTAAAACCAAAAGGTCGCTTTATCTTCTGCTATGATGCTAAACAGGTAGATTTACTTCTATATCAATTAAAAGATAGTAAAATAAACCCTGAAGTGATGCGTTTTGTTCACTCAAAAATAGATAGAGAGTCAAAATTGGTTATGATTTCAGCAAGAGTAAACTCAAAATCATTAATGAAGATACTCCCTCCACTTATTGTTTTTAACAAAGATAGTATCTACAATAAAGAGGCTAAGAATGCTTTTATTAATGCAGGAACATATACTATCAAAGGAGAGTTTAATGCCAAGTAATATCGTATCTCAAGAGGGATTTAACTACAGATTTCAACCCTCTGCATGTGAGAGTTGTGGTGGTGCTTGTTGTACAGGTGCTAGTGGTTATATTTGGGCAAAATACCCAGAGATAGAAAAAATGGCTAATTTTTTAGAACTTACAGTGGAAGAATTTGCTACAATGTATCTAAAGAGAGTGAAACATCGATACTCACTTGTAGAAAAAAAAATAGATAACGAGAACTATGCGTGTATCTTTTTTAATGAAACGTTAAAACAGTGTAGCATATACCCTGTAAGACCACGGCAATGTAGAACATTTCCGTTTTGGGAGACGTTTAAAAATAATGAAGAAGAGGTAAGAGACGAGTGTCCTGGAATAATTTAAATACAAATAATAGAGCAGTGTTTACACTATTTGCATTTTCTATCTTATATCTTACTGGTTGTAGCAGTAGCTACCGTGTACCAGAACGTAGTAAAGTTATAGTAGAAAAAGAGAAGTTGCCACAATACAATCCAAGAAATTTTTCAACTCAGAACAAAAAGTATAAGCTAGAGAATGAGGATGAGTTAATCATAAAAGCAATTTGGCTTGAAGAGCAACATAACTATGCCCAGAGTAACAAAATCTATGCCAAACTTTATGATGCAACGAAACAAGATGAGTATCTACTAAAAGAGTTAACAACAGCTCACTATGCAGGTATTTTATCAAAAAATATAGATGCTTTGAAATCTTATATAAGACGTAATCCAAGTGACATACAAGCTAAACGACTGCTTCTCTCTTTTAATCTAAAAGAGAAAAAATTTCAAGAGGCAAAAGATGTTGCTTCTCTACTAACAAAAGAGTCAAAACAGGCAATTGACTATGAACTTGCTGCAAATCCATACATTTTTACAGGTGACTACCAACAGGCACTCATCTATCTTGACCAAGCTTATAAAAAAACACTCAATGAAGATATTCTTTTAAAAATTGTAACAATTGAAGTTAACTATTTACAAGATATTGATAGTGCTGTAGAGAGACTTGAAAAACACCGTAAACTTCACGGTTGTAGTGAAAAGATTTGCCTACAACTTATAGCTATCTATGGTCAACAAGAAAAAATTGCAAAGCTTATTCCTATCTATAAAGATTTAGCTAAAAAGAGTCAAAAAGAGATATATATTGAAAAGGTGATTGAGGGTTATCTCTTTAACAAAGATATTGATGGTGCAATCAACTACCTAAAAACTGATTATAAAAATGATGAGCTACTCTACTCTCTTTATATGGAGAAAAAAGAGTATAAAAAAGCCTATGCATTAACACAAAAGCTACTAAAAACAAGTAAAGACCCAAAATGGTATGCTGAGAGTGCCATTGCTCAATATGAGACTCTAAAGAACAAAGATGATAAGAAATCATTAAATAAAATTGTCAAAAAATTTGAAAAAGCTTTAGAACTTGGAGTTGAAGATGCTGTCTATTTGAACTATTATGGTTATACTCTAATAGATAAAGAGATAGATGTAAAAAAAGGGATAAAAATTATTAAAAAAGTTCTTAAACAAGAGCCTGAAAATAGCTACTATATGGACTCTCTTGCATGGGGTGAATATAAACTTGGAAACTGTAACAAAGCATACCCTCTAATGAAAAAAGTTGTTGAGATAGAGGGGTTAAATGAAGATGAAATTATTGAACACTGGAAAGCTATTAATACTAAATGTAGTAAAAATTAAAAAAAATAGAAGGTAAAAAAGTGGCACAAATCTTAGATGAGATTATAAAAAAAACAAAAGCAGATTTAGAGAAGAGAAAAGTAGAGTACCCATTAGAGTGGTTAGGTCGTTCACTCTCACTTAATCCATTTCCTCCTAGAGATATATTTTCAGCTCTAAAATCGACAGAAGAGAACCCATATAGAATTATTGCTGAAATTAAAAAAGCGAGTCCAAGCAAAGGAGTAATTCGTAAAGATTTCGACCCAATGGCTATTGGTCAAGCCTATCAAAATGGTGGAGCAGACTCACTATCTATTTTAACTGAACCACACTTTTTTCAGGGTAACAAAGAGTATTTGGGAATGGTTCGTCGTTATACATCTATTCCTCTACTTCGTAAAGACTTTATTGTAGATAAGTATCAACTTGTAGAGGCTCTTGCTTATGGTGCTGACTATGTACTTCTTATTGCTACGGCATTAAGTAGAAAAGAGTTAAAAGAGCTATTAAACTATACTCGTCATTTAGGAATGGAGGCATTAGTTGAGATTCATGACAAAAAAGATTTAACAAAAGCTATCTTTGCTGGAGCAGATATTATTGGTATTAACCATCGAAACCTTGAGACTTTTGAGATGGATATGAGTTTAAGTGAACGACTTATTCCTCTTATTCCAAACCGTAAAATTATTGTAGCTGAGAGTGGAATTAACAACCATGAAACTATTAAAGAGCTTTCAAAAGTGGGTGCAGATGCTTTTTTAGTAGGAGAACATTTTATGCGTCAAGATGACATTACATCTGCTATAAAAGAGCTAAAGTACGGTAAAGAATAATGCAAAATATTATTATTACAGGTTGCTCAACAGGTATTGGACTAGAGACAGCTAAATATCTAAAACAGCAAGGATATAAAGTTTACCCTACAGTCAAAAATGAAGCTCACTTAGAGACTCTACGACAGATGGGTTTTGAAAATGTTATGAAACTAGATGTACGCAACTCATTTGAAATTGCAGATGTAATTGCTTCTGTACTTATTGAAGATGGTAAGATTGATGTCTGGTTTAACAATGCAGGTTTTGGTCAAGCAGGTGCATTAGAAGATATTGAGACACACATTTTAAGAGAGCAGTTTGAGACAAATGTTTTTGGTCTTCATGAAGCAACTAAACAGATTATCCCTGTAATGCGTAAACAGGGTCATGGTAAAATTATTCAACACTCATCAGTTCTTGGGTTGGTTTCACTCTTTGGACGTGGAGCTTACAATGCTAGTAAGTATGCCATTGAAGGGCTAACCGATACATTAAGACTTGAACTAAAAGGGACAAATATCTACCCTATTCTACTCAATACTGGTCCTATTACCAGCTCATTTAGAAAAACTGCTATGAGAAAACTTAGAGAGAATGTTGATATAGAGAACTCTATTTTTAAAGAGAACTACTTAGCAAACTTAGCTAAAAAGAAGAGTGAAGTACCCTTTAATGAAGAGCCTATTGCAGTTGCTAAAGTAGTAGAGAAGATTATAAAATCAAATAGACCAAAACCTCGTTACTACATTACTAAAGCAACTACACTTTTAGGAACACTCAA
>Ga0256833_1003502_pt1 | contig 10704 bp, 8 predicted proteins | sample 356284metaG_FD_190535 | JGI IMG/M metagenome (GOLD analysis project Ga0256833, IMG submission 190535) | Hydrothermal vent microbial communities from Mid Atlantic Ridge, Atlantic Ocean - 356-284 | ecosystem: Environmental > Aquatic > Marine > Hydrothermal vents | place: Atlantic Ocean: Mid...
ATCCGGAAGATCAACATCCCGGAACGGTATGACCCGGACCAGGCCAAGGCCGAGATGCGGAAAGGAACGCTGATTCTCACGATTCCCCTGAAACAGACCGTCCCCCATCACATCGAGATCATCAAGGAAGAGGAGGAAGAGACCCATTGAGCACCAAAGACCCTGAACGGATCCACGACACGGAACCGGAAAACGAGACAGATCCCATGGAAGACAAGCCTGGCGAGGAACCCACCGGCCCTGTCCAAACGGGCGGTGAAGCCCCCGGAGGGGCGGAGGAAATAGAAACGGCGCAATCGCCCGATTCACCCGGTGAGACTGGTGAAGAATCCGCGTCAAACGAGGGGGAATCCAAGGAAGAACAAAAGACAGAGATCCCCGACATCCTTCCCCTCCTGCCGGTCCGCGACATCGTCATCTATCCCTACATGATCATCCCCCTCTTCGTGGGGCGGGAATCCTCCATCCAGTCGGTGGACGATGCCCTTTCCAAGAACCGGCTCATCTTTCTCGCCGCCCAGAAGAACATGGCGGAGGAGGAACCCAAGCCGGAGGGCATCTATTCCGTCGGAACCGTCGCCACCATCATGCGAATGCTGAAACTTCCCGACGGCCGCATCAAGATCCTGGTTCAAGGCCTGACGAAGGGGAAAATCCTCGATTTCGTCCAGACACAGCCCTACTACGTGGTCAAGATAGAGAAAATCAAGGAGACCCCCGTTCCCGAGATCACCCTGGAGATCGAGGCCCTGATGCGGACGGTCAAGGAACAGCTGGAGAAGATCGTCTCCTACGGTAAGATTCTCTCGCCCGACCTGGTTGTCATTCTCGACAACATCGAGGACCCAGGGCGGCTGGCCGATCTCATCGCCTCCAACCTGGGGCTCAACGTGGAAAGATCCCAGGAGATCCTGGAGATCCAGGACCCCATCCAGCGGCTCAAGCGGCTCAACGAGGTCTTGGGAAAGGAGCTGGAGGTCCTGGAGATGCAGGCCAAGATCCAGTCCCAGGCCAAGGAAGAGATGACCAAGATGCAGCGGGAGTTTTTCCTGAGGGAGCAGTTGCGGGCCATCAAGAACGAGCTGGGGGAAGGCGACGAAAAGACCAAGGAAATCAACGAGTTTAAGAAGGCCATCGAAAAGGCCAAGATGCCAAAGGATGTTAAGAAGGAGGCCTTAAAGCAACTTTCCCGCCTGGAGCAGATGCACCCCGACTCGGCGGAGGCCTCCATCATTCGCACCTACCTGGAATGGATGGTGGAACTCCCTTGGAAGAAGACCACCAAGGACAACCTGGACATCAAGAAGGCCAAGGAGGTCCTGGACGAGGATCACTACGACCTGGAAAAGATAAAGGAGCGCATCCTTGAATACCTGAGTGTCAACAAGCTGCGGAAGAAGCTGAAAGGCCCCATTCTCTGCTTCGTGGGGCCTCCCGGCGTGGGAAAGACCTCGCTGGGCAAGTCCATCGCCCGGGCGCTGGGGCGCAAGTTCGTGCGTATCTCCCTCGGCGGCATGCGGGATGAGGCGGAAATCCGCGGACACCGCCGCACCTACGTGGGCGCCCTGCCCGGCCGCATCATCCAGGGCATCAAGCAGGCGGGCACCAAGAACCCCGTCTTCATGATGGACGAAATCGACAAGATCGGCACCGACTTCCGCGGTGACCCGGCCTCCGCCCTGCTGGAGGTCCTCGACCCGGAGCAGAACAACGCCTTCAGCGATCACTACCTCAACGTGCCGTTCGACCTCTCCGAGGTCATGTTCATCACCACCGCCAACCTCACCGATCCCATCCCCTCCGCCCTGAAGGACCGGATGGAGATCCTGCAGCTCTCCGGCTACACGGACGAGGAAAAACTGAAGATCGCCCGGAAATACCTCATCCCGAGACAGGTGGAGGAAAACGGCATCACCGAAAAGGACCTGGAGATCTCCGACAAGGCGCTGCTGAGCATCATCCACCATTACACCCGCGAGGCGGGCCTGCGGAACCTGGAGCGTGAAATCGCCAACATCTGCCGGAAGGTGGCAAAGCAGATCGCCGAGGGAACCCACAAGGGGAAGACCCGGGTGACCGCCGCCAACCTCCACAAGTTCCTGGGCGTTCCCAAGTTCCTGGACGAGGAAGGGGTCCGGGAGGACCAGGTGGGCGTCACCACTGGGCTCGCCTGGACCCAGTACGGCGGCGAGATCCTCCACGTGGAGGCCTCCATCATGAAAGGGAAGGGACGGCTCACCCTCACGGGACAGCTGGGGGACGTGATGAAGGAGTCGGCGCAGGCCGCCCTCACCTACGCCAGGGCCAACGCCAGGCGCCTCGGCATCAGGGAATCTGTCTTCAAGGATTACGATATCCACATCCATGTTCCCGCCGGCGCCATCCCCAAGGACGGCCCCTCCGCGGGGGTCACCATGGCCACCTCTCTCATCTCGGTCCTGACCCACACGCCCGTTCACTGGAACGTGGCCATGACGGGCGAGATCACCCTGCACGGCCGCATCCTGCCTATCGGGGGGCTGAAGGAAAAGCTCTTGGCGGCCACCCACGCGGGGATAAAGACGGTCCTCATCCCCTTCGAGAACAAGAAGGACCTGAGCGAGATTCCCAAGAACGTCAAGAACAAGCTCAAGATCATCCCCGTGAAGCGGATGGACGAGATCCTCCCCATCGCGCTGACGGAAGATATCTTCGAAAAGGCCCGCGCCGCGAAAAAGAAGAAGAAAAAAGACGGGGAGCCCTGAGGCGTGGGGGAGGTCCAGTGGAGCGAGTTCGACATCATCGACCGCTTCTTTCGCGGCATCGGTAACCCATCGGCAGGGGATGTCATCACCGGCATCGGGGATGACGCCGCCGTTTTACCCGGCCCGGCCGGGCGTTCCCTCCTCGTCACCCACGACATGATGGTGGAGGATGTCCACTACGAGGCACGCTGGATGTCTCCCTTCCAACTGGCGAGAAAACTGGTCAAGGTCAACGTGAGCGATATCGCCGCCATGGGCGGGAATCCCACCCACGCCCTCCTGTCCCTCGCCCTGCCCGATCCCCTGAAAAAAGGCTGGCTGGAGGACTTCTCCCGGGGCCTGAAGGAGACCCTCGAGGCCTTCCGAGTCACCCTCGTCGGGGGGGACACCTCCCGCTCTCCCGGTCCCGTCATGGCCGCCCTGACCCTTCTCGGAACGTGTCCGGCGGGCCAGCCCGTCCCGCGCCACCATCCCGATCCCGGGGATACCTTATATGTGTCCGGCACTCTCGGGGACGCGGCCGCCGGTCTCCTCCTCCTGAAAAACCGGGGCACATCCGCTTCGGAAACGGAGGACGAAGCGTTTCTCGCCGCGCGGCACCTCGACCCTCCCCCGCGTCCGGCGCTGGGGGAATTCATCGCCTCGCGGGGCCTCGCCACCGCCATGATCGACATCAGCGACGGATTGCTGGCCGACCTGGAACATCTCCTGGAAGGCACCTCCCTGGGAGCGGAGATCCAGGTGGAGGCCCTCCCCCTTTCCGACCCCCTTCAAAGGATCGCACCCCGGCTCCGTCAAGAGCCGGAAGTCCTCGCCCTGACGGGAGGAGAGGACTACGAACTCCTCTTTGCCTCGCCAGTTCCCCCGGGGGCATTCCCCGCTTCCCCTCCCGCGCCCCTTACCCCCATCGGCCGTGTCGTCGCCTCGCCCGGGATCCGGGTATTAAAGGACGGTACGCCCCTTCCCCTCGACACCCGGGGATTCCGGCATTTATTTCACGAGAAAGGATAAGGACATGAACAAGATTTTCATCCAGGACCTCCAGGAGAACCAAAACATCGACTCCCTCTTCCTCGTCCAGGACAAGCGCGTCCTGGAGACACGGAACGGGAAGCCCTACCTGCGTATCCGCCTCCAGGACAAGACGGGAGAGATTGAGGGAAGGGTCTGGGAACAGGCCCACGAGCACGCCCGCCATTTCAAGATCAACGACTACGTCCGCGTCAAGGGCCTGATCACCCAGTTCCAGGGGGAACTCCAGGTCAACATCTCATCCATCCACAAGGTCCCCGTGGAAAAGGTCAACCCGGAGGACTTCCTCCCCGTTGGGAAGAAGGACATCGAGCAAATGACCCAGTCGTTAAAAAAACTCATCGAGAGCCTGAAGGATCCCGATTACAAGGCGCTACTGACCGCCTTCTTCGCCGACGAGGGCTTCATGAAAACCTTCGCTCGTTCCCCAGCGGCCAAGTCAATGCACCACGCCTGGATCGGGGGGCTCCTGGAGCATACCCTCTCCATCGCCCGGATCGCCGAGCGCGTCGTCCGGCACTACGACCAGGAGGGCCTCCCCCTCAACCGGGACCTCCTCATCACCGGGGCCGTCCTCCACGACGTGGGCAAGACGCGGGAACTGGCCAGCATGCCCTCTTTCGACTACACAACGGAGGGAAAGCTCATCGGGCATCTCGTCATCGGCGTGGAGATGATCGACGAGGCCGCCGCCGGGATACCCGGCTTCCCCGAAAAGAAACTCCAGCAGATCAAGCACCTCATCCTGAGTCACCACGGGGACTACGCCTTCGGCTCCCCCAAGCTCCCCATGACCCTCGAGGCCATCGCCCTCCACTTCATCGACAACCTGGACGCCAAGCTCATGGGGGTCTACAGCCACATCCGCAAACACGCCTCCGAGGACTCCGCCTGGTCTCCCTTCCACCGGATCTACGGCCAGATGTTCTACGGGGCGGAGATTCCGGAGCTGGACGAGGAAGAGATTTAAGCGCTTTCCATGAACCTCTTCAATAGGCTCCCCATCTACATCCGCTCCAAGATCGCTTACCACGCGGGACTCGCCCTCGCCCTCCTCTTTCTCCTCCTCGCGTTAGGGACGGCCGGATACCGTTTCATCGAGGGATGGACGTGGCTCAACAGCCTCTACATGACCATCATCACCGTCACCACGGTGGGCTACGGCGAGATCGCCCCGCTGAGCACAGCGGGGAAATATTTCACCATGGGACTCATCCTCTACAGCGTCATCGTGGTGGCCTACATCGTGGGAAGCTTCACCAAGCTCCTCGTGGAATCGGAAATCTTCTTCTTCTTCGGGAGGAAAAAATTGGAGAAACACATCAAGAACCTCAAGGACCACGTCATCATCTGCGGCTACGGGCGGATCGGCAGCCTCATCTGCCATGAACTCAGCCAGGCACAAAAGCCCTTCGTCGTTTTGGAAAACAATCCCGACGCCATCAACGAGATCGAAGACCTGGGCTACCTCTACGTGATGGGGGACGCCACACAAGATGAAATCCTCCTCCAAGCGGGAATCCGGCGGGCGAGGGCCCTGGTCACGGTGGTGGAAACCGACGCGGACAACCTCTTCATCACCTTGACGGCCCGGGGACTCAACCCGAACCTCTTTATTCTCGCCCGTTCGAGCGACGACAAGACGGAGAAGAAACTTCTCCTCGCGGGAGCGACCAAGGTCGTCTCTCCTTACCGGATGGGCGCCGCCCGCATGGCGAACATCATCCTGCGACCGGTCGTCGTGGACTTTGCCGAAACCGTCTTCCAGAAACGGGGGCTAAACCTCCAGATAGAGGAATTCACCCTCTCCCCCTCCTCGAGCCTCGTGGGGAACACCCTGAAGGAATCGCGGATGCGGGACCGTTTCGGCGTCATCGTCGTGGCCATCAAGCGCCCCGCCCAAGACATGCTCTTCAATCCCTCCCCGGAAGAGACCCTCAACCCCGGGGATACCGTCATCGCCCTCGGCGAGCCCGGAAGCCTCGAAAAACTGCGGAAACTCACAACGTAATCGACAAAAGGAGACACCCATGAACCAGGGACCCTTCATCAACGCCCCCTTCGATATCCTGAAAGAAAAACTCGACCTCCTGTGCGCCATGCGGCTCGCGCCGGAGATCTATTTTGACGCGAGAATTCTCGACACCTTTGGGGAAGAGGACTACCGCGCAGTCGCCAAACGCCTGGCGGAAGAGGGCATCCCCTGCACCTTCCACGCCCCCTTCGAGGACCTGCGCCCCGCCTCTTTCGACGACAAGATTCGGCGGGTCAGCATGGATCGCCTCCTCGACACCTGCCGCATCGCGGAGATCTTCCATCCCCAGGTTATCGTCTGCCATCCCAACTTCATAAAATGGATCTACTACGAAAAGGAGGCGGCGTGGCTGGAACGCTCCATCGAGAGCTGGCGCCAGGTCTGCGAGGCGGCGAAACGGACCGGCACGCGGGTGCTTCTGGAAAACGTCTTCGACGAAACCCCCGAGATGCTCGCCCGCCTCGTCGAGGGCGTTGGCCCGGAAAACACCGGCATCTGCCTCGACATCGGGCACCTTACCATCTTCACCAAGTGCCCCGTCGGAGAATGGCTGGAAACGCTTGGCCCCCACATCGAAGAGCTGCACCTCCACGACAACCACGGCGTCTACGACGAACACCTGGTGATGGGGCGCGGCGCCATTGATTTCACGCCCCTCTTTGAGTATATCAGGGAACATGGAAAGCGGCCCATCTACACCCTGGAACAGCACCGGGAAGAGGACATCGAACCCAACCTGCGCGCCCTGCGCGCCATGAGGGAACGCTTCGGGATATGAACCTCTATCCGATGATGGCTAACCTGCAAGGACGCGACGTTCTCGTCGTGGGAGGCGGCGGCGTGGCCACGCGCAAGGTGAAGACCCTGGCGGGAACGGGGGCGGACATCCGCGTTGTAAGCCCCGCCATCACGGAAGAACTCCAGGCCCTGGCCGACGCGGGGAAGATCACGGTGATCCGAAGGGATTTCTCGGAGTCCGACCTGGAGGGCGCCGCCATCGTCTTTGCCGCCACGGACGACCCGGACCTGAACGCCCGCGTTTCCCGCCAGGCGCGGACCCGCAACATCCCCGTCAACGACATCATCCACCCGGAGCTGTGCTCCTTCTTCGTCCCTTCCCACGTGAGGCGCGGCGACCTCATCCTCGCCATCTCCACGTCGGGCAAGAGCCCCGCCCTGGCCCGGTGGCTCCGCGAGCGCCTCGAGGAGGAGTTCGGCTTGGAATACCAGCGCCTCGCCGACTGGATGGGTACCCTCCGGGGCTACCTCCTCCGCCACGGTTACACCCATGAACAGATACGGGACATCTCCAGGACCCTCTTGCGGGAAAACCTTGTGGAAACCTTGAAAACAGGGGACCGAAAGGCCCTCGCGGACGCTCTCGAAACCGCCTTCCGGACCGTCCTGAACCGGCCGGTCCCCCCCGATCTGACCGCGTCGCTGGAATCATCGTAGGAGCCGCCATGTATCTTACCCTCACCCTCATCGCCCTCGTGTCCTACGCCGTCGGCATGACGCTCTCTTTCGTCTATGTCGCCGCGCCCAAACCCTCTCACCTGAAGTGGATAGGAAAGATCCTCCTGGCGGGATTCACCTTCCATACCCTCACCTTCCTGCTGCGCGCCTACCAGGCCGGGCACTTTCCCATCACGAACCTCCACGAGTCCCTTTCCTTTTTCGCGTGGGGTTTTGTCCTCTTCCTCCTGATTCTCCATTTCCGCTACAAGGGCATCTCCGTCCTCTTCTCCTTCGCCACGCCCATCGCCGTCCTCTTCCTCCTGCTCAGCCTCTCCGTCACCACGGAGCTCTTTCCCCTGGCCCCCATTTTGAGGAGCATCTGGCTTCCCATTCACGTCATCCTCGCCTTTTTGGGAGACGCCATCTTCGCCCTCACCTTCTGCCTCAGCGTCATGTATCTCATCCAGGAGCACCGCATCAAGACGAAGAAACTGGGGAAAATGACCCGGCTCCTGCCCTCCCTGACCTTGCTCGACCAGCTCAACTACCGCCTGCTGACCATCGGCTTTCCTTTGCTGACCCTCGGCATCATCACCGGCTCCATCTGGGCCGAATACGCCTGGGGCTCCTACTGGAGCTGGGACCCCAAGGAGACCTGGTCGCTCATCACCTGGCTCGTCTACGCCGCCCTGCTCCACCAGCGCCTCACCGTGGGATGGCGGGGGAGAAAGGCGGCCTGGTTGGCCATCATCGGATTCATCCTCGTCCTCTTCACCTTCCTGGGAGTCAACCTCCTCCTTTCCGGACTCCACAGCTACGGGCGGTGGTCATGAGGGACTTGATCACAGTCGTCGGGCTGAATCACAAGACCGCCCCGGTGGAGGTCCGGGAGAAACTCTCCTTCCAGGAAACCCAGTTGGCCGATTCCCTCCGGCTCCTCAAGCGCCTGGACGGCGTGAAGGAGAGCGCCATCCTCTCCACGTGCAACCGCGTGGAGGTTTACAGCGTCTTCAAATCCGAAACCTCCAACACGGAAAACATTCTTCAGTTCCTCTCGGAATTCCACCAGGTCCCCCTCGAGACCTTCAGGCACTGTGTCTACGCCCTGTCGGACGCGCACGCCATCCGGCACATCTTCCGGGTCGCCTCGAGCCTCGATTCCATGGTCGTGGGCGAACCCCAGATCCTGGGCCAGTTCAAGGACGCCTACGGGCTCGCCACGCGGAACAAGGCCACGGGCCTCATCCTCAACCGACTCTTCCACAAGGCCTTCTCCGTGGCAAAGCGGGTCCGCACGGAGACGCGCATCGCCAACTCCGCCGTCTCCATCAGCTTCGCCGCCGTGGAACTGGCCAAGAAAATATTCGACGACCTCTCCGCCTGCCGCGTCCTGCTTATCGGCGCGGGAGAGATGTGCGAGCTGGCCGCGAAGCACTTCATCAACGCCGGCATCTACGAAATCTACATCACCAACCGCACCTTCAACCGGGCCATCGCCCTGGCGGAGGACTTCGGCGGTCAGGCCGTCCCCTTCACCGATTACGCCGCGCTCTTCGAGAAGGTGGACATCATCCTAACCTCCACGGGCGCCACGGAACCCATCGTCACGGCCGACACGGTGGCGGTGGCCATGAAGCGGCGCAAGAACCGTCCCATGTTCTTCATCGACATCGCCGTGCCGAGAGACGTGGAACAGAAGGTCAACGACCTGTCCAACGTCTATCTCTACGACATCGACGACCTGAAGGAGGTGGTCACCGCCAACCAGCAGGAACGGGAGAAAGAGGCGCGGAAGGCGGAAAAGATTATCGAGGAGGAAGTCGCCCAGTTCCTCCACTGGATGGACAACCTGGAGGTCGTTCCCACCATCCGCCTTCTTCGGGAACGCGCCGACGCCATCCGGAAGGCGGAGTTGAAAAAAACCCTTGGAAAACTCAAGAACCTCTCCGAAAAGGACCAACAGGCCATTGACCGGCTCACCCAGTCCATCGTCAACAAGCTCCTGCACGGCCCTTCCGTTATGCTGAAACAGACGGAACAAAACGGCGCGGGCGGCGCCGTAGTGGAAACCATCCGCAAGATGTTTAAACTCGGTACAGAGGCGAAAGAACAAGATCCCCCGCCACGAACGTGACACGGGAAAAAGTTTTAGGTTTTTTGTGGTTAAGTTTTGCGTGCTTTCATCGGGTTCGGGATCGGCATCGGAGTCGGGAACGATTCTACAAGCCTCGTCCCAGATCACGCGTCACGGCACGCGGAGCGTGCTCATCACGGCCACCGGGAGGCGACATGTCACGCGACACTACATTAAGTCTGAAAAAAACGGCCGCTTCGCGGCCTTGAAGGTAGAAGTGTTTTTTTTCTTCAGCCTTCATACTTTTTTTGAACTTTATCCCTATTTTTGCTACTTACTCATAAACAGCGCGTCCATTTGCCACCTATGACCTAATCCTTTATTTCCCGACAGAGGAGCCATTCATGAAAAAGGCCCGCCTTTCACTGCCCCTTCTCGCCCTGCTGTTTGCCTTCTTCCTTATAGACACAACCGCTCCCGCCTTCACTTCCCAGACACTAATGATGAAAACGAGGGGCAATACCGCGCCCGCGCCGACAAGGGTTTCTCCCGAACAGGCAAAGCGTGTCCACAAGGCCACGCCCAAGAGCCTGCTGACCGTCAAGCGGCTTACCATCAGCCCGAAGGTCCCCCGCCTCGGCGATACCGTCACCATCACGGCCACGGTGGTCAACAACGGGCCGAAAGAGGTCAAGAACGTCCGGGTCGCCTTCTACCTTGGCAAAACCCAGGTCGCCTGGCAGGAATACGACATCAAGGCCAGAAGCACGCAGGACTATACAGGTGTCTTCACGCAGAAGCAGGCCCCCAAGGTTGGGAAATACACCGTCTCCGTGCGGATAGACCCGGAACGGGCCCTGGAGAGACAGTTCTACAAGTGTAACGCCGCTTCCTTAAAGATTGCCATCGCCGCGCCCATCGTGCGTATCCACAAGCGGAAGCGGACCGTCACCCCGCAGGCATTGACCTCCGGACAGGAATCCCGCCACGCCTTCATCCGGCCCGGGCAGGCGCTGGGGCAGGGGGGAACCCCCGCGCGTGTATCGAAGGCAAAGGTTCCCAAAAAGAACACGACACGCACGACGCTCCCTACTGCCGCCGTTTCCCCCGGGCAGATCACCGGGGTAAGCGTCAGGGTCCTGAATCATGCGGGACTGGTCAAGACCCGCCAAAAAAAGCCAACCCGGAGTCTGGAGATACGTTGGACCCGCAAGGGGATCATGTCGTCGAAGGTGGATGTAAAGCTCTACCCCGTCCGTCAGTTCCGCAAGGCCCTCACCTTGAAGCGAAGCGCCGCGAACAACGGCTTTTTGACCGTCGCCGTTCCCGCAAAGGTTAACCCGAAACAGGCGTATATCGTC
>Ga0256833_1003503_pt1 | contig 10704 bp, 5 predicted proteins | sample 356284metaG_FD_190535 | JGI IMG/M metagenome (GOLD analysis project Ga0256833, IMG submission 190535) | Hydrothermal vent microbial communities from Mid Atlantic Ridge, Atlantic Ocean - 356-284 | ecosystem: Environmental > Aquatic > Marine > Hydrothermal vents | place: Atlantic Ocean: Mid...
TATCATAGCAGATAAAACTAATTTTTCCTCCTATCCATACTTGATAAAACTATTTAGCATTTCTTACGCCTATTCCTCATATCTTTTTTACCAGTTAAACACCCAGCAAACCGAAACACCAGGGAAAATAGACTTTCTGGGGATAGCTCCAGGCTTCCTGGGTAATAACACTCCGATATTTATGGGCGAAAGAATAAGTCCAATTCCTGCAACAATAACAGAAGTAAAAAACATTGCACAGCTATTTGCTGACAAAGGAATGCTATATAAACTGATGCTGGATTCACTTGCCACAGAAACCAATTTTAAGAGGGAAAATTTAAGTAATTACAAAATTATTCATATTGCCACCCACGGATTTATCTATTCCTCAAATCCCGCCTTATCTGCACTTATTTTTTCCAAAGAGGACCAACCCGATGACGGTTTCCTCTATGCCAATGAAATATATAACATGTCAATACCAGCCTCCCTCGTGACGCTATCGGCATGCCAGACAGGACTGGGCAGAATATCCCGTGGAGAAGGTGTATTGGGAATATCCCGGGCATTTATGTATGCCGGCGCCCGAAATCTTATTATTTCCCTATGGAAAGTTGCTGATGATCCAACGCAAAAATTAATGACAAATTTCTACAAACATTTGCTGGAAAAATATTCAGAAATCACCCCGCAGACAAAATACAGCCAGGCACTACAACAGGCAAAATTAGACCTGATAAATAGTGGTAATCTTGCTCAGCCCTACTTCTGGGCAAGTTTCATTCTTATAGGCGAATAAAAAAACGGGCAGGATTTTTTTTCCTGCCCGTTTTTTATCTACTCTACTTAGACAGAGGCACATATACGCTTTTGAACTCCTTATATTTGTCCGGAATATCTGGCAGACCATCTCCGTCGGTATCAGGAAACTGCTTGGCGTATTCAATCAGAGCTATCCACTGCTTACCTTCCTGGATGCCCGGCTTATTGGGGTCAAAATCTATCCTCGCCGGCCAGAAGTCTTTCAGAGGATTGCCATTTGCATCCTTTGGCACAACCTTGACCAGGCCATGGCTCATTTTCTTTATCCGTCCGATAAAGCTCATAATGTAACTATCCGTTGTCAGGGAATAAAGCTTTTTGCTGTGTTTGGAGATGTCAACCTCGCGTCCGTCACTCAGGACGATTTTACGGACTTTGTTCAGGAAACCGCCGTGTGGGTCGTAATAAACAGTCAATCCCGAGAAATACAGATAACCGTCCGTACCAGGTTTATTAGCAAATAGTATCAAATCCATAAGTTTTTTCAGCTCATGTCCGGTAATATACACACGCATAAGCGGATAGCCCATGTAATTGTCCTGACCAAAGCCCAGAGACATTACACGGAAAGCATCCGGAGGCGTGAATTTGCCTTTGAGGATATTTTCACGGATAACGCCCTCGGCAGTGATAACAACGTCCGTACCGCCTGCTTCCTTGTCAACGTAATATTTCACTGCATCGGAAACAAAATTGCCAACCGGACCGGGCACATGCTTCACATGGCTACCTGTGTACATATTGTAGCTGATTTCTGCCACTGGTGTGCGGTATGCCAGCCCAAGCGGATTAAAGATTTCCTTGTCCACTTTTGCCTCTTGTTTCAAAATCTGTTCGTGGACGAATTTATCGCCCATGATTTTGTCGTCCACAGGAATGAGCTTATAGTTCAATACATTAACTTTTCCGTCTTTATATTCAATTTCCAAGCGTCCGAGATTATGCACATAACAGCCAGTCTGGACGATGATAGTTTTTCCGACCTTGATATAGTGCGGTGCAGCAACGTGGGTATGTCCGCTGATGATAATGTCAATATCCTTTACTTTACGTGCCAGGTCAAGATCTTCGCCTTTATATCCGCCTTTTCCGTCCGGATAAAATCCACTGTGGGACAAGCAGATAACTATGTCCACTTTTTCCTTATCCCTGAGGATTTTGGTATATTTTTTTGCTACTTTGACCATGTCCTCAAACTGCAAGGGATAAGCAAATTTAATATCCTCCTGAGCATTGTATCCGAGGATGCCGAAAATTCCGATTTTTATTCCGTTTTTCTTAAAAACAACATAAGGCTTAATTACTCCGTCATTATACAATTTTTCCAGCTTATCATCTCCGGGCAGAGGAGAGAATTTCAGCGAGGCAGAAACAATCTGTGGCATTCCGCCAGCTTTTTGGGCAGCCATAATAACATCAGCCAGAGGCTGAGGACCAAAGTCAAATTCATGGTTTCCGAGCGTGGTATAATCAAAACCCATTTGTTTCATCAGATGGAGCTGGAAACCTGTTTCAGGTTCAAGTACATGGAAAATTGTTCCCATCAGGAAATCTCCTGCATCCAGCACCAGCACCTGTCCAGGATTTTTCTCCTTCTCCTGTTTAATAAGTGTTGCAAGGCGGGCAAATCCGCCTATAGTACTGTCATCGTTAATGGTCATTGGCGTATAAGCCAATTCCGGACCAAAGCCCGTGATCTTAGAATGCATATCATTAGTATGCAAAATTACAAGGTGCTGTGCGTTCAGCCCCATAAATGCTATAATGAGAACAACTAAAGCAAATATCCGTTTCATAATTTTTAATTTTTTTCTGCAAATTAATAAATTTTAGAAAAAAGGAATAACTTTGAAACAAAAACCATATTGAATAATGAAGAATAATAAAGGAAAATTGACACTCATTCAGGCTATTTCCATGGCAGTAGGCACAATGATTGGTGCAAGTATTTTCTCTATTTTTGGCGTTGGTGTGAAGGTTGCCGGACGGGACCTTCCCCTGGCATTTGTATTGTCTGGCTTTTACGCACTTATGGTTGCTTATTCCTATGCACATCTGGGCAAGAAAATTATTTCCGACGCAGGCCCTATTGCATTCATTCTCAAAGGAATTGGCGACAATGTCATTACTGGGGCGCTAAGCATCCTCATGTGGATCACCTATGTTGTGTCCATTGCCATGTTTGCCAAAGGATTTGCAGGGTATTTCCTTCCCCTGGTGCATCTGCCACTGACCAAGCTGAATGTTGCCACTGCCGAGGTACTGATAATTGCCCTGTTTACCTCGCTTAATTTCTTTGGAAGTAAAGCTGTTGGAAAAGCAGAGTTTTACATTGTGCTGATAAAACTGTCCATTCTTGGGCTGTTCATTGTCGGCGGATTGTTCACTGTAAAAAAAGACCTCATAACACCTGCTTTTGACCCTGCACATCTGACAGGTATCCTCAATGCCTCTGTGATATTCTTCCTTTCATACATGGGCTTCGGACTTATCACCAATGCCTCGGAACATATCAAAAACCCAGAGAAAAATGTACCCCGCGCTATTTATTACAGCATCATTATTGTTATGATTGTTTACATCGGTGTTGCCATCACTGCCATAGGTAATCTACCCTTGCAGGAAATCATCAAAGACCAGGATAATGCCCTGGCAGAAGCTGCCAAACCTTTCCTCGGACAGTTCGGGTTCCTTCTGGTATCAATAGGAGCAATCTTTTCCATTTCTTCGGCTCTGAACGCCACACTTTACGGCGGAGCTAACATCTCTTATGCTCTGGCAAAGGATGGAGAACTGCCAGAAATGTTTGAACGTAAAGTATGGTTCAAAGCCACAGAAGGACTGTTCATCACTGCCGGACTGAGCATGGTCTTTGTTCTGCTTTTCAATATCGGTCAGATAGCTTCCATTACAAGCTCAATTTTTACCATAATTTATATTTTCGTGTTAATCAGCCATCTGAAACAAATAAGACATGTAGGCGGAAATAAATGGCTGGTAGGATTTAACACCCTGGTAATTACTGCTGTTTTCTTTGTACTGCTTTACTATCAGTATCAAAACCAGAAATTTGCTTTTTACGGAACTATCATAACTATTCTCTCAGCCGTATTAATAGAATGGATTTACAGAGTGATAAAGAAAGAGCGCGGATTTTTCCGCCCTGAATATTCCGAAAAATAAAAAAATCCGTGCGGGATGGCCCGTACGGATTTTTTTTAAGAATTGAAGAACCTTTATCATTGTTCCTTACTATCAGCCTCATTTCCTTCTTTATCAGCAGGTTGTCCGTCCGTCTGAGTGTTAAATAAACTTATATCCTCTTCTGTATCACTGTCAGCCTGTTCTGGTTCCTCCACAACTGTGAAATTTACTTCTTTTATCTTACGGTCAGTGATTTTCTTTCCGCGTGCCGAGACAGATTTAACCTTAATAAATTCGTCAGCATCAATCACTTGATCATGCAGTTTACGGTCTTTTCCTTTGTATTTCACTGTTATTAAAACTTTTGCTCCAGGGGTCATATCCACAAGGAAAGATCCCTCATTGGAAAGAAAACTGTCCTCAGATGCAGTTGGTTCAAAAGTAAAGCGTTTTAGATAATAAGCCTTTTGATCACCATTGTAATAAACAACGTTATAAACTTTCTGGGGGTCGTATTTTTCAATAATCTTAATATCGTCCGGAAAGTGGTGATTTAAATCCGGCGGGGCAAGATAATAAGTTCCACGCTGGGTAATAACCAGAATGCGGTCGTCATCAGTAAACTCACCAAGGAAATAGTCGGTTTCGGTATTTTTCAGTCGTTTTACCTGCCAGTCAAACCACAGCTTAACGCCCAGGGTTTGTTCACCTTTTTCTTTGATAACAATCTTATGCACAGGATGCTTGGTAAGTATATTTCCCTGAGCCGAACGGCTCTTTACAGCCAGCTGGCTGAAATCATAATCAAAGACCAGACGTTTGAGCCGTGGTTTTGGGCGGAGTTTGACCTGTACAATTTCCTTCTCGCCTTTAGTGGCAGAAAAATACAGCACTTCGGAATATTTATTGCCTTTGGTCAGATTATATTCCTTATCCCGCTTTAATCCAGTAATAGAAAAACGTTTGACATAAGTATTGCCAGTAGCACCGTCGCGGTATGCCACGTTATATATTGTGGCAGTATCGCCTTTTTTGAATACAGCCAGATAGATAACATTTTTGCCAATATAGAACTTGGGGGCTACTTTTGTTATAAAATAAGTACCATCTTTGCGTACCACCAGCACATCGTCAATATCCGAGCAATTGTCAACAAACTCACCATCGCGAAGTTCATATCCTGCAAAACCCTCCTTAAAATCAGCATACAGCTTGCGTGTAGCTGCTACAACATGAGTTGCTTGTATATCCTCAAAATTACGTATTTCGGTCAGACGTGGCCAGTCCTTGCCGTATTTATCTTTCAGGCGTTTAAAATGAGCAATGGTAAAGTCAATGATATGGTCAAGGTCGTATTTGACCTGCTTGATTTTTTCCTCAATGTCCTTAATGTGCTGATCAGCACGTTTGGCGTCGTATTTGGATATACGTTTGATTTTTATTTCGGTCAGGCGGACAATATCATCATAGGTCACTTCCCGGCGGAGGCGGGATTTGAACGGTTCCAGTGCTTTGTCAATTGTTTGAATAATCTCCTCCCAGGTCTCACATTTTTCAATCTGTAAATAAATACGGTTTTCTATGAAAATTTTTTCCAGAGAGGCAAAATGCCATGCTTCCTCCAGCTCGTGGAGTTTTATTTCCAGCTCCTTGCGCAGTATGTCAACTGTATTATCCACGGATCGTTTAAGGATTTCCTCCACGGGAAGGAAACGCGGCTTGTCATCATCAATAACCGTAGCATTGGGCGAAATGGTAATCTCGCAATCAGTAAAAGCATAAAGTGCATCAATGGTCTTATCCGGGTCGGAATCCGGATGGAGTTGTATTTCTATACGGACTTTATCCGCGGTTTTGTCCTCAATCTTTTTGATTTTGATTTTACCTTTCTCATTGGCCGAGACAATGGAATCAATGAGCGAGGAAGTAGTCTTACTAAAAGGAATATCTGTAATAACCAGGCGTTTTTTGTCAGCTTTTTCAATACGCGCGCGCACGCGGACTTTTCCGCCCCTTAGCCCGCCATTATAACGCGAAACATCTATCATTCCGCCGGTAGGAAAATCCGGATACAGAACAAAGTCCTGTCCGCGGAGGTAGCTGATAGCAGCATCTATCACCTCATTAAAGTTATGGGGCAGTATTTTAGAGGCCAATCCTACGGCAATACCTTCCACACCCATAACGAGCAAAAGCGGAAATTTTACGGGTAGATGCACAGGTTCTTTATTACGCCCGTCGTAGGAATATTTCCATTCTGTAACTTTTGGCGAAAATAATACGTCCAGGGCAAATTTGGACAGACGAGCCTCAATATAACGTGCGGCAGCTGCCGAATCGCCAGTGTAAATATTTCCCCAGTTTCCTTGCGTGTCAATCAAAAGTCCTTTTTGTCCCAGCTGTACGATAGCCTCATAGATGGAAGCGTCTCCGTGCGGGTGGTATTGCATTGTATAGCCAATGATATTTGCCACCTTGTTATAGCGTCCATCCTCCAGACGGTACATAGCATGAAGGATACGGCGCTGAACGGGCTTAAGCCCGTCCTTTATATGAGGCACAGCACGTTCCAGGATAACGTAGGAAGCATAATCCAGAAACCAATTTTGGTACAAGCCGGAGACCGATGTAATATTTGCTTTATCTCCTCCATTAAAATGCGATTGTTCTGCATTATCCTTGTTATCGTTTTCCTCATTAAGGCTATTATCCAGAATATTATCCTTTTCTTCCATAAATTGTCAAGTTTTATTTACCCGGCTGACAAAAATAACAAATCCACACCAAAAACAAAAAAGGGCAATCGTCCCCAGTGGGGACGATTGCCCTAAATATCTGTATTTCAACAAATAAATCAGTGAGTACTACCTACAAAAGACAGAATACCCACTGCACAGGTCTTTTTGACTTTTTCCCCCTCTTTCAAGCGTATGGAAACATAATACATACCAGATTTCCGACATATAAAGTCAAAAGAATCCGTATGTTTACCGGTCTTAGGATCGTATGTAGATCCGTATGGATTTGTCTTTTCCGGATGCTGGCTATCGTAAAGCGTCATAATAACCTTATCCTCATATCCTTCGGGCGTACAAAGATTAAATCTGTAATGTGCATCTTTATTCAAAACCACTGTCCAACGTGCACTTCTCTCATGAGGTTTGGAAGAACGCAGTTTAGTATTGAAATCACGCAGATAGATACTCTTGCCCTTTGTTGCACAGGCATAAACCATCTGTTGCTTACACTGGGCGCTGGCTTTGTATGGTGCCAAAACAAATAATAAACCAGCTAATAATGTGGTTATTAAAACAATTCTTTTCATTTTATAAGTTTATTAATTTATTTCTTACTTGTTTGGTAACATCAATTAAATCCTGAATTTGCTCGTCGGATATATGGATAACACTTCTCTCCTCCTGTTCATAGACAGGAATATCCGACTGAGTGGATTTATATGAAGGTTTTACTTTTTCATAAGTAATAGTAACCTGACTGTAAATTTTATCTATTTTTTTGAATTCATCAAGTATTGTTTTAAAATAATCGTTATCACTATATAATTTTAATCCCTGATAAAGAATTGTAAAAATGGTTTTCTGGTCTCCAATAAGTTCTTTTAATTTATCATTAGGATGTGTTTCATAGACCTGGGTCATAAGATATAAGCCCTCCAGCCATACTCCTGTGACCATTAACAGGCTCAGATTGCCTCTGGCATTTTCCTGCAAATGCCTGTTCATATTAGAAAAACTGTTCACCGATAGAAAAACAAGAGAATCAAGATTTTCATTACTGGTGGCTAATCTTTTAAACGATTGAAAATCAAAGAATTGTCCCACTCTCAGATCATCTGCCAGGCGTTTTATTGCGCTAAGATATTCCACTATCAAAGTAGTACGTTCATAAACATTCAGGTAACCCAAATCGGCACTAAGGACACCCAGACCAAAAGCTTTTTTATAGTTGATGTCGTAATTGTTAATAATATCAGGGTCAACAAGATATTTTTTGGAAAAAGGTACCTCCATATCTTTAATAATAGCCGCCACCTCCACAGGGGAAGGAAAACTATTAACAATCTGTTCCACTACTTCCTGATTTTCTGGCTTGGGCTTTTCCTGGTTAACAGGAAGATTTTTGGGTATATTTATCACATCCTCATCAGATTTATTACATCCTTTGCATCCTATAAAAATCTGACTAATAGCAAATAAAAACACAATAACGAAAAAATATTTTCCTAAACCCAATCTTTTCATTTTCTATTAAGATGTTAGTTAATGCAAATCTATTAATTTATTTAAACAAAACAAAGTCGTTTTTAACACTATTTTTTTGACTCAGTCTCATCTTTAGCTCTGATTTTCTTCAATTTAGGGAATTTAGGCATTTTAATTCTACCAAACCACTCTATCAACTTGCGCATATGTTCAAAATACAGAGGCGGATATAATAACAGAGACATAAACCATATTACGGCCATATTAAACCAATAAGTCTCATAATAATGCCCCATAAAATATTTCTGAGGCGCAAAGAAATGACTACGGAAACCAAACCAATGGCTATCATCGGGATCCTGGAAAATAGGGTCAACTTGTTGAATTAATCTATGTTTATATTCCAAAATCTTATATTTTTCAAACTTATTAGTTACAATATCAGCAATATGCTCATTGTGATATTTATTTCTCAATTTTATGAACAAATGCGGGTCTTTCTTGGCCATCCAGGTTTTTATAGCCTCTTTTTCGCTGTCTTTATTAAAGAAAATTTGTCCGTAATAATCATTTAATTTATCCAGATAGTCATCCGTAGCCTCATAGACATCTTCGGTAAATCCCTGTAGATTAAGCTTATCCAGATAATCAAAAGCAATATTCTTATTTTTACGTAATTCCTCTTTAATTTCGTTATAAACAAGTTTGAGGTTATCTTCAATCACAAATTTCAGGGAATCAATATTAGCATCAGGTTCTTCTTCCATAGTCACAAGCGCATCATAGGCCTCACTCAAATGGTCTTTAACAGCAGGTATCCAGTGCACCTGTTTATAATCGGCCTGACTAATAGCCTTATCAATGTCAAAAAATATTTTTTCAAACCTGTTATTCTTAAATTCATATACCATCAAAGCTTCGTAGGCCCAACGCGATTCCATAAATTCGGCAATAGGTGGAACTTTACCAATAGTACTGATTTTGCGGTTTAACTTATCAAAACTGAAAAATGCTCCACCCAATGCCATAAGAGGAATCATAATAAGCGGTATCATAATATAAATAGTCACAGCAGAATTAAATGCCGAGGAAATGTTCAGGCCCAGCATATTGGCAAAAACAAAAGTAGAAAATAGGGCAAACCAGTAAATAAATGTCATATCTTTGATGCCCAGAATGGTATTACCAATAATAACATATTCAAAAGCCTGGATAGCAGAAATTACAATCAGAATAGAAATTTTTGCCAGTAAATAACTATGCCTGCTCAAATTAAGGAATTTCTCACGCTTTAATATCTTACGGTCACGGAAAATCTCTTCTGCGCTGACTATCAATCCAAAGAACAATGCCACAACAATACTCATAAAAATATAGGCGGGCATATTCACATTATCGTAAAAAATATAAACATTAGACATTGGGTCGGCAATATACCGGATAAGGAAGGCCAGTATTCCGCCCAGGATAGGTGTTTCGGTAAGAGTAAGGATAACATATTGCGAATTACTCAACTTGGCTTTCAAATCTCGGGTAAGGAAAACCATATACTGCTTGAACTTGCTGGGCAAATTCAGCGCTTTCTTGGGTGCCTCATGGACTGTGGGCACACGATGTATTTTCTTTAAACTGTAAAAATATTCCTCCCATTTTGGCGGACTAACCTTGCGCTCGTCAATGTAATGACCAAACTCGTCAACTTTCTTAGCTTCAAGGATATTAAAAATTGTCTCAGGGCGGACAGTACCACACACAGGACACTCACCCACGTCGGCATTCACCTGGTTATCCAGACGTTTGAAATACATAATAGCCTCAATGGGATTACCGTAGTAAACCTCATATCCGCTATCAAGTATAAGCATATTATCAAACATCTTGTAAATATCCGACGAGGGCTGGTGAATAACAACTACAACCAATTTGCCTTTCAGAGCCAGCTCCCTCAAAAGGTCCATAACATTTTCCGAGTCTCGCGATGACAGACCAGTAGTAGGCTCATCCACAAAAAGGATACTTGGCTCACGGATAAGCTCCAGGGCAACGTTCAGTCGTTTACGCTGTCCCCCACTAATTAATTTGTTAAAGATATTACCAACCTTAAGATGGCGTATTTCGTATAGCCCCAGACTTTTAAGCGTTTTATTAACCAGTTCGGTTATTTCTTCCTTGGTCTTTCCACGGAAACATAGCTGAGCATTGTAATACAGATTCTCAAAAACCGTCAATTCTTCTATGAGCAGATCATCCTGGGGTATATATCCCAAAACACCTTCTATCTTGTCCTTTTCCTTGTGCAGGTCAATTCCGTTAATAAGCACCTTACCTGAAGTAGGGGTATAAATACCAGTGAGAATATTCAAAAGAGTGGTTTTACCTGAACCACTGGCCCCCATAATTCCCACGAGCTTACCCTGGCTCTCAGAAAAATTTATCCTGTGCAGCCCCACATCTCCGGTAGGAAAACGGTAATGTACGTCAATAACGTCAAAGGAAAGACGTATTGTTGAATAATCAGCAAGGAATTTGGCTA
>Ga0256833_1003504_pt1 | contig 10701 bp, 6 predicted proteins | sample 356284metaG_FD_190535 | JGI IMG/M metagenome (GOLD analysis project Ga0256833, IMG submission 190535) | Hydrothermal vent microbial communities from Mid Atlantic Ridge, Atlantic Ocean - 356-284 | ecosystem: Environmental > Aquatic > Marine > Hydrothermal vents | place: Atlantic Ocean: Mid...
GAACCGTCCAAAGGATCCATCAAAACGATGTATTTGTTATTATTATCCTCGTTTTTACCGACAATATTGATAAAATCGTCTTCTTCTTCGGAAGCAATTCCACATACAATTTCACGATTGATTAGCGCTTGAATAAAAACTTTGTTCGCAAAAACATCCAGTTTTTGTTGTTCCTCACCTTGAACATTTTTGTTATTTGCCGCTCCTATAATATCCACTAAACCGGCTTTGTTCACTTCGTGATTAACAACTTTTGCCGCTAAACGTATGGAGTTTAACAAACTACTCAACTCGCCGGTAGAATAAGGAAAATGTGCCTGGCGGTCGATAATAAATTCACCTAAGGTAATCGGATGATTCATATTATATTTTTATTAGAATTTGAAACTTAAAATTTCTCCCCGGCGCACTAATTGCCGAAGCAAATTCTTTGTAATGCACATCAAAAATATTTTCAACTCCAAGATTTATACTGAAATTTTTATTCCAATGATAATTGGCATACCAACTCAACGTATGCCATTGCGGAAACCCGACGTATTCTCCAGTATCCGGATCCAAGGGACTTTGTTCAATATTATCAATACCCCCTATGATATCATATTCATCCAAAGGTTTCTCCAACATAAATTTATACATTAGTGATGTTTCCAAACGGTCAAATTTATATCCAAGCTTAAAATGCCCGAAAACCGGCGGAATGGAAGGTAATGGTCTTTGCGCGTCAATCATCCTTCCTTTGGTATAAAAAATTCCCCCTTGCAGATCGAGTTTTCTGGATACTTTACCGTCGATATTTAATGAACCACCGTAAATTTCGGCTTTGCCACTATTGACATTGGCATAAGTTTCCGCCCAATCTCCTTCATAAAGAATCTGATCAACTCCGGGTTGTATTTCAAACTTTGACCGTGCGATATAATTCATTAACATAGAATAAAATACATTAGCTGAAATAGAAAAATTTTGTCCGTTAAAATATTTTACCAAACCGTATTCCGCATTATAAGCATATTCGGGTTTCAAATAAATATTGGGCACAGTTACTTTTCCGTTTTTTTCACGTATTTTCCCAATATCGTCTATATTAGGCGAGCGAAAACCGGATGATAATAAAATATCCATTTTCCAAGTTTTGGATGGTTTGAAAATATAACTGAGATTACCGGTTAAAGCAAAATTTGCCAAGGTGTTATCATTATAAGGTAAAACGATAAAAGTATCATCCACCCATTTTACGTGCATATTGGTTTGGGTAAAACGCAGTCCCGCATTAAAAAAGGATTTTGGAGAAACCTTAAACCGGTAGTTTCCGTAAAGCGCCATACTTAAAAAATCGCTTCCGCCATCCGGATAACGGGTCGGGATTTTGGGACCCTTGTCCAATCCGGTAATTTCGTTTCCATTGACTAACAATATTTTGCTGTAAGCAATTGAATTAACGATATTATAATAAGCTTCGGCACCGTAAGACAATTTATTTGTTGAAGAAAACGAAGTATTAAAATCGGCATTAAGGGAAAAAACTTTAACGTTTTCAATTTGATAATTTCTTTGTGTGCTATTGAATTTTCTCTTGATACGACTTTCTTCCCAGTCCTGATAAGCTAATATTACCCGTGCATTTTTTAACCATTTTTTGTCAAATTTGAATAAAAACTGCGGAGAAATAAGCAATCTTTTAGCCGGACCGTAATACCATTCGGCAAATTTTAAATTCCCGTTTTTTTGTTGTGTGAGTTTATCAAAGCGACTGACTTTTCCCGTGTAATTGTATTGAGTTTCCAGAATAAATTCATGGTCTTTTTTTCCGAAATTGAAAACGGTTTTGTTGAAAAAATCCTTTTGTTGATAAGCGGTATTCGGTTGTAAAGAAAGGTCTTTGTTTTCAGTAGGAGTATCGGTATAATAGTGATCATTGTTTTCGGAATAAAAAGGCACTAAACCCCAATCGTCATAACCGTGCCAACGTTTTTTACCCATACGTATATCTCCATAGTCGGAAAAGGTCATAGCAAAGAACGTTGCCCATTTTTTTTGACTGACTTCCGTATTGAAATGGAAAGTAGTTTCATTATTAGCGGAACCATATCTTCCTACAATTTGGCTATTTACACTTTTGTTTTTGTTAATCACCGGCGTATGCGTATAAAAGTTAATTACTCCACCTAACGCATCCGAACCATAGATAGACGAAGGTCCGTAAATGATTTCCGTTCTATCCAGTATTAACGGATTTATTGTAACAGCAGTATGCAGATGTCCGGTTCGAGAAATGGCATTGTTCAAACGTATTCCGTCCAAAACCAAAAGCACCCGATTTGCTTCCAAACCACGAATAATAGGGCTTCCGGCACCTCCTTGTGATTTTTGCACCAACAAACTACCCGTAAGTTCCAATAAATCTGCTCCGGTTGCAGGCATAATTTTTACCGCTTCGATTTTATCAATAATTTTTACTTGCTCGGCAATATTGGTCTTTTTGGTTAAAGTTCTGGATACCGACAAAATAACGTTATCCAACTTTTGATACCGTTTGATAAGTTCCACCACATTGCCGTTTTTCAAGATTTCTCTTTTGGTGGTCTTAAAAATTTCATACTCGGGATGGGAAAATATGATGGTATCTTTTCTACGAAAATTACGTATATTTATCAATCCTTCTTTATTCGTATGAAAAACATATTTTTGATTAATACTACTCACTCGCACATTTTCAATTGGAAATGTAGTTTCCATATCAATAACTTTGATATACTGCGCATGAGTGGCAAGTGTTTCTATGATTAAAAAAAAACCAACAAGTAATTTTTGCTTCATATAATCATCTCTTTTAGTAGCTTATCCATACAAATCATTCAAAATTTGAAGTGATTTGGGTTCTTTGAAATTTTCCAAATGATATTGATAATACATCAGGATTAATTTCAAAAGACTTTGGCGTTCAAAGTTACTTAATTTTATTGAATTTTCAGAAGCAAAAATCATACCTAAAAGCTTCTTAAATAAAGAAGTTTGTTTTTTATCAAAAAAATGATTGAGATTAGTGAAATCGGAAGTAAAAATTCCTTCGGAAAGTTCAAAAAAATCTCCTTTTGTTTGATAATCGGGTAGAAATCCCAAAAAGCTTGTGAGTTGTATTAAAAATTTAAGGTGAAAATCCGGATCGGCAGGAAGTTTATCCAAAGAAACAAAAGATTGATATATATAATCATATAGATTCTCGTCGGCTTGGTTTTCATTTTGTAAGGTATTCAAAAGTATTTCCCGGATAAAAGTGCTTTGGTTGAGCTTATCGAAATTGTTATACAAATCTTTATAATGATAAGCATTGGTAACTTCACGGATATATTCCATTTGCTTATTGGCTCTATGGGTTGCCACTATATTCAAAATTGAATTGGGTTGAAAAAGCGACTTTTTTAGATTTTTTCTTGTATTTTTAAAAAGCGATTTGACAAAAAAGGTAACAAACCCGGCATCATGCGTATAAGTTTTTATTATAGCATCGTGATCACTGTATTTAAGCACCGAAAGAACAATGGCTTGGGTTTTTATAAGCATTTGAATTATTTTATAACCAAAATTTTAGTAGTTTGGGTCTGCGTTCCGTCTTCATTGGTCAATAATACGATATAAACTCCGGAAGCCACTTTATATCTGCCGAAAGCCGTCAGATCCCAATCCACACTTCCGCCTTTGGACTTTGTTTCATAGACCAAATTACCTTCCACATCAATAATTTTGACAAAAATATCTTCCATAAGTCCGCGTATAGTTACAAAATTATGTTTTTTCATATTAACGGGATTCGGGAAGGCATAAACATCATTCATACTTTCAACCGGATCCGTGGCATTTCCTTTAAAACCAATCAAACCTTTACCCGTTGCAAAATAAACCATTCCGGATTTTCCATCTACGGATAAATCATAAATTTCGTTGGAAGGCAAAGGACTGTTTTCGGTTGTGAAATGATAAATGGTCTTTTTTCCATCCTCACTGACATAATAAACTCCGTTTGATGTTGTTCCTATCCATTTGTTATTGGAGCCATCTGTTTTTATTACGGATATGCCTTGACCTTCCAGTAATAATTGCACACTTCCTTCATATTCTATTTTAATCGGTCGAAAAATCACTTCATCGGGATTTTGAAAAGCTCGTGAAGGATTGGAAGTTATACGTAATCCCGTATAATTTCCCGCCCATAAAGTATTGTCTTTATCCACAGACAAACTTGTGACATATGTATAAGCAGTATTCTGAAAACCATTTGTTATACTCACATATTGTCCGGATTGGGTATTCACTCCAACAGCTCCTTTATAAACCGTCCCTAGCCATAAAATTCCGTCTTGATCAAACGCCAAGATTCTGACACCATCGGTAAAATATTGACTATTGGTAAAAACGCCGGGCAAAGGCAAGACACCCCAAGAGCCATCGTTTCTTAAAACTTTGATATTGTCATTTTTGTTTTGTTCGTTAGTCTGGGTTATCCAAAGATTGTTTTCGGCATCAAAACCGATACCAAAAACTCTAATTTGTTTAGCATTTCCAGCCATAAAAAAATCCAAAGTGCTATTGGTATCATCATATAACATAAACTGATTGGCATCGGTAACTTTTAATAATCCTTTGACAGCAGATGACATATAAACTTCTTCGGGATTAGAAGGATTGATTTTTACATAACAAAGACTTGGCACTTGAAAATCTTCATAAGGAATATTTGTCCATTGACTACCGTCGTAATAACTAATAGCTTTTTCTTTCCAAGCCGGAGCAAAACTGGGACCATGACTTCCGTAAACCATCCAAATTTTTCCGTCTCTTACATCTATACCGAAAGGATCATTATATGCGGGACAATTGGGAGCAATAGTTGTAAAACCGCTTCCTCCGATATTTATTTGTAAAATTCCTTGCTCACGTGTTCCCACATACAAATTGCTTTGAAAATCAATAGCCGTATTGGCTTTAAATTGATTAAAAACGGAAGCGGAATAAGTATAAATATCCGTAAGGTTTTCGTCAGTTAGAAAAATTTTATCAAATGTTGTCAATACCAAATAATCATTCGGTTGAAAATCCAAAATCGGTTTAATGAAATTTCGTTTAAAAATTACATTGTTACCTGTTACTTCGTAAACATCAAAAGTTTTGGCAGCCAACAATTTATTATTATACACCGCTAAATGTTTCCAGTTTCCCGAAGTGATATCCGTCCAATTGTTAAAATCTATCAAATTGCCGGACAAAGCAGCTTTTTTCAAACCTTGTCCGGTGGCTGCATAAATTTCCTGTCCATAAATTTCCACATCGTTTACTTCCAATTGAGAACCACCAAAACCTATATAATAAGTGTCTCCAAATTCTTCCTTATCCAAATCAAATACCGAAATACCGTATCCCATAGCCAAATAAAGCAAATTTCCTTGAACGAAAACAGCATTACATTGTTTTTTATCATCGCTGATGAAAGAATTAAATTTGAGATCGGCAATTTTTTTGATGGATTGATCTTTTCTGATAATTTCAATCAATCCGTTAGTATGTATTACAAATATTTTGTTTAAAGCTTGGTGAACATAAATTTTGGCAAAAGTTTCGCCTGACAATCCGTTGATACTGGAAATTCTTTCAATTTCACCGGTTTGAAAATCCTTAATAAAAAAACTGTTTTCGGCTTTGCCGTATAGATGATTGTTTTCAATCTGTATTTGACTTATATTCAGATAAGAATAATAGTCAATCCAGCGATTTTGTGCAGATAGAGATAAAGAAAAAAACAAAATCAGGTTGAGAATATATTTTTTCATAGGTAAAAACAACTTATTCATTAAAAAGATAACGTTTTTTAATTTTTTTTATTTTCATTAAACTGACTTTCAAATTCTTCCAAAACGGGTTTTACGGTATCTTCGGGCAAATCGGAAATTTTGATATACATTAAGCCGTCAATGGCATCGTTGAAATTGGGATCTACATTAAAAGAAATCAAACGTGCATTTTGTTTGATGTATTTCTTTAACAAAACAGGAACTTTTAAGGCACCGGGTTCTAATTCGTCAATGAGTTTGTCAAAACGATTAAGATTATTTCTTGCTTCTTCAAAAATAAATCTTTTGTCTTTTTCTTTCAGTCGGACTTTGAATTCTTTTTTAGGTGTTACAAATTGGGCGGTATAAGCATCATAAAAATTGGATTTCATAAATTCGATAAGCAAGGATTTGGAAAAATTGGAAAAATTATTGCTGATACTTACCGGACCTATTAAATATTCGTGTTGCGGATGACGTAAAATCGTGTGAATAATTCCTCGCCATAATAAAAACAAAGGAAAAGGTTTTTGTTGATATTCCGGCACTACAAAAGCACGCCCCATTTCTATGGATTTACTCATTATTTCATATAATTCGGGTTCAAATGTAAAAAGTTCGCTCAAATAAAAACCTTTGATGCCGTATTTTTCAAAAATTTCGCTTCCCAATCCCATCCGATAGGCACCGACAATTTTTTTATTTTTTGCGTCCCATAAGATGAGATGTTTATAATATTTATCGTATTTGTCCGTATCCAACTCGTTACCGGTTCCTTCGCCTACCAAACGAAAAGTAATTTCACGCAAACGATAAATTTCACGCATAAGATTAGGAATATCTTTGGCATCGGCTAAAAAAGCTTGATAATCGTTTTTCTCAAACAGAAAAGTCGAATGTGATGAAATTTTTTCAATATCTTTTTCCAAAAGACCGGTTTCTACGGGGGGGATAATTTCTTTTTTAATGGTTTTCTTTTTAAGCTTTGGAAGTTTTATTTCTTTTCTCCTTTCAAAAGTTTTGGCAAGGATATAAGTTTTTTTACGAATAAAATCCCCCAACAAATCATAATTGGCAAAACTTTGCTGATCTTTGACTGAAATCGGTTTTCCTATTCGAACGGAAATTTTGGTTCGTCTTTTGGATATAGCTTCCGAAGGGAGAGCTGCCGTGCGTAGTATCGGGTGGATACGCGACAAGAAATAGAAAACTCGACTATTCTTGGCGTGAAAATATATCGGTATAATGGGAACTTGCGCATTATAAATCAGTTTTAAAGCTGATTTATCCCAAGTTTTATCCACCATAAGTTTTCCGTCTTTGTAAGTGGAGACTTCACCGGCAGGAAAAATTCCCAATGCTTTGCCATCCTGCAAATGTTGAAGTGCCATTTTTAATCCACTAATACTGGATTTTTTTGTTTTTATATTTTCAAAATTATTTACCGGTATCAAATAAGGTTGCAAGGGTTCTATCTTCTCCAAAAAAAAAGAAGCCAAAACTTTATAATCGGGGCGTTGTTCCAACAAAAGTTTAAGAAGCAATATTCCGTCTATCGCTCCAAGCGGATGATTGGAAACCGTGATAAAAGCTCCTTCTTTGGGAATACGTTTAAGATCATCTTCTGGAATATCGAATTTTACGTTTAAATCGTTGAGAATGCTATTGATAAAATCCAAACCTTCTTTGTGCTTGATTTGGTCGTAAAATTTATTAAGTTTATCAAATCTCAATAATCTCATCAATAGCCATCCGGTTAGCTCACCCGCTTTGCCCCAATTTTTCATCCCGATGGATTTGGCTATTTCTTTGGATTTTATTAAACTCATTTTTTTAAATTTATATTATACAAATATATACATTTAAGCTACTAAAAAAAGTTAAAATCATCTTCTGCATATCTTGCAATACAGATAATATAATTTTCAGGGACTTTTATAAAAAATAATTCAATATCCCGCCGATTTAAAATTCCCCAACCGTATTGTTTAGCAAAATCAATTGCTATAATTTTGATAGATTTTAACGGTACGGCTTTTTTTCCATATAATTTGTAAATACTTTCTTTTGCCGTCCAAAGCCAATGAATATGATTATCATTCGGAACAAAATCGTCAATGGAAACAAACTTTTCTTTGACACGCAAAATTTTCGGACGATTTTTTTCAATATCCAACCCGCAAGCTTCTGTTGAAATTACTATACCTACCAAATTGCCTGTGTGAGAAACCGAAATAAATTGTCCATTTTTCAGCAAAGGCTTTCCGTTGGAATCTTTATAAATTTGGTCTTCAATATTCAAATGTTTAAATATCAAATACTTGGCCAAACATTGTTTTTGATGAAGTGTTTTCTTATATTCTTTGCATTCGTCGGGAAGCATTCCGTTGTTTAAAACCAACAATTCATCCGCATTTTCATCTATTTTCCAAAGATATAATGAAAGTTTTTCATCAATTTGAAAATCTTTAAGCGGCATAAAATTTTTATTGTTAATGATAATGAATAACTTTGCCAAAAATAAAGAAAATCATTTAATGCAGTTCATTATATACATTTTTTTATATCCGTTACTGATTTTATTATCGGTTTTACCTTTTCGTGTTTTATATTTTTTCTCGGATATTTTTTATTTTTTTGTATATCACCTCTTTGGTTATCGAAAAAAAATCGTTAGAAAAAATTTGTTGATTGCTTTTCCCGAACTAAATGATACGGAAAGAAAAAAAATTGAGAAAAATTTTTACCGCCATTTTGCCGATCTTTTTGTTGAAATGATAAAAGCTTTTCATATGCCTTTGAAAAGTTTGCAAAAGCATTTTCGGTTTGTCAATCCGGAAGTTTTGAACCGAATAACCGACAAAGGTCAAAATATTATACTGGTTGGCGGACATTATGGCAATTGGGAATGGGTATTTCCTTTGGCACAACTGACAACCGCTCAACCCATTGCTACTTATTTAAAAATTAACAACCGTTTTTTTGAAAAACTGATGCTCAAAAACCGTCAGCGTTTCGGTGGAAAATTGATAGAAACCAAACAATTGAAAAACAAGCTGAAAAAATATAAAAATTCTACCGATAAATTTATCTTGGGCTTGCTTGCCGACCAGTCGCCGCAATTGCATCGCTCGCGGTATTGGCGAAAGTTTTTCGGTGTGGAAGTTCCGGTTTTTGTAGGTCCGGAAAAATTGACTAAATCTTATAATGCCGCTTTTGTTTTTATGAACGTAAACAAACTAAAACGCGGATTTTACGAAGTAAATTTTGATGTAATCACCGAAAATCCCAATAGTTTTGAAAATTATCAACTGACCGATATCTATATTGATAAATTGGAAAAAATGATTCGGCAAAATCCCGCCTACTACCTTTGGACACATAATCGTTTTAAACATAAAGACCGTAAAAAAGAAGTTTTGCATTTGTTGGATAAAGGTTAGATGAATTGTTAATGGTAAGACGTAAAGACAAGACATGCAGTTGAGACAAGGCATGCCTTGTCTGTACTGTATAAAATATGAATGAAAAATAAATTAATTCAGCAGCGATTATACCCGCGTGAGTGGTTGAAGCGGTTAGCTCCCGCACCGCAAAACACTACAAAAATATAAAGAGCAAAGCGACCAACGGAAGCTCTTGAAATTTATAAATTTTTGTGTGTTTTTGCGGGCGGGACTATGAGCGGAAAACACGACCCGTGGACTTGTGCGGTTGACCCAAGGAAGGGACACGCCATTGAAAAAATAGTTGGAAGTCGGAAGTTGGAAGAGGGAAAAAATAGCTTATCGAAACTTTTTTAGTGACAAAGTGTCATAAAAAAGACTTAAATCTGTCAAATTATATAAAAAAAATGTAAAAAAAGAATTTGGCATAATGATTGAGCTTTGCCAAACGAACTAAAAAATTTTTAATTATGAGCAAAGCAAATAAAATAATCGGTATAGATTTGGGAACTACCAACTCGGTAGTTACTGTTCGTGAAGGAAATGACACTGTGGTAATCCCTAATGAAGAAGGAAATAGAACGACTCCTTCGGTTGTTGCCTTTACTGACAATGGAGAAATTAAAGTGGGAAATCCCGCTAAAAGACAAGCTATTACCAACCCTAAAAAAACTATCGCATCGATAAAACGTTTTATGGGGAATAAATATTCGGAAGTTCAAGACGAAATTAAAAGAGCTCCTTATAAAGTGGTGCAAGGTCCAAATGATACGCCTCGTATCGAAATTGACGGTAAACAATATACACCACAAGAAATTTCGGCTATGATTTTGCAAAAATTGAAAAAAGCTGCCGAAGATTATTTGGGACACGAAGTAAAAGAAGCGGTGATTACCGTTCCGGCATATTTTAACGATGCACAACGTCAAGCTACCAAAGAAGCGGGAGAAATCGCAGGGCTTAAAGTTCGTCGTATCATTAACGAACCGACTGCCGCCGCTTTGGCTTACGGATTGGATAAATCCGATAAAGAGAAAAAAATTGCTGTTTTTGACCTTGGTGGTGGAACTTTTGATATTTCTATTTTGGATATTGGCGACGGTGTAACCGAAGTTTTATCTACTGCCGGTGACACACACTTGGGTGGTGATGATTTTGACCAAAGAATCATCGATTGGCTGGCTGATGAATTTAAAAAACAAGAAGGTATCGATTTGAAAAAAGATCCTATGGCGCTTCAAAGACTTAAAGAAGCTGCCGAAAAAGCCAAAATCGAATTGTCATCTGCCAATGAAACCGAAATCAATTTGCCTTATATCACGGCTACCGAAAGCGGTCCTAAACACTTGGTGAAAAAATTGACTCGTGCACAATTTGAAAAATTGACCGATGATTTGGTCAAACGTGCAATGGATCCGGTAAAAGAAGCT
>Ga0256833_1003505_pt1 | contig 10700 bp, 8 predicted proteins | sample 356284metaG_FD_190535 | JGI IMG/M metagenome (GOLD analysis project Ga0256833, IMG submission 190535) | Hydrothermal vent microbial communities from Mid Atlantic Ridge, Atlantic Ocean - 356-284 | ecosystem: Environmental > Aquatic > Marine > Hydrothermal vents | place: Atlantic Ocean: Mid...
GTCTAATGCACATTATCTTTATTATGATGAAAAAAATTTTAAAGATATTCCCGATAATGTAAAAATAATACGCAGAAAAATAATAGAACCTTTCAGTTTATTTAAAGTTTTGACGGGAAGGAAAAAAGATGATACTTCAAATCCTGTGTATGCCAAGGAAAAAAGTCATTTTTTAGATAATTTATTTATTTGGATAAGGGGGAATTTTTTTATACCTGATGCCAGATGTATGTGGATAAAACCTTCTGTTAAGTATTTGTCTAAATATTTACAAAATAATCCCGTAGATGCCATATTGACTGACGGACCTCCTCATACAAATACCGTAATAGGAATGAGATTGGCACAAAAATTTAATATACCTTTTCTGGCTGATTTTCAAGACCCATGGACACAAGTAGATTATTACAAATTATTTAAATTGACAAAAATTGCAGACAAAAAGCACAAAAAACTTGAGCAGGAGGTGTTTTATACAGCAAAGAAAATTACAATTGCAAGTCCTACTTGGGCAAGGGAGCTTGAAGCAATAGGAGCAAAAGATGTAGATGTTATTTATTACGGATATGATGAAGATGATTTTAAAGACATAAAGCCCAAAAATGATAATAATTCATTTACAATCTTTCATGGAGGAATTTTAGGAAATGACCGTAATCCTGAAATGTTTTTCAAAGTATTAAAAGATTTATTAAAAGATAACTCAATATTACAGAAAAAATTAAAAATAAAATTTGCCGGCACAATAGATATAAATGTAAAAAATGAAATAGAAAAAAACGGGCTGAAAGATTATTTTGTTGATTTAGGAACATTACCTCGCCATGAGGTATTGCAACTTATGGTTGATTCAAACTTGTTGTTGTTGCCAATAAACAAAGCGGACAATGCCAAAGGTCGTTTGCCCGGAAAACTATATGAATATCTTCGCTCATTTACCCCAGTGCTGGCATTAGGACCTAAAGGAAGTGATGTGGAAAAAATATTGAAAGAAACTAAAACAGGTATTTTATGTGAATATGATGATTATGATTGTATATACAACTTTTTGAAAAAAATATTGGAAGAAGATATTAATTTTTTACCCCAATTGGAAGCGATTAAAAGTTTTGATGTTAAGGAACAAACAAAAAAAATAGCAGGGTTTTTAGATGAAATCACAAAGAAATAATGAGAAAATAAAAGCATTATGCTTTTTTGATTATGACAAAGGTAGAGATGTGGAAATTTTAATGCCTTTGTTGTATTTTGGTGAAAAGTATTTGAATATAGAAGTCAAGAAAGCATTTATTTTTGATATTGATAAAATAAGACGGGAAAAACCAGATATTGTAATTCTTGCCAATACAATAGGTTCTCAAAATCATCATTATATAGCAAAATATGCTTATGAAAACGGAATAAAAGTTTTTGCACTTATTTCCGAAGGCAATTTTAGAACAGATGGCACCTTTAATTACTGGGGATACAATACCGATAAAAAATTTTATCAAGAGTATATTTGTCATTGGTCCAAACGTACAAAAGAGTTTTTGAGTAGGGAATTACCCCAATACAAAGATAAAATGGTTCTTACGGGAGCCACAGGTTTTGACAGATACAAAATATATGATTTTGAAACAAAAGAGTCTTTTCTAAAAAGGTATGGGCTTACTCAATATAAAAAAATAATAGGATATGCCGGGTGGGCATTTGGTAAATTGTATAATCCTACGGGGTTGATGGAAATAAGGAATACGCACAAAGAAAATGCAGATGCAAGAATAAAATGGATGAAGCAACAACAAAAACTTGTAGAAGGCATATTAAGACAAGCTGTGGAAAACAATCCAGATATATTATTTATTCTAAAACGACATCCCAATGAAAAGCATCCTCATCTCACCCAGCCAGATAATAACGAAATGGTAAATCTATCCCATTATCCTAATGTTCTGTATTTAACAAATGAAGAAGATGTACACACTCTGATAAGCGTTTCGGATATTTGGACTGCTTTTGAATCTACTACCACCATAGAAGCCTGGATGATGAAAGATATGCCTACTATATTTATAAATCCTGACCCTGATTTTAAGCGTGATATAAATTATAAAGGAACAGTAATAGTAAAATCTTATGAAGAACTCCAACAAAAAATAAACGAATATTACGAAACAGGGAAAGTTGCAGAGATGTATTTGCCACAAAAAATAGAAGCTCGGAAAGAAATAGTAGAAAATGTAATAGGTTTTGCAGATGGGATGAATCATATAAGGGCTGGTTATTATTTAATGCAAACGGTAAAAAAAGTAACTCCTAATGCTACTAAAAAAGTGAAAATACATCCTCTATTCTTAACACGTTTTATAATGCTTAATATTTTAAGACATTTTTACCAAAAGACTTTATTTGAAAAAATACCAAGACTAAAAAAAACAGTTTGGGTATTTGATAGATATAAATTAAAAAACATAGAGCCTCTCAAAGAAAAATATTATAAATATTTGGATAGGTTCCATTCTCAGAATAAAATACCAGAAAAAATAAGTGATAGTAATTTCTGGAAAAAATTATTACACGAATAGGGGTTTGGTCCCTTATTTTTACCAAAATAAGAAAAGATAAATCAATTTTTGTAAATTTGCATTATTAAATATCAAATTAATATAAAAACATGTTAAATTTTACTGATAAATCTGTTCTTATTACAGGAGGAACAGGTTCTTTTGGAAAAGCTTTTGTTAAAGCAATTTTGTCAAAATATCCTGATATAAAACGATTGGTAATATATTCCAGAGACGAACTCAAGCAGTTTGAAATGTCGCAAATATTTCCGAAATCAGAATACAAAGGAATAAGATATTTTATTGGAGATATTAGGGATAAAGAGCGTTTTAGAAGAGCTTGTGAGGGAATTGATTATATAGTGCATGCAGCTGCTTTAAAGCAAGTGCCTGCCGCAGAATACAACCCATCGGAATTTGTGAAAACAAATATACTTGGGGCACAAAATGTTGTAGATGTGGCATTGGATATGGGAGTGAAAAAGGTTGTGGCGTTATCTACTGACAAAGCAGCAGCACCGATAAATCTTTATGGAGCAACTAAACTCGTATCCGATAAATTATTTATTGCGGCTAATAATATGAAAGGGAAAAGGAATATAACTTTTTCTGCGGTCCGTTATGGTAACGTATTAGGCTCCAGGGGTTCTGTGGTGCCGTTTTTCTTAAATAAACGCAAAGATGGGGTTCTTCCTATTACGGATAAAACCATGACAAGATTTAATATTACATTAGACCAAGGAGTAGATATGGTAATGTATGCTTTGGAGAAATCTATAGGAGGAGAATTGTTTATTCCCAAAATACCTTCATACAAAATTACAGATGTAGCAAAAGCGGTATGTCCCGAATGTAAAATAGTAGAAATAGGTATCCGTCCAGGAGAAAAACTTCATGAAGAAATGATTACTTCAAGTGATTCTTTCAATACGATAGATGCCGGAAAATATTATATTATTTTACCTACAATGAATGAAGAAAAACGAAAAAAATATTTGGATTATTATAATGCCACCCCTGTAAAACTCGGTTTTTCTTATAATTCATTAGATAATACAGAGTGGATTACTATAGAAGAGCTTAGAAAACAAATAAAAGAATATGTTGATCCAGATTTTTCGGTATAAAATCAAAATTACAAATGCATGAAGCCAATTCCGTATGGTAAACAATTTATTACTGAGGAGGATATACAAAGTGTAGTAGAAGTATTGCAATCAGACTTTCTTACACAAGGACCAAAAATTAAAGAGTTTGAAGAAAAATTTGCCAAATATGTTGGGGCAAAATATGCAGTAGCCGTAGCCAACGGAACAGCGGCATTGCATTTGTGCAACCTTGCAATTGGCACAAAACCTGGAGATAAAGTCATTACATCACCTATTACTTTTGTTGCAAGTGCCAATTCGGTTTTATACTGTGGTGGAGAAGTCGATTTTGTTGATATTGACCCTTATACATATACTATTGATTTGAACAAACTCGAGCAAAAGTTAGCAAATGCTCCGCTGGAAACATACAAAGGTATTATACCTGTAGATTTGGCAGGTTATCCTGTTGATATAGAAAGGTTACGTAAGATTGCCGATAAATATCATTTATGGATTATTGAAGATTCTTGTCATGCTCCGGGGGCTTATTTTTATGATTCTAATGGGAATAAACAACTTGTTGGAAACGGAAATTTTTCCGATTTGCAAATCTTTTCTTTTCACCCCGTAAAACACATTGCAACAGGAGAAGGCGGAATGATTACCACAAACAATAAGGAATTATATGACAGATTATTACTTTTCAGAACACACGGAATTACCAAAGATGCCAAAATGATGCACGAAAACCATGGCAATTGGTACTACGAAATGCACGAACTCGGTTATAATTACCGCTTGTCGGATATGCAATGCGCATTGGGAATATCCCAACTCAAAAGAGCACGAGAAGGAGTGGAAAAACGCAATAAAATAGCAGAAAGGTATAATAATGCATTTAGTAAAATAGAACAAATAAAAACACCTTATGTTACTGAAAATGTGTATCATGCATATCACCTATATATAATACAAGCAGAAAGAAGAAAAGAGTTGTATGATTTTTTGAGAGAGAATAATATTTATACGCAAGTGCATTATATACCGGTGCATCTGCAACCGTATTACAGAAAAAAAGGCTGGAACAAAGGAGATTTTTCTGTAGCTGAAGCTTACTATGAAAAAGCGTTAAGCTTGCCAATGTATCCGACACTTACAGATGAAGAACAAGACTTTGTTATTGAAAAAATTTTAGAGTTTTATAAAAAATGAACAACGAAAAGAACTTGGCTATTATTCCTGCTAGAGGAGGAAGTAAACGTATACCTCGTAAAAATATAAAGAATTTTTTTGGCAAACCTGTAATTGCATACTCTATAGAAACAGCACAAAAAAGTAATTTGTTTGATGAAATAATGGTTTCTACCGAAGATGAAGAAATTGCAAAAATAGCACTCCAATATGGAGCAAATATTCCATTTATGCGTAGTGCCAGGTCAGCTAACGATTATGCTACAATAAACGATGTATATAGAGAAGTGTTAAATAAATACCAAGAGCTTGAAAAGACTTTTGATTATGTATGCTTAATTTTTCCTGTAGCTCCACTTATTAGTGTAGATAATTTGAAAAAAGGATTAGATTTGTTAAAATCATCTTCTTTCGATTCTGTAAGACCTGTGGTGCGTTTCGGCTTTCCAATACAAAGAGCGTTTAGAATGATCAAAAACAAAGAAGTTATACCAATGTTTCCCGAATATTTCCTGAAACGTTCCCAAGACTTGGAGCCTGCATATCACGATAGTGGACAATTCTATTGGATAAAAGGGAACAAAGACTTATCAAAGAACAAAGGTGCTTTTGAAATATCCGAATTGGAATGCCAAGATGTAGATAATGAAACCGATTGGAAAATGTTGGAATTGAAATATAGACTACTTAATGATTAAGAATATATACATAAGAGTAGATGCGAACAAGACCATAGGAAGCGGACACCTCATAAGGACACATATACTTGCCAAAGAATTAAGAAAAAAAAACATAAATATTGAATTTATTTGCGAGACAATACCTTTTGATTACGAAAATAAATTATTAAAAGAAGGTTACAAGATTCATAAGAAAAAACCTGCCGAAAAAGAATTAAATAAAATAATAGATATTATTTCTTCTCCTTTGGATAGTTTATTGATAACAGATAGCGACAAAGAAACATTTTATACCAAAGATTTTCAAACTATTATTCGTAGCCATGGAATAAAACTAATGATGATTACCTTTTTTCATCAACCATATTTTTATGCCGATATTATCCTCAATCAAAATATAATGGCATTATCTCAAACTTATAAATGCGAGCCATACACCAAAAAACTTTTAGGTTTGCAATATGTCATATTGAATGAGGAGTACCGATTGCTTGCAAACAACATTAATCTTAATAAAAACAATGCTCTCAAAAAAACAGTTCTTATTACTTTTGGTAGTGCGGATGTGCCGGATAGAACCTCATTTGTATTACGAGCTTTACAGCCTTTGCAATCAGGTTTGCATAAAATAATAGTAATACTTGGTGCGTTATATTCACAAAAAAATAAAGTGGAAGAATTGGCAAAGGCATTTAATATTCCCGTAGAGATTTATCAAAATACTCCTAAAATGCCACATTTGTTAGCTGAGGCAAATGTATCCATTACTTCGGGAGGACTCACAGTGTGGGAAGCAGGAGCATTACATACTTTAAATGTGGTAATGGGCTATTCATATAGAGAAAAAGAAGGTGGTAAGTATTATGGAGACAATAATATTGCAATTTATCTTGGAACAAAAGAAGATTATACTGTAGAAAAATTGTCGGAGAAATTAAATACGATATTAAAATCCGATTATTCTGAAATAATAAAAAATTTGGCAAAAAAAATAAATCCTTTTGGTGTGGAAAAAGTTGTAAATGAATTAATGAAATTGTAAAAGAATATGAGCAATTTAGATAATAAACGAACTTCACAATACAAGAAAAACGCTACTCATGAGAATGTGCTAAAATCAATGAATGAAGCACTATTGCCTGTAGAAAAACAATTAGTGCAAAATTTTTCTATGCCTAAGCATCCTATTATCTTTATAGTAGGAGCTCAAAGGTCAGGTACCACCTTGCTTATGCAGCTTATTGCACAATTATTTGATGTGTCATACCCTACTAATTTCATTGCACGCTATTGGAATGCCCCATATATTGGAGCCACGCTATATAAGAATTTATCCTCACAGTTAGAACACAAAGAATTAGATTTACAATCTGACCTCGGTTATACAAAGGGATTGCAAGGTCCTCACGAATTTGGCTATTTCTGGAAAAGATGGTTTCCTTGGGAAAGTTGGGAAACTCCACAATATGAAAAAATAGATTATTCCCTGTTGCAAAAAGAACTCTCCGCATGGCAAAGTGTAAATGATAATCCACTGGTCTTTAAGAACATACTTGATGTTAGTTTTAATATCAAAAAAATGTATGGAATATTACCGCAAGTATTTTTTATACACATAAAAAGAAAACCAGAGTTTGTAGTACAATCAACATATTTATCACGACAAAAATTATTTAATGATATTTCAGTATGGATGGGACTTAACCCACCAGAATTTAAAGAATTACTAAAACTAAATAATGTTTTTGAGCAAATTGCTGCTCAAGTATATTATTCTGTAAAATATATAGAAAAAGATTTGGAAAATGTTCCTCATTTAACCATCTCTTATGAAGATTTAGTAAATAATACAGAAAATATTTTAAGAAATATAGAATTAAAAACAGGAATAAATAGAATTATCAATAAAATACCTAAACTGGAAAATACAAATAAAACAAAACTACCAAAAGAAGACTTTGAAGAAATAAAGGAGTTTTGCAAGAAATATTTTAATTTATAAATTATACTGAATTATGATTTGTGCCATAATGCAACCGACATATAATCCTTGGCTTGGATATTTTGATATGATAGACAAGGTAGATATTTTTGTATTTTTAGATGATGTACAGCTTGCAAAAAGGAGCTGGCAAGTAAGAAATAGAATTAAAGGTGCTAATGGTGAAATATGGCTTACCATTCCTATCAAAAAAACTGCAAAAAGAGATGAAATAAGGATAAAAGATGCCTTGCCAAATTATGAACAAAATTGGACAGATAAACACTTGAAAACGATAGAGCATAACTATAAAAAAGCAAAATACTTTAATGAAGTCTTTCCCTTTATAGAAAATCATTTTTCAAAAAAAGCAGAATCTCTTGCAGAGTTTAATTCCCAATTGATAATGGACATTGCAAAAAAAATAGGAACCTCAACTGTTTTCAAATATTCCTCTCAATTAAATGTAGAAGGGAACAAAGATGTAAAACTTGTAAATATTTGTAAAAAGCTGGATACTGAAGAATATTTATCTCCTCAGGGTTCTGCCGTATATATAAACCAACATCACAAAGGAGGAGAATTTGTGACAAATAATATAGATTTGTATTATCATGATTATGAACATCCTGTTTACAAACAATTGTATGGAGAATTTTTACCATATATGGGAATATTAGATTTACTTATGAATGAAGGATTTGAGAAAAGCTTAGAAATCATTCAAGCGGGTAGGAAAGAAAATATTCATTATTTAAATTTTTAACACAATGATTTTTAGGGAATTAAATAAAAAAGATAGTCCTGTGTATATCATTGCCGAACTTTCTGCCAATCACGAACAAAATTTTGATTTGGCAGTGGAGACTATTAAGGCAATGAAAGATGCAGGAGCCGATGCTGTAAAGTTGCAAACTTATACACCTGATAGCTTGACACTTGATAGTGATAAGCCGTGGTTTCAAACTCGTAAAGATTCATTATGGGCAGGTCAAAAAATGTATGACTTGTACAAAAAAGGAGAAACGCCTTGGGACTGGCACGAAAAATTGCAAAGATTAGCAAACGAGTTGGGCATGGACTTTTTTTCATCACCCTTTGATTTGCATTCGGTTGATTTATTAGAGAGCATAAATGTGCCTGCATATAAAATTGCATCAATGGAAATTACTGATATTCCTCTGATAAAAAAATGTGCCGAAACAGGCAAGCCTATTATTATTTCAACAGGTGCGGCTATGGAAGAAGACATTGATTTGGCAGTAAAAACATGTTTAGATGCAGGAAATAATCAAATTGCTTTGCTAAAATGCACTTCTGCTTATCCTACACCTTATAATGAAGTGAACCTGCGTCAGATAGTAACTTTACAGAAAAAATATGGCGTGGTTGTAGGACTTTCAGATCACACACTGGGTATAGAAGTGCCGATAGCATCAGTAGTATTAGGTGCAAAGATTATTGAAAAGCACTTTATCCTATCGCGTGACAGTAATGGCTTGGATAAGGACTTTTCTCTTGAGCCACAAGAATTTAAACAAATGGTTACTGCGATTCGTAATATTGAGCAAGCTATGGGAGACGGTAGCTTTGAACCTACTGAAAAAATAAAATCGGCAATAAAGTTTCGCCGTTCACTGTTTGCTGTGCAAGACATAAAAAAAGGAGAAATGTTTAGTTCTGACAATGTGCGGTCTCTCCGTCCGGGATTAGGTTTACACCCAAAATATTATTATGATATTTTGGGCAGAAAGGCTACAAAAGATATAGAAAGAGGCGATCCTCTATCGTGGGACATGATAGAGAAGTAAGTATTTATTGCCTTATCAATACAAATTTTTCACTCTTGTTTGTGCGTGGGTTTGTGATTTTCACAATATATGTTCCTGTAGTATAGTGCTTTAGATTTATCTTGTTTCCCAATGTTTTTAATATGCACAACCCTTGTGTGTTAAATACTTCTATTTTATAATTTTGGTTATCATTTATTTTGAAAATTCCTTGTGATGACGGGTTGGGATAAATTTTTATTTCTTTTTGATTATTTGTTATTTCTTTGTTATATGTCAATGAATTATACATTTCTTGAGCATTGGCAGCATAATTTTGCAAATCATTAAGAGAATGGGCTGCTATATATGCAAAAGCAATTGTAACAGTGTCATTTTGAGATATGTGAAACGGTCCGGTTGAGATAGTTTGTGCTACATCGTTTCCTGTTGAGCCTCCTGCTTGATAATGGTTGTTTGTCATACTTGCAAATTTTTCGGCTTTGCTGTATCCGTCTGCAATTATTATTTGATTTTCTGCTGATGTAGTATTGTCAAAAGAATAGCAATGAATAGGTTGAGTAGTGTGTAAAATTTTGATTCCTGCATATAAGTTGTCAGAGCTTGGACAATATGTATAAGCTATTTGGTTAGCAACATCAAAATTTGCAAAATTATAAGAATAATCTGCAAGATCCCAGTCTGTAAATATGCCGAAAAATACACTGTCTAATGGGACAATGGTATCATTTGTGATGTTTATTGTATAAAACAAAACATTGTTTAAGGTTGGAGTGTCTATTGCCCACACATCTTGATAAACTTTTATTCCCATTTTATTGGTATCTGCATTATTATCATTAAATGCAGAAGTGTAATAATATGGTGTATATTCTGCCCCTGTGCTATCGGCAGCTGATAGTACCGAAAAATCATTTTGTCCTCTTACAGCATCACATACTTTGTTTGGCATACCTATCATGTAGCCACTTTCATAATAAAGAGATTCATTGTAATTTTCAAATAAAAATCCTAATCCTTGCACTGGTGTAAATCTGTTGAAACCGTTTCTGCCATAAGAAGTTACAGTTGTTTTTATATTATTGGGATAAATATTGAGGTAGGAATCGTTTAGAAACAAGCGTTTGTATTTGTAATCGTAGTAATCTAATGAAGTGTCAGCAAATAAGAATTTAAAATCTGAAATAAAATCAAATGGAGCGTCATTTGAAACTTTTGCTCTAAATGTAAAGCCACTTTCATAAGTGCTGTATTGATTTAAAGTGCCAATGAAAGCTGAATCGGAAGGTAATATTTGTATATATGGTGAGTTGCAACTTACTTTTAAGTAAAGATGTGACGTGGCAGTCATATAATTTATTAATTTGACGGAAAACATTAAAGTATCTCCCGAAAGGAAATGAGCGGTATCACCATTTTGA
>Ga0256833_1003506_pt1 | contig 10696 bp, 9 predicted proteins | sample 356284metaG_FD_190535 | JGI IMG/M metagenome (GOLD analysis project Ga0256833, IMG submission 190535) | Hydrothermal vent microbial communities from Mid Atlantic Ridge, Atlantic Ocean - 356-284 | ecosystem: Environmental > Aquatic > Marine > Hydrothermal vents | place: Atlantic Ocean: Mid...
AAAAAGAGGGGGGGATGGGTTGTATAGACTGCAGATACCCATCCCCCCCTGTTTTTACATATTTTCATAATATCAGGGGAGGGCGTTTCATCGTTTATAATTCTAAGAATAAACTTGCTGGGTCTTCTAGTAATTCTTTCATTTTTACTAAGAAGCTTACAGCTGCTTGCCCATCTATGAGTCGGTGATCATAAGATAGAGCTAGATACATCATGGGTCTAATAAGTACTTTTCCATCAATGGCGACGGGGCGTTCTTGTATTTTGTGCATTCCTAGAATGGCACTTTGTGGGGGGTTAATGATCGGTGTGGATAACATTGAGCCGAAGATTCCACCATTGGTTATTGAGAATGTGCCACCGATTAATTCATCCAGCTCTAAGTGACCGCTACGAGCGCGACCAGCATAGTCTGCAATGGCTTTTTCAATATCAGCATTTCCCATGCTATCAGTATTTCTGAGGATTGGCACAACCAAGCCTCGGTCTGATGAAACAGCGATACCAATATCATAATAGCCGTGATAAATAATATCACCATTATCAATACGCGCATTGACTTCAGGGTAGCGCTTTAATGCTTCTGTTGCGGCTTTGACAAAGAAAGACATAAAGCCAAGTTTGATTCCATGTGATTTCTGGAAACGCTCTTGATATTTTCGACGTAAACGCGCCACTTCACTTAAATCAACTTCATTGAAAGTGGTTAGAATAGCAGCTGTTTGTTGTGCTTCAAGCAAGCGTTCAGCAATACGTGAACGTAATCTTGTCATCGGGACTCGACGCTCAGTGCGTCCTTCTGTGTCGAATGATTGAGCTTGCTCTGTTTGAGTGTTCGCAGGGCTTGAAGCGCTACTGTTAGGTGTAGTTGTCGATGAAGTTTGTGTTTGCAAATGGTCTTTTATATCTTCTTTGAGGATTCGACCATGTTTGCCACTGCCTTGAATATCAGAATCTGATATTTCATTTTCTGCTAATGTTTTTCTAACTGATGGGCTTGCGCTTACAGGAACAGATGAGCTTGCCTTGTTATCAGTGGTTTCTGTTGAGGGAGTAGCTGTTTTATCACTGACTGTCTCGTCAATAATGCCTATAACATCCCCTCCAAGTACGGTATCTCCTTGCTGTGCCTTAATTTCTACTAATACACCAGATGCGGGAGCAGGTACTTCAAGTACGACTTTATCAGTCTCCAGCTCCAGAAGATTTTCTTCAATATTGACAAAGTCACCCTGCTTAACTACCCAAGCGGCAATGCTGGCATCACTTACAGATTCTGGTAATTGTGGTACACGAATTTCAATGGTCATTTATTTTATTTCTCAGTATTTATTTGAAGTTTAAGTGCTTTAAGCACAAGTTCTGTTTGTTGTTGAATGTGTACCTTATGTGAGCCTACCGCAGGTGCTGCGGCACTAGGTCGGCTAACACAAGTTACTTCATATTGGTCTTCATAACGTCTAAAACGGTGTTTGATGCTATCCCACGCTCCTTGGTTTCTGGGTTCTTCTTGACACCAGACAAGTTCTTGTAGTTTAGGATAAGTTTTGAGTATTTCCCCTAATAATTCTTCAGGAAAAGGATAGAGTTGTTCAATGCGAATCAGGGCAATATCAGTAATTTTCTCAGTCGTTGCTTTCTCTAGTAAATCATAATAAACCTTGCCGCTACACATAACGGCCCGCGTTACTTGTTGTTTATTTTCTTTAAATCTAGCGTCATCAATAATTACTTGAAAGTGACCTTTAGTTAGCTCCTTGATTGAGCTAATAGCCGCAGGGTGGCGCAATAAACTCTTAGGTGTCATCACAATTAAAGGGCGACGATAAGGACGGATCATTTGTCGTCGTATCATGTGGAAAGTTTGTGCGGGTGTACTTGGCACACAGACCTGCATATTTTGTTCGGCACAGAGTTGCATAAATCGTTCTAAACGGGCTGACGAATGTTCTGCGCCCATGCCTTCATAACCATGTGGTAAAAACAAAGTTAAGCCACAGAGGCGACCCCATTTTTGTTCGCCAGAGCTGATAAATTGGTCGATAACAACCTGTGCGCCATTAGCAAAATCACCAAATTGTGCTTCCCAGATAACAAGAGTATCAGGTGATGAGGTGGCATAGCCGTATTCAAAAGCAAGTACTGCTTCTTCTGAAAGGACGGAATCAATAACATTGAACCGACCTTGGTTTTCACTGACATGACGTAAGGGTATCCACGCTTGACGTGTCACCTGGTTATGTAAAACAGAGTGGCGGTGTGAGAAAGTGCCACGTCCTGAATCTTGCCCACTTAAACGTATATGATAGCCCTCTGATAATAATGTGGCATAGGCGAGATTTTCAGCGAAGCCCCAATCAACAGGTCGTTTTCCTTCAGCCATTTCGTTGCGTTGTTGTAGAATTTTAGTCACACGATTATGCAATACCATGTGATCTGGAATATTGTGGAAACTTTTGACTAATCGCTTTAAGACTTTATATTTATATTTTGTATCCGCAGGGCTTGTCCAGTCGCGTCCTTTGTAAGCATCCCAGTTGACTTTAAAATGTTCGGGAATGCTACTGTAATCTAAGGTTTCAACGGCTCTTTGACCTGATTGTAGTCTCTCTTTATAGTCTGAAACACGTTCTAAGGGGTGGTTATTAGCAATAATTCCTTCTCTGACTAGCTTCTCTGCATACAATTCTCTGGTGGTTTTTTTATTGCGAATGATGGCATACATTACTGGTTGTGTCATAGCAGGTTCATCTGCTTCATTGTGACCATGACGGCGATAACAAACTAGATCAATGACAATATCTTTTTTAAACTGCAAACGATAGTCTAGTGCGATTTGAGCAGCAAATGCAACCGCTTCAGGGTCATCACCATTAACATGCAAGATAGGCGCATTAATCATCTTAGCAACATCAGTCGGATAATAAGTGCTACGGCTATCAACCTGAGTGCTGGTGGTAAAACCGATTTGATTATTAATAACAATATGCACTGTTCCATAGATGCGATAACCGCGTGTTTGAGCCATATTAAAAGACTCCATTACAACACCTTGTCCTGCGAAGGCAGCATCACCATGAATAACAACATTGACAACCTGTCCGCCTTGATCTTCGCGTCGGTCTTGACGCGCACGAACCGAGCCACCCGATACCGGCCCTACAATCTCTAAATGTGAAGGATTAAATGCCAGTGATAAATGCATTGGGTCTTGGCTGGTCTGAATACTACAAGAGAAACCCTTATGGTATTTAACATCACCCGCTGAGTTTTCTGGGATATTGTCATCAATATTCGTTCCTTCAAATTCTTTAAAGAGTTTGTCGGGTGATTTTCCCATAATATTAATAAGAACATTGAGGCGACCTCTATGTGCCATTGCGAGGGCAATTTCTCGCGTTTTTTGGCTTCCAGAGTGATGGATGATTTCTTGCAAGAGTGGAATCAGTGATTCGCCACCTTCGAGTGAAAAGCGTTTTTGCCCCACATAACGCGTATGCAAATAGCGTTCAAGTGTTTCAGCTGCTGTGAGATAATCAAGTAATTTTATTTTTTTCTTAGCATCAAACTTAGGACGAGCCTGACAAGGCTCTAAACGGCTTTGAATCCAGTGTTTTTCATCCGTTTCCATAATGTGCATATATTCAATACCAATACTTTCAGTATAAGTATTGCGCAATGCTTGATAGATATTGCCAAGAGTTGGTGTTTCCTTCATCTGAAAACTACCAGGATCAAATAATTTATTAGTATCAACCTTATCTAAACCATAATTTTGTAGGCTCAACTCAGGCAAGTTAGACCTAACATTTTCCTCTCGGAGTGGGTTGGTATCTGCAATTAAATGCCCTAAAGAGCGATATGCATTGATAAGTTGTAAAAGGTGAACTTGCTGGCGCTCTGTTTCTAACTCTTGAGAGCTGCTACAGCTTCCCCGTTGTTTTTGACGGTGCAGTTTTTGAGTGCGAAACTGCTCTCGAAGAACAGAATGTGTTGAGCCATTACGAAAGTCAGCAGGTACGGGCATATCCTTAAAATAACGTTGCCAGCTCTCGCCGACCGATGTAGGGTCTTTTAGGTAAGATTCAAAAAGTAATTCTAAATAAGCCGCGTTTTCCCCTTCTAAAAGGGTGTCTTGTTGGTTTTTCATATTATTATTATCGATTTGTTGTGTCATTTACTTAGTCCGATGATGAGGATCATTCCTCTTTAAATGACTTTTAGTTTGCAATTTCAATAGTGTCAAGTTTGACAGAAAATTAAATGATTAAAAGATTTAATCTATAGATTAAGATATACGGTATCTTCGATAATTTGGACGCTTTGGATGCTCTGAATCCATCAAATTTGTACTAATGAATTAGTAAGTTTGTAGATACCCATCCCCCCTGTTTTTTGCATTTTTTTGTAATGCAGAAAACCGCAGAGGTTCGTAGAGACGCAATGCTTGCGTCTCCAATGCTTGCGTTTTTATTGCATTGTATCTCTATTGCATTGTGTCTCTACTGCATCGTCATTCCCAAATGTACCACCCATATCCGTCATTCCCGCAAGTTTTTAGCGGGAATCTTGCTATACATGCGCGTAGTTCATATATAAAGTTCAAACAGATCCCCGCTTAAAACATGCGGGGATGACGGTGTGTTATATTTTGGCATCGTGAGTAGCACAGTAGCCTATGATAAAAAGTGTAAAAAAGAGGGGGGATGGGTTGCATAGATGGTAGATACCCATCCCCCCCTGTTTTTGCAATTTTTATTTCACAGAGAGCCACAGAGTTTTTTGAAATAAAAGCACCCTTCAAATTCGGCTATAAAAATAGTGATTGATGATAAACTGTAAAACAGTTTTATCAAATTTCATTTATACTAAAACCTGAATTCGTGAGTCCACTACGGCACAGTGAATAAACTATCTGCATTGACCTCACGGATTCAGGTTCAGGTAAATTAATAAAACAAAATTTCTGTACTTTGATATGAAATTTATATTTAACAAACAAAAAACTGAATCCGTGAGACTACTATGGTATGATGAACAAGTTATTGATTCCACAGCGGTTTAAAAAACACCCGTTTAACCTACGGGTGAAATTAAGATTTCTTAATTCCACTGTGAAACCAATACATTATCCCTCATACCCGCATTAGCCTCATGGATTCAAGAAAAAGGGAACAATAAATGAATAAGATAATAGCTTTTTTACTGAAAATATCCATTCTACTATTTTTTTATACGTCACTTTTTGCACAAAACTATTTTATAGATTCAGTTAATGGGGATAATAAGAATGATGGAAAATCTGCTAAAACTGCTTGGAAAACAATTAAAACGATCAATGATGTTATTAAGTCTAACGATGGTATTTTCTTAAAAAGAGGTAGTGTTTTTTCAGGCAGTAGCATTGAGATAGATGGTTTAACCAACCTTAGGGTTGGTGCTTATGGAAAGGGAGCTAAACCCATTATCTCATACGATATACCTGATGGTATTAACATCATCACCAGTGATGCTCGAGAAGGGCTTGCACTAGAGATTAGAAATAGCAATAACATTAGAGTGAGTGATATTGAGTTTCAAGGTGGTTGGGCGAGCATTGTGCTAACTGATTCATCAATGGTCAAACTTTTACGCTTAGATGTGGGTAAAAATTCACAATATGGAATTGTTATTGAAGGTGATGATTATTCTAACCATGATATTACCATTGATAGCTGTCACATCGAAAGTCGGTTTTCATTCCCGTATAGCTATGCTGATAGTAAAGAAAAAAGAACAGAAGATGGGATTATTATTTATTCAATGAATAACAGTAAAATTACTAATAACTTTTTCAAAAACTGGGGACACGCAAGTATAAATCTTGATGCTTATAGGGAAGAGGCTGAGACTGAGATTAGTAATATTTTAATATCTGGAAACTATATGACATCTCCTGATATTGCATATGGTGGCAGAATCGTTTTAGATGACGCACATGATAGCATGATAAAAAACAATAATATTGTTAATACTTCTGTTGCAAGCCAATTAGGTGGGTACAATAATAAATATATTAACAATCTCTTTTTAAATACCCGTACTCCATTTAAAGTTAAAGATAGCGATGGAGAAATACTTGAGGCTAATAATACTGCTGTATTAATAGAGGCATATTCTGGTAAAGATGTATCTGATAATATGTACCTAAGAAACAGAATTATTAACAGTGAAGGAGTGGGTCTAAAGATTTCTGATAAAGGTGGGCTAGAAATTAAAAATAATAGCTTTGAATATAATACTATTTCAGGTTGTGGTAATGGGGAAGAAGCCAACAATATTAGTATAGAGGTAGAGCCAAATTCAGAAGGTGCCTCATTTAGTAATAGCTTTAAAAGAAATAAAATAAATAATATAGCCCAAGATACCATATTATATCGTGGTGAAAAGATGGATGTTAATAAATTTAATAGACAAACTTCCCATGATGATTTAATTAAAAATAATACTTGGTTCCAATTATAAAATTAATCCTGAATCCGTGAGGCTACTACAGTATGATGAATCAATAGCTTATTCACTGTGCCGTAGTGGACTCACGGATTCAGGTTTAAGGAATAAATAATGCCATTTACACCGTTTCATATGGGTATAGGAATATTCACAAAAAGTGTACTTCAAGGTGCATTCAGCCTGATGGTATTTGGTTGGGCACAAATAGTAATGGATATTCAGCCATTAGTCGTTTTGCTAACAGGTGAAGGACATCTACACGGTTTTTCTCATACCTATGTTGGAGCTACGCTATTAGCAATATTTTCTGCATTCTCAGGAAAATATTTATCAGAGCTTGGTTTGTTAATTATAGGAATTTCTAAAAAATCAAATCCAGTTAAAATTGCTTGGTGGGTTGTCTTTTTAAGTTCATTTATTGGCACTTTTAGTCATGTTCTTTTGGATAGTTTCATGCATTCTGATGTTCAACCTTTTTATCCAATTTCTCTAGATAATAAGCTGTTGGGCTTGTTGAGCATTGAACAAATACATAAGCTTTGTTTGTATAGTGGCTTATTAGGAGCAGGAATATACTACTTAGTACAATTTTATAATAAAAAATCTGATTGATGGACCTCATGTCTATTTTTTAAATATTGTAATACTGTATTACAATATTTATAATGGCTCAAAATAAGGAGTAATTAATATGACACTATCTGTAAGACTTCCTCCTGAAGAAGAGAATCTTCTTGAAAAAACAGCACGTCGTTTAGGTCGTAGCAAAAGTGATTTAGCTCGCCAAGCAGTGCATGAGCTTTGCCAAAAACTGGCTCAAGAAGAGCATTCTGCTTATGCAAGGGGTAAGGATTTATTTGAAATTGGTGGCTTAGCAAAGAGACCCAAAGACCCTTTAAAACAGCAAATATGGGAGAAATTACAACATAAACACGGCTATGCAGGTGGACAGGATTGAGCCATAAAACTTGGGTTGATACAGGTTTTTTAGTTGCATTATTTGCAGCTGATGATAAGCATCATAAGGATGCTGTAGCATTTATTAAAGAACATCAAGATATGGAAATGCACAGTATTTGGCCTGTGATAGTGGAGACTTGTTTCTTTTTAAATAATCAGGGTAAGCAGGCACTCTTGCAATGGTTGAGCCGAGGCGTAATGGTAATGCATGATATTTTACCTCAAGATATTTCGTTGATTGAAAACACTATTAAAAGATATTCAAATATCGACCCTGATTTTACCGATGCGACACTCGTTGTTCTTGCTAAGCAGGGTAAAATAAGAAAAATTCTAACGGTTGATAAACGTGATTTTTCTATTTATCGTTTTGCGGATGGCAGTACTTTTGAAAGGCTCTGGGTAAGCTAGCTCGTATGAAGCTTTGAGGGTAAAATTATGTCTGTCTTTTTAATATATTATGCCATTATTGCTTTATCTCGTGGATGATCAATGAAGTAGTTACGTGTTCCTTGTAATTCTTCTATTAAATCATTGCGTCGCATTTCTTCTTTACTAGGCTGATCTACCTTATTCCAATATGCGAGTGTATTTGCTTGTTTTGAGAATATTTTTAAGTCATAGGTTTTTGACATGTGAAACATGGCTCGTGCTATTTCACCTTGACTCGCTGGAGCGGGTTCTATAATACGGTTTTTTTTATCTATCTCAAAATCAAATGAGCCAAACAGTCGCAATTCTCCTTTAATCATGCCAAAGCGATGACTGGCGCGGAGCATATTCAAATCTCGACGGCTAGGGTAGAGGTTATGTAGATCAGATTCGATGAAGTTAAACTGTTGTCTTTGTCTACAATCACGTCGATCATAGCAGTTAAACTTATTAACCACCCATGCCATAGGGAAGACGTGTTCAATATTAATCCAGTCGGGCTTATTGGGACCGAACTCTTGTTGGCTGTATAGTGTTTTACCACCCGTTGCATAAAGATCACGCCAGAATAGACGGATGGCTTGTTGATAACTGCGAAGCTGTGTTTGTTTTTGATACATTAGGTAAAAGTACTATTGTGTAAGGAAAACCTGATTAAGTCGATTAGAATTTAGCGGCGGGGTTGGCAAGATAAAAATAATTGGACTTGATCAGGGTTTCCTCAAGAAGTTGCTTGATAGTCACGAAAAAAAAGCAGGGAGATAAGAATATCTACCCTGCTTTTTAAGGAAAGCCTGATTAAGTCGATTAGAATTTAGCGTAGAAAAATCTGTCGCTATTTTTCATGAAGTGAGACGTAATCATTCTATTGCGCCGATCTTCATGGAAAATATCGGCAGATTTGACAAGCTAAAAATAATTGGACTTGATTAGGCTTTCCTTAAGGAGGGGAAAATAACTCACCCCTTATGATAAAATTCTATCGACCAAATAATTTACTAGCCATGTCGATAGCTCCACCAATTCCGCCAATAGAATCGAGAAGAGAGCCGCCGCTACTTGCTTTATCAACCATCTCTGGCAGTGCTTCACGGAGTCCACCGACTGCTTCTTCTTGGCTTAGACCTAGTTGAGATGCAAAATCAGATATTTTGTCAGCGCCGAACATTTCAGTAATGTGACTATCTTCAACAGGTGCATTATCACCATCGCCTAACCATGATTGAGCAATTTCAGCCATTCCACTACCTTGCATCTTTCCGAGGAGTGAACCGATGTCAAAACCACCGTCGCTACTGCCTCCTGTTAAACCAGAAAGTGCTGATGTTAAAGAGCCAAGATCTAGGCTGCTTCCTGCATCACCGCTTAATTTGCTTTTAATAAAACTACTAGCACCCATTTTTAATAAATCAGACATATCCATAGTTAATTTCCTTTGTGTTGATTGGTTTTGAGTTGTGAGTTGTAAACTCTTTTAGCTGAATCTGCATTGACCGCACGGATTCAGATTTTAGTCCATTGGTATACGAATTTTCTGACCAGGGAAAATCAGGTCAGGATCTTTTATAACTTCTCGGTTAGCATCAAAAATTTTGGTGTATTTATTTCCGTCACCATAGAAGTTTTTAGCAATTTTCCAAAGGCTATCACCTTTTTCAATTTCATAATATTGTACTTCGTAGGTTTGTGTTGGTGAAGAGACTTCATCAGCACGCACTTCTTCTATTCCCATAGCGTTGCCAGCCATAAGAATGACCTTCTCAAGTGCGCTAGGGTCATCCGTTTCACCTTTTATGGTTGCGACACCGTCAACTACGTCAATTTGTAAATCATTAATGCCAGGATTATCTTCTTCGATGTGTTTTTTTAACTTATCTGAAGCAACTTCGTTATCATCATCGCTACCAAATATTTTGTTGCCGATGTTCTTGGCAAAATCAAATAGACCCATTATTCTTTCCTCCGATATTAGATATATGTGTGAATACATTCACATTACCTATCATAAGGTTATTATTGGATAATTCAATAGATAAAACAATTGTTTAACGATTAATAGCGTATATGTTCAAGAATTCCGTCTAACTCATCCAAATTATTATATTCTACAATCAATTTGCCTTTTCCTTTGGTGTTGTACTGAATATTGACTTTAGCACCTAATTTTTCTTCAAGTGATTCTTCTAGCTTTAGCACTTCAAGTGCCTTTTGGGGAGGAGCTGATTTTGTTTTATCGGCATCAGGAGTATTTAATTTTTTGACGAGTCGCTCTGTTTCTCGCACTGAGAACTGATTTTTTGCTACTTTTTGTGCTGTTTCTATTTGTAGTGAACCATTAAGTGCTAAAAGGGCGCGTGCATGTCCCATATCAAGCTGACGCTGGTCGAGTAGCTCTTTGGTTTTTTCTTCAAGATCAATTAAACGTAATAAATTAGTAACAGCAGTACGTGATCGACCAACTGATTCTGCTGTTTGCTGGTGGGTTAAGCCAAAGTCTGAAATCAAACGGCTCATTGCAAGTGCTTCTTCCAAAGGGTTTAAATCTTCACGTTGAATGTTTTCAATTAGTGACATTGCTGCCGCTGCTTGATCAGGAATATCCCGAATAATAGCTGGAATAGTGTGCAAACCTGCTATTTGAGAAGCGCGCCAGCGACGTTCACCTGCAATTAGCTCATAGTTACCGCCTTCAATTCTACGAACCACAACGGGTTGTACCAAGCCTTGTGCTTTAATGGAGTCTGCCAATTCCTGTAAGGCATCGGGGTCAATATTTAGACGAGGCTGGTATTTGCCTTTGCTAATTTTTTCAA
>Ga0256833_1003507_pt1 | contig 10696 bp, 7 predicted proteins | sample 356284metaG_FD_190535 | JGI IMG/M metagenome (GOLD analysis project Ga0256833, IMG submission 190535) | Hydrothermal vent microbial communities from Mid Atlantic Ridge, Atlantic Ocean - 356-284 | ecosystem: Environmental > Aquatic > Marine > Hydrothermal vents | place: Atlantic Ocean: Mid...
GTTCCAAGCGCCCCCGACTCTTCCAGGGCGATACGTTCCCTCAAGACGTACTTGACCTTCTCCGGGTCGGACAGTTTTTCCCATCCCCCGTGGGCCCCGGTGACCTGCCGCTCGCAGCTCCCCACCATGGTCATGGCGCCGTGCTTCCTTACCGCTTCTCGAACGAGTTTCTCGTCAAATTCATTGGCGAGGATACTGCTTGTTTTGTCTTTGATGTACGAACTCAGGGATTCGGCATGGGACACGAGTTTTCCGCTCTCGTTCTCCGCGATGACGGCGCCCTTGATCAGCATCTCCTTCTTGATGCCGGCCATGGCCGCCTCGCCCACGAACTTTTCCTCTTCGAGGAGGTTGAGCAGGTGAAGATCGATGCCCCGGATATTCTTCAGGTGCACGATGTCGAAGCCCTTGACCTTGAGGGCCTCCAGCCCCTCCTTCTCGACGAGTTGGTTGAAATATTTTGCCGCCTGCACGGCCTTTTCCCCCACGAAGGATATGTCGTCATCGGAGAAAAGGAGGCGATAGCCCGCGTGCCCCCGCCGTTTTCCCTCCAACTCAAGATAGCGGATGCCCGAAGACCCGGTCCGGACCACCACATCCAGGCCTTTGCCGTATTCTTTGTAAACCTTCTTCAGGAGGGCGTTCACCGTGTTGAACCGCTTCTTGTCCAGTGCCGCCCGGATCTCGCTTTCAAAGACCCGGGGATTCACCCCCTTCACGCCCTTCGCCGCCGCGCGGACCTTTCTCAGGAACGCCGCCTCGTCGGCCTTCGTCGTGATGTCGAGGTGCCTGAATACGGTTTCGATGGCGTCCTTGTCTTGCAGGCGGCTCTGCGCGCACCGGGAGAGGGCGTCGGCAACCGGGTCCGCCGCATGTCCCGCCAAGGGGGAAAAGAGGGTAAAAATCAGGGCAAAAAGGGCCAGACAAGTTAATAGGCGATGTTTCCGGTACATGATTTTCCTCTCCTTATAAAGGCCGTGACATGCCGCCTCCGGCGGCCGTGATGCGCACTACTCACGCTCTCGAATGGACACTGTGAACCTTTGGATACACATCCCCCGTCTCCTTGACCAAGTGGTCGCCGACCTTCAGGCCGGGGAACACCTTACCGTAGTGCCGCTTTTGCAAACGGTTTTTTCCTTTTTTGCCCGCGTCCGTTTGGTAATAAACGCGCACAAGTCCCTCCCGGAAATTGTTCTCGTCATCGTAATAATCCGCCTGCTCCTTGATTTTGGTCACCGTGCCCTGCCAGGCCTGTTTCATCTTTTTCTTCTGAAAAAACATGATCACTAGGGCCAAGGCGACCGCCACGAGAATGCCCAAAAAAAGTTCCATCGTTTTCTCCCTTTATTCCGAGTTTACGTGAATTTTCATAATCATCAGTTTCCTGTCTAATCCCCCCCGATCCTTTTTCGAGGTGCTCCCTGTCAAGACAATGTCCCCCTCGCCCGCGGCGACGAGGTCGCTGACGCCGGTATTTCGCTCAATCCGGCGTTCCCAAAGGATATCCCCCTCCGCGTTAATCCCGGTAAGGGTGTCATCAGCAGACGCGCGCGGGAGCGTCAGGAAGCCCAGGATCACGGCCCCGCCGCTGTGAAGCGTGACGGCCGCGTCTCCGCCGGCATTGCCGGGGCTCTCGAATGTCTTTTCCCACACCTGGACGCCCTTCGGGCCGGTTCGAACGAGCCATGCCCGCTGGGTGTTCTCATTGAAAAACCCCTTGCTACCGGTCAGGAGGAACCCGCCGTCCGGCATGGCGTGGACGGCGCGGGCAACCTGTTTCCCCTCGCCGCCGTAGGTCTTGCACCAGACACGCGCCCCCCGGGGGGTTAGTTTCATGAGGAAGGCGTCCTGGAAACCGGGGCCTTCGCGTTTCACGACACCGCAAATCACCAGGGCGCCATCGGGAAGGGCAAGGATATTTCCCACGAAAAGCCTTTTCTCCCCTGTTAGGGCCGTCGTAATTCTCCGGCGCGAGAGGAACCGTCCCTTTCGGGAAAAGAAAACAAGGGTGGGACGGTATCCGATATCCACAACCACCGCCAGCGTCCCGTCCTTTTCCAGGGCCATGCCCACCGCTTGTTCGTCCGCGTTTGTGTTCCCCCACGTTTTTTCCCAGAGGATCTTCCCTGCTTCATCCACCTTCAAGAGATAGACGTCATGGAAGAGCGCCGGCCCCCGCGTGCCCGCGACGACGAACGTTCCCTCCCCGGCCGCCGCGATTCCGGCGGGCCGTTCGTCTCCCGCACCCCCGTAGGTTTTTCTCCAGAGGACCCGGCCCTGTCCATCCGCGCGAAGCAAAAGGATATCGGAACGCCCCCGATAAGACATTCCCGCCACGAGGAAATCTCCATCCCCCGCCCGGACGATATATTTACCCAGGGTGTCTCCGCGGCCGTCCAGGGTCCTTCGCCAGGCCACTTCCGATTTCTTCAGCGGGGGGAGATTCGGCCCGGGGCGGGGGGGCTTTACCTCCACGTTCTTCTCCCCGGTGACAGGCCGTAAAAGCAGGGCGCCGTCCCGGGCGGTGGCCACCCTGTCGAGGAGAATAAAGGCGGCGACGATTAACAGGGGCGCCAGGCAGTAGCGCAGCATGGGCCGGACGCGCCGCGGGGGGCGGGCCGACTTGCCGCCTTTTCGCGAGGACCCGGTCACCACGCCGGTACCAAAGCCCCTTTTCTCCACGGGCGTCACGTCCTTCCACACGCCCGCCGCCTTCAGCTCGTCGAGCAGGCGGTCAAGGCCCTTGAAAATCAGGTTGCCCCGCTGGTCCTCGGCCCAGAGGAAGAAGACGCGTCCATCCTTGAGCCTGAAATGAAGGCCGCCGTAACTCGCCGAAGAAGTCAGGAGGGTCTGCCCCGCCATCCTCGCCTGGTCGGCGCCCCGCGAAAAAAGGGCGGCAACCCCCGAGAGGACGCCAAGCCACCGCGGGTTTTTCAAAACCGCCGGCGTCACCGCTTCGATTTCGTCATAGCGGATGACTTCGTCGAGAGAGAGGGAGCGGAGATAGATCCCCCCCGGCACGAAACGCGCGACGAAAGCGGCGTATCGCGTGTTGACCTTCAGCATGTAGAGCCCGGCGAGGGCGAAGGGCCAGAGAAACAGCGCCAGGGGGCCCCACCGGGAGACGGCCTGGACCGACCCACAGATGAAAAAGGGCAGGCTGAAGAAGAAACCGAAAAAGAGGATGGCAAGGATGTCCCCCGTCACCGCGCTCACCCTCGAAACCGTGACGGTTGCCTCGTCCCGGGGTGGCTGGGGGATCCACAGGTAAAAAAGCAGGCCCAGCAGTGCCGGCAGCCACGCCCACCCTCTCAAGGGATAGAAGAGGCGGTTCGGGGGCGTAAAGCCCCGGTAGCCCGTCCCGATGGCGAAATCACTTAGCTGAAAGGTATGGAGGCTGAACCTTAAATAGCGGAGCTTCCCGCCTGTTTCATAGGGAAGATAGAGGGAACGACGGGGATCCGACGCGAGACGGCCGGAGAGGTTTTTAACGGGCGGCGCCCGCAGCTTGAACCAGAGCCTGGGCCCCGGTCCCAGGGACTTCCTCCAAGGGTCGCCCCCGCCGGTATTTCGCAAAACGGCATCGGCCCGTGCCGCGAAGGCGGCCGATTTCGCGCTTTCCGGAAGCTTCTTCCCCGACACGATCTTTTGGATATAGGACTCCAGAGGCAAAGCGGCGAGGTAGCGCCGCCGCTCGGAGATGAACCCCATGAAACGAGTCTGGCTTTTCTGCTCCTTCGCGAAGTTGACGGCCTCCACAGTCACGCGGGGGGAAAGGTCCGCGACAAGATACATGCAGACGGTCAAGGTCACGCCGACCACGAGGGCCAAGCGACGCCACACCTCCGCCATTAGCTTTCACACACCTTAAACACTCCCATTTGCCGGGATTCAACGAAAGCCTCTCAAATGAATCTCAAGGAAAAACCTTGACCGCCGTTGAACGCGCTTTTTAAATAAACGATGATTCACCAACCTGCCTGGGACAGGTGTTTTTATTTATCACGATTTTCCCCAAAAGGGAAATTTTCCGGAGAAATTCCTGCGTTTCATTCCATGCGCCACTTGGGCGGGCGTTTTTCCAGGAAGGCCTTGACACCCTCCTCGGCGTCCTTCAGTGTGCAAAGCTCGGAAAACATCTCGTTGGCATACTGGAGAGCCTTGTCGTAAGGCATGTCCATCATGGTGTAGTAGGTCTCCTTGCCCATCTGGAGGGCCAACGGGCTCTTGGCGGCCAGTTTCCGGGCCAGGGCCATGGTCTCCTCCATCAGCTTGTCTTCCGGCACCACCTTGTTGACCAGGCCGATGCGCTCCGCCTTGGCCGCGTCGATCAGCTCACCGGTCAGCAGCAGCTCCAGGCAATGTTTCTTTCCCACGCACCGGTCCATGGGCACCGCGGGCCCCATGCAGAACAGGCCCACGTCAATGGCCGTCAGGCCGAACCGGGCCCCCTCCGTGGCGATAGCCAGGTCCGCCGCCGCCACCAGCCCAGCCCCGTTGGCCGCCGCCACGCCGTGCACCGCGGCGATGACCGGCTTTTTCATCCGGGCGATGGTCAGGGTCATCTTCTCCATCAGGGTGATCCACGGCCGGTATTCGAGGATGCCCTTCATGGGAAAGTCGGTGATGTCGATCCCGGCGCTGAAGACCTTTCCGCTGCCCCGGATGATGACCACGTAGGTGTCCCCGTCCCCGTCCAACTCCTCCAGGGCGGCGTTGAGGTCCCGCCCCAGCGGGACGTTGAAGGTGTTGAGTTTCTCCGGGCGGTTCAGGGTGATGATGCCGATATGCTCCGTCTTTTCCACCAGGACTGCTTCGTAGGTCATAGGTTACCCTCCCTGATAAGTATTGAATAGCCCTTAATACCTGGATTTCGATAATGTTCCGCTTATCCACAAATTTCCCATGGCGCGGGCGGCCCGTTCCGGGGTGGGAAAGTCAACCAGCGCGCCTGCTTCCTCCAGTTCTCGGACCTGGGCGTCCCAGATCCCCTCCGGGGCAAGGATACAGCTTACCACCGGTTTTCGCTGATGCCACGAGGCAAGAACCTCCCGCATCCCTTCCACGATCCCCACGTTGGCGGAGGCGAACATGGTGAGAAGCAGGATGCCATCCACATTAGGATCCTCCATGACGGCCCGGATAAGGCGGCTCAAGGCCTCGCTGTCGTACCATGCGGGTCCCATATCCACGGGATTGGTTCGAAGCGCCAAGGGCGGCAGACATTCGTTGATACGCGCCTGGGTGGCCGCCTCGAAGGCGGCTAGGTCGAGCCCCGCCTCCCCGCACACGTCCGCCGCGGCAATGCCGGGACCCGCCTGGGCGGAGAGAACGGCGATCCGGGGTCCCCGGGGCAGCGGGCACCCGTCCAGGGCCCTGGCCGTGTCCAAGAGTTCCTCCGTGCTATCCACGGTTAGGATCCCCGCCTGGCGGAAGGCGCCCATGTAAACCTCGTGACTGCCGGCCATGGAACCGGTGTGGGAAAGGGAGGCCTTGTCCCCCAGGGCGGATCGGCCCGTTTTGTAAACCACCACCCGTTTCTTCTCCCGCGCGGCCTTCAGCCGCGCCATCATGCGCCGGGGATCGTCCATGCCCTCCACGTAGAGCATCAGCACGCGCGTGTTCGGATCCTCGGAAAGGTAGTCAACTATCTCCGGAAAATCGATGTTAAGGCGGTTTCCCAGGCCGATGATCTTGCTGAACCCCGCGTTCTGCCGCATGGCAAGGAAGGCGAGAAGATGGGCGATCCCCCCGCTTTGGCTCACGCAGGCGATTCCCCCGCGCCGCGCACGGGAAAATTCCGGCGTGAAGGTGGCGTTCAAGGCGTTGGCATAGTTGACCACGCCGAAGGTATTGGGGCCGATGACCGGAATCCCCGCGGTGTCCGCAATGGTCTTGACCTCGTTGTGGCGCCGGGCGCCCGCCGGATCCTCGATCTCCTTGAATCCCGCGGTGATGAGGACGATTCCCCCCACCTTCTTCTCCGCGCACTGGTGGAAGACCTCCGGGACCCTCGCGGCGGGAACCACCACCACGGCCAGGTCGACGGCACCGGGGCACGCCGCGAGGTCAGGCGCCGGGGACAACCCGAAGATGGCCTCCCCCCTCGGGTTGACGGGGACAATCCTTCCCGCATATCCGCCCGTAACCAGGCTCTTCATCACGTGGAATCCCAGTTTCGAGGGATTACCCGAGGCCCCGACTACGGCGACGGTCTCCGGCTCGAAGAGGCGTTTCAGGTTTTCTATCTTTTCATCCAATCGTGGGCTCCGCGTTTTGCCGTGACATTGCCACCCTTATACCACGAAAATCACGCGCGTTTAAGGAAATCTCCCCCCGAATGGAAGAAACCCTGTCTTTTCCCCCGATTCCGGGTATAATGACGCTATGGAGATACACGGAAAACCTCTGAAGGGTTACGGGCTTATCCTGCTTGCCAACGTCACCCTGTCCATCGTTTTCCTCATCACGAAGGATGTTCAGCCCCGCATGGGGCTCTACCCCTTCCTCTTCTACTGGTTTCTCTGCGCCAGCGTCTATTTTCTCGCGACCATGGTCCGGGGCAACAATCTGAAGACCTTTACGATTCCCAGGAAGTGGCTGCCCCTCACCGTCCTCATGGGAATCTTCGAAGTGAGCGCCACCTTCCTCTTCTTCTACACCATCCGTCTGATGAACCCGGCCGTGGCGTCGTTCTACGGGAACATCTCCATCGTCATGACCGTCCTGCTCGGCATCATCTTCCTGAAAGAACACTTCACCACGGTGGAGGCCATCGGAGGCCTCATCCTCGGCATCGGTGTCGTCCTGATGACCTACAAGTCCGGCAAGGCCGTTTTCATAGGCTTTCTCCTGATCCTTCTCCTCTCCCTCCTCTTCTCCATCAACACCATCCTCATCAAGGTGGTCCTGCGGGATGTCCACCCCCTCGCCTTCTCCGCTTACCGGACCTTTCTCCTTTTTTCCACCACCGCCGTGATCGTCCTTTTCCGGTCGGGGGCGCCGCCCTTTCCCGGTCTCTACACCTTCGCCGAGATCGCCATCGGCGCCTTCCTCGGCCCCTTCGCCGGGGTTCTCCTCCTCTTCACGGGGCTGCAATACCTGGAGGCGTCCAAGGCCTCGCTCGTGCGGGCCACCAATCCCCTGATGGTCCTCATCGGCTCCTACCTCTGGCTGCGGCAGGTCCCCACGAGGGCGCAGGTGATCGGCGGGATCATCACCCTGGTGGGCATCGAGCTACTCCTTTGGGGGAAATTCAAGGTCGAACACCGGACGTGATGATTCAGGCCGCTTGCTCTCTTGTAATCTTTGAACAAAGGTTTGACGGAATCCATCGATCGCGTTAGAATCTACACGGAATTCGAGAGGGAATAGGACAAGATATACATACTGCGGCATGTCACTAAGACCTGCGGCCGCCATCTTGAAGAGGAGATGTCATGGTTCCCGACGGCATTAAAAGAGAGGTTGAAGAACTCCGGGAAGCCCTGCACACCCACAACTACCGCTACTACGTGCTGAACGATCCAGAAATCCCAGACGCGGAATACGACCGGATGCTGAGGCGGCTCATGGAACTTGAGGCGGAGTATCCCGAGCTGATGACGCCCGATTCCCCTTCCCAGCGCGTGGGAGCCCCGCCCCTGGAGGCCTTTGAAACGGTGCCCCACGACCTGCCCATGTTAAGCCTCGCCAACGGCTTCGACGATGGGGAGATCCGAGAGTTCGACCGGCGGGTGCGCCGGATGCTCAAGACGGACGAGGATATCATCTACGTGGGGGAACCAAAGATGGACGGGCTTGCCGTCGAGATCCGCTACGAAAACGGCATCCTGACCCGGGGCGCCACGCGGGGGGACGGCTTCACGGGAGAGGATGTCACGGCCAACATCCGCACTATCGGGGCCATTCCCCTGAGGCTCAGAACCGACGCGCAACCGCCGCCGGAGCGGCTCGACGCCCGGGGCGAGGTTTTCATGCCCATAGAGGGATTCAGGCGCCTGAACGAGCGGCGGAGGAAGGAAGGATTGCCGGAATTTTCCAACCCCCGGAACGCGGCGGCGGGATCCCTTCGCCAGCTCGATTCCCGCATCACCGCCTCCCGGCCCCTGGACATCTACTTCTATGGCGTTGGCGTCGTAACAGGGCTGCGATTCGAGTCACACTGGGAGATTTTAAAGACCCTCCCCAAGTTCGGCCTGAAGACCAATCCCCGCGCCCGGCGCTGTCACGGCATCGAGGAGGCCATCGCCTACTACCACGACCTGCTGAAGATACGGGAAGACCTGCCCTACGAGATGGACGGGATCGTCATCAAGGTAAATTCACTGGCACTCCAGCGCCGTCTCGGGGAGGTTTCCCGCAGTCCCCGCTGGGCCATCGCCTACAAGTTCCCCGCCAGCCAGGAGATGACTCAGATCCTCGATATCATCGTCCAGGTGGGGCGCACCGGCGTTCTCACCCCCGTGGCCGTCATGAAGCCAGTGGAGGTGGAGGGCGCCCTGGTGAGCCGCGCCACGCTTCACAACGCCGACGAGATAGAGCGGAAGGATATCCACGTTGGGGACTGGGTCATCGTGCAGCGGGCGGGCGGGGTCATCCCCGAGGTCGTCCGGGTGATCAGGAGCAAGCGCCCCCCCGACGCCCGTCCTTTCGTCTTTCCCGAAACCTGTCCCGTCTGCGGGTCGCCGGTGGTCCGCCTTCCGGGTGAGGCCTCTCACCGCTGCATGGGAATCTCCTGTCCCGCGCAGCTCAAGGCCAAGATCCGGCACTTCGCCTCCAAACGGGCCATGGACATCGACGGACTGGGGCAGAAACTGATTGACCAACTGGTAGATAAGGGGTTGGTAAAGGATTTCGCCGACATCTACCGTCTAAAGGTGGATGAACTCGCGGGCCTGGAGCGGATGGCGGAGAAATCGGCGCAAAACCTCGTGGACGCGATCGAAAAGAGCAAGGCGACCACCCTCCCCCGGTTCCTCCATGCCCTGGGCATCCCCCTTGTGGGGGAACACCTTGCCCAGGTTCTCGCCGAACGGTTCAGTTCCCTCGAATCCCTGATGGTGGCGGAGGAGGAAACCCTCATGGAGATCAACGAGATCGGTCCCCGGGTCGCCCGAAGCCTCCGTTCCTTCTTCGATACCCCGGAAAACCGCGAGGTCATCCGCCGTCTCCGGGAGGCCGGGGTTCACTGGGACACGGCCCCGGCCTCGGAGGACCTCCCCCTCACTGGCGAGATTTTCGTCTTTACCGGCGCGCTCCCGGGCATGACCCGCGACGCGGCGAAGGCATTGGTAGAAAACCTCGGGGCCCAGACGGCCAACCAGGTCTCCCGCAAGGTGACCTGCGTCGTGGCGGGAGAAAAGGCCGGCTCGAAGCTGGAGAAAGCAAGGTCCCTTGGTATAAAGATTTTGACTCCCGAGGCATTTATGGATATAATCCGCCCGTATTCAACCTGAACCATTCGCGAGGACACCGTGACCTTCAAAACCATCGGCATCGCCGGCAAACCCCACAAGGAGGACGTCAAGCGCGCCGCCTCGAAACTGACGAACTGGCTGAGGAAGCGAAGCATCGAAGTGGTCCTGGAGGATCATCTCGGTGACAGCGCCCCGGTTCCCCTTCCCTCGCGGGAGGAACTGCCCCGCCACGCCGACATGATCATCGTCCTGGGCGGAGACGGCACCCTGCTCAGCGTCGCCCGCGCCGTGGGCAGCGACCGGGTGCCCATCCTGGGAATCAACATGGGCGGCCTCGGTTTCCTCACGGACATCACCCTCTCCGAGATGTTTCCCCTCCTGAAGGAAATCCTGGAGGGCAACTACACCGTCCGGCGGCGGATGCTATTAAAAACCACCATCACCCGTAAGAGCGGGACGCAGAAAACCTTCCAAGCCCTCAACGACGTGGTCATCAACAAGGGCGCCCTGGCCCGCATCATCGACATCAAGGCGGCCATCAGCGGCGAATACCTGACCACCTACCGTTCCGACGGCCTCATCGTATCCACGCCCGTGGGCTCGACCGGCTATTCCCTCTCCGCGGGCGGCCCCATCGTCTGTCCCGGAGTAAACGGCATCATCATCACCCCCATCTGTCCCCATACCCTGACCAACCGCCCCATCCTCGTTCGGGAGGAGGATACCATCACCCTGACCCTCCTTTCAAAGGAGGACGAGGTCATCGTGACGGTGGACGGCCAGGTGGGACATCCCATCGGCTACGAGGACACGGTGGAGATCTCCAAATCCGATAATACCATTGCCATGATCGTTCCTCCCGGGAAGAGCTACTACGAGATCCTGAGAACCAAGCTGAAGTGGGGAGAGCGGTAAGGGATGCTCACCTTTCTAAGGGTCAAGAACCTCGCCCTCATCTCGGATATCGAACTGGAACTCGCTCCCGGTCTGACTGTCTTGACGGGGGAGACGGGGGCGGGGAAATCCCTCCTCATCCAGGCCATCTCGCTTCTGACGGGGAAACGGCCCAGTGAGACCCTCCTGCGCCGGGGAGAAGACCGCGCGGTAGTGGAGGGAATCTTCACCCTGGACGGGAACCTCCGGCAAGCGCTCGAGAAAGCCGGCTATCCCGCGGACGACGAGGTCCTGCACGTGCGGCGCGTCATCCGGAGAAACGGGCCCAACCGGGCCCACCTCAACGGGGAGACGGCCACCCTCGCCACACTCCGCGCCCT
>Ga0256833_1003509_pt1 | contig 10692 bp, 10 predicted proteins | sample 356284metaG_FD_190535 | JGI IMG/M metagenome (GOLD analysis project Ga0256833, IMG submission 190535) | Hydrothermal vent microbial communities from Mid Atlantic Ridge, Atlantic Ocean - 356-284 | ecosystem: Environmental > Aquatic > Marine > Hydrothermal vents | place: Atlantic Ocean: Mid...
CTATCAAGTTCATCATCTAAAGCTAGATTTCCATACTTTTCATAATCCCTTTTGCCTTTTTTCTCATTACGATAGAGATAGACAATATAGTAATAAAATATTACTACTGCTAAACCTGTCCCTATAAGATACATATAGATTCTAATCTGTTCTAACTCTACCGAACTCATTAAACAACCTTACTTTAATCTATTTAAATATGCAATTAAAGCTACAACTTCTGGAACTTTACCAGACTCAACAGCTTTTACTAAATCTTCTTTTTTAGTCTCTTTTGCAATTTTAAGAGCCTCAGGAAGAATTTTAGTTTTCAAGCGTTTTTTAAATGCATCTTTTCCTTTTTTTATACCATCGTCATAAGGATAATTAAACACTACTTTATCAGTTACAGCTTCTGCATATGCTGTTTCCAAATCTGCTGCATTTGTAAATTGATGCTTATATGCTGGCATAATAGAATCAGGAACTAAATCTTTTGGATTCCACATATGATTTGCATGCCAATCAGAAGTTCTATAATTTCCAATTCTATGTAAATCTGGACCAGTTCTTTTACTTCCCCAAAGGAATGGTCTATCATATGCATACTCTCCACTTAAAGAGTATTGACCATATCTATCTGTCTCAGATTTAAATGGTCTAATTAACTGTGAATGACAAGCTATACAGTTATCTTTTTTATAAACCTCTTTACCAGCCAACTCCAATACACTATAAGGTTTAAGACCCTTAACAGGTCTAGCAGCCTCTGCAAAGCTTGGTAAAATCTCTACCAATCCTGCATATGCAATTACAACAAACACACCCACTGCAAAAAAGAATGGGTTTTTCTCTAACCAATGAAACATTATCCTACCTCCTTATGCCATAGGTGATCTATATCTAGGTTCTTGCTCTATTCTTCTACCTGCTGTTGCAGTTTTAAAGAAGTTATAAGCAAACATAAACATACCTGTTAAGAACAATAAACCACCAAGTGCTCTAATTGCATAATATGGATGAAGCGCTGTAACAGTATCGATAAAGCTATAAACTAAGTTACCATACTCATCAACTGCTCTCCACATCATACCTTGTGTTATACCTGCAATCCACATAGATGTAAAGTATAATACAACACCTATTGTTTGAATCCAAAATTGTGCTTCAAGTAGTGATTTAGAGTAAATCTCTCTTTTAAATACTCTTGTTGACATATGCATAATTGCTGCAAAAATCATAAATGCAACCCAACCAAGAACACCATCATGAACATGTCCTGGAATCCAATCTGTAAAGTGTGCAATTGCATTAACAGATTTAACTGCTTGAATTGGACCCTCTAGTGTAGAAAGCATATAGAATGTAGATGCTAAAACCATAAACTTAATTAATGGATTTTCTGTTAATTGATTCCACTCACCCTTCATTGTAAGAAGCATATTAATTGCACTTCCCCAAGATGGTAAAATTAAAACAACTGAGAATACAGAACCCATTGTTTGCATCCAATCTGGAACAGTTGACCATAACAGGTGGTGACCACCAGCCCAAAGATAAACAAACATTAATCCCCAGAAAGACAATAAAGATAATTTATATGAGTAAACTGCTTGTCCAGACTCTTTTGGTAAAAAGTAGTAAATAATAGCAATAATAGGAACAGTAAATACAAATGCAACTGCATTATGTCCCCACCACCATTGAACTAGAGCATCGTTTGTTCCAGCATACATAGATACAGAGTGATACCAAGCACCAACTCCACCAGAAAAGAATATAGTAGGAACTTCAGCATTATTAAATAGATAAAGCATTGCAACACCTAAGAATGTAGCAATGTAATACCACATAGAGATATATAAAGATCTCTCTCTTCTCATACCTATTAAACCAAACATAATAACACCCCATAACACCCATACTACAACTGTTAGGGCATCTAAAGGCCACTCCATTTGAGCATACTCTTTACTTGCAGTAATACCCATTAATTCAGAAACAACCATACCAGTTGCTAAAATTAAATATAGTGTAAATTGTAATTTACCTAAAAACATCAAAAGTTTAGACTCACCCATAGATACTTTTAAAACTCTTGGACCCGCATAATAAAAAGTAGCAAAAATACCACTAACGGTAAAGCCAAAAATAACTACATTTGTGTGAAGTGGTCTAAGTCTTGAGAATGTTCCATACTCACCAAATAAATAGTTTAAATCTGGAAATGCCAATTGTGATGCAATTAAAACACCAATTGTCATACCAACAATACCAAATATTACAGCTGTCCACATATACAGCTTAGCAACGGAATAATCATACTCCATAGTCGCACTAGATTGCATATAGCCCTCCTAAAAAATTATATTTGTTACAGAGTAACAGTAACAAGTTGATTATATGCAACTTTTTCTATAACTAAACTTAAAAAGCATAGAAAATATTTAATTAATTTTTATAAGTTTACCTTAAGATAAAACTATAAATTAGTGATATTTTTTTAATTTATTCCATAAAATGAAGCTTTTATATTAGTAAGAGTATTTAGCTAAAGAATTTTATGCTTTTCCTTTAGCTTTTTGGATACTATTTATATATAAATATTCAATATTTATATTTTTTTCTGTGGGTAAATTTGTAGCAACCTCTTCTAAAACTCTATCAAAATCATTAAATAGATAATTAGCAAGTGAACCTGGAATTGGATTAATCTCATTTAGATAAACTTCACCATCTACTACAAAGAAATCGCATCTAATTATAGCACCTTTAAATAATGAACTATAAACCTTTTTAAAACTTCTCTCCAGCTTATCTTTTAAATCGCTATCTATCTCAGCTTGTAGAACTCTCTCATCTCTAGAGAAATCCATATATTTTTTATCAAAATCTAAAAACTCCTCTTTTTGTGGCTCTTCAACTATAGATAAATGCCACTCATCCCCAAAACAACCAGCCAAGTTATACTCTTTAATACCCTCTATAAATGGTTCAATAATCACTTGTTCATCAAATTCAAAAGCTACATCCAAAGCATAATCTAAATTCTCTTTACTCTTAACAATAGATACGCCAATAGAGCTACCAAGCCTTACAGGCTTAATAATTACAGGATACTTTAAATCTAAATTTCTACTATCTTCTACATCTACTAACCTATAATCAATACTCTTTATACCAATTGACTGCGCATAAAATTTTGTATATAATTTATTAAAACTCAATACCGATGCTTCTACTCTAGGACCTATAAATTTAATATCAAAAAACTCAAATAGAGATGCTAATTTTCCATCTTCTCCATCTCTTCCATGAATTAAATTAAGTGCTACATCAAATTCAACTTTTTTGTTACCAAATAACCCACTTACAAAAAAGCCACCTTTTTGTAGATTTAACTTTTTACTCTTTTTTAAATACTCTTTTGAGCTGAAAAATTTAGACTTCATATCATCTTTTTCTATAAGATAAAAATCTCTATTCGCATCAATAAAAATAAATTGCAAATTGTGTTTTTTTACTACACCCTTTATTGTAATTGCACTAACAATACTTATCTCATGCTCAAAACTACTACCACCAAATACTACTGCTATATCCATTCTACACCTTTACCTTTTTACTAAACTCTTTAAATATATATGCACTCTCATGAGGACCAGGACTCGCCTCTGGGTGGTGCTGAACAGAAATTATATTTCCACATCTATACTCCAACCCCTCTATTGTATTATCAAATAGGTTAATATGTGTAACTTTTGCTACATTTGTAATACTATCTGGAACATTATAGTTATGATTTTGTGCCGTAATTTCAACTTTTCCACTCTCTTGGCTCTTAACTGGATGATTACCACCATGGTGACCAAACTTTAATTTATATGTATCAAACCCATGAGCAATAGATAACATCTGATGCCCAAGACATATACCAAAGATAGGTATTTTAGCATCTATTAACTCTTTAACAATCTCTTTTTGCTCATCTAAAACCAAAGGATCACCTGGTCCATTAGATAAAAAAACTCCACCTATTTCATTACTTTTAAATTTATCTATAACTACAGAAGCTTTAGTATCTGCTGGAATAACCTCTACCTCTAATCCAGAAGTTACCAACTCATTTAAAATATTTCTCTTTATGCCAAAATCGTATGCAACTATCTTTTTACTTGTAGTTGGTTTTGTATATTTAAACTCTCTTGCATCATATTTACCACTATTATGTATATATGGCTTTTTTGTTGTAACCTCTTTAATATAATTTATATCACCAATTTTTAAAGAGCTATTTAATATCTTAGCCAACTCCTCTTTATCACTAATTTCAGTAGAGGCAACCATCTCCATAGCACCCTCATCTCTTAACATTTTTGTTAAATATCTTGTATCAATATCACAAATACCCAAAATATTAAATCTCTTTAGCAACTCATCTAAAGACTCTTCAGCTCTAAAGTTAGAGTATCTTTGTTGATAACTTCTAACAATTACACCCTTACAAAATGCTCCATTACTCTCAAAATCTTCACTATTGCAACCTACATTTCCAATCTCTGGCATAGTAAAAGTTATAAATTGCCCTGCATAGCTAGGGTCTGTTATAATCTCTTGGTAACCACTTAGAGATGTATTAAATACTACCTCCCCAACAGTAGTTCCCTCTGCTCCAAAACTCTTAGCCTCCAAAAAGAGACCATTCTCAAAATACAACCAAATCTTACTCAAAGCAACCCCTTTCATACACTAATCACTACTAAAGCATCCCTCTTCTGTTTAACTCTTCTTTAAACAGTTTTTCATAAATTAACTCATACTCACTGCTTCCAGGTAGTATCTCTTTTTCCATCCTGCTTATCTTATCATACACAATATCATCTATCTCATCATACGCTTTTGCATACTCTCTAAAAGCATTAAATATTACATTCTTAACTTGATTATCATTAACTTCATACTCTATTAGATACTCTTCATACAACTCATCTAATATCTTATGAGATAAGTCGCTGTATCTATCATCATAATTCATAATAATATCAAACTCTGGAGCAAGTCTCTTTTTAATCATAAAGAATAATTGCCTATCATCTGCTCTTTGAGTCTCTATCTCATCATAGTGCTCATCTAAAATCTCAGCCACTTTAGCATCTAACTCTTTCTCTTTTTTTAAGTTATCTAAAATAATTTTATCTGCTGCATCAACAACTTCATCTTTTCCTTTTAAAAGTCTTACAAAAGGAGCTTTAATTAAATCGATAGCAATCTTCCCTGCTACCAACCTACTCTGGTTTGGTTTTAATCTCATAATATCTCCTTTAATCTCTAATTATAGTATCATCTCTATCTGGCGAAGTAGATATTATACCAATTTTTGCTCCACACATCTTCTCTAATTCCAAAATGTAATCTTGTGCCTCTTTTGGAAGTTTACTAAACTCTCTAGCACCTTCACTCTTTGCCCAACCTTTAAACTCTTTATATACAGGTTTAACTCCATCAAGGGTGTATGGAACATAATCTATCTCTTTACCATCAATCTCATAAGCTACACAAACTTTAATACTATCTAAGCCATCTAATACATCTAATTTCATTAAAGCTATATTGCTAACACCATTAAGCCTAACTGCATGTTTCATAGCAACTGCATCAAACCAACCACATCTTCTAGGTCTCCCTGTTGTGGTTCCAAATTCACTTCCTTTCTCTCTTAAATACTCTCCATCCTTGCCCAAATCTTCACTAGGAAATGGTCCATTACCAACCCTTGTGCAGTAAGCTTTTGCAATTCCAATAACTTCTCCTATTGTATGAGGTGATATCCCCAAACCACTACAAGCACCAGCACTTATTGTAGTAGAGCTTGTAACATACGGATAAGTTCCGTGGTCAATATCTAGCATTGTTCCTTGCGCACCCTCTAGTAACACATTTTTATTGTTATCTAATGCATCCCAAACCATAAGAGTAGTATCTGTTATATATAAACCTAACTTCTCTTTATACTCAATCAAATCAGCCAACAAATCTCTATCATTTGGTGTCTCAACACCCATAGCATCAAATATTGGTCGATAAATATTAAAATAATTCATAATATCTTGAGTTAATTTTTCAGGGTCTAAAAGCTCCCCAACTCTATGCCCAACTCTAGTAATTTTATCTCCATATGCTGGTCCAATACCCTTACCTGTTGTGCCTATTGCTTTATCTCCCTTTAACTTTTCTCTAGCTTGGTCAATTAATGCATGATAAGGCAATAAGAGATGTGCCTTGTCAGATATATATACCCTGCCTTCTATATTATCAAATTGCTCCAACTCTTTAATAAAATCTTTAGGCGATAAAACAACACCATTCCCAACTATATTTACTGCATTTGGGTTTAAGATACCAGATGGAACTAAATGAAGTGCATACTTTTTACCCTCGGTAACAATAGTATGACCAGCATTGTGTCCACCTGCAAATCTACAGACAAAATCTACCTCTTGTGCTAAATGATCAACAATTTTACCCTTACCTTCATCTCCCCACTGTAATCCAACTATTAAACTTGCTCTGTTTGTGTCACTATTTTGCATCTAATCCCTTTGCATCTTATTTGCTATTATATCATCAGTATATATGGCAAAACCTGCACCATCTACACCTTTTATCTTATATATACCACCAGTAGCATACAACTTAATACCACTAAATGCTCTAAAAACTAATGAGTTATAGTATCTCATTGGTGCATAATAAAGAGGTGAAATCAATATATCTTCTATATTAACACCTTCTATTTTTATATTTTTAATAGCACTTTTAATCTTATTTAACTCAACTCTTAAATCATCTGGATATATATCTAAATTCTCTAAATCTTTTATACTGTTAATCTCTACTAGCTTCTCTATCCAGCTAAATTTACTATTTAAAATTTTCTCTAATTTTATATCTTTTATATCATCAATCTCAAACCCATACTCTTTTACCAAAATATGAGCAATAGCTATATTTGCTATTTGAAAATTAAACTTTAAATCTAATCTCTCTAGCAACTCTAAAGAGAGCTCTAGCACTTCATTAAATGTTCCATCAATTATCTCGGCACCCACTTGATGCTGCTCTAAAGTAGGAAATGAATATACAGGCTGAATATAAAACCACCTCTTATGAACACTACTCTTTAATCTTTTTGTTACAATTCTAACCACATCAACTGTAGAGTCAGCTCTTAAACTAACCTCTTCATTTGTTGCATCATTTAATCTAACCAAAACTCTACTGTTTTCAAAACTCTCTTTTTGATGATATGAAAACAGTGGCGTTACAATTTCACTAAAATCTCTATCTTCTAAATAGTTTGCACACTGAGTCTCTATCTCTCTTTTTAACTTTGCGCTCTCTTTAAAATATAGCCTACTGCCACTTGGAATCTCATGTTCAAATACCATTAAGCCAACTCCAATTTTAAAGTTTTGCTAAATACTTTAGCTCCAACTCCACTATACTCTAATCTTCCAAGCTCAGCCAATGCACTCTCTATAGAATCTACAACCCAAAGCATATCGCCACTCTCAATTAAGCCCATATTGTTAATTCTAAAAATTTTGCCCTTTAGATGATCTTGTCCACCTGCTATATTTACTCCATATTTACTTTTTAACAATGCTCTAATATCCTCTGCATTCTCATCAATAATAGTAGCCATAGATAAAGCAGGAGATTTAGGATAAATTTTTAATCCTAAGCTTTTAAGAGCTTCTAAAAGAGCTTTATGTCTTGCTTTGGTAACCTTATAGAGCCTATCTTCTCCACCAAATTCATCTATCAAATCAAATACCTTGTTTAAACCAATAATCAAAGTTGTTGCGGCTGTATAAGCAGTTGTATTCTTTTCCTGTTTTGCTATTTCACTAGCCAGATTTAGGTAATAACCCTTCCCTTCTCCAACTCTATTTAATGCCTCATCACTCAAACCCAGCATTGCAAGTCCTGGAGGTAACATAAATGCTTTTTGACTACCTGCAATTAAAGCATCTATATTAGTTACATCTATTGGCTCTACCCCAACAGCAGTAATTCCATCTGCTATTACAATAATATCTTTATTAAACTCTTTTACAGCTTTTGCAATCTCTTCTACTGGGTGCCTAAGCCCTCCTGCACTTTCACAAATTTGGATAGCAACAGAGTCAATATCGCTACTCTCTCTAAGGGCTTTTAAAACATCATCTACACTAGCTGGAGTATCCCACTCATATTTTAACTCTACCAAATCTAAATTATGAGCTTTAACAATCTTACCAAATCTCTCTCCAAACTTTCCTGCATTTACAGTTAAAGTTTTTCCACGAGATAAATTAATAATAGCAGCTTCCATAGCTCCTGTTCCTGAGCTAGATAGCATAACAGCCTCTCTCATCTTAAATAGCTTCAAAAGAGACTCTCTTGCCTCTTTAAAAATAGCCTCAAACTCTGGTGTTCTATGGTGAAGTGTTGGTTTACTCATCTCAACTCTAACTGCCTCAGGAACAGGCGTAGGTCCAGGTGTAAAAAGTAGCATCAATATTCCTTCTAAAAAAATTGTAAAATTATATCCAAAACTCTATTAGAGTTGAGGATACTATAATATAATGCAAAATCCTCTATGTAAATTAAAAGAAAAAAAGATTACAAAATATATCTAATTTAAGGTTGAATAAATGTTTAATATTATACAATATGGTATTCCCATATTAAAAAATGTAAGAAGTTAATTGAAACGACCTTCTTACATTTTCCCAGGGAAGGGGTTTTAAATGGAGTTGTGTCTTTAAAAAAGACACCATTAATTATAGCACAAACTATATAATAAACAAGGAAAGGTTTAATTATGAAAAAGGTAATTTTTTCATTAGTTGCAGCTACTGCACTAAGTAGCACACTATTTGCAGGTAAAAATGTAGCACCAGCTCCACTACCTCCAATGCCAATACCAGAGAAACCAGCTCCAACACCAGCTGCTACTCTGCCTCCACTAGGCTTATATATTGGTGGTGGTCTAACTTATGCTAAGAGTGAGTGCCAATGTGATAATACTGTAAAATGTAGTGATGGCAGCTCTTGTGGTAAAGTTCAAGAGGGTAAAACTTATGGATATAACCTAAAAGCTGGTTACGACTTAAACGAGTATATAGGTTTAGAGGGTAAATACTTTAGCACTCCTTGGGGTGATAAAGATAAATCTTTAAAACACTATGGACTATACCTAAAACCAAGTATGCCTGTAACTAACAGTATAGATGCTTATGCACTATTAGGTTATGGTAAAACTGATTGCGATAAAATAGGTCAAAGCTTTAAAGGATTCTCATGGGGTCTAGGAACTGAGCTTACTCTAGGAGATAAAACTTCTGGCTTAAAAAATGGTTGGGGTGTTTACGCAGAATATCTAAGACCAGTTAAAAAGAGTGGTGATAAGAGTGTCAAGGTTGATACACTACAAGCTGGTGTTGCTTACCACTTTTAATAGCTACTTTTTTACATAATAATATTTGTCCAAATATTTTTTTTGGACAAATATCTCCATTATATCGACTTTTAAGATTTCATTAATTTATTATATGTTAATATTGTGTTTTCAAAAACAAAACAAGGATTCACAATGAAAAAATTAACAATGAGTATTGCTGCGTTAGCACTATTAACAATCTCGGCAAATGCAGGTGATGGCTATGTTCCAGCTCCAGTTGAGCCTATAGCTGTTCCAGTAGTAGATATTCCTCTAGGATTATATCTTGGTGGTGGTTTTACATATGCAAGTAGTGAGTGTCAATGCGATTCATCTGTAAAATTTACAAACGGTAAAACAAGTAGAATCAATAAATCTACTTCATATGGTCTTAATTTAAAAGCTGGTTATACATATAATAAATATCTAGCAGTTGAAGCTAAATATTTAAATACTACGCTAGGTAAAAATAAAGGATTTACACACTACGGTCTATACCTTAAACCTACATATGCAATTACTGATAACTTAGATATATATGCACTTTTAGGTTATGGTTCAACTAAATGTGAAATTTTAAAAGGTTCTCAAAAAGGTTTTGCTTGGGGTGCAGGAGCTGAATATACTTTAAATAAAAAAGTAAATGGATTTAAAGATGGAGCTTCTGTATATGTAGAGTATCTAAGACCACTTAAAAAGACAGGCAATAAAAACATTACTATAGATACAGTTAATGCAGGTGTTAGCTACCACTTCTAATATATAATATAAAGAGATTAATTCTCTTTATACTTCTATTACAAATTAAAAACTTATTTCAAACAATACGGACACGCGAATTCATTCGCGTCTATTTGAACTTATTACTAGAGTCTAGGCTTTTATACTCGAATAAATTCTAGAATCCAGAGTAATTTTTAATTATCATAGCATCAAATATAAAATAGCTTAACTTCTATATGTTTAATACCCCTTAATATTATATATTGATTTTTTTCAGTAGCTATTGTAATGGAGATATTTATATTAAAATTAGGTCTAAACATTAAGATTTAATATTAATGTTTAATTATCTTTTAACTTCTTCTACTTAAATTATATTTACTTTTAATTTTAACTTACTGCTTATGTTGTGAAAAACCATAACACTATAAGAATCATAAGCTATAATCACTTTGTAAAAACTTACAAAGGAAAATTATGAAAAAAACAATTTTTACAATCTT
>Ga0256833_1003510_pt1 | contig 10691 bp, 9 predicted proteins | sample 356284metaG_FD_190535 | JGI IMG/M metagenome (GOLD analysis project Ga0256833, IMG submission 190535) | Hydrothermal vent microbial communities from Mid Atlantic Ridge, Atlantic Ocean - 356-284 | ecosystem: Environmental > Aquatic > Marine > Hydrothermal vents | place: Atlantic Ocean: Mid...
CGCGGCCCGACCCGCGCAGCCGGTCGTCCAGGCCAGGGCCGCGAGCAACGACAACAACCACAAGGCGCGTCGGGGCATGGTCGTCCTCCTGGGCGGGGGCGTGGGCTTGGCCGGGGCTTCAAGGCGCTATCCCCTGCGTCCCACGGCATAGAAAACTGACGGGTCAGTCACTAAAGAGGATAGCGCATCTCGCCCCGGGTGTCAAGGACGGGCGCGGCCTTTGAACATCTCCTCCCAACCCGCCGTTTTGGGCATCTCCCACGGGGCCCAGGGGGCGCGGTGGTGTCATGGTCCCGCCGTTCCCCGCGTTGCTTGGGTGCTTTTGTTCATGCCCGGGGCTTTTCCCAGCACGAATAAAATCACACGGAGGCACGGGAAACCCTGAGAAGCAGGAGAAATTATTCTCTCCGTGTTCTCTGTGTCTCTGTGTGAAATTTGAATTCGGTGTTGTGGATGCCGTTGGTGTCAGAAAAAGAAAAAGTCCTGCCGGAATGTCTTTTGGCCCTGGACAAAGCCCCGGCTTTGCGGTACAATGCGGCCCGCTTCGGACAACCGAAGATGGTCGCCGTAGACCGCAGGGGCCGCCAGGCTTAAACATCCTGCCGAGGCGAGGGTGCAACGCCTTTCCACACCGAAAGGCGCGTCGGCCTTTGCCTCGGCGGCAAAGGCGTTTTTGTTTGGCGCCCCCGATTTCGCCGTAGGAGGTGAACGCCTTGGCCATTACCAAAGCCCGCAAGCGCGAGTTGGTGGCTCTTTATCAGGACCTGCTGCGCGACAGCCAGGCCCTGGTCATTGCCACCTTCCACCGCTTGAGCGTCGCCGAAACCGAAAAGCTGCGCCACGCGGTGCGGGAATCGGGCGGCCAGCTGATGGTGGTGAAGAACACCCTGATGAAAATCGCGCTGACCGAAAGCGGCTATCCGCTGCCGGAGGACGGCGCGGTGTTCGAAGGCACCACCATGGTGGCCTTTGCCCTGCAAGACCCCGCGGCCACGGCCAAAGCCGTTGCCGATTTCGCCAAAGAGCACGACACCGCGCTGCGCATCAAAGCGGGGTACTTAGGCACCGAGCCCGTGACGGCCGAACAGGTGCAGCAGCTGGCCAGCCTGCCGCCGCTGCCGGTGCTGCGCGGCCAATTGCTGGGCACCATCATGGCCCCCGCGTCGCAGCTGGCCCGCTTGTTGGCCGAACCCGCGCGGCAACTGGCCGCGGTGGTACGCGCCTACAGCGAGGCCGAAGGCGCTCAAGCCGAAGCGACCGCGGCATAGCCCGGTCGTGGTGGTCGTATCCGTCCGCAACCCATCCCCCCATCCCTTGCAGGAGGACCAATCATGGCCGATTTGGAAAAGCTGGTTGAGGAACTCAGCCAACTGACCGTGATGGAAGCCGCGGAGCTGGTGAAGATGCTGGAAGAAAAGTGGGGCGTGTCCGCGGCCGCCCCGGTGGCCGTGGCCGCGGTGGCCGGTGCGCCCGGCGCGGCGGCCGAAGAGGCCAAGGAAGAGAAGACCGAATTCGATGTGGTGCTCAAGGACACGGGCCCCAAGAAGATTCAGGTCATCAAGGCCATCCGCCAGCTCACCAGCCTGGGCCTCAAAGAGGCCAAGCAGGTGGCCGAGACGCCGGGTTCCAAGATTTTGGAAGGCGTCAGCAAGGAAGAGGCCGAAGCGGCCAAGGCCAAGCTGGAAGAGGCCGGCGCGACGGTGGAAATCGTCTGAGACGGTCCTACGGCGCTTCACGGGCCCGCACGCCGCGGGCCCGTTTTCCTTTTGGTGAGGAACCGACATGGGCGGCGAGCGGATTTTGCTCTTGGGCGGGGCCCGCAGCGGCAAAAGCGCGCTGGCCGTGCGCTGGGCTGCTGCCCTGGGCGGCCCCCGGGTGAGCTTCATTGCCACGGCCCGGGCCATCGACGACGAAATGCGGCAGCGCATCGCCCGCCATCGGGCCCAACGCCCGCCCGCATGGGAAACCCTGGAGGCCCCGCGCGCGGTGGCCGACGCGCTGCTGCGGGCCCGTCACCCCGTGGTGGTCATCGATTGCCTCACTTTGCTGGTGGCTAACGCGCTGTTGGAAGAAGGGCCCACGGCCGTGACGGAGGAGGTGGAAGCCCTGCTGCACGCGCTGCGCGCCGGCGACAAAACCGTGCTGCTGGTCAGCAACGAAGTGGGCCTGGGCATCGTGCCCGACAACCCCCTGGCCCGGGCGTATCGGGACATGCTGGGCTGGGCCAATCAGCAAATGCGAACCGTGGCCACGCGGACTTATTTTCTGGTGGCCGGTGGGGTGCTGCCGGTGGTGGAACCGCCCGCGACGCCGTAGCCCGGGCCCATTCTCAGGGCTTACTCGGGACAAGGGTCGCCGCGTTCGGTTGCGATGGACCGGCGCAAGCGCATGGCCAAATCGCGCAGCTGGGTGAAGCTCACCGGCTTGAGCAGCACCAAATCGCTTTGGCCCTGCAGGGGGTCGGCCATGTGGGGGTTGCCGGTGGCCAAAATTACCCGGGTGGCGGCCAAATGGGGGGCCTGGCGAATGTAAGCCAGAATATCGTCGCCCAAGGCGCCGGGCAGGTGCAGGTCGAGCACCACCAGCGCGGGCGCGTGGGTTTGCAAATACGCCAGCGCGGCCTGGCCGTCGTCGACCACCTCGACGGGCTCGAAGCCCGCGGCTTCGACGGCTTTGGCGAAAATTTCACTCTGGAAGACATCGTCTTCGATAATCAAAGCGGCATAGCGGCTCATACGCGTGTCACCTCCTCGGCGGCGCCCGGGGCGTCCTGTTTTAGGGCGCCATCCCGGGCTGGCGGTACGGGCATATCGGGGAACACGACGGTGAACACCGAGCCTTGCCCTTCCTCGCTCCACACTTCGATGGTTCCGCCCAGGCGTTCGACCAGGGAACGCACGATGTAAAGGCCCAACCCCAGGCCCGGCGCGCCGGCCATTTTCACCCGGCTGCGGGTGTAGAAGGGGTCGAAGATGCGGCGGCGTTCTTCTTCGTCCATGCCCACGCCCGTATCGGCCACGGCCAGGGCCCAATGGCCTTCGTCGACGCGATAAACGCGGACGGTCACCCCGCCTTCCCTGGTAAATTTGAGCGCGTTGCTTACCAGGTTGGTGATGATGCTGCGCAACAACCGCGGGTCGGTGTAAATCTCTTGCGGCGCGTCAGGGCTCATCTCCACTTCCAGCTGCAATTGGCGCTTTTGCGCCAGCACCCACAGGCCTTCCCGCACCGTCAGCAGCAGCTTGCGCAGCGGCACGGGCTGACGGCGCACCTGCAGGGTGTCGGATTCCATCTCCGCGTGCAACAGTAGCATGGCGATGAGTTCCCGCATGTAATGCGCGGACGAGAGGATGGCCTCCAGGCGCTCCTTTTGCTCGCCGTTGAGGGGGCCGAAGACCTCCTGGCGCAGCATATCCGCGTAGCCCACGATGGCGCCCAAGGGCGTGCGCAAATCGTGGCTGATGGCGGCCAGCAAGGCCGACTTGAAGGCCAACGCCTGCTCGGCCTGGTTTTTGGCTTCTTTGAGCTCCCGAATCAGGCGTCTGCGTTCGGTCACATCTTGTTTGACCGCGATGAAGTGGGTGATGTTGCCGTGTTCGTCGGGCACCGGCGCGATGGTCTGCTCTTCGTAATACAGGCTGCCGTCCTTGCGCCGGTTGACGAACTCGCCGTGCCATACTTTACCGGCTTTGATGGTTTCCCACAGCTCGCGATAGAACGCCTCGCTGTGATAGCCCGAGCGTAAAATGCGCGGCGTCTTGCCGATGGCTTCCTCGGCCGTATAGCCCGTGGTCGCCGTGAAGGCCGGGTTGACATATTCGATGACGCCGTTGGCGTCGGTGATGACCACGCCGTGGGCGCTGTGCTCGATGGCCCGCCACAGTTTGCGCAGTTCGGCCTCGGCCTGTTTGCGGCGGGTGATGTCGAGGCTGTATTCCACCATGAAGCGCACTTCGCCCTGTTCGTCGAGCACCGGATAGCCGTGCACTTCCACATAATATGGCGTGCCGTCGGGCTTGTAATGAATGTGCTCCACCACGAAAGGCTCCCGGTGGGTGCGCACATGCACCAACGGGCAGGGGTGCTCGTCTCCATCGCAGGGCGTGGTGCGGCGGTGGGTGAGGGCGTAGCAAGTGTTATAGCGGTCGATACCCAAGGCGCGCGCTTTGCTGTTGACCAGGATAATCTCATAAGTTTGGGCGTCGATAACATAGAACGACGCATCGATGGAGTCGATGATGGTGTTGAGGAAATCCCGCTGCTCCCGCAACTCGTTTTGTAAGCGGGTCAGCTGGAGCCGGCGCGTTTTTTGCACCACCGCCATGACCCAGAGGGGCAGCCCCAGGCCCAGCAGCAGGGTGTAAAGCAAAACCACTTCGGCCGGCGCCACATCCAGACCGCGCGGAATCCACCAGATGCTGTGCGCGATGGTCAGAACGACCAGCAGGTCCCACCCCCGGGGTAAAAGCAGGGCGGCCATGAGCATGGGGAACATCAGCCAAATCAAGCGCGCCACCAGCAGGTACCGCGGGGGGACGGTCATCAAGGTGAGGGCCATGTCGGGCCGCTGCCACGCCGCGTAGAGCAACACCTGAGGTAGCGCGGCCAGGCCCAGGATGCTGCCCAGCGCGGCCCACCAATAGAAGCGGGTACGGCTGACCAGATACAGCCCCACCAGCAGGGGTATCAGGTAGGCCAGATGACCGATACCGGGGCTCTGGTCCGCCACCATCCACCAGAGCACTTCCAGGACCGCGCCCACCAGCCACACCAACAGGCTGGCCGCGGTCAGCCGTGCCTGAACGCGCCATTCGGGGTGCGTAAGGTCCTCGGCCGGGCGGGTGAGATATTCCAACCCTTGCCCCAGGCGCTGGAACCCGGCCCGCAGGCGCTGTAGCCCCCGACGGGCAAAGGATGGCTTCACAAAGGTGGGCATGGTGCTCCTCCTATTGCCTCGCGGTGGGCAGGTCGTTGGTCGCGTCCAGTTCCACCATCTCGCCGGTTACGGTGAAAATGGTGCGTTCGCAAATGTTCGTCACCCGGTCCGCAAAGCGTTCGATGTTGTGCGCGGCCCACATCAGATAATTGGCCTGGTCGATGGCCTGCGGGCGCTGGAGCATGATGGCGATGAGTTCGCGGTAAATCTGGTTGTACAGCGCGTCGATTTGGTCGTCTTCGGAAGGAATGCGCCGGGCTGCTTCCACATCGCCGCGCAAAAAGGCATCCAGCGCCCGGTGCAGCATATCGGTGGCCAGGTCGGTCATGCGGGGCAAATCGATGAGCGGTTTCAACAAGGGTTCCTGGCCCACCAGCAGGGTGATTTTGGCCACCCCTTTGGCATAATCGCCCATGCGTTCCAACTCCCCGGCGATGTCGAGCACCGAGGCCAAAAAGCGCAAATCGTGGGCCAGGGGCTGCTGGGTGGCGATGGTGATGAGGGTTTGTTGTTCGATGGCGTAGCGTTTGGCGTTGATGACCTGGTCGTGTTCGTAAATGCGCCGCGCGGCGACCAAATCCTGGCGTTTGAGCGCCTCCATGGCGTCGCGGGCCGCCTGAGCCACCCATTCGCCCAGGTCGCGCAATTCGTTGCGCAGCGTGTGCAGCTGGGCGTCCAGCGCCTTGCGGGTCATCATGGGGAACCTCCGTCGGACATCCCACCCGTTCCCGGCTCCTCTTTATTGGATGCCGGGATGTGCGGCCGGGTTACAAACAGCCAGGGTCGTCTCCCTCGCCGGGGGCGTGGGGCGCGGCGCCTTCCCGCGCGGTGCGCGGTAGACGCAAAAGGGCCCACAGGAACGCGGGTTTATTCACCCTATTATAACGGCGAATTGGGGTCAGACATTAAAAATTTTGAACCCAATTCCAGGGCGACATGCTAAGATTTCTCCCGCAGCGCCCGGGCAGCTTGCAAAACCCGCTCGATTTGCGTGGCATTCAGGCGTTCCGCGCCGGGATAGCGCCAGTGGAGCAGGAATTCCACATTGCCTTTGGGCCCCAAGATGGGGGAAGGGATGAGGCCCAACGCGGCATAGCCCTGCGCGTACGCGGCTTGCAGCACTTTTTCCAGCGCCGCGCGCCACAGGGCCGGGTCCCGCACCACGCCCTTGCCCCGGGCCGCGGCTTTGCGCCCCACCTCGAACTGGGGTTTGACCAAAGCGATGCCCTCGCCTCCCGTCGGTTCCAGCCACCCGGGGAACACGGGCCACAATTTGGTGAGGGAGATGAAGGCCACATCGGTGGTAATCAGGCGCACGGGCTCGGGCAGGGCGGTGATATAGCGGGCATTGACCCCCTCCATGACCACCACCCGGGGGTCTTGGCGCAGCTTCCAGTGCAGCTGGCCCCGGCCCACATCGATGGCATACACCCGCCGCGCGCCGTGCTGCAGCAGGCAGTCGGTGAAGCCGCCGGTCGAAGCGCCCACATCCGCGGCCACCGCGCCTTCCACCGGCAGGAGGAAGGCCTGCAGCGCGGCGGCCAGCTTCTCGCCCCCGCGCGAGACGAAGCGCGGGCCGGGGAGCACTTCCAGCGCCGCGTCGGGCCGCAAGGGCGTGCCGGCTTTGACCACCACCTGCCCATTGGCCCGCACCCGCCCGGCCTCGATGAGGCGACGGGCTTCGGAACGGGTGGCGGCCAGGCCGCGTTCCACCAGCAACACATCGGCGCGCTTTTTGCCCACAGGGTGGCCTCCTTGCCATGCCCGGCTTCAGTGTAGCATCGCGGGGCGCGCAAGTCAATCCATCCGCCTTTATCGGGGGGAAAGGGCGAAATATGGTATACTTTTGCGCGTCATTGGGGGTCACATCGTCGCCGAAATGGGGTCCCTTCTGCCTGTGGTGGAGGCTTGCCGCGTGGCTCGTTTACCGAAATGGTTTGGACGCCGGCGCCCCAAGCAAGAGGCCGTCGAAACACCGCCCGACATTCCGTTTTATGCCCGCCATGTGGCCTGGGGAATCGTTTTGGGGGTGCTCGCCGTGCTGGCCGTGGGGCGGCTGTTTTGGTTCGTGTTGGGCCCGCTGAGCGCAATGGGCGCGATGGGCTTCGCTATCCTGTTGCTGATACATAGCTTTTCTGAAAAGCACAACGCCATCCTGGACGCCTTCGCCCCGTTGCCGTTGGCGCGCTTTTATCTGTCTTACGGCGGGCTCCGATTCGTCCGGCGTAAGACTTTCTTCGTGCGGGAAGGTCGGGTGGTGGGCTCCAAAACCCGGGTCGAGCGGGAGAATCAACGACCCGGCTACGGGGTGGTCATCGTCGACGGCGCCAGCGCGGCCGTATTTCGCGACGAACGGGAAGGCGGGGTGTTCATCGCCGGTCCGGGCATCACCTGGCTCGGGCCCCAACACACCCTCATCGCCACGATAGCCTTACGCTCCTTCGTGGTGGCCTGTGGCGGCAATCCGTGGTCCAGCGAGAACCCCGTGGTCGGCCTGGATGTGCGGGCCTCCCTCAGCGGAGGACAAGTGGCCGCGCGGCTGGTGGGCATTTTTGGCCTCATTAGCCCCCAAGATTTGGACCCCCCGGCCTGGTATTCGTGGTATCAGGAACAAGCCGTGGCCCGAAAGCAAGATGTGCCCGGCTTTTCGGCCGAAGCGGCCCAACGGGAGCGCGCCCGCTTCCAAAGGGACGCGTTCCACACCATCTTCCACGGCCACAAATGGTCGGCCAAGGCCTTTGCCGAATTCATGCTCACCGAGGCCCTGGTGCAAAGCGCGGACGCCGAAGCCGACCAGGTGCCCGAACTCTTCAGTAGCGCCCGCCAGTGGTTCCAGGAACTGCTGGCCCAGGCCTGGCGTCAGGAGATGGAAGACGGCGTGCGGGAAGTGACGCGCCTTTTCCAGCCCATCGCGCCGGGAGCGCGACAGCGTTGGATTGACGAAGTGCTGCGCGCGCTGCGGGAGCGGTTCACCCAGCCCGCCTACACCCCGGTGGGCAAACCCCGCAGTGAAAAGCGCCGCAGTGAAGAATACTGGCTGCTGCGGCGGGCCGGGCTCAAGGCCATTGCGGTGGCCATGCCGGCAGTGTATTTGCCGCCTCAAATGGAAAAAAGCCGGGCTGCGACCATCTACGAGCCGTTGTGGGCCCTGGTGGCCTCGTTGCAGGGCCGCCATGTGCGGGCCGAACGCAGTGCCTGGGCCGAAGAGGCGCGCCTGGACGCGCGCTTGACCTGGCTTGATTATATGGCGCGCCAATATGTGGAGCGCTTTTCCGGGCAGCGGCCTCTGAAGCTGTTGGAAGAGGACCACCAGCCCGAGGCCCTGGCGCGGTTGATGCTGGTTCTCAACCAGGGCACTTTGCAGTGGCTGCGGGACGAACAGGCCTTCGATGAGGCCGGAGACCCCCGCTTAGAGCATTTGCGGCAGTTGAACCGCTGGTTGATATGGTGGCGCCAAAATCAGGAGGGCCGGCCATGAACTTCTGGTCGCCGTATCTGCTGTGGGCGCTCACGGGCGGGGCCCTGGTTGCCCTGTACCTGGCTGGCTGCCGATGGTGGCGTTATCGTGCGCAAAAGCAGGCCGACCAATACCCGCCCTGCGACGCTTTCCGACCCTGGACGCGGGATTGCCGTGTGCCGGGTACTTGGACCGGGAAATTCGTAGCCGCGGCATGGCTGGCTCTGTTGAGCGGCTTTCCGACGCTTTTGTTGCGTTATCGGGCCTCCGGCGGGTTCTGGTTCTTATGGCTCGGTGCAGTCGCGCTGGTTGGGCTTGCCGAGCATGTGCAGCAGGCCTACCTGCGGGCTTTCTTTGCAGCCCAAGTGGTCGACATGTTCGAGCTGGACGAGGCCCTGCACGGGCTGGCGGCCCGGCGCTACGGCGCGGCCATGGAACCCACCCGGGCCGCGTATCAGGTGGCCCTGGAGGCCGCATATCGCTATGTGGGCCTGGTGGCCTGGGGCGAGCGCCCGTGTGATTGGTTTTATGTTTTAAAGCCGGAACTATCATCAGGGAAAAAAGAGTCTACCTCCAAAACCTTGTTGGATATTTGGATTAAACATCTTGGCGGGCCGCTTCTTTTAGGCTTATCGTCGGATATGGTTTTAATTACGGAATCCATCCATCGCCCTATTCCGGACCTTTTCCCGGCTCATCCCCAAACTTTTGCCGAGCCGCGTTGTTACGGCCATTACGAGCAGTTGCTGCAAAATACCCCGAATTCTTCGGCTTTTATTCTTTATAACTCGGCATGTAATTCATTCTTCGGCTTCTTTTTGAGTTTTTTAGGACTGTGTTATTATTACAAAGTTAATGCGTGTCTGAGTAAATTGACGCGTTTTCGGTATGCTTTTGCGCTGCAATTTAGCCCTCAAAGTGTAACGCTTGGCCATTTTATGGTTCGCACCCGTGATGGCCTGCCTCTGCGTATTCCCCGGGTGACGGTGCGCTTTGAGTTATATCAAGGAGGCCAGATTTTGCGCGAGGCCCGGAACCGCCTACCATCGCAAACATGGCGCCGCCTGGTGAATAAGACGCTGCTGCGCTTGCTGCGCAAGGAAGCCGCGCATTGGCAACTCACTTCGGCCACGGACCTGCCTGTGCGGGTGATGCAAGTTGCCATCGATGGGGCCTTCCGCAAAGTCTTCGCCCGTTATGACGCCGCGCAGCTCTTGGACCGGGTGCACCGCCAAACTTTGGCCGAACTCCTGGCCGCGCAGGGCGTCCGCAGCGATTCCTACCTGAAACGCTTGCTCGAACCCTACCTGGAAGGCACCCACACCGTCTCGGTCGAACGCCTGCACGAAGAAATTTTGGCCGAGCTCAACGGCACGGCCGAGGATGGTTACGCCAGGGCCGAAGAGCGAGGGCTCCTGGTGACGCACCTCCATTTCGGCGATTGGAAGCCCCCCAAACACCTGCACGAGATTCACCGCCAGGCCTTGCGCCGCCTGCTGGCCTGGCAGACCGAGCGCATGCCCTCCCAAAGCGCGACCCGACGCCAGCGAGCGCGACAAATCTTCGTCCAGGATGTGGCCGACAGCCTGTATAGCCGCCTGCCCGAAGTGACTTTGCCCTTCGTGAGCACCGGGGCCCATGCCGATGCGCCGGCCCGCACCGCGGCGTGGATTCGCCGTGAATGGGTGCGCACTTTGGACCAGTTGGTCCAGGGCTTGCGAAGTCTGTCTCCCTTCGATGAAGTCTTTCAAAGGGTCATCTGGAGCGCTTTCGACACCGCGGACCCCCGCTTCATCTTTGACCCCGCCTTGCTGAACAGCATCGACGAAGCCACCCGGCGGGAGCAACTGGCGGCCTGGCTGTATGAGGTCTATTGGGCGTTGTGGAACCTGACGCCAGAAGGGATCCCCGGCGCTCAAGGTGAACCGCCCGCGCAGATGCTGCCCGACTGAGCCCACCAGGAGAGGCGAATATGGCCCTTTGGGAATTCCCGAGCGCGGACGCCGCGGTGGTGGTCATCGGCACCGCGGGGGTGGACCTCATCGCCCACCCCGAGGAAGCCCTGCAGCCCGGACACCGGGCCCCGGCCCGGGTACGCCGCGCCTTCGGCGGCGTGGCCCGCAATGTGGCCGAAAACCTGGCCCGCCTGGGCCAGCCCGTGCGCTTCGTCACCGCGGTGGGGGCGGAACCCACAGGGCGGGCGCTGCTGGACCATTTGCAGGCCTTGGGCGTCGATACCCGTGCCAGCCTGCAAGATGCGGCTTTGGAAACCGGCCACTATGTGGGGCTGCTCTTCCC
>Ga0256833_1003511_pt1 | contig 10691 bp, 10 predicted proteins | sample 356284metaG_FD_190535 | JGI IMG/M metagenome (GOLD analysis project Ga0256833, IMG submission 190535) | Hydrothermal vent microbial communities from Mid Atlantic Ridge, Atlantic Ocean - 356-284 | ecosystem: Environmental > Aquatic > Marine > Hydrothermal vents | place: Atlantic Ocean: Mid...
AATAAATAATTTATTATGTATTTGTCATCATGAATATCCATCTCTTGCCACTCATCTGGCCTAATCCATACTGGTCTAATTGCTTCACCCTGAGACGCCATATAATTGAATATCTCAAGCCAGAATTTTGTGAGGTAACTCTCATCTCTTACCAGCAGATCCAAGGTCTCTATGAATTTTCTCTTTCCATCTCCAGCAAATTTTGCTATTCCAGTTGATTCTGCATCCGTATTATCAATAGGTATCTTTTTACTCACATATTTTATTAGACCATCCACAATGGTTACTTTCATATCGTCCGCATCATACTCATCCTTTCTATCTACAACCAAGTATATCCCATCATTACCCGCATCAAGGAGTTTTTCCAGTACCTCCTTTTTAAATATGTTGTCACCATTCGTTACAACAACATCTTCTTTTATTTTCATGCTTCCAAACCACAGAGATACAAGATTGTTAGTTATTTTGTAAAACGGATTATATGCAATATCTACAAAATCTTCATAGCCCCATTCTTTTATCTTTTTCTCTATCTTCTCTGTAAGATATCCAGTCACAATTATGACTCTGTTTATTTCAGAATGATTTTCAAAAATAGAGAGTTGTTTTTGAAGTATACATTCTCCATCCCAAAGCGGAAGGAGTACTTTGGGCGTGTCCGCTGTAAGTGGCATCAATCTTTCACCTCGTCCAGCAGCCAGTATTATCGCATCCATTTCATTCACCCCAATTTCTAAGCCATAACTCAAGACTTATTAGCATCCAGATTCTTTGTATGGCATAATTACTATCATTCATTTTAAATTTGTGAATAAGATCTCTAATAATTTTACGTGGCACATATTCAAGTATCTTGGAATCTTTGCTCAACAATTTTTTTTCAGCATACATTATTAGTTTATCTTTCCATTCTAAAAATGGTATAGGAAAACCCATTTTTTTTCTATTAATTATTTCCTCAGGTATTTGTGATTCGGCCAATTTCTTTAAAATATATTTTGATATATCATGTTTCTCTGCAATTTCATCGCTTGTTTTTGTTGAGGCTTCCATATAATCTTTCCATGATTTCCATGGATTTTTAAAATGATTTGGGAGACTGAAAACAAATTCAACAAGTTCATGATCTAAAAATGGTACCCTACTTTCTACTGCATTTTCCATTGTTGCATTATCCACCCTGTTTAATAGAATAGGAAGATGAATATTTAAGAAAAAATAAGATAACTTGTGATATTCATCATGATTAATTTCATTTAATATTCTTGAAAATACATTAACATATCCCCTGGCTTCATTGTGATCATGATCGTTTAAAATACTATCAACAACATCCTTTGGCCAATAAGGATATCTAAACAAAATCATATCAATAAGGGTAAGTATTAGTTGCCCATTATATCTATCATACAATGAGGGCAATTCTACTTTTAATTTGGATAGGGGATCACTATAGTTCATGAAGATACGTAATCGTTCTAGGTCATACGGGCTCCTGAATATCTTGCTATATCCATAAAATATTTCATCTGAACCTTCTCCAGAGAGCACAACATACACACCCATCTTACGAATATATTTAGACAATAAAAACAGAGCCACTTCATTCGGAACTCCAATAGGCTCATCCTTTATTTTAGCATATTCTTCCATACCTTCTATATATTTGTAAAAGTCAATATATATTTCGTGATGTTCTGAACCGATGTGACTTGAAACTTTCCTAGCGTACTCCCCTTCATCAAATTTTGAATCAATAAACCTAACCGTAAATGTTATAACGTTATCAGAAAATTTTTTCATATATGCAGCAACCATACTTGAATCAAGACCCCCGGATAATATAGCACCCACTTTGACATCTGCTACAAGCCGCCTCTTTACAGATTTCTCCAAAAGATTATCTAATTTTTTAATTGCATCCTCAAATGATATATTTTCATATTCAGGATTTGCACGTATTGACCAATATCTCCAAACATCAAAAGACTTATTTCTAATATCATACATCATGCTGTGCCCCGGCAAAAGTTTTTTAATACCCATGAACAGGGTATCTTCTCCAACCACACCCCGAAACATTAAAAATTCCCCTAATTTATTCCTATTTATTTTCCTCTTTATCTCATGCTGGAGTATAGCTTTTATCTCAGAGCTGAAAATAATATTTTTATCATCCGTTATATAATAATAGAGAGGTTTGATGCCTAACCTATCCCTGCTCAGAAAAAGTTTTCCCTTATTTACATCATATATAGCAAAAGCCCACATGCCATTAAACTTATGTACACATTCGGTCCCCCATTCAAGATATGCCGCAAGGATAACTTCTGTATCACTCTTAGTCATAAAAGTATATCCTTTATTTTCAAGTTCTTTTCTTAGTTCTTTGTAGTTGTATATTTCTCCATTATAAACTATCCACACAACATCTCCATCTTTTTCGTATTTCATCGGCTGATGCGCCTTTTTACTAAGATCAATTATTGCCAACCTCACATGACCCAGAGTTACATTATTGTCCAAGAAAAATCCATCATCGTCTGGTCCTCTTCTCTTAATAGCATCATTCATACGTGTTATTTTTTCTCTGTCCTTCCAGCTAAACCCATTTATACCACACATAGAAAAGTTATATAATCATAGGTGATATAACACTTGCCTTCAAATTTTATGGTTAAAGACATTTAATCAAATTAAATTTAAAATTAAATTTAAAATTTCATGAAATTATTTGCGATTTTTTTAACTTCTTCAATAGAAACTTCGTTAGCCACCCAGAGAATTGATAAATATATGGCAACGTACACCAAAAACGCCCCTATGATCTCATAAAATCTAACAAAATGAAACACATTGACATTGAATATATACATCAATACAGATACAATCAACGTGGAAATCAAATGTTTTGTTATTTTAGGATTGTATAAGAAAGATAGATTTTTATATACCTTATATCTTATGATTAAAAATCCCGAAAGATAGGACAATAGAGTTGCAGTAGCTGCACCCACACTTTTTAAACCAAACAGCGTAATTCCAAAAATACTTGTGGGAATAAGAATACCATTAAGAACAATGTTTAAAGTGGCCTGCACAACACCCGCTTTAAGATTCTCCTTTGGTTTCCCTGCAGAGACAAGCTGGGAAGAATAGGGGCTGTTAATAACATATAAAAATGAATAAACCAAGAGAATGCGAAGGACCGTGGAATAGGGAACCAGCTGCGCATTCCAAAGATTGAGTAATTCAGGAGCGAAAACAAAACCAAAGCCAACGACAGGTAATATAAATAGAGAGATATACCTCTCTGCCTGGAGTGTTATATGCTTTACACGCTCCCTTTTCATCTGAGAGAAGTTATGGGATTGAGCAGGATACAAAACAAAATTTACCGCCATAGCAAATGTCATTATGGCTACAATAATCTTTTGGATTCCAAAATATGCTCCTACCTCCCTATAATTCCAGAAAAATTGGAGCATGGCTCTATCTGTGTATGCCTGTATTGTTCCCACCACACCGAATAACCCAAGTGGAAGGGAGAAAAGAAGATATTCCTTGATCAAGCCAAAATCCGGTTTTTTCACCCTGATATAACTTACATATCTTGAGAGTACCACTATTTGAGCAAATACGCTTAATAAATAACCGTAAGTATAAAGAACACCAATCCATTCCTTAGGTACATCCTTATGATATACCCACCAAAGAGTTGCTCCTATTAAAAATAAATCCTGCACAAGAACCCTGTAAAAATCAGGAATTATTGCCTTTGTTGTCTCCATATATGCTCTCAGTATTGTCTTAAATATTGCGGCTATGGCCATTAGAAAGTAATAAAGAATTATTATGTATGTAGCAATAGCCAAATATGTATTCTCAAACCTAAACCCTAGAATGTTTGTAGCTAAGAAGATTAAAACAAAAGAGACGCAAAGAAAAATAAGGGCATACATCAACTTCATAAACACATACACACCCGTTTTTTTCTCGGCATCACCGCCTTCAGAAACTTTTTTTATATGTGCCCCAGAAAGTCCAAAATCTGTGAGTATAGATAATATACCCACCATACCGGTTGCTGCCCCCAGAATTCCCCAGGCAGCCGTGCCTATGAGACGCATTACAAAAAAGAGAGTTACATAACCTAAAACTGCACCGAAAACATTGTAAAACATTATGAATGCCGTTTTTCTGGTCAGGTTTCCCGTATCAACTTTCATACCACGGCTCCTTTAAGAGCATCCTTGCATGGGCAATGTCTCTCCTCCGGAATGCGTGGTATTGCCTCATTGAGAATAGCCTTGACCTTCTCCTCGTTTGCCTTCATAACCCTCATTACCTCTTCAGTGGTGACCGGTTTCTCAGCCCACACATCATAGTCGGTGATCGTGGATACATTCACATAGCACATCTCCATCTCTCTTGCCAGCTGCACCTCTGGCACCAGAGTCATCCCTATTATATGGGCAAACTGTCTGAACATCATACTCTCAGCACGTGTAGAGAATCTTGGTCCTTCTATGCATACATAGGTGCCCCTATCATGAGTTTTATATCCAAGATAATACTCCTTTTCCCTTGACACCTCTATAAAAATTCTCCGGAGTTCAGGACAGAATGGGTCTGCCATGCTTATATGGGCCACTTTAGGACCATCGTAGAAAGTGTATTCCCTCTTTTTAGTAAAATCAATATATTGATCAGGAATCACTATATCTCCCGGCCTGTACTCTTTACGAAGAGATCCTACTGCGGTTATGCCGATAACACGCTCCACCTTTAGCATTTTTAAAGCATAGATATTTGCCCTATAGTTCACTTTATGCGGCGGAATGCGATGCCCCTTTCCATGGCGAGGTATGAATGCAACCTCAACTCCACTTATCTCGCCTATTTCCACATCACCCGATGGCTTTCCATAGGGCGTTTCAATTCTTCTTTTTTCCCTTGGAGTGAAAACACCATAAACTCCTGAGCCACCAATTATACCAATCCTTGGCATTTCATCATCACCTTGTATGATAAATGCCTCAATAAATAAAAACTTCACCCTTTTCTTATGACCCTTCTCCCAGAAATCTCAATAGCACCTTCAGAAATCAACCGTATAGCCTCAACCAAACACTCATGCTCTTTTTCAAGGACTCTCGCTGCAAGGGTCTCGGGAGTATCATCATCGCGAACCTCAACACATTTCTGGAGGATTATAGGTCCATGGTCAACCTCCTCATCCACAAAATGCACTGTACATCCTGTAACCTTACATCCGTACTCAATCACTTCCCTGTGCACCCTCTCTCCGTATAATCCTGCGAAAGCTGGAAGTAAGGAGGGATGTATATTGATTATCTTTCCTTTATACCTCTCCACAAACCATGGAGAGAGGATACGAAGATAACCTGCAAGGACTATTAAATTTACATTGAGAGGATCAATAATCTCCGCTATTCTTCTATCATAATTTTCTCTGCTCTCTCCCTTTTTTGGAGGCACATAAAAGGCCTCTATCCCATGTTTCCTTGCCCTCTCAAGAGCATATGCGTCCTTTTTATTTGATATGACAGCAACTATTTTTCCTCGTATGTCTCCATTTTCAACAGCGTCAATAATAGCCTGAAGATTGGTCCCTCTACCCGAAACCAGCACCGCGATATTGAAAGTCTTCTCCCTAAATATTCCGTCGTAATACATACCCAGTGCATCAAGGCGATTTTTTAGAATTCCAAGTTCAACACCACCCAGTTTATCCAATAGGGAATTCAGAAAGAGATGCAGCTTCTTATTCTCGTGAAGTTTGACGAAGATATAATACCATACCTCCCTGCTCACGGGAGCATTTATGATGTAAAGATTATCCACATTTTCATCCCGTATTCCAAGACGCATAAACTCTCTCCTTATCCAGTTTATATTTATCCCACTTGAAGGCTCCATAATTTTCACATAAAACAGATCCGCAAGTTCCCTTAATTCATCTCGCATACTTATCCTCTCCCAGAATGTCAATAAGATAACCAATCACTTCATCCACATCGTACTCGTCCATATCCGGCGTAATGTGGAGCATTTTATTCTTTGTTAAAAGAACAACGAAATAAACTTTCTTTTTTCCTGAAATTCTGTAGTTTTTCCAGAAACCTTTTACTTCATCAAAAGGGATTTCCGTTTTCCCCAAGGTAATTGTTCTGGAATTCCTGTTTAGAGAGAGTGTTTTGAAGGGAGAAAAGCGAAATAGCAATGTGGTGCCATCATCCATAATCTTCATCCAGTAAAGTATCCTTTAGTGGTACTTAAATTTTTCAATTCGTCCAAATCACATAAATACTGAAATTACAATCTGACATCCAGGAGTATGCAAAAAATATAAATGATGCTCACCATTAACCTCCCAGGTGATACTATGAAGGCGTTCAGGATTGAGGGACTTTACTCACCAAAGGGAAAGGAATGGTATAAATTCACCAAGGATGTGATTGCAAATTCGGAGAATGACGCTCTGGAAAAGGCGTATTCATTACTTGGAAGCAAGTATGGTATAAAAAGAAGGCTGATAAAAGTGAATGCTATAAAGGAGATAGATCCCAGTGAATCGGATGATCCCATAGTAAAATACCATGCGAGGGGTAATAATGAGTGAGGCAGAGCGTGAAATTGAACAGGGTATCGCCACGCTTGAAGCAATAAAGGTACACATAGACAATCTGCAGAAGCAGATAGCAACCATAGAACTCTCCATTCAGGAACATGAGAGGGCTATAGAAACCATGGAGAATTACTCAAAAATGACGGACGAGGAAATCCTTGTTCCGATTGGTGCAGGGGTTTTCATAAGCGCAAGGATAAAGGATAAAAGAGCGCTGATAACAATAGGAAATTCGCTCTATACAGAACTCCCGCCAGAGAAAATCTCAGAAAAATTAAAAAAGAGAAAAGAGGACCTGGAGAAACTCAAAGAAAAACTGACGCAGGATCTTTATAAACTTCAGGAAAATTATGCCCTCCTAAGCGCCAGGGTTGAAGAAAACTATCGCAAGTATCTTCAGGAAAAAGGGAATATCACTGGAACGCCAACTAAATAAAAAATTTATAAACTTTAAATAACATATTGACACCATGAGAGATACCTGGGTGAGATATTTCGTTTATCTGGCAATCGTTGCGATTATCTCTGTCCCCATAATGATCGGTGGCACACTCAATCGGAACTCCTCATCCAGAGACTGGAAAGAGAGAGTCATATACTCCCCAGAATTTGTAAACACCATAGATGGACGAGCATTATCTGACCCTTCCTATGTTCCAGAGCACAAAACCATGGTAGCGACATTTAACCAGGGTGATGTGGCATCCAACCCTGTATCGTGGGATGTCGGTGATTTCACAGGGTTGCATGTTGGCAATCCAAAGGAAAATTATCAGAGAGGGTACAATGGTTACGGCTGGTCCGCACTTCAACTTTATAATTTTTCAGCTGGTGCCATGGTAAACACATACTCAATACCCACATATCCTTCATACCCCATTGCTAACGGACAGATTTTCTATCACTGGAGTGATTCCGATGATATACATCCTTGGCGTTATCCATCTTCAATTCTTACCATGCACTTCAACATGATTATCCCAGATGCTTACAGAAGTACCACAGATACACAGGTATACGCCAATGCTGCTCTCCTTCTAAAAGACACCAGCACAGGCAAGGAGATGTGGTATGTAGTAAATATGTTTGACCTGAGGGGCACATTTTCAGAAGTTGTTACTTATGACTCCTCCCAGGATACTGGACTTCCAATGGTTCTCACATATTTCGGTTCAGGGACAAGGTATGCATATAGATGGATTAACTCTTCATCTGCAACTGGAAACACCTTTAACGAATGGAAATTTTTTGAGTTTTGCATAAACACCCAGAATCTAACAAGTGCAGTAAATGATCTAAATGCACAATACGGCTCTGGGCTGTCCACGGATGCTTCAAATTACGTGCTCGTGAGCATGATAGTGGAAGCTGAAGTGTACTGGCCAGGACATGCACCAGGGGAGAGTAATGACGGAAGTGGAAATCAGGGACATATAGGATTTGCTGTTAAAAACATATATCTAACGGAGGTTTACGACGAAGAGGACATACCAGAGCTTGGTCTTCCCTGAGACGCTTTCCCTCCATAACTTTTTCATCGTCGTATGAAAAAAATATAAATCGTTCCTGCTATTACCTTTCGGATTAAAATGTTCAAGCTTCTCAAGGAGAAAATAAAAGGGTTGAGAAAAAAGGCGAATGAAGAGCTCGGTGAGGAGTTCACAGGAGGAATGGGCAAGAAGATAAAGGAGGAGAAACTGGAAGATTTTCTGTGGGAACTTGAACTTGCCCTTATGGAAGCGGATGTGGCAGTGGAAGTTATTGAGAAACTTAAAAATGATATAAAAAGGGCGCTGGTTGGAAAAAAAGTTAAGATAGGGGCGGATATAGGAAAAATTGTTGAAATCACCTTAAAAAAATCGTTGAAATCAATCCTTGATAAGAATTTTGACTTTGATGAATTTGCAAAAAACTGTGAAAGGCCATGCGTTATTATGTTTCTGGGCGTAAATGGTACTGGTAAAACAACCGTAATCGCAAAGATGGCGAAGTATCTTATGGATAAGGGATACACCGTAGTACTTGCTGCTGGAGATACCTTCAGAGCTGGAGCCATAGAACAGTTAACAATCCATGCCAATAACCTTGGGGTAAAGGTCATTAAGCACCAGGCAGGAGGTGACCCTGCCGCTGTTGCATACGATGCCATTGAGCACGCAAAGGCGAAACACCGTGATTTTGTTCTCATAGACACCGCAGGGAGAATGCAGACAAACCGCAATCTCATGGACGAGATGAAGAAGATTAAAAGGGTTGCAAAACCACACCTTACAATATTTGTGGGAGATTCTCTGGCGGGCAATGATGCCATTGAGCAGGCAAGGACCTTTGATTCAGAGGTTGGTGTGGATGCTGTAATACTAACCAAAATTGATGCAGATGCAAAGGGTGGAGCTGCAATAAGTATTGCTTATGAGCTAAACAAACCAATAATATTCCTGGGCACTGGACAGGGTTATAACGATCTTATGAAATTTGATGCTGATTGGTTTATCAATCGCATATTCGGTGATTGAAGTGCCCCTGCTGAATCTGGTTGGAAATACTCCGATGGTGAATGTGGGTGGCGTCTCTCTAAAGCTTGAGTATATGAACCCCACGGGAAGCCACAAAGATAGAACTGCCCTGTATATGATTAGGGATGCCTCCCGTAACCTGCGTAAAGGTGGTTATGTTATAGAATACACATCAGGAAACACTGGCATCTCTGTTGCCTGGGTAGCCGGAATTCTGGGATACCGTGCCATCATTCTCGTTCCCCAAAAAACAAGTATCAACAAGGTAAACATGATAAAACTTTTCAACGGAGAAGTAAAATTTGTGGCGGAGAATGAAGATGGACATATGCTTGCTGAAGATCTAGCCAAAAGGACGGAAGGAGTATTTCTTGCGCAAACCAGGAACATGGCAAATTTCAAGGCACATTATGAGACCACGGGTCCAGAGATTGCACGCGAGACAAAACATGCAAATTGCTTTGTGATGGGAGCAGGTACGGCAGGCACGGTTTACGGTGCAGGCAAATACCTAAAGGAGAAACTGGATATGAGAGTTTACGCACTTATTCCGCGTGGATCTTATGTACAGGAAATTCTGACAGGATCTTCAGAGAATGATCGTGAAATTATGGAAGGTTTTTCTTATCACAACTTCTCAGAATTGCTCCACAGGGCAATTGAAGAGGAAGTTATTGATGAGATAATATATGTGTCATCTAAAGAGGCAATTGAAGGCATGAGGTTGTTGTGGAACCGAGGTATCCCTGGTGGTCCCACTGCAGGCGCAAATTTCTATCATGCTCTCAAACTCATGAAACAAGGCTGCAGACCCGTAACACTGGTGCCAGATTCAATAATAAGGTATCCACACTTACTTGAAGAGATTGTTAGAGAAAAGATGAAAAGCGAAGAAATTGAAAAATCAGAAAATTAGGGATTACGAGGATTTTGGCAGATATTTTTCAATGTACTTCCTGTCAATCTTCTTCAGGTAGCTTCTGGGAAGAAGTGCCAGGAGATTCCAAGCTATGCTCAGTGTATCCTCAATGCTTCTATCCTCATCCCTGCCCTGAGTTATGAATCTTGCCTCAAACTCATCTGCAAATTTCAGCAGTATGCGATCCTCCTCGGTTAGCGCTTCCTCGCCAACCACAGCCACAAGATCCCTGAGGCGGAGACCCTCTGCATAGGCAGCGTAGAGCTGGTTGGCAACGCCAGCATGATCTTCCCTTGTTCTTCCCTCACCTATACCCTCCTTCATAAGACGGGAGAGAGATGGAAGCGGGTTAATTGGTGGATATATGCCCCTGCGATGAAGGTCTCTGCTCAACACTATCTGGCCCTCTGTGATATAGCCAGTGAGATCGGGTATGGGATGAGTCATATCATCGTCGGGCATTGTCAGAATGGGGATCTGAGTTATACTGCCTTTCTTACCAATTATTCTCCCCGCTCTTTCATATATGGTGGCGAGGTCAGTGTACATGTAGCCAGGATAACCTCTTCTTCCAGGGACCTCCTCCCTTGCCGCGGATATC
>Ga0256833_1003512_pt1 | contig 10690 bp, 14 predicted proteins | sample 356284metaG_FD_190535 | JGI IMG/M metagenome (GOLD analysis project Ga0256833, IMG submission 190535) | Hydrothermal vent microbial communities from Mid Atlantic Ridge, Atlantic Ocean - 356-284 | ecosystem: Environmental > Aquatic > Marine > Hydrothermal vents | place: Atlantic Ocean: Mid...
CTTCATACCCCTCCCCATAGCGAGCGGGCAATATCTCAACAAGTACGCCGAGAGCTACTCCAGGGCGAGTGGCTCGGTTCCCGGCGACTGGGTCAAAACCCTGGATTGGCTCAGAGAAACAAGTAATCCACTTGACAGCGCGACCAGCTGGTGGGACTACGGTTACTGGATTGAGTCCAGCCTTCTCGGTCACAGGAGAAGCGCCACCGATGGTGGTCACGCCTACGACAGGCGATACATAGTTGCGGACTTCTTCTCCCATTATGGTAAAGATGCCGAGCAGGACTTCGAGGCTTGGGAGCTGAACTACCTCATAGTCTGGCAGAATGACATAGGAAAGTTCAACGCGATAAGCTACCTTGGTGGGGCCATAACCTACGGCGAATACAAGAGCGTCCCCACGTTCCAGACGGTTCCAAAAACATCGATCAAGTTCATTAACGAGAGCGGTAAGACCGTGGTCTATGTGGTAAGCGGCAGACAGGCATTCCAGCCGGAGATGACGGTGGATCTCACCAGCGGCAGGGTAATTCAGGGAAGGGGCGACATACCCTACGTCCTCTACGTCTTCGGAAACTACGGCCTGTTAGCCTACAAGAAGGTGGCCTTCAGCAACTTCGTCAGGCTTGCCTTCCACATTCCCTTCTCCATAGAGCCCTGGGACGCCCAGAAACTCTTCGCCAACTTTAAACTCGTTCACATCAACGGTGGGGTTTCCACCTATGAGTTTAGACCATTCGCCATTTACAGAATGGACCAGTACCAGAACGGAAGCTGGGTTCCTTTCTACAGCACCATGAGCAAGGGTAAGCTTCCAAGGGGAGAACAGAAGCTAAGACTCTGGATTTCTGCGTTTGGAAGGGACGTTAAGAACGCTAAGCTTCTCTTTGAGGCCTACAACGGAACAAAACTCATTGAAAGAAAGGTCATTGCCGAGGACCTCAACATCAACCACCTCAACGAAACACCGGTGGTGGTGAGCCTTTACATTCCAAACGCCACTGACTACAGGTTTGTGCTCATCCAAAAGGGGCCGGTGGGCGTACTCGACGGCCCCGTCTACGTAAACGGTAGAGACGTAGACCCAAGCTACGTCCTGAGAGAAGGAGAAAGCGGAAAAATAAAGCTGACCGCCGCCTTTAGAAGGGACTACAGCAACGTCGAACTTGCCCTCAGGGCGAGTTTGGTCTATTACGTAACACCCAACGGGAACGACATCTACAACAAGAACTTCTACCTCGAACCACACCAGGATATAGTGGCCTACATTCCACTGAAGGATTTAAGCGTCAAAGCCGGAAAGAACGAGATAAACGCCGAAGCAAGCCTTCCCAAGGACGTTTTCGACAAATTCATAGATACCCTCTATCAGAAGTACGGGAAGGACAAAGTTGTTATATACCGGAAGAGAGTCGAGCCGGTGTTCATAACAGAGAAGAGCTACACTGTGTGGGAGGGGAGTTAGCTTTTCTCCCCCCTAACGGCCACGAAGGCCGCTAATCCCCTACATTTTTTGAAGCATTTCCTGTCGACCTTCTTCGCTACTCCCAAAAACGGCCAGAAAGACGGGAAAAAGATAACCCCAGCACTTTCAACGTTTTTAAACCCCGACCCCCTCAGGAGGGATTCAAGTTCTCCTGGCGTGTAGAAGCGCGCGTATCTGTAAGCTGTCTCAACAAAAAGGCTCTTAAGGCGTTTAACAGCAAACCAGGCGCTTCTGTCGTTCATAGTTCCAATAACAACCTCCCCGCCGGGTTTTAAGACACGGTAAATTTCGGAGACGACTTTTTCCGGTTCGTGAATGAACTCGAACATTGTGACGCTCAAGACGAGATCGAAACTGGTATCCGGAAAAGGCAGCCTGCGGGCATCTCCCCTGACGCAGGTGAGGCCCTTCGAGCGCGCTACTTTCAACATCCCTTCACTGGCATCAAGCCCTATGACATCGAAACCCCGCCTCCTCAGCTCAAGTGTGTAGTTACCGGTACCACAGCCAAGGTCAAGGGCTTTCCCAGATTCTGTTTTCAGCATAGAAAACACGAGCCACTTCTCAATTTCATCAACGTATCGACCCATTTTCGTCCTGTACCAGTCGTCGTATCCCTCTGCTATTCGGTCGAAGTAGTCCATCAAAACTTCACCTTTCCCTCTATGGTCAGCGCCTTGTCGGTTCTATCATCTATCCTGAGACTTATCACAACTCGCTTAGCCCCCGCCTTGAGAATTGCCTCATGGCATTCCTTCACGAGCTCAAGTATTTCATCGATGCTTCCTTCAACCACTGTCCCCATTGGGCATAGCCGATACCTGAGGCCACTCTCCTCGATGACCTTGATGACTGGCTTGAGGTAGGCTCCAACGCTGGGGCTTTCCGTCCCCAATGGAAAGAGGCAGAGCTCCGCGACGGCCATCAGCCACCACCCGCCGGTGGGAATATATGGACCTCATCATCCTCTCTGAGCTCCGTCTCAAGACCCTTCAGGTGAAGGACGTTGTGACCGTTGACCAGAATCATTCCGTCGATAGGCTTGTTCTCACCCACCCTCTCCGTTTCAAGGAGCTGTTTTCTAATCTCCGGGCTGTAATTTCGGGCAAGGTATTCGATAAGCTCACCCACTGTTCGGATTCCGCTGACCTCAATCTCCTTCTTTCCAACGAGTTCTCGAAAGGTGGCATAGAGCTTCACCTTCATTAGGCCCACCGAAAAGGGTTGGAAGGAAAGCCTTAAATCGTTTCCGTTCTATATCAACCTACCATGGTCAAACTCACAGTGGAGCCACCTGAGTACTACCCCGTGGTGGACAAGTTCTTCGCCGATGGGCTCGTTGAAGCCCTTGAAGCCCTCGGGATAGAAGTAACCGATATAAAAGCGGGTGTAAAGCAAGTCAATGACAGGTTGAGAATAGGGTTCATAATTGAATTGACACGGCCTGAGACGTTTTCGTTGGAAGAGATAGAGACCATCGTCTCTACAATACTCGATAAACTCGCCGGAGACGCCACGTCAAAGGTTGGAAGCTTTTACGGTGCGGCTTTTGAGGTTGCAGGCTTTAGGGTTGTTGAGTCCAAGAGAGGTAGGCGGGAAAGAAAATCGCGGGTTGTGATAAACGCTCCGGATGACGCAAAACCGAGCCTGGAGAGGCTGGGAAAGGGGCTGGCCATATATTTGAAGGACAGGGGGATAGATTTTTCCGCCCTCGTTATCAACGTGCCCAAGGACGGGAGACCTAAAGGGGTTATAACCCTTCTCCTAAGGAAGGCCGCACATCCGCTGGAAAAGGAAAGAATAGGGGAAAACATTGCGGAGAAAGCCCGTTCGTATTTGAGGACTTTGAACATGGAGTACCTGTCCATAGACGTCAGAATCCTTGACCCCGATGACAAGAAGGTCTCTACAATGTTAAAAGAGCACGAAAAGACAGAAAAAATCGCCGACAAAATAAGAGAAGATGATGGGGTCAGGGAAGTCCTTGGTGCCTTTGGTAAGAGGTTTCCCGAGCTTTAATGTAGTCAAGGAGGGGTCTTATCCGTTCCCAAACTTCTTTTATCGAGCCGTGGCCGTCGATTCTCACGTATAACCCTTGCCTTTTATAGAAGTTTATTATCGGCCTCATGTTGCTGACATAGATGTCATAACGACGCTCTACCACCTCTTCCCTGTCATCATCCCTCTGCACGAGTTTCGAGCCGCAAACATCACACCTCCCGGGGATCTTGGGAGGATTGTACTTCACGTGATAGACCGCCCCGCACTTGGGGCATATCCTTCTTCCCGCAATTCTCTCCACGCTCTCGTCTTTTGATATGAATATCTCCATCGCAAGGTCAAGGTTGATACCATGATCATAGAGGTAGTTTTCGAGCGCGAGAACCTGCTCGGCCGTTCTTGGATAGCCGTCGATTATAAAGTTTGATCTCTGCCTTCTCAGCCTGGAGATTATTAGGGTGTTGACGATGGTGTCGGGTATTAGGTCCCCCCTGGAGATATACCTATCAAGTTCCCTTCCGAAGGATGTGCCCCTCGCTATCTCAGAGCGAATTATATCCCCGGAGGATATGTAGCTCAACCCATACCTCTCCACTATGTTCCTTGAGTGAGTGGACTTCCCGCTTCCGGGAGGGCCAAATATGAGGATATTCATGCTCCCACCCTCACACGTTGAATATGCGTATCGTGTTCGTTCCGGCGGTCTTTCCGATGGGAGTGCCCTTTGTCAGTAGAACGGTATCCCCCTCTTTCACTACACCTATGCCCGTTATCAACCCAAGTATCTCCTCCTCAGTGGTTGATTCAACGGTGAAAGGATAGACCCCGTAGGAAAAAACGAGTGTCCTCGCCACCCACTCGTCAGTTGCAAAGGCGAGTATCCACTGTCTTGGTTTAAACCTTGATATCAGGCGCGCCGTTTCGCCGCTCCTCGTGGGGGTCAGGATGTACTTGATGTCAATTGTATTGAGGGCCTCTATGATGCTCCTGGTTATTGCGTCTTTTATCCTGCTCCCCTTGGGCAGGCCCCGTCGGAGTTCTGCCATCTTCCATTCGACAGTTCTCTCCGACCAGAGTGAGTCGCGATAGGATTCCGTCGTTCTCGCTATCCTCGCCATCATCCTGACGGCATCCACTGGATACTTTCCAACTGCGGTTTCTTCAGAGAGCATGACCGCGTCTGTTCCATCAAGGATTGCGTTGGCAACATCCGTCACTTCGGCCCTCGTTGGAAGTTTCTCAACAGTCATGCTCTCCAGCATCTGCGTTGCCGTTATAACGGGTTTTCCGGCAAGATTGGCTTTTCTTATGAGCTTTTTCTGAAGGACGGGGAGCTTTTCTATGGGCATCTCAACTCCAAGATCCCCTCTTGCCACCATAATGCCATCTGCAGCGTTGAGGATTTCATCAAAGTTCCTAACTGCATCGGGGCGCTCAATCTTTGCTATAACAAAAAGCCTTCCACCAGCGGCATCAACGAGCTTTCTTACCTCCAGAATATCGTAGGCCGAGCCCACGAAGCTTACTCCAACGGCATCGATCCCCTGTTCCACCGCGAACTTGATTATTTGCCTATCCCTCTCGGTTATGGCCTCAACGGGCATCCTCATGTTGGGAACGTTTATGCCTTTGTGGGGGTAAAGCGTCCCCCCAACGAGAACCTTACAGACAACCTCCCGCTCCCCCACCTCTTCAACACGAAGGGCTATGAAACCATCACTTAGGTATATGACGTCGCCCTTGGAAACAAGCCGCGGAAAGTCTTTGAACTGGACGGGGATCACCCCATCGTAGCCTTCAACATCTTCAGTCGTTAGAATCACGGTTTGCCATCGTCTCAGGCTTATGTGGCCCTTCTGAAGTTCCCCAACTCGGATTTTGACACCCGGAAGATCACCGAGGATGGCAACTGGAACGTTGAGTCTCCCCGAGACCTCGCGGATTAGACGTATCGTCTCCGCATGTTCCTCAAAGGTGCCGTGGGCAAAGTTTATCCTCGCAATGTTCATCCCCGCGCGAATCATCGAGACGAGGGTTTTTTTGTCCTTGGAGGCAGGGCCAATGGTTGCGACGATCTTAGTCTTGTGTGTGGGAAGCCTCATCTTCTCACCCCCCAAGTTTCGGTGGTCAAACTACATAACCTTAACCCAAGTCAACGAAAACCTTAATAAATTAGGAGGACCTAATATCCACGGTGGTACCATGGAGTTTCTGAACATCAAAGTTCTGGATGAAAACGGCAGTGAAGTGACCTTAAAGGACGTTGTTAAGGGAAAGTGGACTGTTCTCTACGTGTATCCAAAAGACAACACCCCAGGTTGCACCACGGAAGCAAAGGAATTCACAGAACTCCTGCCAGAATTTGAAAACCTCGGCTTTCAGGTTGTGGGGGTTTCAAAGGACTCCGTCAAGAGCCACCAACGTTTCAAGGAAAAGCATGGGCTGAAAATAAAACTTCTCAGCGACCCGGAGGCAGAGCTTATAAAAGCCCTGGGGGCATGGGGAAAGAAGAAGCGCTACGGGAAGGAGTACGAGGGAGTTATAAGGAGCACGTTCATACTTAATCCCCGGGGGGAAATCGTCTGGAAGAAGCTAAACGTCAGGGCAAAGGGACATGCCGCAAAAGTGCTTGAAGAGGCAAAGAAGATTGTCGAGGCTTCATGATTCACGGCAATTCAAACTCCAAAAGACTCAACTTTCTTTTTATTTCAAGGAAGCACGAGTCGCAGTATCCTAGGAACCTGGAGTCCCACTCATCCATGTTGGCGGGAGGGTTCATCACGCAGTTGTTCTGACAGTGGGAAAGGCCGTAGCTGTGTCCTATCTCATGCAAAACCCCTTTTAGGAGCCGATTTTTGAACATCTCCCTCCTTTCAGCCCCATTCTCAAAGGGCTTCACAGACAGGACCATCATTCTTAGGCCAACACGCTCCTCCTGTATTCCAAAGAACTGCTCATAGAAGTCAAAATAGGGGTTTCTTGAGACGAGGGGAAAAGAGACAAGGGCAAATATTTTGTCCATCTTTATACTGCCCTTACTCTCGATCTCATGGAGGAGTTTTGAGTGCAGGGCATCGAGAATCGCCTCAAGAGGGTATAATTTTACCGTTCCTGCCTCCGTTTGAAGGTTGATGAGGTACCCCGGGGGAATGCTCAACTTCCCAACAAAAAGCATCCTGATGGGAAGTTCCTCCCTCATGAAATACCGATTCACCTCATCGTAAACCTCAAGTAGCAGTCCACTGTCCTCGAAGCTCCCTATGTAGGTGGCCGCGATGAAGTCGATGGGCATGATCCTTGGAATGCCCCATACCCTATTAAGCTTTTCTTTGCCACTTGAACCATAAAGATTTTTAAGCATCACCCGAAGTGACTACGGGCGATGGCGTCCGCCTGGCTTCGAGCCGAACCGCCCGCTGAGGGCTGATGACGCCTGTTCTACTCCAGGAGGCGGTAGAATGGGCTCGAAGCTGAGGTTAATTGGTAGGTTCATAGATGTTGATAAGGTGATGAACTACATAGAGGAGAGGCGACACGAGGACGGCGGGTACTGCTTCGTGAGCGTTCTCGACGATACCAACGTCAACGATACATACTACGCCGTAAAGATCCACGACCTTATAGGCACTGAAATACCCGAGAAGGAGAAAACGATTGACTTCTTAAGAAAGGCGATTCAACCCCAGACGGCCGTTGTGGCAATAGCGATGGCACTCGAAGGCTTGGCCATACTGGGAGCTGAGGACGTTGCAAAAGAACATCTTGACATTGTTTTTACCAAGTACAACCCATTGGAGGGCAAATTCGCCGTTGGTCTCGGCGGAAGTGAGGAATTCGGAACGGCAACACCGTTAGAGGCCACATACTGGGTGGTTAGAGCCTTCAAGGCCATAGGTTATGAGTTCAGCGAGGAAGAGAAAAACGCCATAAGGACATTCGTGATGCGCTTTAGAAAAGGAAACGGATTCGGTGTGAAGGGACCCACTACAACGATGACGTATCAGGCACTCTCCACACTCCGCACCCTTGGTTACAGACCACCAAAAAGTCCGCACTTCAAAAACTGCGAACTCTGCCCTGAGGGCGGCTTTACCGAAGTCCCATATAGTCTTCCACCCTATCTCGAACCCACGTTCTACGCCACCAGAGGTATTGAACTGCAGGATGAAAAGCCCACATGCCCAAGAAAACACGTATGGTACATCCAACAGCTCCAGAACTCAAACGGGGGGTTTAGGAGGAGCATCGAACTCGGTATTTCAAACTTCCAGAACACGTACAGGGCCCTGGCGGTAGTCTCGTCAATGATGAAGTACCTGTGATTAAAATGGACGCCCTCGACATCTACCTCTCAGAGGCCTTTGAAAGGGATGGGTGCCCAGTATGTACGTTACTGCGTAATTTTGAGGAAAAAACGCTCACGACGCTCCTTTATGAGCATCCCAACGACCCGAGTCTGATAGAGGAGCTAAAAAAGGGACTTGGACTATGCCCATATCACTCGTGGAAGGCCCTTGAGCTAACTTCGAAAAATCCCCTAATCGACCCCCTCTCAATAGCGGTAATCTACGAGAGAATGCTCGACCACTACCTAAGGAACTGGGACAACGCTGACGGAAACAGGTGCATGATATGCACAATGTCCCGGGAAAAGGAGGAGACACTGATAGATGCCATTGCCGACCGAATGAAAGAGTTACTTAACCGTTATGAAGAATCCCCTGCAATCTTATGCAGGAAACACTTCCAAATGTTACTGGAGCGAACTAAAAAACTCGATAAAAAACATGCTGCGAGGTTGGAAGCCATACAAAAACTAAAGGGAGAAAAACTCCAAAGGCTTTTAAAGGCCTTTATTGAAAAGTCGAGCTACCTTCACGATGAAGGGCCCACAGAAGAGGAGATCCTTTCAATCAGGCAAACCATATTACTGTTAAAGGGAGAGCCCCTGCCCATTAACCAGGAAAGTTTTTTGGGAGCAGAGTCGAGGGGGAGGTCTCCATGGAAGAGAAGGTTGAGCTTCAGGTTTCAGGGGAAGAATTCGAAAGGGTGAAAAATAGGGTAAAGGGCAAGAATTATCTTCTGGATTTGGAGAGACTCGAGACCACGCTACTCCTCCTCAAGTACCGCCACCTGCTTGAACGGTTCAACGAAGTGGAGACCAGGCTTTCAGAGGTGCAGAGGCACTGGGAAAGCCTCGTTGAATTCGAGAAAAAGGCCAAGGAGGACAAGACGTTCCTCATGGAAGCCAGAAAGACCCTGAACGAGGAGAATATCCTCCTTGAAAGGAAGGTGATGGGAGTTGAAAGTGATAGTCAAAGGAGGGAAACGGTGGAAACGACTCACGGTTGAAATCCCTCCCGAGGTAGAAGGCAGATTAAGAAAACTCGCAAACGATTACGGCTTCACCCTTGTGGACGTCCTGAAAATTCTGCTGAAAGGGGACTTTCTTGAAAATCGTGAGGGGATAAGAAGGGAAGATGTAGATGAGCTCCAACGGAAAGTCTTCTCCCTCGAAAGGGAGCTCTACGAACTTGAAGGCAAGTGGTCCCCCTTAAAGTTTAAGGCGTACTACCTCGCACTCGACAATCGAAACCTCTCTATTCAGCTTGCAGCTATAATAGCTCAAAACAAGAGACTTCGGAAAAAACTGGGACTTCCCAAAAGGGACTACAGTGAAATAGAAGGGAAAATACATTACTACCTAAGCTTCGACAAGTCTGGGGGAGAACCCTCAAGTGAGTAAGGAGACTCAAGAAAGTCCGGGAGCAAAAGTTCAGAAATATACCTCAACGCCCATAAAAAAGCAGGGAACTATTTAAGGCGGTCTCCTGAGGGCATCGAAGAGATCCAATAAAAAGCCCCACGGTGAGAATTATGAACCTCCGCATAGCTACGGCAATAGCACTCGGCGGCGCGCTTGGAGCACTTGCGAGGTTCTACATCTCGGGAATACTGCCCGTTTACAGGGACTTCCCGGTTGGAACGCTCCTCGTGAACAGCATAGCCAGCCTTATTCTTGGCTACCTCTACGGCCTGCTCTTCTGGGGCATAGGCGTCTCCGCAGAGTGGAGGCTGTTCTTGGGGACAGGCTTCTGCGGGGCCTTGAGCACGTTCTCAACGTTTTCCTACGAGACTTTCTCGCTCCTGCGCGAGAGGGAGTACTTAATAGCGGGTCTCAACATCGCGGCAAACGTTATAATAACCATGGCCTTAGTATCTGCGGGCTTCCTGCTGGCCCGGAGGTGATTGGATGGTCGAAGTCGAACACTGGAACACGCTCCGCCTTCGCATCTACATAGGGGAGAGCGATCGTTTTGACGGAAAGCCCCTCTACAAGGCGATAGTGGAAAGGCTCCGCGAGATGGGCATCGCAGGGGCAACGGTTTACAGGGGCATCTACGGCTTTGGAAAGAAGAGTAAGCTCCATTCGGCCGATGTTATGCGCCTTTCTACGGACCTTCCAGTGATAATTGAAGCCGTCGACAGGGGATATAAGATTGAGAAGGCGATAAACGAGGTAAAGCCCATGATAAGGGACGGTATGATAACCGTCGAGCCGACGATAGTGGTATGGGTTGGCTCAAAGGAAGAGGTGAGCAAGTTTGAGGAGGATGCCGTGAGGGAACTCTGAATTCCTCCTAAATGTTATATATGAGTTAGTGCTACCCCTTCTGGAGGTGTCATTATGCTCCACCACGTTAAGCTTATTCACACCACCAAGAGCCGGAAGCTTCTTGGAAAAAAAATCGTTCTGGCTATACCAGGGAGCATAGCGGCCGTCGAGTGCGTAAAACTTGCCAGAGAGCTTATTCGACACGGTGCCGAAGTTCACGCCGTCATGAGCGAGAACGCTCAAAAGATTATCCATCCCTACGCGATGGAGTTCGCCACCGGAAATCCGGTCGTGACTGAGATTACCGGCTTCATAGAGCACGTCGAATTGGCTGGAGAGCACGAGAACAAGGCCGACCTGATCCTCGTCTGTCCCGCAACTGCAAACACGATAGGGAAAATCGCCTGCGGCATAGATGACACGCCAGTTACAACCGTTGTGGCAACGGCCTTTGCCCACACCCCTATAATGATAGCCCCCGCGATGCACTCCACCATGTACGAGCATCCGATAGTTGTTGAGAACATCGAGAAGCTCAAGGGACTCGGCGTCGAGTTCATCTCGCCAAGATTTGAGGAGGGAAAAGC
>Ga0256833_1003513_pt1 | contig 10688 bp, 21 predicted proteins | sample 356284metaG_FD_190535 | JGI IMG/M metagenome (GOLD analysis project Ga0256833, IMG submission 190535) | Hydrothermal vent microbial communities from Mid Atlantic Ridge, Atlantic Ocean - 356-284 | ecosystem: Environmental > Aquatic > Marine > Hydrothermal vents | place: Atlantic Ocean: Mid...
ATAGCATCCGGAACCTCTTTTGCTTTTCCAGAACCATAACCTATGATCCCATCCTTGTTCCCAACAACAACCAAAGCAGTAAATCTAAATCTTCTACCACCTTTAACAACCTTTGTTACACGACCGATATTTACGATCGCCTCTTCAAAATCTTCTCTATTTATATTTTCCATGATATTCCTTACAACCTTATACCGTTTTCTCTTAAGCCATCTGCAAACTCAGAAACAACACCATGATACTTGTTACCTCTTCTATCAAAAACTATATTTTCTATATTTGCTTTTTTAAGTGCCTCTGCCATAGCTTTAGCTATAACTTTCGCTGACTCTTTATTTGCCTTTTCTCCAAGCTTCTTTCCATCAACACTAGCCAAAGTAACACTATTTACATCATCAATAGCTTGAGCATAAAGATATCTGTTTGACTTAAAAAGAGCAACTCTTGGCATCTCTTTAGTTCCAGAGATTTTACCTCTTACCCTTTTTATTCTTCTTTCTTTTAGTGCATTTTTTTGTTTTAATAATTTTCTTCTCATCTTACATCCCTACTTAGCAGCTGTCTTACCAGCTTTTCTTATAATATGTTCATCAACATACTTAACACCTTTTCCTTTATAAGGCTCAGGCGGTCTAAAACTTCTAATCTCAGCTGAAACCTGTCCAACAACTTGTTTATCATCACCACTTACTGATATTATATTTTTCTCAACTGCAATCTTAATATCTTTTGGAAACTCATAATTAATTGGGTGAGAAAAACCAAGATGAAGTTCCAAAACATTTCCTTTTACAGCCGCTTTGTAACCAACACCATTAATCTCTAACTCTTTTTTATATCCTTGTGTGATTCCTATAACTATATTTTGAGCTAATGATCTAAAAGTTCCCCAAAAAGCTCTATCTTGTCTGTCATCACTTTTTGGAGAGAATTTAATCTCACCGTTTTCTACTGTAACATCTACAAAACCTTTAGTATCCAACTCTTTTTGAATACTTCCTTTTTTAAAAATAAGAACATTTCCATCTAACTTAACCTCTACTCCATCTGGAATAACAACAGGTTGCTTACCAATTCTTGACATATTTTTTTCCTTTTTTTACTTGTCTACGATTTCTCGAATGCCGTAAAATATCCAGAGATTACCAGATACTACAGATAACCTCACCGCCAACACCATTTTTATAAGCCTCATCATTGCTAATAACACCTTTTGATGTGCTTACAATAATAGTTCCGTAACCATTTTTAAATCTTTTTATATCTTCAGCACCTTTATATACTCTACGACCAGGTTTTGAGATCTTTTTTAGCTCATTTATTACTTGGTTACCATTATCATCATATTTTAAAACTACTTTTATAGTTTTTTTATTACCTTCAGCCTCAACTACATTGTAACTCTCAATATATCCTTTATCATGGATAATCTTTACAACAGATTCAACAAGTTTTGAGTGTAGAAGCTCTGTAACTTCTAATTTTCTCATTGAAGCATTTCTTATTCTTGTTAGTGCATCAGCTACTAAATCATTTACCATCTGCTTCTCCTTACCAGCTTGATTTTTTTATGCCAGGGATTTTGCCCTCATTTGCCATTTTTCTTAGACAAATTCTACAAATACCAAAGTCTCTATATACAGAGTGAGGTCGTCCACATATCTGACATCTTGTGTATGCTCTAACCGCAAATTTAGGTTTTCTTTTTGCTTTAGCGATCATTGATTTCTTAGCCATTACTCACGCCCCTTTTCAAACGGCATACCAAACAATTCTAACATTTTATAAGCCATCTTATCATCCTCTGTTGTTGTAACAAATGTAATATTCATTCCATGCACCTTAATAATATCATCAAATTTAACTTCAGGAAAAACAAGTTGCTCATCAAGACCAAAACTATAATTCCCTCTACCATCAAAACCTTTTCTTGAAACACCTCTAAAGTCTTTAACCCTAGGAAGAGTTATAGATATAAGTTTATCAAAAAATGTAAACATTCTATCACCCCTAAGTGTTACCATCACACCTACAGGAAATCCTTCTCTAAGCTTAAATCCGGCAATTGACTTTCTTGCTTTGGTTACAACTGCTTTTTGACCTGCTATCAAAGATATAGTATCAACAACATTTTGTAAAACTTTACTATCTTTAGCCTCTTCACTAGCACCGACACTTATAGTAATCTTCTCAAGTGCAGGGATCTGCATAGGGTTTTTTATATCAAACTCTTTTGTCAAATCTGCTTTAATAGTTTCATTATATTTATCAAATAATCTAGACATCTATTTACCCTCTACTTTAGCTACATTTGAAATATGAATTGGCATCTCTTTTTGGACAAAACCACCTTTTGGATTCTCCTCTGTAGCTTTAACAGCTTTTTTTGCCAATTTACAACCAGATACTATAACTTGAGAGCTTTTTGGCAATACTTTAATAACCTCACCCTCTTTGCCTTTGTCATCTCCGGCTATTATCTTAACTATATCACCTTTTTTGATCCTAAATTTTACAGCCATTACAATACCTCCGGTGCAAGTGATACGATTTTCATAAAACCTGCATATCTAACTTCTCTACCAATTGGACCAAATATACGAGTTCCAATAGGCTCACTTTTACCATCAAGTATAACTGCAGCATTCTCATCAAATCTGATTAAAGATCCATTCTCTCTTTGAATCTCTTTTTTTGTTCTAACGATAACTGCTTTTACAACCTGACCTTTTTTTACTTTTCCATCTGGAATTGCTTTTTTAACTGATGCAACTATTACATCACCAACACTTGCATATCTTCTTTTGGAACCACCAAGAACTTTGATACACATGATCTCTTTTGCACCACTGTTATCAGCAACAGCAAGTCTAGTAAACCCTTGAATCATGCTCCAACTCCTCTCTCAGTGATCTCTTTAATCTTAAAAGATTTTGATTTTGATATTGGTCTGCACTCTACAGCTACGACTGTATCTCCAACATTTACTTCGTTGCTATCATCATGAACAAGATATCTTTTAAATCTTTTTACAATTTTATGATATCTTGGATGAACCACCTTTCTCTCAACCAAAAGAGTCACAGTCTTGTCACCGGCTCTTTTTATCACTTTTCCTTTTATCTCTTTTAAAGCCATCTTTTACGCCTTACCTTTTGAAGTAATTGCAGTTTTTATTCTTGCAATATCTCTTTTTACTTCTTTTATTTCATTTGGATTATTTAATTGCATAGTTTTAAGCTTAGATCTTAGCTTAAAAAGCAACAACTTCTTCTCTTTTAACAACTCATTTAGATCTTTTAAATCTTTATCTTTAATCTCAGTAAATTTCATTTTCATTCTCTCGAGTTATAATTTTAGTCTTAAATGGCAACTTATGTTTTGCTAAAGTAAGTGCCTCTCTAGCCAAACTCTCTTTTACACCTGCCATCTCAAAAATAATTCTTCCAGGTTTAATATTCATAACCCATTTTTCAACTCCACCTTTACCTTTACCCATCCTTGTCTCCAATGGCTTTTTAGTTAAAGGTTTATCAGGAAAAACCCTAATCCAAGACTTTGCCTCTCTTTTAACATGTCTTGTCATAGAGATCCTTGCAGCTTCAATCTGTCTTGAGTCGATTCTTCCACCCTCAACAGCCTTAAGAGCAATCTCTCCAAAAGCGATAGAGTTTCCTCTGTAAGATTTTCCTCTATTTCTTCCCTTTTGTTGCTTTCTATACTTAGTTCTTTTTGGCATCAACATGACTATTCACCTCTTCTTTTTTTAGGTTTTCTATCATTTCTTCTCTCTGGTTGGATACCTTTTGCAAGAACCTCACCTTTAAATATCCATACCTTTACACCAATAATTCCATAAGTAGTATGAGCTTCAGCAAATCCATAATCTATTTTTGCTCTAAGTGTATGAAGAGGAACACGACCCTCCAAATACCACTCAGTCCTTGCCATCTCAGCACCACCAAGTCTTCCGGCAACTGATACTTTTATACCTTTTGCTCCACTTTTAATAGCACCTTGAATAACTTTTTTCATGGCTCTTCTAAATGCAACCCTTCTCTCTAACTGAGTAGCTACATTTTCAGCAGCAAGTTGTGCTGAAGCTTGAGGCTTTCTCTCCTCTTGTATATTTACATTTACCTCTTTTGAGATCAATTTACTAAGTTTTGCTCTAAGCTTTTCTATATCAGCACCTTTTTTACCGATAATTATACCTGGTCTTGCAGAAACTATTGTAACTCTAAGTTTTTTTGCTGTTCTTTCAATAATAATTTGACTAACTCCAGCATAGTAGAGCTCTTTTTTGATATAGGTTCTAATTTTATGATCTTCACCTATATTTTTAACTGTGGATTCTGAAGATGGGTACCATCTTGAGTCCCAGTTTCTGTTTATACCAAGTCTCAAACCGATCGGATTTACTTTTTGACCCATCCTAAGACTCCTTCTTTGATTTTTCTACTAACTCTTTAGCCTCGCTAGGCCAACTCTTTGCTATATCACCTTTTATACCAATATTCTCATCAAGATTTTTTAGTTCATCTTCATTCATATTAGCTATCTGTTCAACTGAACTTACTCCATGTGCATTTAAACTTCTCTCAACTGCTGGACCTACACCAGATAAAAGCTTTAGATCGGTCAAATCAATCTTTTTACTCTTTGTTTGTTTCTCCGTTGTTGTTTTAGACTCTTTTGCTTTAGATTCAACACTCTTTTTTTCACTTTTTGTAGCTTTAGAATTCTCTTTTGAATCTACTTTTTTTGTTGGTTTTGATGTACCTTTATCTTTTTTCTCAGAAGAGGGAGCAACTTCAACTATGATGTGAGAAGTTGGTTTTAAAATCCTACTTGCACTACCTCTTGCTCTTGGTCTAAATCTCTTTAAAACAGGACCTTTGTCAACTCTACAAGATACGATCTCAACCTCTTCAGGCTCAAAGTCACCATTTGCACAAGCTGATGCAATCACTTTTGCTATAATACCAGCTGCTTTGTTTGGTGTAAACTCTAAACTAGCAAGTGCAAGTTCTGCATTCATTCCCTGAACCTCTCTGGCTATCAGCCTTGCTTTTGTAGGAGACAATCTTATAAATTTCAATACTGCTCTACTCATACTATCCTACCTTCTTTTGAACTGAGCCTTTATGACCCTTAAAAGTTCTTGTAGGAGCAAACTCACCAAGTTTATAACCTACATGATTTTCAGTTATATATACAGGAACAAAATTTCTTCCATTATGAACATTAAATGTCAAACCTATCATATCAGGAAGAATCATACTTCTTCTTGACCAAGTTTTAATTGGTTTTTTATCTCCACTCTCCTTAGCTTTTTGCACCTTTTTAATCAAATGTGCATCAACAAATGGTCCTTTTTTTAAACTTCTAGGCATCTACTTTCTCCCTTTCTTTCTTGAGATAATAAGCTTGTCACTAGCTTTTTTTCTTCTAGTTTTATAACCTTTTGTAGGCATACCCCAAGGACTCACAGGATGTCTTGAAGCATTTGTTTTACCTTCACCACCACCATGTGGGTGATCTATTGGGTTCATAGCTGAACCTCTTGTTTGAGGTCTTATACCTCTATGTCTGTTTCTACCAGCTTTACCGATTACTACATTTGCCCAATCTTCATTTCCAACAGTTCCTATTGTTGCCATACACTCTGAAAGTATCTGTCTCATCTCCCCACTTGGAAGTCTAAGAACTACATACTTCTCTTCTTTACCCATAAGTTGTGCATATCCACCGGCACTTCTAGCTATTTGACCACCTTTACCAGGTTTCATCTCAATATTGTGGATAATTGTTCCAACTGGGATATTTTTCATCTTCATGGCATTTCCAGGTTTTACATCAACTCCACCCTCTGATGCAATAACTTCATCACCAACTTTTAAACCTGATGGCTGAAGGATATATCTCTTCTCACCGTCTGCATAAGTGATAAGTGCTATTCTACAATTTCTATATGGGTCATACTCAATTGCACTCACTTTACCTTTTATATCAAACTTTCTTCTTTTAAAGTCTATTACTCTGTAAAGTTTTTTAGCACCAGCCTCTTTATGTCTTGAAGTTATTCTTCCGTTGTTATTTCTACCTGCACTTCTTGGCAACTTTTTAAGAAGTGATTTAACTGTTGGTTTTGAGGTTATATCACTACTATCAAGCCCTGTCATATATCTTCTTGATGGTGTATATGGTCTATATGATCTAATCGCCATCTTATACCTCCAAACTTTCTATTTTTGCATCTTCAGGAAGCTTGACATAAAACTTTTTATAGTCATCTCTCTTTCCTTGAATACCTCTAAATCTTTTAACTTTCCCTTTTTGATTAAGTGAGTTGATCTTTAAAGGTATAAATCCAAAATACTCTCTTAATACCTCTTTTAAACCACTCTTTGTCATCTTTGGACTTGTCTGAATTACTACAACATCATCCTCTTGTAGATTTAAGCTCTTTTCAGTATAAAGAATCGCTTTTATATCTGTAATATCTGCCATTTTAATCCTCTTTTATTAGTGTTTCAAAAACACTTTTTTCTATAACAATAGCATCAAATGCTGATACTGTATAACCATTTAACTCATTTGCCTCAACAAGATAACTGTTTGGCTCATTTCTAAATGCCAAAAAGTTCTTCTCATCAACCATCTCTTTTACAATTAGTGCATCTCTTACACCCAAATCTTTTATAAATTTCGCAGCATCTTTTGTTTTACCTGACTCTATATTTATAGAATCAATTACAAAAAGTTTCTCATCTTTTGCTTTCTCATTCATAGCAAACAAAAGTGCTAATTTTTTTTGTTTTTTATTTACTTTTTGAAAGTAGTTTCTGTTTCCTCTAGGCCCATGAGCTACTCCACCACCAACCCAAACAGGATTTCTTGTAGAACCAGCTCTTGCTCTACCACCACCTTTTTGAGCATAAGGCTTTTTACCTCCACCGCTAACTTCTGATCTAGTCTTTGACTTAGCTGTGTTTGCTCTTATAGCTGCTTGGTATGATTTTACATATAGATATAGGTTATGTGAACTTATATCATCAAAACTTTTAGGAAGTTCAATATTTGAACTCTTTTTTAAGTTACTATCCAATACTACTGCTTTACTCATTTTACAATCCTTATCGTTCCGTATGATCCGTTTGCTCCTGCAACACTACCTTTAAGAGCTATAACTCCTGTCTCTTGATCATAAGATACGATCTCATTTTTTACTGTTTTTTTATCTACACCATAGTGTCCTGGCATCTTTTGACCTGGTTGAACTCTTCCTGGCCATTCAGCATTACCAATAGAACCAACTCTTCTGTGAAATCTTGAACCATGACTTCCAGGACCTCCCGCAAAGTTATGTCTTTTCATAACACCTGCAAAACCCCTTCCTTTGGAAGTAAATGTGCTTTTAACAACTTTTGCATCACTTAAAGGAGTTAGATCAAGATCACCAATCTCTTCGTTTGCAACACTCATTGTTTTAAATCTATTAAACTCTTTTGAGAGTGAATACTTCTTTTGTTGTCCCTCAATAGCTTTATTGCTCTTTTTTCCATAAGAGTATGCAACCAAAGCTCTTTTGTTCTCATCAAGCTCTACTACCTTTGCATCAACCAGTTTTACAAGTGTAACAGGCACTGAAGGCACCGAAGTCGTTCTACTCATTCCTATTTTTTGAACTATATATTCCATTATCTCCCCCTACTTACCCATTGCTCTTACTTCGACATTAACTTCAGGAGCAAGGTCAAGTTTCATCAAAGAATCAACTGTATCAGTTGTTGCAGAGACTATATCTATCAATCTTGCATGCATCCTCATCTCAAACTGCTCTCTTGAGTCTTTGTTTACATGTGGAGACTTCAATACAGTATATTTTTTGATTTTAGTAGGCATTGGTATTGGCCCTCTAATCTCAGCTCCAGTTCGCTTAACTGCCTCTACTATGGCAGCAACTGATCTATCCAATACTCTGTGATCATAAGCTTTTAACTTAAGTCTAATTTTTTCCATGTTTTCCCTTAAAAGAACTCGTCACAAAATGATGACTAAAAATTTGAACGCTAAATATACATAATTTTTTATTAGAAGTCAAGTTATTTAGGGATTCTTTGGATAGAACTATCTATTTTTTGTCCTTTTAATAAGGAAAAGAACAAAGTTAATATTAAATATATTTTATCTTATTAGATCAGTTTATTTATAAAAATCTAAGGATGAGGAATCTTCACTTTTGAATTTAACAAAACTGCAACAATAGTAACAAGAAACAAAATCAAAAACTCACTATATATTACACCATATTTAAAGAGTAAAAAGAGTATCCATAATAAGATCGCTCCAAGAGGAGTAGGAACTCCTGTAAAATATTTATCAACTTTACCTTCATTGGCATTTATATTAAACTCTATTAGTCGTATAAGACCTGAGATAATATAAAAAATAAATACAACGCCAGCCAATATTAGATTTAAATTTCCTTCACTTTTAAGAGCAAAAAAGAGAAAAAATGATGGCAAAATAACAAAAGATACAAAATCTGCAAATGAATCAAGCTGGATACCAAACTCTGTTGAAAGCTTATATCTTCTTGCAATCTTTCCATCCAATATATCAAAACCACCACCAATCCACGCTAAAAAAGCCGCCCAAAAAAACTCTCCTTGAACTACAAGATACATAGCAACTATTCCTGATATGATATTTAAAAATGTTACTATATTTGCAAGATTAAAATGCGAATTTTTATCATACAAAAACATTAAAAACTCCTACCATTTATAATTAAATCCTACGCCAAGCCCATTATTAGTAGTTATTGGACTCAATTTTATATCTTTAAATTTATCTACTGTAAAATAGCTACAAAGTGAGCCAATCAATGCTCCTGCCAATACATCTCTTGCATAGTGGTTTCTTGATTCTACTCTGCTATATCCAACATAAAAGGAACCTATATAAAAGAGAATTGACTCATTAAAATTATATCTTTTGAATAAATATGTTGAGGATGCAAATGCAAATGAAGTATGAGCTGATGGAAAGGATCTATCATTTTTACCATTTGGTCTTTTTTCTTTTGTTAAAAACTTAAGTGCATAAGTAGTAGCAACTGTCTTAATAAGCGAAAAGGTAAGTTGCTTTTGACCATCTATATCATCTTTATAATAACTATGCAAAAATGCACCACCACCAACTGCTAAAAGGGTAAGATTCCCACTGTCTTCTATAAGATCTGCATTAGATTTAAGTGTTGCAAATATCAAGATCAAAGCTATTATATTTTTTGAAAAGAGGTTTGAGCCTCTTTCCAAACTAGGCGTTATAGACACTCTCTTTACCAAACTTTTTAGCTAATAGTGCATAAAATAGGGCTCTATATTTATTTGGATTTGATTTTCCCATCTTTTCACAAACCTCCATAACAGCCTCTTTTAACTTTTCATCACTCTCGTTTAGTCCAAGTTTACCTTTTAGAAAATTATTAATAACCCTATCAAGTTCTGATTTTTGAGAACATGAGACACCTTCAGAATCTTTATTGTATATAGAAGGTCCAAGTGCTTTAGCTGCTTTTTTTACTAAATCATCAGATAGACCAAGATTTAACTCGTTTGCTTTTTTAACATAAAGCTCAACTTTATCATCAAACTTACTCATAATATCTCCTTTTTTTGACATTCATCTATATTCTATTTAAACTTAACTAAAACTTAGATTATCGTTTGCTTAACTCTTTACATAGATCAACAAAATATTTTGCATTTTCAACCGGAACATCAGGAAGTATGCCATGTCCTAAATTGAAAATATGTCTTCCATTTCTCATGGTATTTGCTATTGAGCTTACACACTCATAAGTCTGCTCTTTGGAGTATAATCTTGCAGGTTCCATATTTCCTTGCAATACATATCTATCTCCCAAATGCTCTTTAGCCAATGCCATCGGAGTACTCCAATCAACACCAAATACATCAAAATCACCATCGATCTCATCCAAATATGCTGGTATCCCTTTTGGAAATATAATAATAGGAATATGTGGATATCTCTCTTTGAGATAAGAAGATATCTCTTTTAGATAATCCCATGAAAATGGAAAATATCTACTCTTTTCTAATGCACTTGCCCAACTATCAAAGATCTGAACCACATCAACACCTGCTTCTATCTGTTTTTCAAGATAATATTTTACAGCATCTGTTACTTTCGATAAGATCTCATGCATAAAGTTAGGATCGCTATATATTAGCTTTTTGCATCTGTTATATGTTTTACTACCCCTACCCTCTATCATATAAGTTACAAGTGTCCACGGACTACCACTAAACCCAATAAGAGCTTTATCTTTTGGTAGCTCTTTTTTTATAAGTTTAATAGTATCATAGACATAGGTTAATCTATCTGCTGCCTCTTTTGGATCTATAAGTGCATCTATATCTTCTTTTGAGCTTATTGGTTTTTCAAATACAGGTCCCTCTCCCTCAAGAAAATCAAGCTTCATACCCATCTCATTTGGCACGACCAATATATCTGAAAATAGTATTGCAGCATCTACATCAAGTCTTTTTACAGGTTGAAGTGTAACTTCACATGCTTTTTTAGGATCATGACATAGATCTAAAAAGCTACCTGCCTCTTTTCTTACCTCTTTATACTCAGGAAGATATCTTCCT
>Ga0256833_1003514_pt1 | contig 10688 bp, 11 predicted proteins | sample 356284metaG_FD_190535 | JGI IMG/M metagenome (GOLD analysis project Ga0256833, IMG submission 190535) | Hydrothermal vent microbial communities from Mid Atlantic Ridge, Atlantic Ocean - 356-284 | ecosystem: Environmental > Aquatic > Marine > Hydrothermal vents | place: Atlantic Ocean: Mid...
GGTTTATGGCAAATTCGCCCTTGTTCCAGTGTTAGAGCCGATTTCCCCGCACGAAGCAAAGGAAATGGTGAAGTATGCCTTTGAGCTGAGCGAAAAGTTCAAGCACTTCGTTATCCTGAGAACAACCACGAGGAGTTCCCACGCAAGGGGAGACGTCGTTCTCGGTGAGCTGCCGGAGGAGATAAAAGCCGGAAAGAGGAAGTTTGGAAACTTCAAAAAAGACCCCTCAAGATTCGTGGACATCCCGGCACACTCAAGAAAGTTCCACCCCCAGATTCTTGAGAAGATTGAGCGCATAAGGGAGGAGCTCGCGGAGTGTCCGTTCAACTGGATTGAGGGCAAGGAGGATGCAAAAGTTGGTATCATCGCCCCCGGTCTGAGCTATGCCTACGTTAAGGAAGCCCTTGCCTGGCTCGGCGTTGATGATGTGAAGATTCTCAAGCTCGGCACCCCATTCCCCGTCCCGTTCAGGCTCGTTGAGCGCTTTGTGGAAGGCCTTGAGAGGGTTCTCATAGTGGAGGAGCTCGAACCCGTTGTTGAGGAGCAGATAAAGACATGGGCCTTTGACAGGAAGCTCAGCATCGAGATTAAGGGCAAGGAGATAGTCCCAAGGGTCTACGAGATGACCACGAGGAGGGCCGTCGAGGCCATAGCGAGGTTCCTCGGCCTTGAGACCCCGGTCAACTTCGGGGAGCTCGACGAGAAGTACAGGAAGGTTCAGGCAATGGTGCCGCCGAGGCCTCCTTCGCTGTGTCCTGCCTGTCCGCACAGGAATACTTTCTACGCCATAAAGAAGGCTGCAACGACCAGGGCCATATTTCCGAGCGACATAGGCTGCTACACCCTTGGGGTTCTGCCGCCGCTCAGGGCAGTCGACACCACCGTAGCCATGGGAGGCTCAATCGGCGTTGCCCACGGGCTCAGTATAGCCCTCAACGGCTCCGTTGCGGAGGAAGAACACAGGGAGGGTAAGGAGAAGAAGGTCATAGTGGCCACCATCGGGGACTCAACGTTCTTCCACACCGGACTTCCGGCTTTAGCGAATGCAATCTACAACCGCTCCAATGTCGTCATAGTCGTCGTCGACAACCTCGTTACGGCAATGACCGGCGACCAGCCGAACCCGGGAACAGGTGAGACTCCTCACGGACCCGGCAGACAGATAAAGATCGAAGAAGTGGCTAAAGCCCTCGGTGCGGACTTCGTTGCCGTTGTTGACCCGTACGACATCAAGGCCACAGTTGAAACCATGAAGAGGGCCCTTGCCGTCGAGGGCGTCAGCGTTGTCGTCAGCAGGCGCGTCTGTGCCCTCCACAGGATAGGCGAGCTCAGGAGGGCCAGGATACAGTGGCCGCTCTACCAGGTCAACGAGGAGAAATGCACAGGCTGCAAGATATGCATAAACGCCTACGGATGTCCGGCCATCTACTGGGATGCCGAGAGCGGCAAGGCCAAGGTCGACCCGCTCATGTGCTGGGGCTGCGGCGGATGTGCTCAGGTGTGTCCGTTCGATGCCTTTGAGAAGGTCAGGGAGGGAGAGATATGAAGGAGTACAACATCGTTATCACCGGAGTTGGCGGCCAGGGAATCCTCACCGCGGCAAATCTCCTAGGGTGGGCCGCCCTCCGCGCGGGATACAAGGTCAGGGTCGGCGAGGTTCACGGAATGAGCCAGCGCTTCGGCTCGGTCATAGCATACGTGCGCTTTGGAGAGGATGTATATGGTGCGATGGTTCCGGAAGGGAAGGCCGACGTTATACTCTCCTTCGAGCCGGTCGAAGCTTTGAGATACATAAACTACCTCAAGAAGGGCGGGCTGGTCTTCACGAACGCCAGACCCATCCCTCCGGTTCAGGTTTCGATGGGACTCGCCGCTTACCCGAGCCTTGAGGAGATAAAGAAGATAGTCGAGGAGGACTTCGAGGCCAAGTTCATGGCCTTTGACGCCGAGGAGCTCGCCATGAAGGCCGGCCACGTGATAACGACCAACGTCGTCCTAATTGGAGCTTTAACACAGACACCGGGCTTCCCCCTCTCGGCGGAGCATGTAAAGGAGGTCATCCGCGTCAGCGTTCCGCCCAAAGCCGTCGACGTCAATATGAAGGCCTTCGACCTTGGTGTTCAGGCTGCAAAGGAGATGCTGGGGCTCTGATTTCTCTCTTTTTATTCTCCACTTCAGCCCCTTGAATGGCATTTTTAATCTTTTCAAAATCCCTTATGTTACCACCGATAGGCATATATAAAACAAAATCAAGAACATTTTTGCAGCACTTGTCCCGGAGGTAACACACATGAAGATAACCGTTTATGATGGTGCCGATACCATAGGCGGAACAAAAATTCACGTAGAAGAAAAGGGAAATGGGCTTTTTCTGGATTTTGGGATGAACTTTGCCAGATACTCCCTCTATTACGAGGAGTTCATAAGCGAGAGAAGTGCGAGGGGAATTCACGACCTCTGGCACCTGGGTCTAATACCAAAGCTCAACATCTACAGAAAGGATTTGATTCCACGGGATCTGGATACCTCCTCTTACCCAAAGCTCCCGGTCAATGCTGTTCTGATAAGCCACGCCCACCTCGATCACGTCGGTAACGTCGCCCTCCTCGATGGGAGCATTCCGCTCGTCGGTTCCCCCACGACGATTGCAATCATCAAGGCTTTAAATGACACCGCTGCCGGCGGCAGCCATTTTGGAATGGAAATCCCCTACTATAAGGTGAGGAAGAACAGAGATGAGGAAGGCCATATCCTGGAGGCGGACAGAAACTCCCACTACCCTTCGAGGAAGGTTATCCTCACCGGGAAAGCGGAGCAGCTCAATGAGTTCCTCTTCTACTCCCCAAAGTCCAAGAAGAAAATAATCCCCAATGAGGTTAAAACCCTCGGAGAAGAGGAGCTGGGGTTTGAGGTCAAAGCTTTTCCCGTCGATCACTCAATTTACGGTGCAACAGCACATGTGGTCGAAGGTGATGTTAGCCTCGCATACACGGGCGATTTCAGGCTCCACGGGAAGAACGGGAACGAAACGAAAAAATTCATCAGAGAGGCGGGGAATGTTAGCATTTTAATCACAGAAGGGACGAGAGTTGGTAGAGAAGAACATGAGAACGTCTCTGAGGAGGAGGTTTATGAGAACGCGCTTGAAATAGTTGAAGGAGCTAAGGGCTTGGTTGTGGCGGACTTTTCGGCAAGGAACTTTGAGAGGCTTGAAACCTTTGAGAAAATTGCCCGGGAGGCGGGTAGGGAGCTCGTGATAACGGCAAAGGACGCTTACTTCCTGCATGCCCTGAAAATGGTCGATGGAGCCGACAGACTTGAAAACGTGAGAATCTACGGGAACTTCAAAGCCACCCGGCAGAGGTGGGAAACCCTCGTGGTCTGGGAGAACTACGGCGACAGATATATATCACCTTTTGAGATCAGGGCAAATCAGGAGAACTACATTCTATGCTTCTCCTTTTATGATATGCCCCACCTGCTGGATGTAATGCCCCATGGCGGCGTTTATATTTACTCCTCAAGTGAAGCCTTTGGGGAGGAGCAGGAGTTCAGCTTTCTCCGCCTTTGGAACTGGCTCAGATACTTTGGCTTTGAAGTGCATGGGTTTAAGGTGGATGAACACGGGAAGCCGGTTTTTGAGAGAGGACTTCATGCATCGGGTCACGTTTCCAGGGAGGAGCTGGTGAGGGTTATTGATGAGATTGACCCGGATTACATAATTCCAGTGCACACGGAGAACCCGATGTGGTTTAAGGAGAATTGGGGCGAAAAGACTGTTGTTTTAAAGAATGGGGAAAGGTGGGAGATTTGAGAAACCAGACCACGCCTACAAGCACACCGCCAAGAAAGCCCCCCGCATGCTCCGCCAGCTGTATGAGATAGGCTTCGCGAGCTTCAGCTGATTTTTTCTTTTCGAAACCCTTATAACTTACCCGAGGGTAAGAGGCTCGTCCTTATCCTCGGCATAAGGCGTCTCGGGAAAAGCTCCCTCCTCAACGTGGCACTCTCAGAGTCTGGCTTACCTTACGCCAAAATCGACACCCGGGCCCTTTACTTCACCCACGGTTCGATTCCTCAGGAGATCCTTGCGAAAAGAATTCTGAGTTCGCTAATCTCATCACTTCCTTCCAAAGGAAAGCCCAGACTCGGAATCATAGAGGCACTCTCCTCGATCAAAGGACTCCGCCTATCGGGAATTCAGGTGGAGTTCGATAAAAAACCTGATCTGGCCGAAATACTGGAAACCATAAACTCATGGGGCGAGAGAAGCGGAAGGAGAGTCCTGATAGCCTTTGATGAAGCCCAGTATCTTAGACTGTCTGGCATACAATATGATGGGCTGATAGCCTATGCAGTCGATAACCTATCCAACATTACGTTTGTCCTCACAGGTTCGGAGGTCGGAATGCTCCACGATTTTCTCGGCTTGGATAATCCAAAGAAACCGCTTTTCGGCAGGTACGCAAGGGAGATAGTGCTGGAGCGATTCACGAGGGAGCAGAGCAGTGACTTCCTTGAGAAAGGCTTCGAAGAGCTCCGGATTAACGTGAGTTCTGAGGAACTTGAGCGGGTCGTTGATAGGCTTGATGGAATCGTTGGCTGGCTGAGCACCTACGGCTACCTCAGGGGTGTTAGAAAGCTATCCGAAAAGGACGCCCTGGAGGAGCTGTTCCGCAGGGCTGAAGCCCTCGTAATGGATGAACTTTCCTCCCTGATCTCCCACAGCAGAAGGTACTGGTTCATACTGAAGGCCGTTTCCTTGGGCAACAGCAGGTGGAGCAGTATAAAGGAATACGTGGAGTTCAAAGCCGGCAGGATAAACGACGCGAAGTTTTCCCATCTCCTGAAAAACCTCGTCAAATACGGTTACCTCAAAAAAACGCCGAAGGCTATTCAATTTCCGATCCCGTTGTCCTGGAGGTCATCAAGAAGTCTCAACTTACCCCCGGGTAAGTTCCTTACCCCCCGTAAGTTATTCGTCATGTATCAGAAGAATATCCGAGAGAGATACAGGTTTAGCTTCCAGAATTTTTCCCCATCCCACAGCCCATTTTCGGAGAGGCCCCTTATCACATAGTCCAGCCTGGCCGGGTTTTCTGTATGGTAACCTTCGGGCTTATGCTCCCGGAAAATGGAAGAGTAAAAGATTCCGAAGGGCAAGAGGGTTTCAGAACTCCTCCTCTTCTTCGATGAGGCCGTACTTCTCCAGCTCGCGGAGGAGCTTTCTGACAGCATCCCACGCATCATGCTCGCTCTTCGCCCCGGAGCACACTATCTTCCCCGAGGAGAACAGCAGTATAACCGCTCTTGGCTCCTTCACGCGGTAGATGACGCCAGGGAACTGTTCCGGTTCGTACTCACAGTTTGGAAGACTTAGAGCCACGGCATCGAGGTTGAACTCCATACCTATGTCACCGCTGAAGACCATGTTCTGTATATCTATCTGCGGCGCCCTTCCGAACTTGGCCCCTATCTTCTTGAGCATCTGGATGAGCTTCTGAACCGCCCTCTCTATGTCCTCCACGCTCTTGGCACCTGTGACAACGAGCTTGCCGGAGCTGAAGATGAGGAGAGCAACCTTTGGCTCGTCAAAGCGGCATATTATCCCCGGGAACTCCTCCGGATTATACTTTGAGTTTGGGCATATCTCGATGACCTTCTCAAGGTTTAGCGATGTAAAAAGGTCAACAGAGGCGACGATATTTTCAATCCTGAGCTTTACCTTACTCATATCTACCATGTATTACACCCCCGGATGGTGGGTTTAAAAACCCTTTATAAACTATCATCTTGGGTTTTTAAAGTTTAGCTTTAGCTTTAACTTTTGGGTAGCTTTAGGGTTGACGGTGCTCTTAGGACAAGCTCAATAATATCTCCAAGGACGGCAGAAACGGTTCATGCAACACGCTTAAAAGGGGATGAAAGGAGTTAGGCTTGGTGAGATTATGTTAAACACGATGGTTTTAGTAAGGACGGACAACTTTCAGAAGGCGAGCATAGCTCTGGCCGACCTCGTGAGGTACGGAAGGATGAACATCAGGGGAGACCCGCGAATAATTCCACCGGCTCTGTCGGACTGGGCATTTGAAAAGATAAGCGGCGAGAAGCCGAGAAAAAAATTCAGAGCCCATGTAGTGGCTCAGATAGACCTGCCCCCTTCAAAGGCCATAGGCAGGCTTATGGATATACACCCTCCGGCCCACATTCTCGTAATTCCTCCTGACACAGAGGTGCACAGGGAGCTCCTCAGACTGTGGGGGACGTTTGAAAAGCTCCGCGGTTTTCATTCCCCAAAGAGAACCAAAGCTGAGGAGCTCAGGAATAAGAAGGAGAGCGGGGAGTTGGAGGGGTTTTAGGGGGAGAACCTGCAGCCCCTCTTTTCTTCCAGCGTTTTTAAGGTCACTGTCCAATGCTGCCAGAATTATTCGGGAGTAGGTTGTGTTTTCGCATCAGCTCATAGGACAGCTCAAGAATCTCGTCATCAGTGGGTAGTACATGGAACTGTCCAATAAAATCCTTTGGCTCATCGGAGAGTATCACTGCGCTTATTTCTCTCCGTTTTTTAATTGTAATTATAAAATAGGACAACATCTATAAAAGAGTCTCTTCCAAAATTAATTAAAATTGAGAAACTGAGAAACTCAAAAACCTATAAACCAACAGTTCACTTCTTCTTCCTCTTCTTGATCCTGATGTTTGCCACATCTCCAAGCGTCGGTTCATAGTCCCGGGGTATCGTGGCCTTCTCCCTTTGAACTTCCTCAACCTTCTCAATCAGCGTTATTTTGAAGTACTTCTCCAGCTTCTTGGCCTCCTTGAGGGTGGGCTCGCGGTAGCCGTGGGCAATCGCCCTCAAGTCATTCATTGAAAGCCCCACCTCATGGGAAAGCTCCTCATAGCTCTTTCCGCTCCTCTGAATTGCCCGCATAACCCTCTCAGCATAATCCTCAACAATTTCCTCGCTGTATAACGGCTTCTCTCTTCTGGGCTTTGGCTGCGGCTTCGGTCTTGGTCTTGAATACATCCTCCTCCTTGGCTCCCTCCCGGTCGGCATGACGCTGAACGTTCCCGGTTTCTTCCTGCCGTACTTTCTGTAGCAGTTATCGCACGCGAGCAGCTCGGCACCCTCAATCCTTACCGTATGACCGGGTCCACGTATTGTTGCACCGCAAATTTCACAGATTTTGGGCTTCGCTTTTCCCATAAAAACCACCTTCCCAAGCTTAGGTTTATGGTTAGCTTTTATAAATCCATCCCCGCAAAATTCAGAACGATGACAGGGGTAAGGATAGAGAGGCTTGGCAAACTTGATCAGGAAACCTTAGAAAGGCTCATAGAAATATACATGAGGGGCTATGAGGGCATGAGGGAGTATGGAGGTGAGGGTGAGAGATACGCGAAGCGTTACCTGAGATGGTGCTGGAACAAGGCAAAGGACGGCTTTTTCGTGGCGAAAGTTGGCGACGAGATAGCGGGGTTTATCGTGTGCGACAGCGACTGGTACAGCAAGTACGAGGGGAGAACGGTGGGAGCGATTCACGAGTTCGTCGTTGATAGGAGATATCAGGGACAGGGCATAGGCCATAAGCTCATGGAGAAATGCCTTGAGTATCTGGGCAGGTATAACGACAGAATAGAGCTCTGGGTCGGGGAGAAGAACGAAAAGGCAATGAAGTTCTATGAGGAATACGGCTTCAGAAAGGCTGGCCAAAGACCTGCGTAAGGACGGCAGACCCGGAGAAAAAGGGAAGTAGTGGTTGGATGTCCTGTATAAAGCCACCCGAACCATGAAAAGTGAGGAAATTGAAGGAAGAAAGTTTCATACGTGAAGGAAAGGGCAGGTTAAGGGTCGTTATAGAAAACGGGAAAGATAGGCTTGAAACCATCATTAATGGCTCCCTGAAGAGCGTCGGCGAGATGGCGGAGATGCTGGGCGTCAAGGCAGCGGAAGGAAAAATAGAGGCAGCCATCGACGGGTGAAGATCAACGCCGAGCACGGAAAGCTGGAGATGGAGTTCGAGAACTGGGACAGGCTGAGGATTGAGAGGGCTTGGAGCTAAATCAATCATTTCTCAATTATTACCGCGTTCCCAAGAAGCTTGAAGTGGTGATCCTCGTCAGAACAACCGCTCCATGTCGTTTTGCGGTTTCTGAGATTATACAATCCGCGAGAGATACGTTTTTATTTTTCTTCTTAACTTGACTATGAACCTTTCCTGAACTCAGGGCAATTTCGCGGTCTAGGACAACCACCAAGCTGTTTTCAGCTATGGCATCCATAACGGAGCTATCAATTTTGTTCCTCTCAAGCTCGGCCAAGCACTAAAGTCGGAACTATAACAACATCAGAGTTTTCCAGTATTTCAAGAACAACCTTTCCAGCTTTACTACCCCGAATCAATTCCACTAAAGCAGATGTATCTGGAAGGACTATCATATCCTTACATCCACCCGATCGCTTTCTTGGAATTCCGGCAGATTTTCAGCTATTCCGAATAGTTTCGACCAGGCTTTACGCTTTTTCTCATCTTTGATGAGCTTTTTTAGCTCTTCTTCAGTCAGAGATACCTTAACCTCAACAATACCCCCCATAGCACCACCGGAGAAAGTACGAAAAAAAGTAGATAAAGTTTGCGGGAGCTCACTTCACCGGCGGCCTGAACTTGTATGCGTAGAGGATTATGCCGTCCTCGCCGAACTCCCTTATCTTTCTCGTTACCATCTCGACCTCCATGCCGGAGGTTATCTCCTCTGGGTCCACATCCGTCAGCTGGGCCAGGACAACCGGCCCCTCCTCCAGCTCGACGAGGGCGAGGGGGAAAGGCTTGTAGTACTCGAAGCCGCTTGGGGGGTTCCGCACTATCGTCCAGCTTATAACCCTGCCCTTTCCGCTGAACTGGAAGTCCTCCACACTCCTGCTGCCGCACACAGGACAGACTGACCTCCTTGGGAAGAAAACATGACCGTTCTCGCATTTACCGCCGATGAGGCGGTACTTCTCCTTAAAATGCCTCCAGTATCTGGCGACCTGCATTGGCTTCGCCATTTCAGACCCTCCTCAAAATCGTGATCGTTATGTTTGAACCTGTTCCACCTATGTTCTGAGTCAGGGCAGTTTCCGCATCCGGCACCTGTATTCCATCAGGAGCCTCCCCTCTGAGCTGCAGAACCGCTTCGACCGTCTGATACATGCCCGTTGCTCCCACGGGATGCCCTCTGGACTTGAGCCCGCCCATGGTCTGAATCGGATAGTCAGCATCGATTGCAATCTGTCCCTCCTTCGCCAGCATGGCCCCCTTGCCTTTTTCAGCCACGCCTATTGCCTCAAGGCTCAGGGCCGCCATTACAGTGAAAGCGTCGTGGACTTCAAAGAGGTCAATGTCCTTAACGCTTATTCCCGCCATTTTATATGCCCTTTCCGAGGCCACCTTTGCGGCCTTCAGGGTCAGCAGGTCTTCCCTGTTTGCGAGGTTGATGGTATCTATTGCCCTTGAGAATCCCGCAACCTCGATCCACTTCTCCTTTGGAACTCCGAGCTCCTTTGCCTTCTCTTTTGTGGTGATTATCGCAGCTGCGGCGCCGTCGCAGACCGGAGAGGCATCGAAGAGCTTTATCGGGTCAGCTATGTAGGGGCTCCTCATGACGGTATCGACAGTTATGGCCCTCTTGAACATTGCGTAGGGGTTCTTTGCCCCATTTGCATGGGCGTTGACTGCAAATAACGCTAAATCCTCCTCAGTATAGCCGTACCGCTGCATGTAGTACCTCATAATCAGGGCATTCAAAGCCACAAAGCTCGCCCCGTGGAAGTGCTCGTATTCCGCATCCGCTGCATAGGCGAGATAGCGGGTTGCATCACTCGGCCATGCATCCGTCATCTTCTCGACGCCCACCACGGCGACGACGTCCTCAAGGCCGCTCATGACGGCTTTAGCGCCTTCCTGAAGGGCTGCACCCCCTGAGGCACATGCAGCCTCGATTTTAACGGCGGGAATGTTTCCTAAGCCCGCCCAGTCGGCTATCAGAGCCCCAAGGTTCTCCTGCTCCACAAACGAACCTGAGATCATATTACCGACGTAAAGGGAATCAACCCTATCCACTCCGGCATCATCCATTGCATTCAGGATGGCCTCCACAGCAAGCTCCCTGAGGGAAAGCCTCCAGTGCTCCCCCACCGGCGTCATTCCAACACCAATTATGACCGGCCTCTCCATCTCCATCACCTCAGATTATGTACTTCCTCCTCGCCTTTGCATAGAGCGCGTAGTCAATGTACTTCTTCCTGCTAACGTAGTCCATCGTTTTCGGCGCAAGATCCCTCTTCTCCTCGATTGCATCCTGAACAACGAGGCTGAAGGCATCGCTTCCCGCACCGCTTCCGAAGCTAACCCACAGAATCCTGTCGCCGGGTTTTGCAACATCGAGAACTGCACTGATTCCGACGAGAGTTGCACCGCTGTATGTGTTTCCTATTATGCCGCTGAGCAGGCCCGGAAGGATTTTCTCCTTCGGAATTCCGAGGATTTTGCCTGCCGTGAGGGGGAACTTCACGTTGGGCTGGTGGAATACTGCATAGTCAAAGTCGCCCGGAGAATAACCGAGCTCCTCCATCAGGCCCTTGGCGGCGCTTATTACCTGATGGAAGTAGGCCGGCTCGCCTGTAAAGCGGTTCCCGTGCCTCGGGT
>Ga0256833_1003515_pt1 | contig 10686 bp, 9 predicted proteins | sample 356284metaG_FD_190535 | JGI IMG/M metagenome (GOLD analysis project Ga0256833, IMG submission 190535) | Hydrothermal vent microbial communities from Mid Atlantic Ridge, Atlantic Ocean - 356-284 | ecosystem: Environmental > Aquatic > Marine > Hydrothermal vents | place: Atlantic Ocean: Mid...
CGACTTTTCGCCATTGGCGCTTCTTCGTCATTCTTTCTGCAAGCCCATGATGGTCAAGGATGAAATCGCTGAAAGCGACGCCCCGAAGGGGCGTCCTTGACAGTCATGGGCTTATGGAAAAAACAGCCCTGTCTGGGACAGCCCCAAGCAAAATATTCCCCGCTCACCTTGCCATTCACCCAGACCAAGAACGATGTCCTGCTGGCGCCGAGCCGTGCTCTGAGCCAGCAGGACGCATTGTTCTTCTGAAGAAGAGTATTTCCAGCCTGATCAGCAGGCTGGAAAACTTTTCTTCACGTTCGACTCGACCGCCTGACCACGTCCATCGACCGTGATCGAAGCCGGCACAGGGCCGCGGGAGAAAGCCTCAGGCCGTTTCGCTCGCCAGTTCGGCAATCTTCTCGCGGATGGCAGCGAGAGCGGCCTCTGCCTTTTCGGGCGCCGGGCCACCGGCCTGGGCCAGCCCGGGCCGCCCCCCGCCCCCCTTGCCGCCCAGTGCGGCGGCAGCGGCCCGCACCAGATCCACGGCATTGATGCGATCGACCAGATCATCGGTCACGCCGACGACCACACTGGCCTTGCCATCCACGCGATTGACGATGGCCACCACACCGGACTTCAGCCGCCCCTTGGTCGCCTCGGCCAGACCACGCAGCTCCTTGGCCGGAAAATCGTCCACCACTTTCAGCAGCACGGGAATGCCGCCGATCTCCTCAGGCTTCTCCTCGCTGCTGCCCGCTCCCATGGCCAGTTTCTTCTTCGTCTCGGTCAGCGCCTTCTCCAGCCGCTTGCGCTCTTCCAGCAGGGCGGCAATACGCGCCGGCACCTGCTCGGGACTCACCTTCAGCAGGGCAGCCACTTCTTGCAGGCGCTTCTCCTGCTCTTCCAGATATGCGCGGGCGGCGTCGCCAGCCAGGGCCTCGATGCGCCGCACACCGGAGGAGATGGCCCCCTCCGAAACAATCTTCAGAAGGCCAATGTCGCCGGTGCGTTTCACGTGCGTGCCACCGCACAGCTCGATGGAGAAGACCTCCTTGTTGCCCGTGTTCTCCGGCTGCCTGCCCATGGCCACGACCCTCACCTCGTCTCCGTATTTCTCGCCGAAGAGGGCCATGGCGCCAATGCGGCGAGCCTCCTCGATGTCCATCAGGCGGGTGACCACCTCGTCATTCTGGGCGATGACCGTGTTGACCAGATCCTCCACCTTCGCAATTTCCTCCGCGCTCATGCCCTTGGGATGAGCGAAATCGAAGCGCAGGCGGTCTGGTGCCACCAGCGACCCCTTCTGGGTGACATGCTGGCCGAGGATCTGGCGCAAGGCCTCGTGCAGCAGGTGCGTGGCAGAGTGATGACGTCGCGTGGCCGCGCGCAGGGCGTGATCCACCTCCAGCTCCGCCTCGTCCTCGACGCGGATGGTGCCCCTCTCCACCCTGCCGAAATGGGCATGCACGTCATCGGCCTTCTTCTGCACGTCATGGACACGGAAGACCGCACCGGACGCGGTGCGGATCACCCCCTTGTCGCCCACCTGACCACCGGACTCGGCATAGAAGGGTGTCTGGTTCATCACCAGGATCCCCTCCTCGCCCTCCTTCAGCGCCGTGACCCAGGCGCCGTCCCGGACGATGGCCTTGACCACGCCTTCGGCCTTTTCCGTGTCATAGCCCAGGAACTCGGTGGCACCGACCTTTTCGCGGATCTCGAACCAGATGGCCTCCTCCGCCTTCTCGCCGGAGCCGACCCAGTGCTGCCGGGCCTGTGCGCGCTGGCGCTCCATGGCCGCGTTGAACCCCTCGATGTCCACGGAAATGCCGCGGGCCCGCAGGGCATCCTCCGTGAGATCGAGGGGGAATCCGTAGGTGTCATAGAGCTTGAAGGCCACCTCGCCAGGAAAGACATCGCCGGGCTTGAGACTGGCCGCCTCGTCCTCGAGGATCTTCAGCCCGCGCGCCAGTGTCTTGCGGAAACGGGTCTCCTCCAGCTTCATGGTCTCGGTGATCAGGGCCTCGGCTTCCACGAGTTCCGGATAGGCCTCGCCCATCTCCCGCTTCAGCACCGGGAACAGCCGGTGCATCATGGGTTCCTTCACGCCCAGCATCTCCATGTGCCGCATGGCGCGACGCATGATGCGACGCAGCACGTAGCCGCGCCCCTCGTTGGCGGGCAGCACGCCATCGGCGATGAGAAAGGCGGTGGCGCGCAGATGATCGGCAATGACACGATGGGAAGGCTTCTTCTCGCCCTCTGCCGGAACGCCGGAGAGCGCCTCGATCTCGGCAATGAGAGCCCTGAACAGGTCGATCTCGTAGTTGTCATGCGTGCCCTGCAGCACGGCGGCAATGCGCTCCAGCCCCATGCCGGTGTCGATGGAAGGCTTGGGCAGGGGCACGCGCTCTTCCGGCGAGATCTGGTCATACTGCATGAAAACCAGGTTCCAGATCTCCACGAAACGGTCGCCATCCTCGTCCGGGCTGCCGGGCGGACCGCCGGGAATGTGCTCGCCGTGATCGTAGAAGATCTCCGAACAGGGCCCGCAGGGACCGGTATCCCCCATGGACCAGAAGTTGTCCGAACCGGCGATGCGGATGATCTTCGACTCGGGCAGGCCGGCGATCTTCTTCCACAGGTCGAAGGCCTCGTCGTCCTCGGCATAGACGGTGACCAGCAGCCGCTCCACCGGCAGCCCGAATTCCTTCGTGACCAGGGTCCAGGCCAGCTCGATGGCGCGCGCCTTGAAGTAGTCGCCGAAGGAGAAGTTGCCCAGCATCTCGAAGAAGGTGTGATGCCGGGCCGTGTAGCCGACGTTGTCCAGGTCGTTGTGCTTGCCGCCGGCGCGCACGCACTTCTGGGCCGTGGCCGCGCGCGTGTAGGGGCGGGTCTCCAGGCCCGTGAAGACATTCTTGAACTGAACCATGCCCGCGTTGGTGAACATCAGCGTGGGATCGTTGCGCGGCACCAGCGGGCTGGAGGGCACGATCTCGTGCCCCTCGCGGCGGAAATAGTCGAGAAAGGCCTTGCGGATCTCGTTGACGCTCGTCGGACGCATGATTCCTGTCATCACCTGTTGAGCCGTCATGGCGCGCTCTCGCCGTCACCCGGCATGCAGCCGCCGTCCTGAGGTTCAGCCACAAAGATATGGCGGCTTGCGCCCCGGCTCGCAAGCGAAAATGCACGGTGCGGAACAGCGATCTCCCTGAAACCGGCAAGAAGACACGGAAGAGACCGCCGTTCATCGCGGCCTCGCTCTGCCCCCGTCTCGGGATCTCTTGTGTGCCGGAGACAGGAACACGCCCCTGCCACAGCCCACAGCCCCTCCTCCGCTCACTGCCCGGACCGTTTCGTGCCTGCCGTCATGCCTTGCGGACGCCCCACCATGATCACGCGCAACCGCTCCGGATGATAGAGGCGCCGGGCCACCTCCCGCGCCTTCTCGAGGGTCACGGCGCGGATCATGTCGTTGCGTCTGTTGACATAGTCGATGCCCAGCCCGTCGCGGCGAATGGCCAGCAATGCCCCGGCAATCTTGGTCGTGGAATCGAAACGCAGGGGATAGGACCCCGTAAGATACAGCTTGGCCTCCTCCAGCTCCTTTGCTGTCGGCCCCTCCTTCGCCATGCGGGCGATCTCGGTTTTCATGATCCTGAGCGTTTCCGCCGCCCGCGCATTGCTCGTGCCGGCATGCGCAAGAAACACGCCCGCCTTTTTCCAGGCAAAGAGGGCCGCATAGACGCTGTAGGAAAGCCCGCGCTTCTCGCGCACTTCCCGGTTCAGGCGCGAGGCGGCGCCGCTGCCCAGAATGTGGTTCACCACATAGGCCGGGATGAAATCCGGATCGCTGCGCAGCAGACCCTCATGCCCCATGACGATCTGGGTCTGCGGAATGTCGCGCGTCACCACGTTCAATGCCGCCGTTCTGGCGATCTTCGGCGCGGGGATCTCGGCCATGCCGGATGTCGCGGGAAGCCCGCCGAACGTCTCGTCCAGCAGTCGCGCCAGGGTCTGCGCGTCAATGTCGCCGGCCACCGTCACCAGCAGCTTCTCCCGCGCGAAAAGGCGCCGGTGCAGATGGCGCAAATCATCGGCCGTCACCGCCTTCACGCCCGCTTCCGTGCCCTTGCGATCGCGCGCATAGGGGTGATCGCCGAACAGGCTCTTCCGAAAGGCCCGGAAGGCCTGCTTCGCCGGACGCTCCCGGTCGTTGCGGATGGAGATCACGAGTTGCTTGCGGATCCGTTCCAGCGGTGCGGCATCGAACCGGGGCTTCTGCAGCGCCAGGGCCAGCAGGCGGAAGGCATCCTCACGGTTGCGCGTGATGGTGCGGAAACTGCCGGTGAAGTATTCCATGCCGGCCGAGAAGGACAGGCGCATGGCCAGGTCCTCCATGCGCCGCTGGAATTCGGCAGACTTCAGGTCACCCGCCCCTTCGTCCAGCATGGCGGAAAGGAAGTTGGCCAGCCCCTCCTTGCCCGCCGGATCATGCGCCGCCCCGCCATGAAAGGAGAAGTCCATGGCAATGATGGGCACCGTGTGGTCCTCCACCAGCCAGGCCACGACGCCGGACCTGGGCCCCTTCACCACCTGGATCTCCATGGCCTGTACCGGCGGGGCGGCCAGAAAGGACAGCATGACCATCAGGAGTGCCGCAAGAGCGCCATACATCCTTCCCATCCGGTCCCCCAGCGGCATGGAGCCGCGATCTTCCGGCGCCTTCGCGTCACGCACATGGAAATCGGCATGGGCGGAAAGAAACGACATCATGCTTCAGATCCTGCAGCTAGGTCCGTGCAAGTCCCGAACGCCGGCCGGAATGACGCAGAGACAGGCCTTTGCGCGACCGGCCAGGGGAATGAAACGGCAGCCGTTCAGCGAACGCTTGCCTTTCCGGCAGCAGCTGCAGCCAGGCCGCCACGCCTCACATCCGTGGCCTCGGATGGCTTGCGAGCCGCCGCCTTCATCAGCAGGCCGGTCACCGCCCCCTCGGGGCGCAGCACGCGCCGGGCCACGGCACGGACCTCGTCCGGCGTGACCGCGAGCAGCTGCTCCTCCCATGTCTCGATGACCGACAGCGGCGTCTCCGTGGCCAGGCTCGCCCCCACCAGCCGGGCAAGGGCGAATTGCGAATCCAGCGCATAGACCGTTTCCGCGGCAAGGTTCCGGGCCGCCCGCTGCAATTCGGCTTCCGGCAGGCCGTCTCTCCGCACCTCCGTCAGGATCTCGTCGATGCGCGCCTCCAGCCTCTCCGGGGAGACCCCGGGCACGGGCGCGGCATAGACCACGAAGACGCCATAATCCCGCCCGTCGCCGTCATAGGCGGCGCCAGCCCAGGCGGCGAGCTTCTCCTCCACCACCAGCCTGCGATAGAGCAGAGACGTGGTGCCGCCGCCCAGAGCCTGGGCAAGGATCTCCAGTGCGTGGGCTTCCCGTCCGTTCGCCGTGCGGTAGGACGGCGCCTGATAGAGCCGCTGAAAGACCGGGGCCTGCACACGGGCATCCCGCATCACCACCCGCCGGGCCGCGAGCGGTGCCGGCTCGCGGGTGCGCACGCGGTCCGGCCGCGGCCCGTCGTTCTTCAGCGGCCCGTAGTGTTTCTCGGCCAGACGGAATACCTCTTCCGGCGTCACGTCGCCCACGACCACGAGTATGGCGTTGTTGGGACTGTAGTGGCGACGATAGAAGGCCAGCGCGTCCTTCAGCGTCAGCCGGCTCACGTCATCCATCCAGCCCACCACCGGTCGCCGGTAGGGATGGGCCAGAAAGAGCAGGGCATTGAGCCGTTCGCCGAACAGCGCCCGCGGATTGTTCTCCGTGCGCATGCGCCGTTCTTCCTTGATCACCTCCCGCTCCGTGCGCACCATCTCTGCCGTCAGGCGCAGGTTGCGCATTCGGTCGGCCTCCATCGCCATCACCAGCGGCAGATGCGCCTTCGCGATGCGCTGGAAATAGGCCGTGTAATCCGGCCCGGTGAAGGCATTGTCCTCGCCACCATGGCGCTCGATGATGCGCGAGAACATGCCAGGGGCGATCTTCTCCGTGCCCTTGAACATGAGATGCTCGAAGAAGTGCGCAAGCCCCGTCTTGCCCGAGGGCTCGTCCGCCGCCCCCACACGATACCAGACCATGTGCGTCACCACCGGCGCTCGGTGATCGGGAATGACCACCACCTCCATGCCGTTGGCCAGCGTCTTGCGATGCACGTTCAGCTTCAGCGCCTGGGCCGCAGGCATGCTGGCCAGCAGCATCACGAGCACGAGCGCAGATACCAGCAGACGGGCCATCCGCGGGGTCGCATCATGTGCATGCTGATGACGAGGGCTCCGAAAACGGTTCATGATGATCCTGCGTTTCTGTGCGGGTCCGCCCCTCCGGGCAGGACATTTCCGGCGAAAGCATAGCCCTGCCCATAGCCCGCATCACCTGAAAAAAGCGTAAGCATGAAGAACATTTCACGCTTCAGGTGGCCTTGCCGCCTTCTTGCGTGCAGACAGGCACCATGCGGACGTCCCCCCGCGACATACCCGCTCCGCCCGGTGGAAGAAGAGGAGACCCGAGGATGCGGCGGATTCGGATGCAGTGGCTCTCACTTGAACAGCGAACCGATGTTGAGAATGGTGCCGTAATTGGGGTTCTGCCGGCGTTTTTCTTCCTTGATCTTCTCCGCCAGCTCCCGGTTCAGCTCGGCGATGGTCTTCTCCCGGCCATCCGGATGGTAGCGGGAGATGCCGTAGCGGGCGAAGATATCGTCATAGACGTCGTTCTTGCGTGTGGGGGCAACAGCAGCCGTCTTTGCTGACCGGCTAGCGGCCGCGCCCTGCGTGGTTCCCGCGGCCGCCGCCCCGTAGGCCGCCGCCGTGGCATCGGCCGGAGGTGCGGCCAGTGTCTGCGCCTGTCCGGCAGAGGCAGCAGCGCTGGCATCGGCACGGGGGGCAGCCTGCCCAGGTGGCGGCAGGCGCAGATCCGGCGGCACGGACAGCGGCGGATTGGTGGCCACGAGCTTCTCGTTGGGTACGGATTTGCCGATGCCAAGCGTATCCATGAAGGCCGTTTCGGAACAGGCGGCCAGCACCACCGCCGAAATGCCCAGCCCGATCACGCGGACAAACCTGTTCATGCCTCTATCCTGCCATCTGCCTGCGCACCGGCTGCACAGGCCTTTTCGTGCCGCTTTCCCCCGCGAGCGCCATGAGACCCGCCAAATCGGGCAGAAAGGTGTCCGCCTGCCAATGCACGCGATCCGGCCGCATGGGTCTAGGCGGAATCGCCTTTCCCGGCATCGTCGCTGCCTTCAGCGCCTCCCTTGCCAGCTGCCCTGGCAGCCCCTGCCGCATCTGTCGCCTTTTCGTTCTCTCGTTCCCCGCCCAGGAAATGATCATACAGAACCATCAGCACCCCGACAACAATGGCCACATCCGCCAGATTGAAGACATACCAGGAGAAGTGTCCCACATGGAACCAGAAGAAGTCCGCCACCGCCCCGTGCAGGATGCGGTCCGTCACGTTGGCCAGCGCCCCGCCGATGATCAGGCCCACGCCTGCTGCCGGCAGCGGCCGCCGGAACGTGGCCATCCACAGCCACAGGCCGATGACCGTGATCAGCGAGATGGCGATGAGCAGCCAACGCCCGGCATCGGTGTATTGCGGAAACAGGCCATAGGAGATCCCGCGGTTCCAGGCCAGCACGATCTCGAAGAAAGAGGTGACGGGAATGCGCCGATAGGGCCAGGAGTCCATGTCATGGACGACGAGCATCATGAACTTGAACCCCTGGTCCCCCGCATAGGCCAGCAGGGCAAAGATGGCGCCAATGGCGCTCATGGGTCCCTTCAGCCGCATCGTTTCCGTATCCTGCCAGTGCCGGCGCGGGCCGCCACGGCCCGGCTCCTGCGGCCGCAAGGTTTGGGACACGGGTAAAGGCCTTGTCAATGCCCGCATCCGCAACCTTGCGGAATTGTCACGGGCATGCCCCGGAGAAGACACGGAGGCGCCCATGTGCCGCAAGCCCGTGCAGAGAGGCGGGCCCTGGCCGTGCCTCATTCCCCTGCGCCACGCCGCGCCGGTTCTTCCGCGGCCCCTGCACCCTGCTCGAGATCGTTGGCACCGGCACCATCCGCCGCGCCCGCATCGGCGCGCGAGAGCCGCCGCCAGCTCCTCACCGCCAGCGGCAGCGAGATCACGTAGGCCGCAGTGGCCAGCAGCATCATGTGCCAGGGAAAGGCAATCAGCATCGCCAGCGAGAACACCAGCCCCGCCAGCAACGGCAACACCCATTCCCGCGGAATGCGGCTGCTCATGGTCTTGCCGGAATAGGTGGGCAGCCGCGAGATCATGCCCAGCGCCACCAGTCCCACCCAGGGCAGCACCACTGGCGCGATGGCATGGCCATCTGCGATGAGCCCGAGAAAGCCCAGATACATGGGCGAGATGGAAAGCAGCGCGCCCGCCGGTGCCGGGATGCCGGTGAAGAAGGCCTTCGTCCATGCCGGCTTGTCGGGATCATCAAGCTCCACGTTGAACCGCGCCAGCCTGAGCGCACAGGCGATGGCCAGCCCCAGAGCCGCGATCCACCCCAGGTTGTTCAGGGCATTGAGCGACCACAGATAGATGAGCACCGCCGGCGTCACGCCGAAGTTCACGAAATCCGCCAGCGAATCGAGCTCCGCCCCGAAACGCGAGGTGCCTTTCAGCAGCCGGGCCAGCCGACCGTCCATGGCATCCAGCACCGTGGCCAGGATCACCGCCCCGACCGCCAGCTCGAACCGCCCCTCGATGGCCAGCCGGATCGCCGTCACGCCGGAGCATACCGCCAGCAGCGTCACCAGGTTGGGCAGCAGCACCCGCACGGGAATCTTGCGCAGGCGCCGCAGGCGCTCGCCCTTTTCCGCCCTGTATCGGGAATGGCGTCTCACGATGTCCTGCCCTCTCCCTGTGCCACGTGCCCGGGCCTGCTCATGAACGCCGTGGCTGGGGCGGTGGCAGGGCGCAGCCGGCATCGGCAATCACCGTCTCGCCGGCATATGTGCGCTGCCCCACCAGCACCTGCGGCCTGACCCCCGGCGGCAGCCACACGTCCACCCGCGAGCCGAACCGGATGAGCCCGATGCGCTGGCCCGCCAGCACGGTGTCGCCCCGGTCCACGAAGCGCACGATGCGCCGCGCCACCAGGCCCGCGATCTGCACCATGCCGAGGCGTGTGCCATCATCCATCTCGAGAGTAAAGGCCTGCCGCTCGTTGTCCGTGCTGGCCTTGTCCAGTTCGGCGTTGAGAAACTTGCCAGGGATGTAGGTCAGTCCCACGATGCGCCCGTCCACCGGCGCGCGGTTCACGTGCACGTCGAAGACATTCATGAAGATGGAGACGCGCCAGCGCGGACGATCGTCCAGATCCAGCTCCGGCGGTGGAGACAGCTCGCGGATGTCGGAAACGCGCCCGTCCGCCGGGGCGATGACCAACCCCTCGCGCACCGGCGTCGTGCGCTCCGGATCGCGAAAGAAGTAGGCACACCAGGCCGTGAGCACCACGCCCAGCCAGAAGAAGACATCCGGCAGCAGCCAGCCGGCCACAAGGGTGGCCACGGCGAAGATGCCCAGAAACGGATAGCCCTCCGGATGGACGGGCACGAACACGGATGTGATGGATTTCCACATGACTGACTTCCGGCCTGCTCATAGGACCATGGACCATGGCAGCTGCGGACGGCACGCAGCGTCCTCCGCCAGCTCGTCGCCCCCCGCCAGTGTGCATCAATCAATTGAGCATCAATGGCCGGAAATCGCTCGTCCGGTCAACTGCCAAGTTCGCCGGCGGCCGTCCCCGCAAGCCGGGCGCGCAGCGCGTCCCCTGTCCGGAGACGATCATGACCGCAACGGCCTGCGAAGGCCGGGCAGGAAAGACCGCAAGACCGGTCCGCCGGAATGAAACCGGGGATGGTGGGCGGTACTGGGATCGAACCAGTGACCCCTACGATGTCAACGTAGTGCTCTACCGCTGAGCTAACCGCCCATGGACATGGCTCATATATCTGCAATGCCCCTGTCTGGCAAGGGGCATGAGGGTAGCTTCGGAATCCGGCTGTCCGGGCCCGCTCCGGCATCAGGAAGCCGGGCCGCTTTCATCGGCATGGCCGGTTTCCCGCTGCAGGCGGCGGTTCTGCTCCTGCTGGCGATGGAGGCGGGCGGCGGCCATGTGCGCAAACATGAGAAGGAGCGAACGGCGCCGTGCTGCCGACAGCGGCCGGCGGGGCGGCTCACGCACAAAGACCCCCTCCCACCGATCCGCCACGATCAGGCCGGTGTCTGCCGGCAACAGGGAATGGTCGAAACCAGGGGGCACGGCGAAATAGAACAGATCGCACCAGGGCAGATAGGCGCGCCACTTGGCATCGGCCAGGAAGTCCTCGCGGGAGGACTTCACCTCCACGATACCGATGCCCCCATCACGGGCCAGGGCCATGATGTCGGCACGGCGGCCATTTTTCAGTGGCACCTCGATCAGCACACTCATGCCGGCCGCCCGCAGCAATCGACAGGCCCCTTCAAGCGTCTCGCCTGCCAGCCGGCGCCGCGATTCGGTTTTGGCAATGTCATCGGACACAGCCAATTCTTCCTCCTGGATCCGCAACAGGTCTTCGCCGGCGCGTCATGACCACGCCCCTGCTGGCGTCACGGGTACCCACCCCCGAAAGAAGCAGG
>Ga0256833_1003516_pt1 | contig 10684 bp, 9 predicted proteins | sample 356284metaG_FD_190535 | JGI IMG/M metagenome (GOLD analysis project Ga0256833, IMG submission 190535) | Hydrothermal vent microbial communities from Mid Atlantic Ridge, Atlantic Ocean - 356-284 | ecosystem: Environmental > Aquatic > Marine > Hydrothermal vents | place: Atlantic Ocean: Mid...
TATGTGATCGGGGTCGTGCGCTGTGCCGAGGAGTGCGGCTACGATACCCTTCAAAATGTCCGGGTCGCCAAGGAGGTCAGCGTAGGCTCCGGGGGTACGACGGAAGTCGAACTGAGCAAAACGCTCAACTAAGCACTTTCTACTTCGTTTTAACGGGCCTTAAATTTATTGATCCCTTTTTGCATAGAAAGCTTTTCTAAAGGCGTCAAAACGTTTGTGAAGGATCGCTTCGCGTATCTCTTTCATTAAATGTAAATAGTAGTGAAGATTGTGGATCGTCGCGAGGCGGAAGTAGGTCAGCTCCTTCGCCCTGAAAAGGTGACGGAGATAGGCGCGGGAGTAGTGGCGGCAGGTCAGACAGTCGCATGCGGAGTCGATCGGGTCGTCATCGGTCGTGTAGCGGGCGGCTTTGATGGTGAGCTTGCCGAAGCTCGTAAAGAGCGTGCCGTTGCGGGCGTTGCGGGTAGGCATGACGCAGTCGAACATATCGACGCCGCGAGCGACGTTTTCTACCAGATCCTCCGGGGTACCGACTCCCATGAGATAGCGGGGTTTCTCTTCGGGCATGAAAGGGGTCGTCCACTCTACCGTATCGTACATTTCACTATTGGCTTCACCGACACTGAGCCCCCCGATGGCAAAGCCGTCGAAATCCAGGGCACAGAGCTCTTGGGCGGAGATGCGGCGCATCTCTCGATCAGTTCCGCCCTGAATAATGGCGAAGATATTCTGCCCGCGGCCGACGCCTTCGGCTTGGCGCCGCCGGTGGTGGGCGATGGAGCGTTGCGCCCAGCGTGTGGTGCGTTCGATACTCTCACGGATCCGCTCTGACGTTGCCGGGAGGGCGACGAGGTCGTCGAGTATCATCATGATGTCCGAGCCCAGGTTGTACTGAATTTCCAAGACTTTTTGGGGCGTGAAATGGTGTCGGGAGCCGTCTAGATGGCTGCGGAAGGTGATGCCGTCCTCTTCGATCTTGACGTTGTCACTGAGACTGAAGGCCTGGAAACCTCCGCTGTCGGTCAGGAAACTACGGGAAAATTTCGTAAAACCGTGTAGCCCTCCCATCTGGTGCACGATCCCGTCGCCGGGTCGTAGATAGAGGTGATAGGTATTGCCCAGAATGATCTGGGGGTCGAGATGCTCCTGTAGATCCGTCGCATCCAGAGCCTTGACGGCTCCGACGGTCCCCACGGGCATAAAGACCGGGGTCTGGATGGTGGAGTGTTTGGTTTGCAAAAGGCCGGCTCTGGCGGCGCCGTCACGGGCTTCGATACGAAATTCCATTGTGTTATAATGCTCCCTTGCGATCCGGGATCTGGGGACGTTATACCTCAGTTTCCGGATCATTCTCCCCGGATTCTATCAAAAAAGGTCAAAAAGAGCGTATGAATAACATCCTGGTCCTTGCCGACGGTCTGGTCGCCGAAGAGTTTATCCAAAGCCTCAACAGCAAACGCGTTGCCGACAACGTCTATACCGTCGTCGTGCCGGGAGAGTTCAAAAGACCGGAGAAGCTTCAGGTGCCGATGGAATTTATCGCCATCGATCCGACGAGTTACAGTAAGTTGCGTCAGCTTTTCAACCGCAACGAATTTTCCGTTGTCTTCATTCTTCTTGACTCTCTCGAAGAGACGGGGGAGTCCCTGAAAAATATTCGACGCATCGACGAAAAGGTTCGGGTGGTGATGTTGGACCGATGGAATGCCTTCGGCAAACTCAAACAGGCAAGCACCATCGTCGTTAACGCCAATGAGATGCTCTCGAATCATCTGTACAATTTTCTTCCTGGAGTGCCGGTCGTAGCACGAAACGTGGGACTGGGGGAGGGGGAGATCATGGAGGTCCTCGTACCCTTCGGCAGCCCCTTTGCCTATCGGCATGTCGGTTCGATTCAGCAGATCAAATGGCGGATCGCGGCCCTCTATCGCAACGGCAAGATGATCCTGCCCAACAATGCCACGATGATCCGACCCCAAGATACGCTTCTATTGATCGGACGCCCCCAGGTACTTAACAGTCTCTACTACCGGATACAGCGTCGTTCGGGAATGTTTCCCGAACCCTTTGGCCGTAACCTCTATCTCTATCTCGATATGGACCGGGACGAGGAGCTCACCCTGGATTACCTCCAACAGGCGCGCCATCTTCTCGAGAAGCTCGAGGGGCGCCAATTGATTGTCCGGATCGTCAATCCGGGCGATTTCGACGTCATCGAAAAACTCAGAGAGCAAGAAGGTCCCCGTATCGATATTCAGATCTCTTACGATCCGGATACGGAGTACTCCGTGATTCTCACCGATATGCAACAGTACGACCTGGGCCTGATTTTTCTCTCCACCCAAAGCTTTGAAAATGAGAAGATCTATGAAGAGATTTATGAACTGAAAAAACTTGTCTATCTCTTTGGAGACACTTCGTTGGAAGCACTCAAAAGAGCGGTAATCCTCATGGGATCGGTGGAGGAGATGGAGGCGATCTCTTCCACCAGTTTCTATGTCTCCGAGACGTTGGGATTGGAGCTTTGCCTATGCCATTTCGACCCGGAAGGGGAGTTTGACTCGGCCAAACAAAGCGTGGAGCATTTCGAAAACCTTTCGCATATTTTCAACCACCCGGTCACCGTGGAACAGAGCCAGGTCAATCCCGTACGTGCGCTCCTGGAGATGCAGTCGGTCCTGCAGATCGTCCCCTTTACCCGTCGCCTCCACAAGCGGTGGCGGATCCCCTTCCTTTCCAGCGACGTGCGGGATTATCTTCTCGATAAAGTTCCGCACCCTAAGCTCCTGATTCCCGTTGAGGTGGGTTAATTCTTTTTCCGCTAAAATATCTGACGTTTCAATTTCAGTGCAAACGGATTGGAATATTAAAAAATATTAATCAGGACTCCGCCCTATGATCGTGCCCATAGAGATCAAACAGTCTCCCATCAAACGCTATGAGATCGCTATCGATCCTCTGCCGAAACTCCGCTATGACCGGAAGGTGGCTATCGTCACCAACCCCACGGTGGCTCCCTTGCATCTTGAGCGGGTGCTTGCTTCCCTGGAGGCTCCCCGAATCGAGGTGATCGAAGTCCCTGACGGAGAGGAGTACAAGACGATGGATACGGTCCTGGGAATCCTGGATCGACTTTTTGAAGCTCGTTTTGACCGGCAGTCTTTGCTGATCGCCCTGGGCGGGGGCGTGATCGGGGATATGACCGGCTTTGCCGCCAGCCTCTATCAGCGAGGGATCGGTTTTGTGCAGATGCCCACGACGCTCCTGAGCCAGGTCGATGCCAGCGTCGGCGGTAAAACCGGAGTCAATACCCGCTGGGGCAAGAACCTTATCGGCTCCTTCTATCAGCCCGAGGCGGTCTATATCGATCCGGCCTTCTTGGAGACGCTTCCCGATCGGGAGTATGCCGCGGGGATTGCCGAAGTCGTCAAAATGGCGGTGATGTTTGATCGGGAGTTTTTCGAATTTCTCGAAGCATCGGACCTGAAAGATCGGGAGACGGCGAAAGAGATGATCGCCCGCTCCGTCACCCTCAAAGCGGATGTCGTCAACCGCGATGAGAAAGAGGCAGGAGTGCGGGCCGTGCTCAACTACGGCCATACCTTCGGTCACGTGATCGAAAACGAAACTGCTTACAGCCGCTATCTGCACGGTGAAGCCGTGGCCATCGGGATGGTCATGGCCAACGAACTTGCGGTCGAGCTTGGGCTCTTGAGCCGCGACGAGGCGGAACGTATCCGAAGCCTCCTGGAGCGCTGGGGCTTGCCGACGCACTATCGGATCGAAGACCCCGAAGCCTTTTACGAGCACTTCTTCCTGGACAAGAAGAGCGCCGGGGGTAAGATCAAGTTCATCCTGCCCGACGGTTCAATCGGGACCCATGTGATTCGTAGAGATATCGAGAAGCCCGCCGTCATGAAGGTCCTGGAGCGTTTCGGAGGAGAGGGATGATCGGGACTGGGCAAATTGCACGACTACTCTTTTTCGTATCGATCGTTTTGTCGCTTCTGCAGGCGCAGGGGGATCTCAACGATACCAAGGGGAAGATAGAGCAAGCAGCCCCGGAAACATTTCGGGCCTCCAACGCATCGATCCCGGTCCATCAAGACCGTCTGGATCTTTTGGCTCAGCGCCTTTCTTCGATGGAACAGGAGACGAAGCAGGGCAATGTCTGGACCAAAATCTACAGCAACTATCGAACCTACCGTGAACTTCAGGGACGACAGAATCGCCTCCTGGGAGAGATCTTCCGTCTCAAGAAAAAAAAGAACCTGACCCCTCGGGAACGCGAGCAGCTGGAGGCTTACTTACAGGAGCGTCAGACCAACGAGGGCAAGCTCCAACTTCTCGACGAGTTTCGGCGGGATCCCTTCAAAAAGCTTCTAGAGCCCCCGGCCACGGGCGAGCCCCCGAAGATCGGCAATCCTTTCAGCATCATCTCCGCCATCAGCTATCTGAAAAAGCTCGACGGCGATCGACGGCTCTATGAAGAGAATTTTCTCTCCCTGGATCGAACGCTACGCTCCCTGGAAGCGGAGCGTAAACTCATCGAAGAGATGCTCCGCTATCAGCCCAAGAGTCCCAAACTTCTAAAACGGCTCAAGGAAGTCCGTCAGGAGATCGATACCCTGACGCCTACTTATGAGATCTATAAAACGACCAAAGAGGTCTACAGTAAGAAGATCGACGAGATAGGTCTCAAGCTCAAGGAGGAGATCCGTCGGGAGGTGCAAAAAGCCGCGATGATCGGTGGAATCCTTCTCTTTTTGCTGATTCTATTTCTGATCTTCAAACACTTGCTCCGCCGTTATCTTTCGGACAAGGAGAGCTTCTACACCATCAACAAAGTGGCGAACTTTCTCTTTATCTCCGTCGTCGTACTTGTCTTGCTCTTCGCCTACATCGAGAACGTCAACTACATGGTGACGATCCTTGGCTTCGCCTCCGCGGGTATCGCTATCGCCATGAAGGACTGGTTCATGTCGCTGCTGGGTTGGTTCGTCATCGTTTTGGGCGGAAGTATTCATGTTGGCGACCGGATCAAAGTCATGCGAAACGGCGTCGAGTATGTGGGGGACGTGGTGGATATCTCCTTGATGAAGATGACGATCCACGAGGATATCACTCTGACGACTTATATGCACAATCGCCGTTCCGGTCGGATCATCTTCGTGCCCAACAACTACATCTTTACCGACATGATCGCCAACTACTCCCATGCCGGCCTCAAGACGGTCTGGGACGGGATCGATTTTACGATTACCTTCGATTCCGACGCTTCCAAAGCCGCCTCCATCGCCAAGGAGGTGACCAAGAAGTACTCCAAGGGCTACACCGACATCACCCGCAAACAGCTCAATAAGCTCCGAAGCAGTTATCATCTGAAAAACACCAACGTCGAGCCAAGAGTCTTTACCTTCATCGAGGAGTACGGGATCCGCGTCAGCGCCTGGTATCTGACCAACGCTTTCGCAACCCTTACCCTGCGCAGCACCATCAGCAGCGAGATCCTGGAGCGTCTGCGCTCCGAGCCCGATATCGCTATCGCCTATCCCACCCAGTCGATGTATCTCGACCGGCCGATCCCCGCGCCCAAACTTCCCGAGGCGCCTCAGACGGGTAGCACGGAGGAGAGGGCATGAGTCGGGAGAAGGTCTACTTTAAAACCTTCGGCTGCAGGACCAATCAGTTTGATACCCAGGTGATGATGAGCCGTCTGGAGGATTTCGAACTTTGTGCCAGCGAGCTGGAGGCCGACGTCGTGGTGGTCAACTCCTGTACCGTTACCAACGGGGCCGACGCTACGGTGCGGGGCTATATCAATGCACTCAAGCGTAAAAATCCGGAGGCTCGGGTGGTCTTGGCGGGCTGCGGCGCCCACTCCAAAGGGGAAGAGCTACTGCGTCAGAGGAAGGTCCACGGCGTCATGGGGCACTCGGAGAAGGAGCGGATCAACGAGATTCTCCAGCGTCCCGAGGGCTTTTACGAAATCGGGGACCTGAAGCATATCGATCAGACGGTGGTCAGCGAGTTTGTCGGCAAGAGCCGCGCCTTTATCAAGATCCAGGAAGGGTGTGATTTCCGCTGCAGTTACTGCATCATCCCCTTTGTCCGAGGCGATGCCCGCAGCCACGATGAAGAGCAGATCCTAGAGCAGGTGAGGCGCCTGGCGGCCAACGGCTTCGGGGAGTTCATCCTGACGGGGACCAATGTGGGCAGTTACGGCCGTGAGCGCGGCAGCTCCATGGCCCGCCTCCTCAAACGGCTGTCGATGATCCGGGGAGTGCGGCGTATCCGTATCGGATCCATGGAGCCGATCCAAATCGATGCGGAGTTCAAGGAACTTTTGAACGAGCCCTGGATGGCGAAGCATCTGCACATTGCGCTGCAACATACTTCCGACCGGATGCTGGAGCTGATGAACCGACGCAACCGTTATCCCGAGGATCGGGCCCTTTTCGAGGAGCTTGCCGAGGCGGGATATGCCCTGGGGACCGACTTCATCGTCGGTCATCCCGGCGAGGGTGAGGCGGAGTGGCGCCAGGCGATCGAACGCGTCGAGGCACTGCCCCTGACCCATCTGCATGCCTTTACCTACTCTCCCAGAGAAGGGACCGCCTCCACTGCCCTAAAGGAGCCCACGCCGCGTGGGGACATCGCCAAGGCGCGTCACCGGGAGCTGACGGAGATCGTTCGGCATAAAAATCTAGCGTTCCGGCGTCGCCACGACCGGGACTTGACGGTGCTGGTGGAGCAGGAACACGAAGGGAGCTATCTGGGCTACGATCAGTACTACAATCGTGTCCGAATCAAAAGCGACGAAGACCTTAGCGGTAGTTGGGTTCTGCTCAACGAAGTCACCGTAGGAGAGAGGGAGAATCATGCGTTTTTTGCGTTCTAAAAATCAGATGATCGCCGCCGCACTCTTGGGGATCCTTCTCCTGCTGGGGCTCTATCTCGCTTTGCGCGACGGCGCAAGACTCATCAGTGCCGATCAGTTGGAGGTGCTTCGCCAGAAAAAGCTCATCACCCGCCTGGTGGAGCGAGATCCCTGGCTATATGTCCGCACGCCCAAGACCCTCTACCGCCTTCCGGTCTCTACGGTGGATTTGCGAAAGGTAGGGGCCGAAGTGCCGCTGGAGATCGAAGAGAAATGGGGACTGCTCAATCTCGGGCTTGTGCTGCTCTTTTTGCTCCTGATTGGTCTGGCAGTCGTCATCTATTACCTCTCCCGGCGGGATCGGTGGGAAAGAGGGCCCATGATCCGGCAGCATCCGGCATCGGAAGGCAGTCCCGCCGAGGAACCCGGAAGCGGCGCTCTTTTACAGCCGATCCGCTCCTCCGTGCGTTTCGAGGATGTGGCGGGTATCGAGGAGGTCAAAGAGGATCTCGAAGAGATGATCGATTTTCTCAAACACCCCGCCCGTTATCTCAAATTTGATATTCGACTGCCCAAGGGGGTCCTCCTGGTCGGACCGCCGGGCGTGGGCAAAACCCTCATCGCCAAGGCAGTCGCCGGCGAAGCGGGGGTGCCCTTTTTCTATCAGAGCGGCGCCAACATCGTCGAGATCTATGTGGGAATGGGGGCCAAGCGGGTCCATGAACTGTTTCAGGCGGCGAAAAAGGCGGCACCGAGCATCATCTTTATCGATGAGATCGACGCCGTCGGACGCCAGAGGGGAACCCTGCGCAACGAGGAGCGGGAAGCGACCCTCAATCAGCTTTTGACGGAGATGGACGGTTTTGAGAGCGACAGCGGCGTCATCGTTATCGCCGCGACCAACCGTATCGAGATGCTGGACGAGGCGCTCCTGCGACCGGGGCGTTTCGACCGGCGCCTTCATATTTCGCTGCCGGAGATGGAAGATCGGCGGCATATTCTGCGACTCTACCTGCGCAAAAAACCTCACGAGGTCGATCTGGAAGAGTTGGCCCGCTCCACGGTGGGCTTCAGTGCCGCTGCCCTGGCCACTCTGGTAAACGAAGCGGCGCTTCATGCCCTGCGCCGGGGAGCCAAAAAGATAGGCGAAGAGGATTTCGACGCGGTCCGGGAGCAGGTCATCAGCGGCAAACGGAAGATCCTCAGCTTTAGCGAAGAGGAGCGTCGGATTCAGGCCGTCTATCAGTCGGGCAAGGCCCTCGCAGCCACCTGGCTCGGTATCCCCTACGACAAGATCGGGATCGTGACGACCCGGATGCGGGACGTAGATCGGGAGATCCTCTCTCGTAGCGAACTGATGGATCGGATCAAGGTCCTGCTTGCCGGTGGCCTAGCGACCGAGGCGGTCTTTTCCGAGCGTTATACCAATGCCGCCGAAGATTGGGAAGAGGCCCGTGCCCAAGCCCGTAAGATTATTCGACATTACGGCTTGGGGGAGCAGATTCTTCCCAGAGAAGAGGAGGTCGAGGAGCTGCTGACGAAGCTCAGAGAAGAGACGGCGACGCTGCTGAAAAAACTCGAAGCGGCGCGAGCCCGCATCGAGTCGTGGCTTTTGGAACACGAAAACATTCGGGAAGAAGAGGCACGGGAGATTCTGCGTGATCTATTTTAGCGGCTTCTGCCTCAAGGGAGAGTCGGAGCTCTTCGCCGACTGGTTGATCGAGAGCGACTATGCCGTGGCCGGCTTTAGTCTGGGAGCAATCCGGGCCTTGGAGTTCGCGCTCCAGAGCGAGAGCCGCATCGATCGGCTGCTACTCTTCTCTCCGGCCTTTTTTCAAACCCTGCCCGAGCGTTTTGGCACGCGACAGCTGCGAGCCTGGGATCGGGACCCCGAGGCGTATCGGAAGCAGTTTTTTCAAAACTGCGCCGCACCGTCGGATCGGGATCTAAGCCCCTACGCTGCGGAAGGGACGCGAGAAGAACTAGCCTTTCTCCTGAGCTATCATTGGGAAGAGAAGAAACTCCGAAGGATCCGGGAACGCGGGACGATAGTCGAGGTCTTCGTCGGCGAGGAGGATCGGATTATCGACGCCGCGGGGGCGATCGAATTTTTCACTCCCAGAGTCGATGCGCTCTACCGCTTTCGCCACGCCGGGCACATCCTGACGAAGTGATGAATAAGGAGAAGATACGATGTCGGATCACAAGATAGAGTCTCATCAGCCGGTGGTGGTCATCACCGGCTGCTCCAGCGGGATCGGACGGGTGACGGCCCGCTACTTGCGGGAGCGCTTCATCACGGTCTATCCTACCGCCCGCACCGACGAAGAGGTGGAGGCGCTGCGGGCTGAAGGTTTCCAGGGGGCGATGCGTCTGGACGTACGACGGAGTGAAGAGATTGCCGAGGTGATCCGAGAGGTGTTGGCTCGAGAAGGGCGCATCGATGTCTGGTTCAACAATGCCGGTTACGGTCAGTTGGGAGCCGTAGAGGATCTTCCCTCCGAGGCGCTGCGGGAGCAGTTCGAGACCAATGTCATCGGCCTCCATGAGTGTACGCGGCAGATCCTGCCGGTGATGCGCCGCCAGGGTGGAGGTAAGATCATTCAGCACAGCTCGGTATTGGGGCTAGTCGCCCTGCCGCTTCGCGGTGCCTACAACGCCAGCAAATATGCCGTCGAGGGGTTGACCGACACGCTGCGGCTGGAGCTGGAGGGCACGGGGATTCACGTCAGTCTCCTCAATACCGGCCCCGTCAGCAGCCGCTTCCGCCAAAATGCCTTACGGACCCTGGAGCGGATCGATATCGATGCTTCACGCTGGCGTAGTGTCTACCGCAAGGCGCTAAGGGGCGAATCCCGAAAAGTGCCCTTCAATCTACCGCCGGAGTCGGTAGCCTCGGTGGTCCATCGCATTATCCTCAGTGAGCGGCCCCGGCCCCGCTACTATATCACCAAGGCTACCTGGCTGCTGGCGACCGCCAAGCGCCTTTTGAGCACGCGGATCTTGGATCAGGTGCTGAGACGGGTATAATAGAGAAAACTGCAAACTAATCAAGGAGCGATATATGGATACGATCCAAATCGGTGTCGTCACGACAAGTGATCGGGCCTACCAGGGGATCTATGAGGATATCTCCGGCAAGGCGATCATGGAGACGATGAAGGAGTACCTCAAAAATCCTCTGGAGTTTCACTACCGCTGTGTCCCGGATGAACTGCATGTCATCGAAGAGGCGCTGCTGGATCTGAGCCGGGACAAGAAGTGCGATCTCCTGGTCACGACCGGCGGAACGGGTCCGGCAGAGCGGGACGTGACGGTCGATGCGACCCTGGCGGTCTGCGACAAGATCCTGCCGGGATTCGGAGAGCAGATGCGGGCCGTCAGTCTGCAGTACGTCCCCACGGCGATCCTCTCGCGCCAGACGGCGGGGATTTGCTGCAAGACGCTGATCATCAATCTTCCGGGCAAGCCCAAATCGATCCGGGAATGCCTCGATGCGGTCTTCCCTGCCGTCCCCTACTGCCTTGATCTCATTGGCGCAGGCTACATGGAGGTCAATGAGGCGGTCATCCAGGCCTTCCGGCCCAAGAGCTGAGGGCGGCGTCGATGGATATCGAACTGATCGAGCGCAAATTCGACGAGATCTTCAAAGAGCTGGAAAAAGAGGTGATGGAGGTGCTCATGGATCAGAGCCTCGACAAGAAGCAGACCAATCTGCGGATGAAACCTCTGACTTCGACCAAGCAGATCCTGGGCAACGCCATCGAAAGCATTCGCATGGTTCATAAACTTGCCGAAGAGGAG
>Ga0256833_1003517_pt1 | contig 10684 bp, 7 predicted proteins | sample 356284metaG_FD_190535 | JGI IMG/M metagenome (GOLD analysis project Ga0256833, IMG submission 190535) | Hydrothermal vent microbial communities from Mid Atlantic Ridge, Atlantic Ocean - 356-284 | ecosystem: Environmental > Aquatic > Marine > Hydrothermal vents | place: Atlantic Ocean: Mid...
CGGTAAGCGCATAGAAAGCGGAGTGAAAGTTGCAATCACGGGGAAACCGAATGTCGGAAAATCGACTCTGCTCAATGCGTTACTGAAGTTTGACAGGGCGATTGTCAGCGATATTCCAGGCACAACCCGAGATACCATAGAAGAAACGATTGATTTTTTCGGTGTGCCCGTGCGCCTTGTCGATACGGCAGGTGTCAGGGAAACGAGCGATAAAATCGAAAAGATCGGGAAGGAGCGGACACTAAAGGCGATAAAGGAAAGCGATATCGTGCTTTTCCTTTTTGATGCAAGCGACGAAATAACGGACGAAGACAGGATGCTTGAGAAGCTAACAGAGGGAAAAGATAGAATTATCGTTCTGAACAAAACGGATCTTCCGCCTAAAATTGACATTCCGACTCTTAAGGGACTCTTTAAAAACGAAGAAATCGTGCAGATTTCCGCTCTGAAAAAAGCGGGGATTGAAAAGCTCGAGCAAACGATGCTTAAGCGCATTGCGCCGATTGGGGAAGAGTCGGCACTGATCACAACGGAGAGGGAGAAACAGAGCCTTGAAGATGCACTGAAACATATCGAAAGGGCAAAGCGGATGATTGGCAGAGGAATGGACGAGCTTATTGTCGAAGAACTGAAGGATGCGATATTTTCCATAGGGCTTATCAGTGGGGAAGAGGCGCCTTCCGAGATTTTAAACACGATTTTTTCACGTTTTTGCATAGGAAAGTGAAATTATGAAAAACATTTCCCAAATTTTAGGAAGAACGGTTCAGTTAAAATTGGCGTTTTCGATTGCAATTATCGTACTGAACTGGTTTTTAAAGAAGATTTTTGTAAAAATTGTAAACCACCGCATATCGGATGTGCAGGTGCGCTACGGATGGCGGAAGGCACTGAGCTATACCGCAATCGCGCTTGATGTACTTATTATCGGCATTATCTGGATGAACGGTATGAAATCCTTTGCCACGTATTTCGGCTTGCTTTCCGCAGGCGTTTCCATAGCGCTCAAAGATCCGATTTTGAACCTTGCCGCATGGGTATTTATCATGACGCAGCGCCCGTTCAAAATAGGGGATAGAATTGAAGTACAGGGGCATATAGGGGACGTAATCGATATCGGCATTTTCCAATTCTTAATGATTGAAGTGGGCAATTGGGTCGATGCGGATCAGAGTACCGGGCGCATCATTCACGTTCCTAACGAACTGACGCTTACGACATCAGTAATTAACTATACAAAGGGCTTTCCATACATATGGAACGAAATAGGAGTGCTTGTTACGTTCGAAAGCGATTGGAGAAAAGCGAAAGAAATTCTTAAAGATATCGTAAACAAACATGCGGAATCCCAGAGCGAGATTGCGAAAAAAGCAATAGAAAATGCAAGCAGGAAATATGCAATTCTGTACAAGAACACGACGCCGCGGGTTTACACGTCAGTTGAAGATAGCGGCGTGATGCTTACCATTCGCTATTTGTGCAGAGTGAGGAGAAGGCGCGGGACTGCGGAAAAGATATGGGAGGATATCCTCACTGAGTTTGCAAAATATGATAATATTGATCTTGCTTATCCCACCGAGCGTTTTTACAACAATGCGGTGGAGGGCAAGAAAGGCACGCGTCCCAAAGATTGATTTTGATTTTTGCAAGCGTTTATTATAATAAAGTTTAAGATTGGAGGTAACGGGTATGGCATTGGAAATTAAAATCGTAAAAGTAAAAAAACCGGAAGGGCTCAATGTAATTATCGGGCAAACTCATTTTATCAAAACGGTTGAAGATCTCTACGAAGTGCTTATCACGTCTTCTCCCTCAATAAAATTCGGTATCGGGTTTGTAGAAGCATCGGGGGACGCATTGATAAGATGGGCCGGAAATGACGAAGAACTCGTCAGGCTTGCACGCGAAAATGCCTACGAAATCGGGGCCGGGCATTCGTTCATTGTATTTCTGAGGGACGCTTATCCTATAAATGTTTTGAATGCAATCAAAAATGTTCAGGAAGTGTGCAGCATATATACGGCAAGTGCGAACCCCATACAGATTATCATTGCCGAAACGGAGCAGGGAAGGGGAATTCTCGGCGTAATTGACGGAATTAAGCCCAAAGGCATAGAAACCGAAGAAGATATCAAAAAGAGAAAAGAACTTCTCAGGAAATTCGGATATAAGATGTAATTTTATTTTTGATTTTCGATATTTCATGATATAATTTTTTAGACCTATTAATGAAATTTTTCACATTTGGAGGTGTGTATGAGCAGGGCAAGAGAGCAGAGAAAAAAGTTAAAAAAGAAAACCGAAAAAACAAAAACGGTTAAAAGGAAAAAAACTGCCAAAACGGGTTTGAATAAGTCAGCTTTGATTGTAATAATTGCGGTTGTCATAGGGATTGTTTTTGCCGTAACTCTTTATGCCGTAAACAATGCGAGGGTTTCAAAGTATACGAAAACGATGACAAAAGAGCAGGCAAGAAAAGAAGTGCTCGGGTTTGAGCCGACAATTGCAAATCCGCGTGCACTTTCAAATCCGCTGAGAGTTGCGGATAATTTTGCTGCGGAAGATCTCGAAAAAGACGGAAAGAAAGTAGGGACCGAAGTGATCGTATTTATTGATAACCCTTCCGCTACCAAATCAAAGAAAATTCCGAGCGAGGCGTTTATGCTTCTCATCGTTGATAACGATCTGAACGTTAAGGGGCTTGTTCCGTTCAAGCCGACTTATTTCGATATCGGCGGAAAAGTGAATTTTGACAAGTTCTTTAATGCGTTTAAGGGCAAAAAGGCAATAGCCCTTATAAACCGTTTTGACGGTATCTATACTGACGACAGCAATACGGCGCTTGTTATTAAAAATAAGGTGAGGGAAGCAATGAGCCTTCTTTATATCGAAAAATACGGTGCAAATGCGTATGACAAAATTGCAAAGGGCGGATTTATATTCGCAGAGCGCGGGACGAAGGTACCGGATATCAGCTTTACCGATATTAACGGTATAAAGCACAAGCTCATCGATTTTAAGAACAAAAAGATTATTTTGATCGGAGGAAATCCGAACTGCGGTGGATGCGTTTCAAACATTGAAAGACTCTCCTACGAATTTAAAAAATACGGGACTAATGGCGTTCAATTTATCCTCTTCTCTTTCAGCTCTAACAAAGACGATGCAAAGAACATCACCAGATTCCTTCCGAAAGACACGATTGTAGTTAGCGATCCCGACCGCACGGTTGCCAAAAAAGTTAAAATGAATACATCTCCTTATATCGGACTTATCGATAAGAATCTTTCCCTCTTCTACAGGGGGCCGGGCGAGCCGACAAAAGATACGCTTGATAATATAAAACAATTTTTAGGGGGGAAATAAAATGAAAAAATTATTGGTTTTAACGCTTTGTTTGTCTTTGCTTATCGTGCTTGTCCCAAACAGGGCGAATGCGATAGATAACCTCACCGTAAGCGTAAAACCCAGTTTCAGAGAATCGAATGCAGAATACGATATAAGCTTTGTAACCGGGGCCGATTTGTTGGGCGGAAAAGACGATATTATTATTCAATTCCCTGCTGGAACGAAACTTCCATGCTCCTGCCCTCACAACTGGCATCCTAACTATTTTACGATAAACGGAAGATATCCGGCGTGTGCCGGAAAGGTTACCGATATTCCCAACACGATGTATCTTCGGATTCCGGGGGGAATTACGATAAAAAAAGGCGAAACGGTTAACGTGGTGATAAAGCCCTACTCAAACATCTGGAATCCGTCGAAGCCCGGTAAATACCAACTTACTCTGTGGACTACGCGTGAAGGCAAAGTAAAATCGAACTTCTATGAAATTACATCAACGCATTTGAAAAACGTTTCCGTTTCGGTAAGCCCGAATACCGCAGGCCTTGCCGCTTCTTATACGATTCGTTTCACAACCGGAGAGAAAGGAAATTTGTTCAACGGACAGAACATATATGTTGAGTTTCCAAGCGGTACCGATTTTCCGAAGTCACTGAACAAAGATGCCGTTCTTGTTAACGGAAAAAAGCCTGAAAAATTGGAACTCAGCGGAAATACCCTCATAATTACGCTTTCTCACTCGATAAATAAAAATAGGGACTGCATCCTTGAAATAAAAGGCGAGTTCGGTATATCAAACCCGAAGAGCGGTGGCAAAAAAGAAATTTTCATCTGGACGGATAACGAGCCTGAAAAGATAGAGGCCGATTTTACAATCAAAGCGCAATACACCGTTTCCACATTCATTTCCACAAAACCCGCTTCACCGGACGGAACAAACGGATTTTTCAAAACACCCCCGCTTGTTACGTTAAAAGCGGAAACAAACACGGGCAAGCAGACGGAAACGTTTTATAAGATTGATAAAGGCGATTTCAAAAAATACAGTGCGCCTTTCACCGTTCCGAACGGTTTGCATACGCTTTACTACTACAGCAGTGCAGGCGATCTGAAGGAAAAAGTGCATGAAGTTTCTTTCAAGGTGGATAGCGTCCCGCCCGTAATTACCGTTGACTTTCCGAGTGAAGATCCGTTTTACACGGGAGAGCAGGCGGTTCATATTGCGGGTAAAGTAAGCGAAAAAGGCGAACTTATAATAAACAAAAAACTCGTTCTTCTGAAAAAAGACCTTTCGTTCTCCGATACCGTTCGGCTTTCTGCTGGAAAGAACATTGTTGCGATTACATTCACGGATCTTGCAGGAAATACTACCGTTAAAACGTTAACCGTTATATTTGATACGACAGTGCCCGCACTTAACCTCTCCTCTCCTACGGATTGGGAGCAAATCACAACGAAAACGATCGACGTGAAGGGCAGCGTATCTCCGAAAAATTCCGACGTTTTTGTAAACGGAACAAAGATAAACGTTTCTTCTGACGGAAGTTTCGAATACGCGTTCATTCCTCAAACCAAAGGAAACCTTATAGCGATAAGAATAAAAGCGATATACCCGCTATCCCAAAAAAGCGTTTCAAAAGTGATTACAGTTATCTACAAGCCGAACCTTCCTACTGTTCTGCTTAAGATAAACAGCAAATCGGCTCTTGTAAACGGAAAAAAGAAAAACATGGACGTTGCGCCGTTCATAGATGCCCGCTCCAACAGGACGCTTGTTCCGTTGCGTTTTGTTGTGGAATTCCTCGGCGGGACGGTGCAGTGGGATGCCGCAACACGAACCGTTACGATTATTGCAAATAGTAAAACGATAAAAATAACGATAGGGAAAGACGTTGCATACGTTAACGGCAAAGCTTTTAAACTTGACCAACCTGCAATTATCAAAGGAAACAGGACATTTGTCCCTCTTCGTTTTGTTGTGGAAGCATTAGGGTTTAAAGTAAAGTGGAACGGAAAAAACAGAACCGTATCTATTACGCCTTAAGCCTTATTCTTTTGATTTTGTTTTCCTTTTTTCTCCTTCCTCACCATGCCGTGGGGAGGGAGAAAATCCCTGTTGTGTTTTTTTCTACTCCGGGATGCGAGGAGTGTGAAATTACACGGAGCTATTTGAACTCTTTAAAAGAAATCTATCCGTATATCGAAATAAAAGAGTTTTCGCTCTCCGATCCTAAAAACAGAGAACTGCTTGCGCATTTTGACAAAGTTTACAATGTGCCTGTAAATAAAACGAATACCGCCCCCGCCGTTTTTATAGGCAAAGAGTATTTTGTAAGGGAAGAAATCACAAAAAAGCTTGAGAATGTGATAAAGCATTACGATGACAGCGAAACCACTTTTCTAAAGAAAGCGTTAAATGAAGAAAACGGAAGCGGAAAGAGCAATCTCGTAAACACGTTCAAGAAATTCGGTGTGCTTACCGTGCTCGGTGCGGGGCTCATCGACGGGTACAATCCGTGCGCTTTTACCGTGCTGATATTTTTCATATCTTTTCTTCTTCTCAGGGGCAAAAGCAAAAAGGATATCCTGCTTGTCGGCCTATCGTTTATTACAGGGTTCGGGCTTTCCTATTTTCTGCTCGGTGTCGGACTGTTTAACGTAATTTCCAAATGGAAATATTTCGATGATATTGCAAAGTGGGTTTATTTTGCAACCGCAATAGCGACGTTTGTTTTTGCCGTGCTTACAATGTCGGACTATTTCAAAGCGCGCAGAGGCGAGGCAAGCAAAATGGTTCTTCAACTTTCCAAAACCGAGAAGCGTACGATACACTCTCTGCTGAGGAACCCTCGCGTTCAGGGGACTGCAATATTTTCGCTCCTTGTCGCTTTTCCGGTTTCCATTGTTTCTTTCTCATGCACGGGGCAAACGTACCTTCCCACAATCGTTTACATATACAGCATACCGTCGCTAAAAGCAAAGGCTGCGTTTTATCTTGTGCTTTACAACATTATGTTCGTCCTCCCGCTGCTTGCAATAGTGCTTTTCGTTCATAAAGGCGCAACGTCTCAAAAAGTTACCGAATGGTTTACAAATCACCTTGCTTCCATTAAACTCTGGACAGGCGTTATTTTCTTTGCGCTATTTGCTTACCTTTCCGTTAAAACTCTTCTTCTTTTCGGGATCTTGCGTTAATTGTTCAGTCGATTCTAACGAACTGCTCTATCGTAACTTCCCTTTTTTCTCCGTCCCATTCCACAAGGGCGCCTAAATTTTCGGAAACAAATCTTATTGGCACAAACGTCCTGTTATCCTTTATGAACGGTGCAGTATCCATGAAAGCGGTTTTTCCGTTTACCGATATCTTTTTGCTTCCGATTTTCATTACGATTGTTAAATCGTTTTGAATTATCGTAACTTCCCTTTTTTCTCCGTCCCATTCCACAAGGGCGCCTAAATTTTCGGAAACAAATCTTATTGGCACAAACGTCCTGTTATCTTTTATAAACGGGGCCGTATCCATGAAAAAGATTTTGTTTTTGTAAAATGGCGGCGCATCTTTCAAAATACTTTTTTTGCCTATAAAAAAGTAAAGCGCCTTGTATTGGTAAAACGGCGATACGAATATACAATCCCCGAATGACGGGATAAAACTTTCACGGTTTATATATTTAACAATCGTTTTCTCTTTACCGTCCTGGCAGGATATTTTTACGTTTGCTTTCTCCCCGGGGATTATTTTACCGCACTCCGCTTTTCCCATTCCGAATATCGGGTATCTGAAAAGCACTACCCCGTCCCCTGTTGAGAATGCGTAGAATAACTCCTTTTCCGTATCGCTTTCGCTTATTCCGTAAGGGTTTACTCCGGTATACACATTCATTTTGCCGTTTTCTTTTAGTTTTTTGTTTACGCTTATTGCGTATTCCGGCGTTTCTTTCAAACTTTTCAGATATACCATCGGCACGATAAAGTCAAGTTTTGTAAGGTTATCGTATCCTTGAGCGAAATTCACGATTTCGTACTGATACGTTTCTTTTATATTGTCCGTTTCGCCGATTTTGTATTTAAATCCCCTTGCCACAGTGAATGCGCCTACTTTAAGGGAAGGGTTCAGTGCCTTTATGTAATTTTTCAGCAGATACGCTTCGTTTTGCACGATTTTCATTCGCAAGTTGACCCATTTTGTAACGTCGTTATCTTTGCCGTAGAGATAAAACATCGTTTTCCAGTCGGCAGGATATATAAATGTTTTGTAAGCGACACTCTTTACGTGATTGAAGTTTATGCCGTTCTGCTTTGCAATACTTTCAAAACCGCTTGAAAAATCGTAGCTTCCGTTTGGAAAACGAATGTAGTCAAGTGCAATGCCGTTTATATCGAACAGTGCAAGTTCCGATAGAAGCCTTTTTATATATCCGAAATACTTTTCGTTGGTAAGCGATATGTAGTAGCTGTTTTTTTTGCCATCTGCGCGCTCCATTAGCGCATCGGGATGCTTTTCCCCGTAAAATTTGTCCATAAATACGGGAAAGTAAACGTAAACTTTTATATTTTCCTTTTTTGCCGCATCGATTACTTCCCCGAGCACGGGATATTTCACAGGAAAAAAATTGCTTTTGTAATAAACTTCTCCCTGGGGATTTTTTATCAAAAGGAATACGGAGTTGTATCCTGCGGTTTTTATTTTTTTCAGAACGCTTTCTGCGCCTTCCTCTTCGATTTCTTCACCGTGTATGCAAATCCCCTTCATTTTTTCGGAAGGGGACGCTTTTACAAAACCTGCTTGCATGCTTAAAATCAGCAAAATAAGCAGTGCGGAAACAATTTTTTTCATTTAAGGCTTTTTAACTTTTCGATAAGTTTTTTTGAAACCGTTTTCGGGTTTGCCTTTCCTTTCGTTTTTTTCATTACCTGCCCGATGAGGAATCCCATTACTTGCGTTTTTCCGCTCAAATACTGTGAAACGGGTTTCGGGTTTTCCTTAATAACTTCCTCTATAATACTTGTTATGGCTCCTTCGTCGGTAATTTGGACAAGTCCTTTTTCTTCCACTATTGCTTTTGGGGATTTCCCGCTTCTCAACGCATCGTCTATTACCTGTTTTGCGATGTTTTTTGATATCGTTCCGCTTTCTATAAGTTCCAAAAGTTCTTTGAACTGTTCCGCTTTAAACGGAATTTCATCGATTTCCAAATGATTTTCGTTGAGGTAACTCATGATATTTACCATCAGGTAATTTGCAACTTCTTTCGGTTTTTTCGTTAACTTTGCCGCCCTTTCGAAATAATCCGCAACCTTTTTTGACGAAACGATTTCATGGGCGTATTCTTTGCTTATCGAGAATTCTTTTACGAATCGCTCTTCCTTTTCGCTCGGTAGTTCCGGAAGCGTTTTTTTGATATTTTCTATATATTCGTCCGTAAGCACGAGAGGCGGTAGATCCGGCTCTGGAAAATATCTGTAATCGTTCAGCTCTTCTTTTGTTCTCATTGGTTTCGTCTCTCCGCTTTTCTCGTCGAGGTGCCGTGTCTCCTGCACGATTGTTCCGCCGTTTTCGAGCGTCTCTATCTGCCTTTTGATTTCGAATTCAAGCGCCCTTCTTACGCTTCTGAAAGAATTCAAATTTTTAATTTCCACCTTTGTGCCCAATTTGTTGCCTTTTGAAACGGAAACGTTCACGTCGCACCTCAAAGCGCCTTTTTCCATGTCTCCGCTTGAAACACCCAAATAACGCACCGTTTTTCTCAAAAGAACGAGGAATTCGTATGCTTCTTCCGGAGTTTCTATGTCGGGCAGCGTAACGATTTCCATCAGCGGAACGCCGGATCTGTTAAAATCGATGTATGAATATTCCGATTCCGTTATATCGCCCGTGTGTATGGATTTTCCCGAATCCTCCTCAATATGTCCTCTTAAAATTCTTATTTTTTTCTTACCGTTTTTGGTCTCTACCTCGAGAAAGCCGTTCGATGCGATTGGAATTGCATACTGCGTAATCTGATAGCCTTTGGGCAAATCCGGGTAAAAGTAGTTTTTTCTGTAAAATGTGGAAGTTTTGTTTATCGTCATGTTCAGTGCAAGCCCCAATTTTACCCCGTATTCAACGACTTTTTCGTTCAGCACGGGAAGAGTGCCGGGCATACCGAGGCATATGGGGCATACGTTTGTGTTCGGCTCCGCTCCGAATTCGGTCGAGCAGCTGCAGAAAATTTTTGTTTTTGTTGCGAGCTGAACGTGTATTTCGAGTCCTATCGTAGGTTTGTATTTACTCATTTTTACCTCCGTTCTCAAGCACACTGGCAATTTGCAGTAATTCGCTTTCTTTGAACCATTTGCCAACGAGCTGAATCCCTATGGGAAGCCCCTTTTTGTCCGTGCCGTAAGGAACCGAAATTGCCGGGAGTCCCGCAAGGCTTATCGGGATTGTAAATATATCGTTCATATACATTTCCAAAGGTGAGGATATTTCTCCTATTTTGAATGCAGTTCTCGCAGTTGTGGGAAGAATCAGCGCATCCGTTTTTTCGAATGCGTTTTCAAAGTCGTTTGCTATGAGCCTTCTTACTTTTGATGCTTTAAGGTAGTATGCGTCGTAGTAGCCTGCGGAAAGCGTGAACGTGCCGATGAGGATTCTTCTTTTAACTTCGGTGCCGAAACCTTCTGTACGCGTTTTTTCATAAGTTTCCCTGAGGTTCTTGCCTTCTTTTAACATGCCGTAACGCACTCCGTCAAAACGGGAAAGGTTTGCAGATGCTTCGGCGGGTGCTATGATGTAATAAGCCGGCAGTGCGTATTTCATGTGCGGAAGGCTTACCCGCTCGATTTGCGCACCCCCTTCTTCAAGCAATTTTATTGCTCCGTCCATACTTTCCTTTATTTCTTCTTGCACTTCGAAGTCGTAAATTTCTTTTATTATGCCTATGCGTTTTCCTCTTACGCTTTTTCCTATCAAAGCGGTGAAATCTTCCTGCTCCGTTTTTACGCTTGTTTCGTCATGCGTATCAAACCCGTTGATTGCATTCAGCATAATTGCCGTGTCCGAAACGGTTTTTCCGAACGGGCCTATCTGGTCGAGAGACGAGGCAAATGCAATGAGTCCGTATCTTGAAACACGGCCGTACGTGGGCTTTAACCCCACCACTCCGCAGAATGCCGCAGGCTCCCTGATCGAGCCGCCCGTATCCGAACCGAGCGAAGCGATTACTTCGTTTGCCTTAACCGCAGCGGCCGAGCCGCCGGAAGAGCCGCCGGGAACGTATTCGGTATTTACGGGATTACGGGTTTTAAAGAAAGCGGAGTTTTCGGTGGACGAGCCCATTGCGAATTCATCCAT
>Ga0256833_1003518_pt1 | contig 10683 bp, 8 predicted proteins | sample 356284metaG_FD_190535 | JGI IMG/M metagenome (GOLD analysis project Ga0256833, IMG submission 190535) | Hydrothermal vent microbial communities from Mid Atlantic Ridge, Atlantic Ocean - 356-284 | ecosystem: Environmental > Aquatic > Marine > Hydrothermal vents | place: Atlantic Ocean: Mid...
AATACAAAACCCGTGTAGTGCTTGGGTTAGATATATTTGTTGCTATTCCAAAATAAGATGATGTTGTAATTGAATTATCGGTGGCTGTTCCGTAAAGTATTGTAGGATTTGCATCAAAACCGTCGGAAATAAATAATTTCCAAACTCCTGTTGCTGTTCGTGTAATTTTTACTGTTCGTCCCAAAGGTGTTGTTCCGTCGGCAGAGGTTGGATAATTTGCATCTATTAATGTTGTTGTAGTTGTTCCGTTTTGTTTGTATAAAACAAAATGGTCAGAGGCTCCTCCATCGAACTGAAAGAAATATCCGTTAAAATTGTGCGAACCGTCTTTTAAATTTGCTCGAGTGCTATCGTCGGACATTAATATTATTTTGTAATCGTTTGTGCTTGATATAGACCAACCGCTACCGTCGGCAATGTTAAAATGCCATTCGCCATAGGCTTGTGTGCTTAATATTTTTATAATTGCGTCGCCTGTGTTTTGTTTCGACCTTAAAACGTGTGTATCGGCATTGGCTCCCGAATTTATAGAACCGTCGCCTGATGTGGGAGGATTAATAACTTCAAAACTTGATATATCGCCATACCAGCTTGGATTTGTCGTTATGTCATCATCGGTAAAATTATCGGTTATTTGTGCGTTTATGTCTATTGATAAAATAACAAAAAATATTATTATAGTTTTTTTTAAAATTTGTAATTTCATAATTGTGAGTTGTTTTTTTTGTAAAAATAGTTTTTATTTTTTTGTTTTTGTTAAACTTGTAATTTTAAATTCGATACGATTATTACGTTTTTTACCCTCGGGGTCGGAGTTAAAAGTTATTGGGCGAGTTTGTCCAAATCCTTTAACAGTAATTCTTTGTTTTTTTATACCTTTTTTAATTAAATAATCGGCAACTTTTTGGGCTCTTTCTTTTGATATTTTCATATTGTCGTCGGCTTTGCCGTTATTATCGGTATGTCCCGAGAGTTCTATTTCTATTTTTTTATTTGTTTTTAAGAATTTATAAAATCTGTTTAACTCGGGATACGATTCGGGTAACATTTCTGATGTTCGTCCTTTAAAAAATATGCTGTTTAATGTTGATACTTGGTCTTTTTTTAATGGAGCAAGAAAAAGGTTTTGTTCGTCAACTTCGGTGTATTTGGTTAATTTGGTAACATCTAAGTTTCGAGTAACACTATAATATCCTTCGGCAAGGGCAAAGTATGCGTATTTTTTTCCGTAAGGAAGAATTATTTTATAATCTCCGTTTAACGGATTTTGGCGAGCAATTCCGGCTTCTTTTCCTTCGGGAAGAATTTCGTAAATTATTCTAACGTCGGCATCAACGGGTTGCATATTTCTTTCGTTAAGAACTCTTCCCGATATTAAGACTACAGGTTTGCTCCCTTGCGAGAACGATAAAATTGTTTGTAAAATAATTAATATTGTTAAGTATATTTTTTTCATTTTTAATAAATTTATTTTCCCCAATTTTCTCTGTCAAGACTTCGATAATGTATTGCTTCGGCTATATGGTTTGTTTCTATATTTTGTGAATTTTCTAAATCGGCAATTGTTCGCGATACTTTTAATATTCTGTCGTAAGCTCGTGCCGACAAGCCAAATTTATTAATTGCTTGTTTAAGTAATGATTTGCTTTGGTTGTTTAGTTCGCAAAATTCTTGTATTAATTTTGTTGACATTTGTGAGTTGCTGTGTATTTTGTTGTAGTTTTTAAATCGGTTTTTTTGTATATTACGGGCTTTTATAACTCGTTCTTTTATTTGTGCCGATGTTTCGCTTGTCGATGTTTCGGACAATTTGTTAAACGGAACGGGCACAACTTCGAGGTGAATGTCTATTCGGTCTAATAATGGTCCGGATATTTTGTTTAAATATTTTTGAACTACTCCGGGCGAGCAAACACATGCTTTATCGGGGTGGTTATAATATCCGCAAGGACAAGGATTCATTGATGCTACTAACATAAAATTAGATGGGTATTGGACAGAGAATTTTGCTCTTGATATATTAATTATTTTATCCTCGATAGGTTGTCGCATAACTTCGAGAACTGTTCGCTTAAATTCAGGTAACTCGTCGAGAAAAAGAACGCCGTTATGTGCTAAAGATATTTCTCCCGGCTGAGGGTAAACTCCTCCTCCAACAAGAGCTACATCTGATATTGTATGGTGGGGCGAACGAAATGGTCGTTTTGTAATTAACGATGTGTCTTTGTCGATGTTTCCAATAATCGAATGTATTTTTGTTGTTTCTAAGGCTTCGTGTAGGGTTAATGGTGGCAATATTGTGGGTATGCGTTTTGCGAGCATTGTTTTTCCTGCTCCCGGCGGTCCTATCATTATAATATTATGACTGCCTGCTGCAGCTACTTCGAGTGCTCGTTTTACGTTTTCTTGTCCTTTTACATCGGCAAAATCTATATCAAATATATCGTTTGAGTTAAAAAATTCTTCGCGGGTATTTATTATTGTTTTTTGTAGAGTTTTTTCGTTATTGTTAAAAAAGTTTATAACATCGGTAATTGTTTTAGCTCCATAAACATCTAAATTGTTTACAACTGCGGCTTCGCGTGCATTTTGTTCGGGAAGTATAAATCCTTTAAATCCTTCGGATCGGGCTTTTATTGCTATTGGCAGAGCTCCTTTTATTGGTTGTAATGTTCCGTCTAACGATAGTTCGCCAAGAATTATATATTTGTCAATGTTTGTGCCTATTATTTGATTTGATGCTGCTAAAATTCCTATTGCTAATGTTAAGTCGTAAGCCGAGCCTTCTTTTTTTATGTCGGCAGGAGCCATATTTATTATTATTTTTTTTCCGGGTATTTTATATCCGTTGTTTCGTAATGCCGAGTCGATACGTTGTTTGCTTTCTTTTACAGCATTATCGGGTAAACCTACAAGATAAAAATTTATACCTTGTGAGATGTTTACTTCTACTGTAATTATAGAGGCATCGACACCAAAAACCGAACTTCCGAATGTTTTTATTAGCATAAAATAATAAAATCTAAATTTATAAAATTGAAATGTAAAGTAAAAAAATTTAACAAAAAAATCTTTATTTTTTTTTATATGATTTTATGCTATTGTTAATTTTAAAGTTATAAAGTTATAATATTATTTTTTATTGCATATTTTACTAAATCAACCGATGTGGCAAGGTTTAGTTTTTTCATAATGTTTCGTTTGTGTGTTTCGACGGTGCGAGGACTTATAAATAATTTTTTTCCTATTTCTATGTATGTCATTCCCTCGGAAAAATATTTTATAATTTCAATTTCTCTATTTGATAACAGGTCGTCGTTTTTTTTGTTTTTTGTTTTTTTTATGAAAATATTATAAATTGTTTTTGATATTGAGTCGCCAAAATATTCTTCGTTGTTGCATATTAAATTTATTGCTTTTAAGAACTCGTCTTTTGATGTGTTTTTTGATAAGAAACCTTTTGCTCCTTTTTCTACTACCGATAAAATTGTATTTCCGTCGTCGTTAGCCGATAGTATTAAGATTTTAATCTCGGGATTTTCGTTTGTTAATTTTTCTGTTATTTCTATACCGGTCATATCGGGCATTGATATATCTAATACTAATAAATCGATATTGTTATTTTTTAATTTTTCGAATAATGTTTTTGCATTATCGGCTTCGAAAATAATTTTTATGTTTTTTTCGCCAAAAACCATTAGTTTTAGACCGTCTCTTACTATTTTATGGTCGTCAACAATTGCTATTTTACAAGTTTTATTCATTTGTTTTTGTATTTTGTTTTAATATATCAATAAGTTCAATATCGTAAACTATTGTAGATAACGGCGGAATTTTTTTTTCGTCTCCAATTAATCCATAGGCTAAAAAAGGAGCCATAATAAATCTGGCTTTTTCGCCTTTTCGCATTAATAGTATTCCTATTTCTAATCCTTTTTCTACTCCTCCTTGTCCTACTTTAAACGATTTTGCTCCTAAGGAGTCTGATGTATAGCATAATTTTCCGTTAAGTAAACTAAGTTTATATTTTATTATAACAACATCGCCTGTTTTTACCGAGTCTCCATTTGTTTTTTTGTATATATCGTAAAATAATCCTGCTTTGTTAAGTTTCATTTTCCAATTTCGACGACGACAATATCCGTTAATTCTATCTATGTCTTCTTTTACCAAATGTTTGTTTATTTTAACTAATGGTTCTTTGTATTTTTGTTTTATGTATGTTAACGATGGTTTTGGTTTTTCGTTTTTGCACGAAAAAGATATGGTAATTATTAAAAGTATTATTAATATTTTATTTAAAGTTGTTAGCATAAAATTCTATTAGCGAATTTTTAAATTTTTTTATTGTCTCGTCTAAATTTAAAAAACATTTTCCTCCGGCGGCATTTAAATGTCCTCCTCCGTTAAAATATTTTTTTGCAAAAACATTTGCGGGAAAATTACCTTTTGAGCGAAACGATGTTTTTATATAATCGGTTTTTTCGATAAATATGGCCGAAAAATTAATGTTTTTTATCGATAAAGGTAGATTTACAAAACCTTCGGCATCGCCTGACTTAAATTTGTATTTTGTTAATTCTTCGATTGTTAAATAAATAAAAGCCGAGTTGTATTTTGTTAAAACTTGCATTTTGTTGTTTAAACAATAACCCATTAATCGCATACGGTTCTCGGAAAAATTATTATATACATTATCTATAATTTTTTGTTTGTCAATATTAAATTCAAGTAGTTTAGATACAATGTTAAAAGTTTGCGGATTTGATGAGTTATAATTTAACAAGCCTGTATCGGTAATGATTCCGGTAAATAAACATTCGGCGATATTTGTATTTATATAAGTGTTTAATTCGGTATCTTCTAAAATTTTGTATGTTAATTCCGATGTAGAGCTTACTGATGTGTCGGAGAACGATAAATCAGCTATTTTTTGTGGATTGGGGTGATGATCTATCAATATTTTTTTTGCGTTATTGTTTATTGACAAAAAATCTTTTTCAAAACTTTCTAAACGTTTTAACGAATTAAAATCTATATAAAAAATTAAATCTGATTTTTCGATAAGTTTTATTATTGTATTTTTTTTATACGGATAAATTAATACATTATCGTTATCGGGTAACCAATGCAAAAATTCGGGATATTTACTTGGTGATATTACAACGGCTTTTTTGTTTGTTTTTTGAAATATAAGTTTTAAAGCTAACGATGCTCCTATTGCGTCTCCATCGGGGTTGTGATGCGGTATAATAACAATGTTTGTTGCTTTTTTTATATATGTTTTAAGTTCTTGTATTTTGGTTTTGTAATCCACAATTTTTTTTGCCAAATATAATAAATTTACTACAAAATATTTATTTCGGCGTTTTTTATATAAATTGGTGTTTTGCTTTTATTAAAGAAATAAATTTTAATATAATCGGATAATTTTATTTTTTTGGGAACAAAAATCGAAAATTCTACTTTTGTCCATTTATTATTTTTGCATATATCGCTAAGATTTAAAGTTTTTTGTAGTATTAATATCGAATCTCTTTCTATATTAAAAATTAATTTTGGGTTAGATAGCGTATCGTTTAATAATATATTTGATGTAATACATATTTTTTTTGGTAAGATTTTTAATTGTGATATTTGTTTAATTAATAAACTACCATATATGTTTTTGTTGTTAACACAAACAATATTTGTTGTGTTTTGTTTTTTTATTTTATTGTGTAATACTTGACTGCTTAAATTTACAAGTATTTTATGTTTAATGTTTTTGCATAAATATTCGGTTTTATTATCGGTATAATAATTTGTTGTTTTATGGTTTAAAATTAATTTGGCTATTTTATTTGATAATTTTATTGCTGATTTTTTTTCGAGATGACTTCCGTCGTAAGAAGTATAATCTTTACCTACATTTAACCAATTGCCTCCGGCATTAATAAAATCGGCTACAAATTTTTTGCGATTTAGTCCGCTGTAATTATCTTCGAGAACCTCCATATCAAAAGACGAAGGAGGAAAAAATCCGTAAACTTTTATTTTATTATTTGTCCATTTTTTTATTTGATTTAATAAATTTAATATTATTTTTTTTGAAACAGTATTTTTTTTAAACGTTTTTTTATATTCGGGTAATGCTTTATATGGCTGGGGAACAATATACCACGAGGCTATCCATCCGTTAGGATAAAACTCTTCTTGATAATTATAGAGTATATTTGATTTTTTTATATATTTTTTGCTTATAAGACGGGGAGATAAAACAGTAAAACTTTTTTTTATTTTAAAAAAATATTTGTCGCTAATGATTTCCTCGCGTTTTCGGTTTAATTCTTGTTTTAGATGTTCGTTTTTTGAGGCTTCGGGAGTTAGCGACCAAGGTGTTATTCCTAAAATTATTATTTTTGTATAAGATGTAGTATCTAATTTATTATTTATTAAATTAAATAATGTTTTTTCGAAACCTGCCGACGAATATCCTAAATTTAAAGCACTATGTTTTAATATTTTTTGTATTTGTTCGGGAGATATTCCTCGATATACCCTTGAGTCGCCTGCAATAATTATTTTGTATTTTTTATTAGTATGTGTTTTTGATATAAAAGTGTGTTTATATAATAAATCGTTATTTTTTATATCAATATATTTTGATATTAATAAAGCAAAAGTTATTGCAGTTACAATTGATAATATTACTCTCTTATTAAACATTTAAAACTGAAAATAAATAAATTCTTGACCTTTACCTCTAAACAAAATAATAACTATTATTAAAATTATAATATAAATAAAATCAATGTTTCTGCGTATTTTTTTATTAAACAATTTAATTTTATTTATTCCGAATAAAAACCATAATTCTATTAAAATGCCAATTATTACATAAAATAGCGAGTTTAAATTAATATTAAAATTAGTTGTAAAATTTGTGCTAAGCATTTTTTTTATAATTAATATTGCTTGCGAAAAACTATCGGCTCTAAAAAACACCCAAGCAATTAAAACCTCGAACATTACAATTAAATACGACAAATATTTAATTACCGGTATTTTTTGTAATTTAATAATTCGTTCTAAACTAAGAAAAAAAGCATGTAAAGCCCCCCAAATAACAAAAGTCCACGATGCTCCATGCCAAAATCCCGAAACTATCATAGTTATCCAAGCATTAATATGGCTGCGAATTTTCCCTTTTCGGGAACCTCCTAAAGGAATATAAACATAATCTTTAAACCATGTAGATAATGATATATGCCAACGATTCCAAAATTCGCGTAACGATTTTGATATATACGGGTGATTAAAATTTACTCTAAAATTTAAACCCATCCATTTGGCTAAACCGCGAGCAATATCGCTATAACCGCTAAAATCAAAATAAATCTGAAAAGCAAATCCTGTTACAGCTAACCACCAAAAAAGTGCCGATTGACTTTGATTAATATCGTTAAATGCACGATTTACCATATCGGCAATATTGTCGGCAAGAACAACTTTTTTAAAAAAACCTATAATAATTAATTTAAATCCGTTCCAACTTTCTATAGATGATATTTTTTTTATGCGTTTAAGTTGAGGTAATAAATCTTTTGCCCTAACAATTGGCCCTGCAACAAGCTGAGGAAATAATGCGAGATACGAAAAAAAGTGAAAAATATTTTTTGTGGGATTTAATCTGCCTCTATATATATCAATGGTGTAACTCATCGATTGAAAAGTATAAAAACTTATACCAACAGGCAAAATCATCATAAATTCGGGAATGTTGTTTTGCAAATTAATATCGTAACCAAAATAATTAAATAGTTTGTCAAAATTTTCGGCAAAGAATCTACTATATTTAAAAATTACTAATGTTCCAATATTTCCTAAAAGAGATAGAGATAGAAAAACTTTTTTATATTTAGGCTGTTTTTTTATGTATAATCCTGCCAAATAATCTATTAAGCCACTAAATATTATTAGAAAAACAAATCTCCAATCCCACCATCCATAAAAAATAAATGAACTTATGGTAATAAAAATCCAACGATAGTTATTTTTTAATTTATTTATTATTGGTAATAAACTAAAAAAAATAACGGCGTATATTATAAAAATTAATGAGTTAAAAAGCATTAATTATTTTTTGTGTAAAACTAATATTTTTTAACAGATTATTAATGTAATTTAAATTATGTAATTTATAAAAATTTGTAAATATTTAATACGAGTTGTTAAGTTATACTGACAAATTTGAGTTTAACAGGAATAAAATTTATATTTGTGGTATTAATTTTTTATATAATGGAAGATAAAATAATAATTTTAGATTTTGGTTCTCAATATACTCAACTTATAGCTCGAAAAATAAGAGAATTAAACGTTTTTTGCGAGATATACCCGTATAATAAAATTCCTGATATTGATGATAATACAAAAGGAGTTATTTTATCGGGGAGTCCTTTCTCGGTTCGTGATGATAAAGCTCCAATTCCCAACTTATCAAAAATAAAAGGTTATCAACCTTTGCTTGGGGTTTGTTATGGAGCACAATACTTGGCTCATAATTACGGAGGCGAGGTTCTCCCGTCAAATAAACGCGAATATGGTAGGGCTAATTTAAGTTTTATAAATACAGAATCCGACTTGCTTAAAAATATATCAAAAAACACACAAGTTTGGATGTCGCATGGCGATACCATTGCTAAAATTCCGGATAATTATGAGATTATAGCAAGCACAAACGATGTTAAAGTAGGAGCTTATAAAATAAAAGATGAAACAACATACGGAATACAATTTCACCCCGAAGTTTATCATACTTTAGAGGGAAAAAAAATGCTAGAAAATTTTGTTGTAAATATTTGTGGCTGTAAACAAAATTGGACTCCTGCATCGTTTGTAGAAACAACCATAAATAATTTAAAACAAAAGCTCGGCTCCGATAAAGTTATTTTAGGATTATCGGGTGGTGTAGATAGCTCTGTCGCTGCATTTTTGCTACATAAAGCAATAGGAAAAAACCTTACTTGTATTTTTGTTGATAACGGATTGCTTAGAAAAAATGAATTTAATCAAGTTCTGGAATCGTATAAGGGTTTGGGGCTTAATGTTATTGGAATTGATGCTAAGCAAGAATTTTATTCGTCGCTAAAAGGAATCTCGGAGCCTGAGCAAAAAAGAAAAGCTATTGGTAAAACGTTTATTGATATTTTTGATAAACAAGCACATAAAATAAATGATGTAAAGTGGTTGGCACAAGGAACAATTTATCCTGATGTAATAGAGAGTGTATCGGTAAAAGGTCCTTCGGCAACAATAAAATCGCATCATAATGTTGGCGGATTGCCCGATTTTATGAAATTAAAGATTGTAGAACCTCTTAAACTTTTATTTAAGGACGAAGTTCGAAAGGTGGGAAAAGAATTAGGTTTAAGTAATGAGTTGTTAAACCGACACCCTTTTCCCGGTCCCGGTTTGGCAATAAGAATATTAGGAGATATTACACCCGAAAAGGTAAGACTTTTACAAGAAGCTGATTATATTTTTATAAATCAATTAAAAGAGGACAACCTTTACGATAAAGTTTGGCAGGCAGGAGTTATTCTTTTACCTGTTCAATCGGTTGGTGTTATGGGTGACGAAAGAACTTACGAACAAGTTGTTGCCTTGCGAGCCGTGCAATCAACCGACGGAATGACTGCAGATTGGGTGCATCTGCCGTATGAATTTTTAGCAAAAGTTAGTAATAAAATAATTAATCAAGTTAAAGGTATTAATAGGGTTGTTTATGATATAAGTTCTAAACCTCCTGCAACAATAGAATGGGAGTAAAGCAGTAAAAGTCTGTTAGTTTAAATATTTTTTTATGATTTTAAAAAGATTATCTTTTACAATTGGTTTTACAATATAGTCGTTACCGCCTACTGATAAAAATTTTTCTTTATCGCCCGACATTGCAAAAGCAGTTTGTATAATAATTGTTACATTGGTGTTAAATTTACGTATTTCTTTTATAGCATCTAATCCGCTTAATTCTGGCAAATGAATATCCATTAATATAATATCGAGATTATTTATTTCCTTGGTTTTTTCTATAGCTTTTAATCCTGTGTCGGCAAAAAACAAATTTGCTTCTTTTAATATTTCTTTATATAGTAAAATACTGTTTTTATCGTCTTCTACTATTAAAAAATTTTTATTTTTAATATTTATATTCTGTTTTTCGATTTTATTGTTATGTTTTTTATTTTCTTTAAAAAAAGATAACGGTAATTTAAAATAAAATTCGCTGCCAATATTTTCTTTTGATTCAAAATATAATGCTCCTCCTAATTTTTCGCTTAATAATTTACTTATCGACAAACCCAACCCGTAACCTTTGAGTTGTTTTTTTGTTGATTCGGCAATTTGATAAAAACGATTAAAAATACAATTTTGTTTATCCTTAGGAATACCAATACCCGAATCTTTAACGCTTATTATCAGGTTATTGTTTTGTGTATTGCACGATATTTTTACATATCCTTTGTTTGTGTATTTAATAGCATTTGTTACTAAGTTATTAATAATTTGTTTTAATCTTAATTCGTCGGATAATATTTGAAAATTTTTATCAATTTTATAATCTAATATAAGCTCTAAATGTTTTTTTTGAGCATATATAATATTTTGTTCAAAAATCTCTAACAAAACAAGAACATT
>Ga0256833_1003519_pt1 | contig 10681 bp, 13 predicted proteins | sample 356284metaG_FD_190535 | JGI IMG/M metagenome (GOLD analysis project Ga0256833, IMG submission 190535) | Hydrothermal vent microbial communities from Mid Atlantic Ridge, Atlantic Ocean - 356-284 | ecosystem: Environmental > Aquatic > Marine > Hydrothermal vents | place: Atlantic Ocean: Mid...
TGATCTCGGTCAATGGAAACGTTGCTGCTTTAGTGCCGAAAGAGACAGTAAAGCTTGCTAAGGCCCTCAACGCCAAGCTCGAGATAAACCTCTTCTACCGCACCGAGGAGAGAGTTAGGGCCATAGCCGATGAGCTCAGGAAATACGACCCGGATATCGAGATACTCGGAATTAACCCTACGCGGAGAATTCCAGGACTTGAGCACGAGCGCGGAAAGGTCGACGAAGAAGGCATCTGGAAGGCCGATGTGGTCTTGGTTCCCCTAGAGGACGGCGACAGGACGGAGGCCCTCGTGAAAATGGGCAAGTTTGTAATCACCGTTGATTTGAACCCCCTCTCAAGGAGCGCAAGAATGGCGGACATAACGATAGTTGATAATATCGTCCGCGCTTATCCGAGGATGATTGAGCTGGCAGAAGAGATGAGGAAACTTCCAGAGGAGAAGCTTGAGGAAATAGTTCTCTCCTACGACAACGGGAAAACTCTGAGCGACGTTCTGCTCCACATAAGAAACCGACTAACCGAGCTCGCGGAAGAAGGCATCTGGAGAAGGAAGGAACTTTAAAACTCTTCCTCCGTTTTTTCAACGAGCTTCCTGAGGCCCGTTATGAGTTCCGTCTCGCTGGAGGCCCTTGAAACAACCAGTGGAACTCTTTCACGCTCGGCGAGCTTAACGGCAAGTTCATCAAGCTTTTTAACACCGTGGAGGACTATTACCGCCGGCTTGAGACCCTGAACGCGGACGGCTATCATTGGGCTTCTGCCTGTTGTCACCTTTGTGAAAACCAAAGCCCTCTCAGTCGTCCAGCCGTAGAGCTTGAGAAACTCCTCACTGCTCATCTCGAGGATTGCCCTTATGCTATCAACAACGGTGTAGCCGTATATCCTCCTGTCGAGGAGATGCTGATTGGCAACTACCTCCCCACGAACGGCTTCAACTACGTCGGAAATTTTCACGGGCACGGCGAACTCCCTTATATCAAGTATCGCACTCGTGGGGAGTTCTCCCTCAATCGTCTTGCTAAAGGCCCTTATGACGTTTCCACCGCGCCTCTCATCAATCTCCAAGAGAGCCTCAACGAACTTCCGGATAGTTGAAGCACCGGGACTCTTCCTTCTCCCACCTTCGTAGTCGCTTATAACCGAAGAAGAAACACCCAGATGCTCAGCTAGCTCCGTCTGGCTTATTCCAAAGATTTCGCGCCACTTCCTCATGGTCTTTCCTGGGTCAGAAGAGAGGGTTATCTCCCCCGCGATTCTCTTGGCGAGCGCTTCCTTCTCTTTCTCCAGCATGACCGTTACTACCCGTAATGGATTATAAGCCTTTCGGCAATTGCTGAAATCCTGTTCTGGTGTTGAGGGCTAAACACTCAAGCCTGCCTAAAGTTAAACATCACATAGGGGAGAAATTGATATCTCTTGTTATCAAAAAAGAGCTATAAAACAGGGGTTTATGGCGCCCGGGCCGGGATTTGAACCCGGGTCACGGGAGTGACAGTCCCGTATGATAGGCCGGGCTACACCACCCGGGCGTTTGAGTGGCCGGCGGCGTTCCCGGTTTCCCGCCCCCTCTCGGAGGGCAGTACACCCGGGAACGCAGGCGGGCTTAACTTCCGGGGTCGAAACGAGACCGGGTGTAACCCCGCCGCCATGGCCGCCGTGCCGATAAGACCTCCAGAGTTGCACTTATAAACTTTACGGTTAATTGGTCCCTGGCAACTACAAGTTACATACCCTGAAAGAGATTCAATGAAAATTGTGCCCAAAGTGCACGGTATGAGGATAAACTTGAACATATTGTCAAACAATGCGTAACCACAGGAAAAGGATTAAAACACCAAAGATGCATAACTTTGAAAGTGTGGTCAAAGTGAAAAGCTTGTTGCTTGCGAGTGAATTGCTCAGCTTAGCGGCCAAGGTTGGAGTTGCAGTTTTTCTAATCAGAGCGTATTACATTTCCAAGAGACGCTCTTCTTTCTATCTCGGCATTTCATGGCTTGTATCAGCGGTCGTCATTCTGATGGACGCACTTGGGGAGGGGGATGAAATAGTAATTCTCTACGCCCTTTTTTCATCTATTCTCGCCTACGGTTCCTTTCTGTTTATCATCGAAGAGAGACACTTTTCACTTTCTCCCCACAAACACTGGATCTGGATTCTTCCTCCGATAGCTGGAGCAATTTACGGACTCCTCCTTGGGAACAGCTGGGAATCAAGGGTGGGTATATCCTATGGACTCTCGGCATTCTACGTGTTCCTGGCAGGAGTCACAATAGCCTCAGTTGAAACCGATTTTCCGACCGCCAGAATCGCTGGAATAACACTGGCACTATTTGGGATTCACGAGATGGACTACCCCGTCCTGAGGAGAGTCGAGTGGTTTGCCCCGATTGGATTTACTTTAGGAGCTTTTCTAACTGTTCTCTCAGCCTATTTCATGGCAAGAATGGTCACCTCGGAAAGGTTCATTAAGAAGAGGCCAACTGTAACAGTAAAACCGGGGGTAATGCTGATCAACAGTAAGGACTATGAGAAGATACTGGAATCCCTCAGGGAGTATCCCGTGCTGGCGTTTCTGAGAAAACCGGCCGGATTCCCTAATTGGAGGGTTTACATGATAACAACAGTTGAGGAAAAGATGACGGTGCATCCAAGGAACCTGGCAAAAATGAGCGAGCTTATCAGCAGATATCTCAACGAGGCAAATTCCAAAGGTATTACCGGTGTTGTAATACTTGATGGACTGGAATTTTTAGTTATACACAACGGTCTTCAGCCGGTTCTCAGGTTTTTGGCAACGCTCAGAGATATGGCGATTGTCAAAAGGGCACTGCTCATAGTCGTTCTCGAAGAATACTCCTGGAACCCAAAAGAGCTGGCAATACTCAGGAGGGTTCTAGAAGAGACTTGAGGAAACTTAATAACACCTCCACACAACAGAGAAGGGGTGAGAACAATGGGACTGCTTGAGGACAAGGCTCTGGTTGAGGCAGCCCTCTTTGTTTCTGGTAGGCCCCTGAGCGTTAAAGAACTCTCAAAGGCACTCGGAATAAAATCCCTCGACTACCTGGAAAAGCTAATCGAGCTCATAGCGGCGGAGTACGCCGAGAGAAGGAGCGCAATAGAAGTTGTGAGAGTTCTCGGGGACAAGTACGTTATGCAGGTAAAGCAGGAGTACAGCCAAAGGGTCATCCACCTCATGCCGAAGCCAGACCTTAGAACAGGTGAGCTGAAGACGCTCGCGCTCATAGCCTACCTCCAGCCGATAGAGCAGAGCAAGATAATAAAGCTCCGCGGGAGTCAGGCCTACGAGCACATAAGAAAGTTAATTGAAATGGGGCTTATCTATGCCGAACCCTACGAGAGGACGAAGCTCCTTGGAACAACGCAGAAGTTTGCCGAGCTTTACGGTTTCCCGGAGAACGATCCGGTTATAATTAAAGATGCATTCAAGAAGGTTGTCCATGCGGAGTACAGTGACATCATAGTGAAGCTCGAAGGCAAGACAGAAAGTGATACTGTCCAAATAAAAAAAGGGAACTCCGAAAGCGAAGGAACTTCTTAGACCTTCAATTATCTCCTTTCCTTAATATCGCAGAAATAACATCTTCTCTCGGCCAAAGGAGTTAGGAGACAAAAAGTTTAAATACTCTGCCGAGAATTACCATCAAGGTGAGTGCTATGGTAGGCCTTACAAAGGAGCAGATAATCAACCGAATCATACGACATAGGGGACTCTCAAAGGAGGAAATCGAGGAAAAGATTTCAGAACTCGCGAGAACTCACGGCATCTCGGAGCACGCCGCGGCTGTGATGCTCGCGGAGGAGCTTGGAATCAAACTCGAGGAGGGGGAAGAGCTTCTCCGCATAGCCGATCTTGTTCCCGGGATGAGCAACGTCAACATCGTTGCCAGGGTTCTTAGGAAGTTCCCGCCAAGGGAGTACACCAAGAGGGACGGGTCAAGGGGAAAGGTTGCGAACCTTGTTGTCTACGACTCCACAGGTCAGGCAAGGCTCGTCCTCTGGGACAACTTCGTGGGTAAATACTACGAGGAGCTCAACCCCGGCGATGTAATCAAGATCATAGACCCCCTCGTCAAGGAGGGAATGCGCGGAATAGAGCTCCACGCCAACTTCAGGACGAGAATCATCAAGGACCCAGAAGACCCACGCGTCGAGGAGATACCACCCCTCGAAGAGGTGAGGAGCTACAACTACAGGAGAGTCAAGATAAGGGAACTTGAGGGCAACGAGCGCTTTGTCGAGCTGAGAGGAACGATAGCGAGGCTTTACAGGGTGATCGTCTACGACGCCTGTCCTGAGTGCAGGAGAAAGGTCGACTACGAGCCTTCAACGGAAGTCTGGGTCTGCCCGGAGCATGGGGCAGTTAAACCCGTAAAGATGGTTGTTCTCGACTTCGGACTGGACGACTCAACGGGTTATATCAGGGTTACCCTCTTTGGCGACGACGCCAGCGAGTTACTCGGGGAAACACCGGAGGAGATAGACGAGAGGCTAAAGAAACTCATCGAGGAAGGACTTACCATGCGGGAAGCCGGCAGAAAGCTCGCTGAGGAAACTTACTACACCCTCCTTGGGAGGGAGATAATCGTGAGGGGCAACGTTACGGAGGACAAGTTCCTTGGAACGCTCCTCAAGGCAAGAACCTGGGAGGAGATTGATGAGAAGCGCGAAATCGAGCTCGCAAGGAGGGAATTGAGAGAGGTTTTGAAGGCCTTCGGTGGTGAGTGAGATGGAAGAGGTAAGGTTCCGCAGGAGAAAACCCGCCGTCGAGAGAAAGATTGCCGAAATCAAGGAAGACGATACACGCGTCTCGCTAATCGGCAGGGCCTTTAAAGTGGACAAGCTCGACTACACCTTCTGGCTCGACGACGGAACCGGAGTTATACTCGTGGAGAGCGAGGAGAACGTCCTGCCCGAGAACGGTCAGACAGTTAGGGTCATCGGAAGGGTCATAAGGAGTGAAGAAAGCGTCCACATCTTCGGCGAGGTGATACAGGACTTCAGCAGTGCCGACATAGAAGCATTGGAGGAGATAAGGGAACTTGAGAAGAAAATCCTTCCAAAGGTCGAGAACCTGATAGGCTTCTTTGGAGGTGGAGAGCTATGAAGAAGCGCCTACCTGCGAGCAGGGTTTACATCAGGGACATCCTCAACGGTTATTACGTGAGGAGCGAGGGAGACTTCGAGCCTAACTACCTGATAACAAGAGACGCGAGAAAGGTCTACCGTGTCAAGGTTGTGGCTACTGTGGTCAGGGAGCCGGTCATAAGTGACGACGAGACCTACGGTAAGTTTCAGATCGACGATGGGACGGGAACGATATGGGTGCTCGGATTCAGAGACGATACCAAGTTCATACGACTCGTCAGAAAGGGTGACCTAGTTCAGATAATAGGAAAGGTTGCAGAGTGGCGCGACGACAAGCAGATACTGGTTGAGGGAGTCGCCAAAGTCAGTCCGAACTTCTGGATACTTCACCGCTTTGAAACCCTTAAGGAGAAGGTGGAGCACGCCGAGAAGGCCAGGATAGCCTTTGAAATCTACGACCGCTACGGCATAACGGCCAAGGCCAAGGTCATAGCCAGGAACAGAGGCGTTGACGAGGAGCTCCTCCTGACAATAGACGAGCTCTACACTATGATGCTTGAGCAGAGGGCCCTCGAGGAGGAGCTGATAGAGGAGGAAGGAAAAGAAGGGGAGGAAGCAACGCCCCTCAACCCAGAGCTTGAGAGGGCGAAAGAGGCAGTTATGAGCCTCCTCCGCGAGAAGGGGAAGGCACTGTCGCACAAGTTCATAGTTAAGAAGCTCTCAAAGGAGTTCGACGAGGAGATAATAGAGGAGGCCATCAGCCAGCTCCTGGCCGATGGAGAAATCTACGAGCCGGAGATAGGCTTCTACGAACCTCTTTAACTCCCTATATTTTAAATTAACACCTCAGTACTGCTCGCGCATCGTCCTTATCACCGGGTCGTGTATCAGCGTTGATGTTATGCTGTCCACCATGCGGAAGAACTCCTCCTTCCCGCGCTCAAGGTCGAGGCTCTCAACTTTAATCAGCTCGCACTTCTTCCCAAGTATCCACCTGCCAAGTAAAATCTTCTCCCTTCCGTTTTTCTGAAGGTCAAGCCTTATAAGGCCGTAAGGTATGTCCGCCGTCCACCAGTTGGCCTTAAAAGTTACACGCCAGCCGGCACTCTCAACAGCTTTGACGAGCTCGTTGAGTGTAGTTGCTGGGCCGTGAGGGGTTTTAAACGTCAAAACCGTCCAGAGCTCTTCCTTCTCAAGTTCTCCAATTATCTCATCCTTAAACTCCATACCCATCACCTCACGAGCGAAGCTACCATAAACGCCATCACAGCCAAGAATATGCTCATCTTGAGCATCCTTTGTGAACGGTGAGCGGTTTTCCTGTCCTGGGAGCGAAGGATGAGAAAGGCCGAGTAAAGAATTATTGCATCAACCGGAACCATCGCCAGGTAGCTTAGCCCGACGCCGGCCTTTATCGGCAGGAAAGACGCTAAGACAGTGAGGAACGCAAAGAGTGCTCCAACGTAGGCAGACTTCCTCCTTCCGATGACTATCGGAAGTGTCCTGGCGCCCTTGGCACGGTCGCCCTCAACGTCCTCTATGTCCTTTATGACCTCCCTCGCAACGTTAACCAGAAAGGCACACAGGGCAAGGTAACCGGCCAGACCAATCTTCCCGACCGCTACTGCGCCGTAGAGGGGTGTTGCCCCGGTCAGTCCAGCAACGGCGAGGTTACCAATGAAAGGCATCGGCTTGAGTTTCCAGGCGTAGAGGAACATCGTGATGTAAGCTACTACTGCCAGCAGGAATGCGTAGAGGTTTATTAGAGACGCAAGGATTAAGCCAATCGCGAAAAGTAGCATCGCATACCAGAAGGCCGTTCTCCTGCTCATGGCTCCCCTGGGAAGAGGCCTATCCGGGCGGTTAATCCTGTCTATCTCGTAGTCGAAGTAGTCGTTTACAGTATTCCCAGCTGAACAGCCGAGCGTAACCACAAGGAAGACGAGTAGCGCCTTCACCGGGTCGGGAAAGTGACCAACTGCAACGATCGAACCGAGAAGCCCAACTACCCCAGCTAGGATGCAGTTGTGTGGCCTCGTGATTTCAATGAAAGCCCTCGCCTCCAAGTTACCACCGTCCAACCCTCGTAGTTGGCCTATAAAACCTTATGGGTTCAAAGTTCGTCTCTCCTCAAAAGGCCCAGCTCCTCTCCGGTCTCGAGGACGCGCATCCTGCCAAAGCGGATTTCCTTTACCATTTTCAAGGCGTCATCTTCAAGTGGTGTCAGCACCTGGAGGGTTCCCTCACTGAAGTTGACCCACTTGAGTATTCCCAAACCGATGCAAAGGCCGTTCTCATCGAGAAGACCGATGAGCAGGTTGCTCAACTTCTCGAAGTCAACCACGTGGAGGGAACGGTAACCCCTCTGAAAGCTCTCCTCATCTGCCTTAACAACGGTGTAGTGCCCATTGTTCTCCCAGCCGGCCAAGACAAGCCAGCGAAAGACCCGTGAAAGGAGTGTCTTCTCCTTTTCATCAAGGGGACGACCGTTGAAGAGTGACGTTCCCGTCAGGGCCACCTCGGAGAGGTCGAACTCGACAAGATGGGAGCTTGAAAAGTAAGTCTTCCACTTTTCGAACCTGATTTCCCTTCTCTCCTCCCTGGAAACGGCCCTCGCGTTCTCGCTTACTGCAAGTCTGATGACATTTCCGTAGGGACTGAGTGCCCTGGCCAGGGATTCAAGTTCACCTTTCCGCTCGAGGAGTACCATCAGATCAGGCCTCACAAGTTCAGCTTTGAGGCGCTTCATCTCAAAGCCTGCCCCCGTTACGAAGCCCGTGGTATCTATAAGGACCACCTCAGCACTTCTCTCTGCCATCTCGACGAGTCTTCTCACTCCAACGACCATTTCTCCCCCAAATTGACCGGGGGAAACAGTCCCTATGAAGTAGTGGACCATACCGTTAAGCTCGGAGAGGCTTGAGAAGTTTTCCCCGGGAATCGCAAGGCTTATCGTCGCCGGCGGGAGGATCCCCTTCTGACCCACGTCGGAATCAACAATGGAAACGGTCTTGCCGAGGCTAAGAAGCTCGTTTGCGAGGAACGTTATGAGTGTGCTCTTACCGGTGTCTGTCCCACCGATGACCATTACCTTAACGGCCTCGCGGGAGGAAAGCTCCGCGATTAGCTCGTGCCTGTCCGGAGGGACGTCGCGGGTGTAAATAGCCTTGTTCATGGGTGTGAGTCCCTGAGAGAAGTTAAAAACCTTGAGTCCAGGAAACTTAGAAAAACTTATAAGACACATCACCTTCAGTGGAGAAATGAAAAGTTAAGTTTGACTTTTGTCGAGTTTAAATTGGAAAAACAATAAGAGGGAGTTGCGATGGTCGAGAAAAACACCCTGACCCCAAGACAAATCAAACTGCTCAGGAAGCTCTATGAGGACGGAAAGACCATCGAGGTACACACAGTTGAGAAAACTCAGGACGAACTTGCAAGAGAACTCGGCATAACTAGGCAGGCGTTGAGCAACCACCTCAAGGTTCTCAAAGAGCTCGGCTACATAAGAACTGGCAGGGGCTTTATAGACCTCACCGATAAAGCCCTTGAACTGCTTGGGGAGAAGAAGGGCGACGTTTTCGTGTTTGTCAAGATAGAGCCCACCAAGAGAAGGCAGGTCTACGAGGCCATAAGAAAGCTCAAGATAAAGAAAATCTACCGCGTCACGGGAGACGTTGACCTCATCATTGAGGCCGATAAGACGAAACTGGACGAGATACTCGAGGAGATAGCCTCTCTCGAAGGTGTCAGGGAGACCAACACTCACCTCGTCCTCGAGGTGTTATAGTCTCCTCGCCTTCTTTTCCATGAACTTTCTTAGCTCGTCGATGTTCCTCCCGAACTTTGCCGAGACCGGGACGAAGGTTTCCGGGATTTCAGAATAGGGAACACCGAACTTTTCAGCTAAAAAGCGTATCGTTCGCTCGACGTTCTTGACCCTGTCAATCTTGTTGACGGCAACGACCGTCGGTATTCCAAGATCCCTGAGGAACCCGTAGAACTCAACGTCAATTGGAATCTCGCCCCTCTTCTCCCAGCGCTCGATTATCTCCGGTGAGGCCTTGCCGTCAACTACAAGAACCGCCAATTCTATTTTATCGGCGTTGTCTTCAATAAAGTGCACTATCTCGTCCTTTATCCGCTCCTGAACCTTCCGGGGAAGACCGCTCATGAAGCCGAAGCCGGGCAAATCAACCACTTTCCTCCCGCGCCATTCGATTTCAACGGGCTTCCTTGTAACGCCGGGCCTCTTGCCCCGCTTAACCTTCTTTCCAGTCAGCCTGAAGATGAGCGTACTCTTACCCACGTTGGAGCGCCCGGCGAATATTATCACCTGTCCTCACCGAACTGAAGTTCTTTCGGGGCTTTATAAGCCTTGGCGGAAAGGTTAAGTAGATTGAGCGCGTAGGGTATGCGGTGATAGGCATGCCCGAAGATGCCAGAGCCAATCAGCTGGTGAACAAATTCGTGATTTCACTCGTTGAAGGCAAAATACTCGGCTACGTCACGGATATAAACGTTGAAGTTGAGGGAGACCAGTTCTACTTCATCCTGCGAATGAAGGAGATAGAGAACCTGGGCAAGGGGCAGAGCATATTCACGAGCGAGAAGAAGATGAAGATAAAGCCGGGCGACATCGTTAACGTTGGACCCGATGTTATCATCATCGGCGATGGTAAGGTGCCCCCCCTTAGGGAAATCGAGAGGCTCCACCAGATAGCCGAGGAGTACAACTCCCTCGTGAAGGAGCTTGAGGCAAAGGAAAGGCTTATCGAACAGCTTAAGGATGAGAACTACCGCCTGAACAGGCAGATTGAAGAACTCCAGCGCGAGCTTAGAAAATACCAGGTTATGAGGGAGGACTTCGAGCACCTTAAAGAACAGCTCGTAAGGCAGGAGGGCCAGCTCGAGATGGCGAGAGAGTACATCAGGCTCCTCGAGGGTCTGCGGGGTGATATAGACAAGATAAAGGCCGATGTTGAATCCATCATCCAGGGACAGCTCGAGGAAGTGGTTAGAGCGATAATAAACGAGGAATTAAACGCGAGGGGATTAAAGAAAACGAGCTTCCTCTAACCAAAAATGCTCGGACCAAAGGCGTGAAGCAGGAACTCTATTGCAACCAGTATGAGGGTCATCGCTATAACGCCCTTCGGGCTGACCTTTATAGCCCTCGTGTCCTCGTCGAAAAACCTCATCAGTCCCGCTCCCGTCGGTGGGAGTGTGGTCCTTTCCTTCGCCATGCTACCACCTGCCTTAAATTTTTGGCATTGTATTTAAGCTTCACGGTAAGGTTTTTAAACGCTCCGTTCAAGAGCCCTCGGGAAAGGGCTTCGCCCAATGAATCCCGCTGATGAATGGAGGTGGGAGGAATGGCCACTTTCAAGCTCGTTATATCGAACCCCAAAACCGGAATAGCGAAGCAGGTTGAGATAACCGGCGGAGAGGCCGAGAAGCTCATAGGAAAGCGCATAGGTGAAGAAATCCCGGCGAAGGAGCTTGGACTCAACCTCAAGGAGATATTCGGTGACGAGGGCATCCCGGAGGATGCAAAGCTCAAGATAACCG
>Ga0256833_1003520_pt1 | contig 10680 bp, 11 predicted proteins | sample 356284metaG_FD_190535 | JGI IMG/M metagenome (GOLD analysis project Ga0256833, IMG submission 190535) | Hydrothermal vent microbial communities from Mid Atlantic Ridge, Atlantic Ocean - 356-284 | ecosystem: Environmental > Aquatic > Marine > Hydrothermal vents | place: Atlantic Ocean: Mid...
GTATGGTAGGACATCTATCGGCTACTGATTTGGCTGATTATCTGGTCAAAGAGGTGGGGATTCCTTTCCGTGATGCTTATCATATTACAGGTAATGTAGTAAATATGGCAGAAGAAAAAGGCTTAGACATTTCAGAACTCTCTTTTGAAGATTTAAAAGCTGTTGATGAGCGTATTACAGAAGGTGTGGTAGAGTTGTTAGATAATAGAGCCTCAATGAATGCACGAACTTCAGAGGGGGGAACAAGTACCCAAAGAACGCAAGAGCAGATTGAGCAGTTAATAAATTGGTTAACTAATAAGAGAGGAGTTTAGAGATGTTTGGATTTTTTAAAGCTAAAAAAGAGAAGATTGTATCCCCAGCAGATGGTACTATTGTAAGTTTAGAAGATGTCCCAGATGAGGTATTTTCACAAAAGTTAGCAGGAGATGGGGTTGCACTAAAACCAATAAGCAATACATTTGTAGCTCCTGTAGCAGGGGTAGTTACCAAGATATTTTCAACAAATCATGCTTTTTCGATACATACAAAGAGTGGATTAGATGTTATGGTACATATTGGACTAGATACAGTAGCATTAAAAGGAGAGGGATTTAAACGTTTGGTAGAAGAGGGAGCAACTGTCTCAGTTGGTAAGCCTATTATCTCTGCTGATTTAGAGTTGATTCAATCAAAAGGTAAAAATACCATTACTCCTATTGTATTAAATTATAAAAAAGAGTTTTCTTTGGAGAAAAATAGTGTAAAGATGGTTCGAGAGGGAGAGCTTATTTTAAGTGTTACTTTATAACTCTCTTTTGGAGTTATATCTTTAAATTATCTAATATATATTTATTATATTAAATTTTATTGTTTCATATTTACTCATTAAAGATATTTTAATTATTTTTTTAATTTTTTTTTAAAATAATCTATTTTTCACATTCTATACACATTGGAGGAATAGAATCCGTTTAGTTTTTTCCTAAACTGGCTTTCAACTCAAAAAAAAGACCAATTAAATTAATTATTAAGGTTTGTTATGATAAAAGGGATTCTTATTATAATATTAGGTATGTTATGTTGTGGTTGTGCTTCAAGTAAAGCACAAGTTTCTTCTATAAAGGTTCAAAAACCCATCAAAAGAGATATGTCTCAAAAGGGTTGTCAAATGATGGCAAATGGTTATTTAGTCTGTCCTAAAGCTGTTAGAAGTTAGTTTTTTTAAATGTGTCAATATAGAGGTTTTCCACTTTAATCCTAGCCCACTCATGGTCTACATTGCGTAGAAACTTTAGGCTAGATTTTATGTGTGGATTGTTGTTGAAACAGTTTATTTTTACTTTTTTACCTAATTCCTCCCACCCATAGTGTTCTACAAGTTGGTTGAGTATATCTTTTAATTTTATCCCATGTAATGGGTTATTTGAATTGTTCATCACTTTAAATTTCCTTTAATCATCTCTGCTACACTCTCTGCTCTCGTTCCTAATACTACTTGAATAGTTGTATTATTTGGTTTTATAACCCCTTTTGCTCCAAGCTTTTTAAAGGCTTCTGTATCTAAATGTTCAGATGCTTTTACCTCCATTCGTAGACGGGTAATACAGGCATCTGTTGAGATAATATTCTCTTTTCCTCCAAGTGCTTCTATAAAAGCAAGGGCTTCTTCTCCCTCTTTTTGAGCTATCTCCTCTTTTGACTCTTCAAAAATATTATATTTGAAAATCTTAATAATATAGTATGAGACTGTAAAGTAGATAACTCCAAAAGCTAAACCAAGTGGTAAAATTAGTAGTGGTTTGGTAGCTAATTTGTAGTTGATTAGGTAATCAATAAGTCCTGCTGAAAATCCATATCCGTGATGAATTCCTAAAAAATGAGCAGAGGCAACAGCTAAACCAGTGAGAATGGCATGTACTAGAAATAGAATAGGGGCAACAAAGAGAAATAGAAACTCTAGTGGTTCAGTAATTCCTGTCAAAAATGAGGTCAAAGCTACTCCAAAGAGAACTGCTCCTGCTTTTTTTCGTTGCTCTTTTGGGGTAGTTACATATATAGCTAGTGCCATAGATGGAAGTCCAAACATCATGGTAACATAGAATCCTGCCATATAGATACCTGCCGTTGGGTCTCCTGCAAAGAAACGGTGTAAATCTCCATTTGCAACTACTGTTACACCATCTTTTATATAGCTATATTCTCCTACTTGAAAAAGAAAAACAGAGTTTAAGATATGATGAAGTCCTAGAGGGATAAGTAGACGATTGAGTGTTCCATAGAGAAAACTTCCTATCTCATTGAGTCCAATAATAGTATTGGAAAATGCGTCTATTCCACTCTGGGCATAGTGCCAAAAATAACCTGATAATATACCAACAACAATAGCAGATAGAGCTGTAACAATAGGTACAAAACGTTTGCCTCCAAAGAATCCTAAAAATTCTGGTGGTTTAATGGTATGAAAACGGTTATATAAAGCTCCTGCTAAGATACCAATAATAATCCCTATAAAGACACCCATATTTAGAGTTGGGTCTATCTGTAGATAGACAGCTTTGGCAATAAGTAATCCAACAGCACCTGCTAGACCTGCTGAACCATCACTGTTTTTTGCTAAACCATAAGCGATACCAACAGCAAAGAGCATATCAAGATTAGAAAATATCGCCTCTCCTGCTACTTTCATAATATTGGCAATATCGCCTGTGATAAAAGGAATATCTCCAAATCCAAAACGTAGTAGAATTGCAGCGATAGGAAGAACTGCAATAGGAGTCATTAAAGCTTTTCCTACTCTTTGAAATAGATTAAACATGGCGTATTTTCTCCTTTAATGATGGTATCAGTTTGGCAGAGAGAGAGAGGTTTTCATAACCCATCTCTATAAGCTCCTCTGTGACCTCTTCTAATCCTGCTAGTTCTCCACAGATACTAATAGGTTTTTCTGCTTGTTGGGCAATCATACGAAGAGCAGATAGTATGATAGGAGAGGTAGAATCTGCTATTAGTGTAGGGTGTGTTCTCTCAATAGCAAAGATATATTGAGTTAAATCATTTGTTCCTACTGAATAGAAGTCTACAACTTCATTGAACTCTTTCATAGAAAAAATAACAGATGGTACTTCTATCATAATTCCAAACTCTATATTGCTGAGGTTTATGTTGTGTTCTTGGGCAATCTCTAGTGCAATTCCTTTTGCTTTATTGAACTCTTCTACAGTAGAAATCATAGGAAACATAATTTTTAGAGTTTTTGCAGAGGGCATAACCATTTGGAATGCTTTGAAGATAGCTAAGAGTTGCTCTTTGAATAGTACCTCTTCTAACAATGAGAAACGAATTCCTCTAACTCCTAAAAAAGGGTTGGTCTCTTTTGGAATATTGATGTAAGGGAGTGATTTATCTCCTCCTATATCTAGCGTTCTTATGGTTAATAGATTAAAGAGTTTAAAAATTTTTTGGTAGGCTATAACTTGTTCCCCAAATGAGGGCTTCTCCTCTTTGAATAGGAATTCTGTTCGCAATAGTCCTACTCCATCTGCTCCCTCCTCTTTTGCTTCTCTTGCTGATTTATAGTCTGATATATTGGCAAGAACTCTAATTGTTTTTCCATCTCTTGTTTTTGTATTTTCAAAACGTTTTTTATAGCTCTCTTCTTGATACGCTTTGAACTGTTTCTGTTTATCACGTGCTTTTCTTAAATCATTGGCTGTTGGTGCTAAGATAAGATTCCCACTATTGGCATCTAATATTACTCTTTGAGCGGTTTCAAGTGGTTGTTTGATAATCATTGATGGTATACCAAATGAACGTAACAAAATAGAAGCGTGAGATGTTACTGTTCCTGTTTGTAGTACAACACCCTCTATTAGTGTATTTTGTAGGTTCATAACTTCACTAGGAAGTAAATCTTTGGTTAAAAGAATATAAGGTTTACTCGGAACTTCTACAATACTAGTCATTCCCAAATGTTTCAATACACGCTGTTCTACATCACGATAGTCTGGAATACGTGAGGCAAACTTTGTATTTTCCAATCGTGCTACCTCTTCTTTGATAATCTCTAAAAACTTTCGTACCGTTGGACACTCATAACGAAAAATATCAGCAGATATTAGCTCTTTTTGAGCTAAAAAGATTTGAGCTTCATGTTGTGTTTTATTTGCTTGATACAAATCATAAAGCTCCTCTTTTGCTCGTCTTATTGCATCTTTGATAGTGAGTCCTGTATCTCTTGTTTGTGTTATTTTACGTGTCTCATAGAGTGTTAAAGTAGCAATAGCGATACCTTTGGCAACGGTTTTGCCTCTGATGGTTAGTGCTTCATAGCTATCTTCTACTTGTTTAATCTCTTGTTCTACTCTATCTTCTTGCATCATCTTTTCAAAAAAGTCAGTTAGATAAGCAGAAGCTTCAAGTGCTTCTTCTCCTTGACATTTAAGTTGAAAGCTATCGCCTTCCTCTAAGGAGAGAGAGAGTATAGCAGGAACTTGTGTTGCAACTATCTCTTGGTCATCTACAACAAAGCTAATATCTGCATTAAACTGTTTAACTTCATTTACGAATTTAGCAATAGGTCTCAAGTGTAAACCATTTTTAGAAGTAATCGTGAGCGTAGTAAGGATAGGGGTATTCCGTTTTTTAAATATTTTTTTTATAAGAGTCATTTTTTTGCCTATAATTATCTTTAAACTTCATTCTCTCATCTAATATGAGAGACACGAAGTTGGTTACTTTTTGTTTTGGGTAATTATAGTATCATAAAATTAAAATCTTTTAGTATAACTATGGCAATAAGGCTTGGAATTTCTTAATTTATAGTAATTTTGGTGTTCTTTCTCTGCAATATAGAAAATATGCTCATTTGCATCTTTTAACATTGTTGCGATTTTCATCCCTTTTGCTTCAAGTTGATTAATCAATTTTGTTGCTATCTCTTTCTCTTCATTGTCATTTGTAAAGATTGCAGAGAGGTATTGAGACCCAATATCTGGTCCTTGTCCATTTATCTGTTCTGGATTGTGTATCTCAAAAAAGAGCTTAGTTAACTCTTCAAAAGAGACCTCTTTGGGGTTATATATAACCTCTACTGTCTCTAAATGTCCTGTGTTTTTATAGCAGATGTCTCTATATGTTGGATTGGTTGTATCTCCTCCCATATATCCAGAGTTTGCATCAAATACACCATTTGTTTTTTGAAACCAATACTCAACACCCCAAAAACATCCTGCTGAAAAATAGGCTTTTTTATATTTATTCTCACTCTCTATAGGTTTAAAATCTAGTGAAATAGAGTTGACACAGTGTCGTGTATTTTTTGGTGTAATCTGCTCTCCTCTAAAAACATGACCCAAATGACCCCCACAGTTACTACAAATAATCTCTACTCTACGTCCATCTGCATCAGGAATCTCCTTGACTGCTCCATCAATAGCATCATCAAAACTTGGCCAACCAGAACCAGAATCAAATTTATCAGTTGAGCTAAAAAGAGGACTATTACATTTTCTACATATATATGTACCTGCTTCATAAAATCCATCAAACTTTCCAGAAAAAGGCATCTCTGTACCTCTGTTTTCGATTACTCTTATCTCTTCGGGGCTTAATCTATTATATTCCATTATTTATCCTTAAAATTAATTAAGACTAAAATAGTCTTAAATTGTTTTTCCAATATAACATGATTAGTTAAAAGATACCTTTGGGTATAATATTTTGAAAAACTAATTAATATTAATTTTTCAAAAAAATTAAATATATGCATTAAAAAGAGCTTGGATATAGCTTAAAAATATAAATATAAATGATATTTTACAAAAAATGCACAATTATGTTATAATATACTTCTAAAGAATAAGGAATAGACTATGAATCAACGAACTATCCGTCAAGCAGTTGAGGTTGTTGGTATAGGTTTGCACAAGGGCGAACCTATCAAACTTCGACTTGAGCCACTTGGTACAAATGCTGGTATTATCTTTTATAGAGAAGATTTAGCTCTCTCTATACCTCTTTCTCCCTCTTCTGTGATTGATACTCAAATGGCAACTGTTATAGGCTCTAGCAAGGGTTATATATCGACTATTGAACACTTCCTATCAGCTGTTTATGCTTATGGAATTGACAATATGAGAGTTGTTGTCAATGGTAATGAGATGCCAATCATGGACGGTTCTGCCTCCTCTTTTTGTCTACTCTTAGATGAAGCAGGTATCCAAGCGCAGGATATACCCAAAGAGATTCTAAGAGTTAAAAAAGTAGTAGAGGTAAGAGAGGGGGATAAGTTTGTACGTTTAGAGCCAAGTCATCATGTTACTTTTGATTTTGCAATAGATTTTGAACACCCTGTAATTGGACAACAGTCACAATCCTACTCTTTTGGAACAAAACCTTTTATAGAAGAGATTGCACGAGCTAGAACATTTGGTTTTGCAAGAGATATTCAATATCTACAGAGTATCAATCTAGCATTAGGTGCAAGTCTAAATAATGCTATAGGTTTAGATGATGAAAAAGTCTTAAATCCAGAGGGTTTACGTTTTGAGAATGAGTTTGCTCGTCATAAAATTCTTGATGCTATGGGAGATATGATGGTAACAGGTCATAATATTTTGGGTGCATATAGTTCGTTTGCAGGGAGTCATAAACTCAATCATGAGTTAACCTTAGCTCTTTTTGCTGATAAGGCTAATTATGAAATAGTCTCATTAAATAAATCTCAAAGTCGGGAGTTTTCAAAAAGTTTTGCCTAATTATTATAAAATACTCATTATCTCTATCTCTTCGCCCCTTTTAATTGGGGTTTATAGAGAGGATATATTGATTGAAAAAATTGAAAGTAATCAAAAAACTTCAGATATTTTACTTAAAATATTAATGGAACTCTCCCATAAATATAATTATAAAGAGGTTATCTATACCAGTGGTCCAGGTTCATATATGGCTATTAAATTGACCTATATTACTTTACGCTCCCTAGAGATTTTAAAAGGGATAAGATTTAAAGGTTGTAACGCTTTTGATTTAAATGCCAATAAACCGATAAAAGCTATGGGAAAACTATACTTTATCAAAGAAAATAACACTATAATAACAGAAAAATTTGATGAGGCTGTAGAGCAAAGGTTTGAATTACCTTCCATGTTGAGTGAAGTAACTCTCTTAAATAATAATAAACCCATGTATATTTTACCAGCCGTATAAACTAATGTTTTGACATCAGCAAAGGAAGAACTTTGTTTATCTCTGTACCTGCAACATCTGCCAATCTAGGACCAGGGTTTGATACCTTGGGTTTAGCGATTAATCTCCGTAATGAAATAACTATTAAACCTTCTCGTTTTTTCTCTGTATCGACTCATGGAGAGGGGGCAGAAAATCCTCATATACGAAAAAATATTCTATTTATGAACATCTTTAATAAGCAGTATCAAAAGATAAAAGCCAAAGAGGGTACAACTAAAAAAGAGAATTTTAGATTTGAATTTAAAAATAGAATACCCATATCTAGGGGTTTAGGAAGCTCTTCAGCTGTTATTACAGCAGCTTTAACTTCGGCATTTGTAGTAGCAGGAGAGCATTATAATAAACGAAAACTCTTAAATCTAGCATTGGAGTATGAACCACACCCCGATAATATTACTCCTGCTGTAATGGGTGGATTTAATGTTGCGTGTGTAGAAGATAAAAAAGTATATTCTAAAAAACGAAAAGTACCTGAATATCTAAGAGCTGTATTGGTTGTTCCTAACAAAACCATCTCTACAGCAAAGTCTCGAACTGTATTGCCCGATTTATACCGAACTGAAGAGGTGGTATATTCTCTATCTCGTTCTGCTTTTATGACTTCACTTTTTATGACTGAGTCTTGGGATTTACTAAAAATTGCTTCAAAAGATAAAATTCATCAAAATAGACGAATGAAACAGATGCCAGAACTTTTTGAAGTACAAAAGATAGCTCTACATAATGGTGCTTTAATGAGTACTCTTTCAGGTTCTGGTTCAACTTTTTTTACTCTCTGTTACGCTGATGATGCTCCTAAAATCCATAATGCTTTGGCTCAAAAATTTCCAAAATATAGAGTTTATACGAAAACATTTGATAATTATGGAGTGACATCCAAGATTTAATAGGTAAAATTTGAATCAAAGAGGTAGATATTTATTAAATATTAGGTTAATACAAGAATTTTAATAACAAAAGTTGGATATAATTATGCGAAAAAATGAACCAGTACGCATGTGTATAGCATGTAGAGAACGGGAACTTCAACAAAAACTACTTCGCCTACAAGAGAAAAACAGTAACATTTTTCCTTATTCGGGACAGGGTCGGAGTTTTTATATTTGTAACAGTTGTCGTGAAAACGAAAAAAAAGTAAAAGGTTTAATTAAACGTTTTCGACTCTCTAGTGAAGATAGTGAACAGTTTGTTAAGTATTTAAAGGAGTTAGATAAGAATGGATAGAGTTAAAATCCAAGAGATTGCAGTTGAAGCAGGTGCATCAAATGCAGTACTTATTGAGAAAGCTAAAGAGTTGGGTTATGATGTTAAAGCAGGAAGCAGTACATTAACAGTTGAAGAAGCAGGAATCTTAGTTGATTATGCAATCAATGGTGTAAAACCAAAATTAAAAAAGAGAGCTAAAGTAGTTAAAAAAGTTTCAGTAGTTAAAAAGTCTGATAAAGTAGAAGATAACAAAAAAGAAGTTATTAAAGAAGAGAGTTCTAAAACAACAAAAGAAGAGACTCCAGCTATTAAAAAAACAAAAAGAAAATCAAGACGAATTGGTTCTATTACTGCCACTCCAAAGAATATTCAAAAGAAAAAGCCTATCTTTGTTGAAGAGGTTAAACCTGAAATTATAAAAGAGGAAACTTCTGTTGAACCAGAGCCAAAGGTAGAAGCACCTACAGCTCAACCTGAAGAGCCAAAAGAGGTTGTATCTACAGAAGTAAAAGTAGAAGAGATATCCGTAACGCCTACAAAAGAAGTAGAAGAGAAAAAAGAAGAAGCTCCTGTTGTACAGGAAAAACCAAAAGCAAAACGTAAACGTATTGGTATTACTGTTATTAAAAAAGCAGATAGAAATAGACCCAAAATCCGTATCGTAGAAGAGCGTAAACCTATTGAAGTTCAACGTAAAAAACCAATGGGTATGCCAACACCTCCTTCCAAGAAAAAAGCAAAAAAAGTTGCTATAGCAAAAGAGAGTGGTCAAAAACTTAACTTTATGTCAAACTCTGGTTTTGGTAGCTATGGACGAGGTCAAGTAACAGAAGTAGAAGAAGAGCCAGAAGTATTGATGTTGGATTTCTCTGATAAAAATATCTATGAAGATATGATGCGTCAAGAGGCTAAACGTAAAGAAGATGCAAAGAAAAGAGCTGCTGCAGGTGGTGGACAAGCACAAGGTCGTGGAGGTCGTGGTGGGTTTAGACGAAGACCATCTGGACTTAGACGTAGTGGAAAACGTAAGAAATATATTAGAGAAGAGAGTACAGCTTCAATTACCTCTATTGAGATTCCTGAAAATGTAAGAGTTTATGAGTTTGCTGAAAAAGTTGGACGAACTACAGGAGAGGTTATTAAAGTATTGTTCACATTAGGAACAATGTTTACACAAAATGACTTCCTAGATAAAGATTCAATAGAAATTCTTGCAGAAGAGTTTGGGGTTGAAGTACATACAATAGACCCACTTGATGCATTGGATTATGTAAAAGTATACGATACTATTGAAGATGAAACTCCAACAGAGAGACCACCAGTTATTACAATTATGGGACATGTTGACCACGGTAAAACATCACTTCTTGATAGAATACGTTCTACCAAAGTAGCTGCTAGAGAAGCAGGTGGGATTACTCAACACGTTGGTGCATATCAAGTAGAAAAAAATGGTAAAAAAATATCATTCATAGATACTCCAGGTCACGCAGCCTTTACAGAGATGAGAGCCAGAGGGGCTCAAGCAACCGATATTGTTATTATCGTAGTTGCTGCTGATGATGGTGTAAAACAGCAGACAAAAGAGGCAGTATCTCATGCAAAAGCAGCAGGTGTTCCTATCGTTGTGGCTATCAATAAAATGGATAAAGAGGGTGCGAACCCAGAGTTGGCAAAATCACAACTAGCAGAGCTTGAAATCACTCCTGTAGAGTGGGGTGGAGATTATGAGTTTGTTGAAGTCTCTGCACATACAGGTCAAGGTATTGATGATTTACTAGATACCCTTCTACTTACAGCAGAAGTGATGGAGCTTGAAGCAGATGCTACAAGAAATGCAAAAGCAGTTGTTGTTGAGTCCTCTGTAGAAAAAGGTTTTGGTGCTACTGCAAATATTATTGTTCAAAATGGTACACTTAAAGTAGGAGATTGCTTTATTGTTGGTACAACATTTGGTAAGGTTAAAACGCTTATATTAGATGATGGAAGCAGAAGTAAATCTATAGAGCCAAGTACTCCTGCTACGGTTGTAGGACTCTCAAAAGTTCCTGAAGCTGGAGATGTTTTGGTTGTTATGGACTCTGAAAAAGAGGCACGAGAATTGGCTGACAAGAGAGCAGAGTATGTGCGAACTAAAGAGCTTTCTAAAAGTACAAAAGTTACTATTGAAGATTTATCTGCAATTATTGCAGAGGGTAATCTAAAATCACTACCAGTTATTATCAAAACAGATGTCCAAGGTTC
>Ga0256833_1003521_pt1 | contig 10680 bp, 8 predicted proteins | sample 356284metaG_FD_190535 | JGI IMG/M metagenome (GOLD analysis project Ga0256833, IMG submission 190535) | Hydrothermal vent microbial communities from Mid Atlantic Ridge, Atlantic Ocean - 356-284 | ecosystem: Environmental > Aquatic > Marine > Hydrothermal vents | place: Atlantic Ocean: Mid...
GATCTCCATAACCCAGGCAGCCTCCATGGAAAGCAACTGCGAGGAGCTTTCTCTTGAGCAGGCGGTTGCCGCATCCCTTGCAGGCAACCCGGATCTGGCGGCCATAAAGACCCGATATGAGGCCCTGGCTGCCATCCCCCTGCAACGCTCGACACTTCCGGAGCCGGTTCTTTCGCTGGCAGGACTGAATCTCCCCACGGACACCTTTAATCTGGACCAGGAAAACATGACGCAGCTGCAGATCGGCATCAGTCAGAAGTTCCCGTTTCCCGGCAAGCTGAGGCTCAAGGAGCAAACTGCGGCCTTTGAGGCAGAAGCCGCCCTTGAACAGGTGGGAGAAGCCCGTTTGAACCTTGTCAAAACCACCCGTAAGACGTGGTGGGATATCTTTTATCTGCAGAAAAGCCTGCAGATAATCCGTGCAAATCAGGATCTTCTCCGGGAGACAGTGTCTGCAGCACGTAAAAAATATGAAGTCGGCAAAGGGCTGCAGCAGGATGTTCTTCTGGCCCAGGTCGAACTCTCCCGGCTTATGGACAGGGAGAGTTCCGTAAAGAACAGCCTGGAACAGAAAAAAGCCATTCTCACCACCCTGCTTGACCGACCGCCTGATCTCTGTTTTTCGCTACCGCAATCTGCGACTGTACATCTGCCGAAAACCCGCCCCATTGACGTACTGCAAACCAAGGCGCTGGAACATCGTCCCGGACTTCTGGCCCTGAAGAAAAAAATCGATGCTGCCCGGACAAGAATTGACCTTGCCCGAAAGGATTACTTTCCTGATTTCACATTAGGCGCAGCCTATGGCTTTCGTCATGATCTCCCGGACGGAACTCCACGCGCCAATTTTGCCACCTTCAAACTGAGCATGAACCTGCCGGTCTGGACAAAATCAAAACAGGATCAGGCCGTGGCCCAACGAACCAGCGAATCCCTGACAAGCAAACATAAATATCGGGCATTCAAAAACAAGGTACAAGCCGAAGTTGCCACGGAATATTCCGAATATACCAACGCCATGCAGCAAAGTGAGCTGTACAGGACCTCTCTTGTGCCACAGGCGGAGCAGACCGCTGCCTCCATGCTCAAGGGATACCAGGTCAATAAAGTGGATTTTTTAAATGTGGTTCGAGCTCAGCTGGCCCTGTACAACTACAAAATTACCTATTGGAAACGACTGAGCAGCGCATTTAAGGCCCTTGCCGGGTTAGAAGCCGCAACCGGCGCTTCAGTCATTAGAGAGGATACCCATGAATAACAAAAATACCCTGATGGTTTTGCATACTTTGCCGATCATTGTCCTACTGGTCCTTATAACAGCTAGCATCGATACCAGCTGGTCTGCAGAGTCCGGCCACAAAGGAAAACCTCTTTTTTACCGTAATCCCATGAATCCCGCCATCACTTCACCGGTTCCGGCCAAAGATGAAATGGGTATGGATTACATTCCCGTCTACCCGGACAAGGATAGAGCTGCGGGGCCGGCAGGGACAGTAAAAATCGATCCGGTCATGGTCCAGAAAATGGGTGTTCGCACCGGCATGGCCATGGAACGAAACATGAGCCGCTTGATTACAACCCCGGCCAGGGTAGCCTTCAATGAGGAAAGCCTGGCCATGGTTCATTCCAAGTTCAACGGCTGGGCAGAACAGGTAATGATCAACAAGACCGGAGAACATGTAAACAAAGGCCAAACCCTGCTGACCATCTACTCACCGGAGCTGGTCTCCACCCAGGAGGAATACCTGCTGGCCCTGGCCAATGCCCGGGTGCTTGCCAAAAGTTCTCTGAAAGAAATCAGGGAGGATGCCAAACGATTGGTCAGGGCCACCCGAAAACGGCTGACGTATTTTGATATCCCTGAAAAAGTGATTCGTCAGCTGGAAAAAAGCGGTGAAGTAAAACGGGATCTTCCCATTGACTCACCATTTACCGGCACTGTCATTGATATCGGGGTTGAAGCCGGTCATTTTATTACACCCAAGCAACGACTGTATCGTATTGCCGACCTGTCAACGGTCTGGGTATACGCTGAGGTCTACGAACCTGACCTTCCCTGGGTACATAACGGAGACATGGCTATGATCGAAGTGGCCAGCCAGCCGGGCAGGAAATTCTCAGGAACCATTGACTATATCTACCCCTATGAAGAAGGAAAAACCCGCACTGTCAAAGTCCGGCTGGTCTTTGACAACAAAGACGGCCGGCTCAAACCTGGTATGTTTGCCGACATCACCATCCATGCCGGAAAACGCGATAAGGTCTTGGCCATTCCGTCTGAAGCCATTGTCAGGTCCGGGGCCAGGGAACAGGTCTTTGTGGTCACCGGGCCCGGAACATTTGAACCAAGAGAAGTTGTCACCGGCATTGAGGCGGACGGATATACAGAAATAATCAAGGGATTGAAGCAACATGCTGTCGTTGTAACCTCTGCTCAGTTTCTTATCGACTCTGAATCCAAATTAAACGAGGCAACCGCTAAAATGCTGGAGGCCAACAAAACAACAAAAAACAACGACATGTCAAAAATGAACATGAAAACGGAACCGGCGGAGCAAAAAATGGACATGTCGGGAATGGATATGGGCGGAAAAAAATAGCGGCAAGAGCGTGCCCACAGCTGCTGCATCACCTCGCTGTCGTCGGGGTTGTTCATTCAGACAAACATGGTTATTTGACGTGGATTGTCTTTTCAATCCAGACTGTCATCCACCACAACGCATAGTGGATAGAAAGTATGATACAAAAAATAATAGATTTCTCCATCCGTGATCGTCTGCTGATTCTAATCGGCACCGCCATCATAGCGGCAGCAGGATTATGGACCCTCAAAAACACCCCTCTTGATGCAATTCCCGACCTGTCCGACGTCCAGGTTATTGTCTTTACCCGCTTTCCAGGTCAGGCGCCTCAGGTGGTTGAAGATCAGGTAACCTATCCCCTGACCACAGCCATGCTCTCGGTGCCCAAGTCTAAAGTCGTACGTGGCTATTCCTTTTTTGGTATTTCTTTTGTTTATATCATTTTTGCAGACGGGACGGATATGTACTGGGCCCGTTCCAGAGTTCTGGAATCATTAAACTACGTTGGATCAACCCTGCCGGCGGGTGTTACCCCGTCCCTGGGTCCGGATGCCACCGGCGTTGGCTGGATCTACGAATATGCCCTGGTTGACAAAAGCGGCAAACATGACCTGGCCCAGCTCCGTTCCATCCAGGACTGGTATCTCCGCTATCCTTTACAGACGGTTGAAGGGGTATCCGAAGTCTCCTCGGTCGGCGGTTTTGTCAAACAATACCAGGTGGAAGTAGACCCGGACAAACTGGCGGCCTACAATATACCCATACAAAAAGTTAAACAGGCAATCCAACGTTCCAATCAGGATGTGGGGGGGCGACTTATCGAGATGGCCGAAACCGAATATATGGTACGGGGGCAGGGATATATTAAATCCATTGATGACCTCAAGGAAATCCCTTTAAAGACCGATCAGCTGGGTACTCCAATCCGACTGGCTGATGTGGCGACCATCCATCTCGGTCCGGAACTCAGGCGTGGGCTGGCCGAATTAAACGGCGAGGGAGAAGTCGCCGGTGGTGTCATCATCATGCGCTATGGTGAGAATGCTCTGGCCACTATTGAACGGGTGCGGGCAAAACTTGAAGAACTGAAAAAAGGGTTGCCCGAAGGAGTTGAGATTGTGCCTACCTATGACAGGGGCAACCTGATAGAACGGGCCATCGAAAATCTCAAGGGAAAACTGATCGAAGAGTCGATTGTCGTTTCCCTGGTCTGCATTATTTTTCTCCTCCATTTCCGTTCAGCCTTTGTAGCCATCGCCACCCTGCCCATGGGCATACTCCTTGCCTTTATTGTCATGAAATTTCAGGGTATCAATGCTAATATCATGTCGCTGGGCGGCATTGCCATTGCCATCGGCGCCATGGTTGACGGGGCTATTGTTATGATCGAAAACGCCCATAAACACCTGGAACTGGCAGCAAAACAGGGGTTGAAGATAACCGGTGAAAACCGTTGGCAAATCATGGGTGAGGCAGCCCGGGAAGTCGGCCCGGCACTCTTTTTCTCCCTGTTGATCATCACCTTCTCCTTTCTTCCCATCTTTACACTCCAGGCCCAGGAGGGACGTCTGTTTACACCATTGGCTTTTACCAAGACCTATGCCATGGCCTCGGCTGCCTTGCTTTCAGTCACCCTGGTGCCGGTGCTGATGGGTTTTTTCATTCGCGGGAAGATCATGCCGGAAAAAAAGAATCCGATAAACCGGTTTTTTCAATTCATCCACGGCCCGACACTTCGTCTCTGCATAAAACTGCGCTGGCTGGTTATTCTCCTGGCTATTGTATTGGTTACTGCAACCTGGTACCCTCTTTCACACCTCGGTTCGGAATTTATGCCGCCCCTGGATGAAGGGGATATTCTCTATATGCCGACGACATTCCCAGGTATCTCCATCACCAAAGCCCGGGAAATTTTACAGCAGACCGACAAAATCCTGAAAACATTTCCCGAAGTAGAGTCGGTTTTCGGCAAAGTAGGTCGGGCGGACAGCGCTACCGATCCGGCGCCGCTGTCCATGATTGAAACCATTGTCCGGCTCAAGCCCCGTGATCAGTGGAAAAATCCCGAAAAAACTACCCGCGAGCTCATGCTGGAAATGGACAGGGAGTTACAGATCCCCGGGCTGGCCAACGCATGGACCATGCCTATTATTACCCGAATCGACATGCTCTCAACCGGTATTAAAACACCTATCGGCATCAAGGTGAGCGGACCGGACCTGAATGTATTGGGAAAAGTAGCACTTGATATTGAAAATATTATGAAAACCTTGCCGGAAACCGTCTCTGCTTATGGCGACCGGGCGGTCGGTGGTTATTTTCTTGACATCACTATCAAACGCAGGGTTGCCGCACGATATGGATTAAGTGTTGGCAGTATCCAGGACGTTATTATGACCGCCATCGGCGGGATGCAGGTTTCACAGACCATTGAAGGACTTGAGCGCTATCCTATAAACCTGCGCTACCCAAGGGATTTTCGTGATACCCCGGACAAAATCGGCCGGGTCCTGATCCCAACACCATCGGGTAATCATATTCCATTATCCGAGGTGACAACCATTAAACTCAACCGGGGCGCCCCTGTAATAAAGAGTGAAAATGCCCGCCCCAACGCCTGGGTGTATATTGACATATCCACCTCCGACATCGGCGGCTTTGTAGCCGATGCCAAAAAAATAATCAATGAAAAGCTCAACCTGCCGGCAGGCTATACCCTCAACTGGTCAGGTCAGTTTGAATACATGGAACGGGCGGCAGAGCGGCTGCGCATAGTCGTTCCCTTTACCCTGGTTCTTATCTTTCTGCTGCTCTACTTTAACTTCCGCAATCTTGCCGAACCGGTCATCGTCATGCTCTCAATCCCCTTTGCCCTGGTCGGTGGGATCTGGTTGATATGGAGCATGAAATTTAATCTTTCCGTTGCTATCGTGGTCGGCTTTATCGCCCTTGCCGGGGTCGCCGCTGAAATCGGAGTTCTGGTACTGACCTTTATTGATCACGAACTTAATCGACTGCGTAAACATGCAAAAAACGGACGCCTGACCAGTAGTGAAATCATGACTGCGGTCTATACCGGAACAGCGGAACGTGTCCGCCCCATTGCCATGACCGCTACTGCCATCATTGCCGGATTGCTCCCCATACTCTTTGGTACGGGAACAGGTTCCCAGGTCATGCAGCGTATTGCCGCCCCCATGGTCGGCGGCATGGTAACAACCACCCTGCTCTGTCTGCTGGTCATTCCGGTTATCTATGGAATATATCTGCAGATGGTTGAACGTCTTCGTACGAAATAAACATGCCTAAAAATCGTAAAATACTCGCCACCGCAGCTGGAATCATTTGTGGGGTTGTGCTTGTCCATCCCTATGTCATGATTATACATCGCTTTACTGATGCACGGCATACAGTAGAAAACATTGTTACAGTTTCCTCGTCCAAAACTCTTTTAGCATTTTTAAGCCCGCAAATGCTGCCCATGACCATTGCCTTTGCATTTTTCGGTGGAACATGCGGCCTGCTTCTCGGTCTGCTTTGGGAGCGAAACGAACGAATCATTCGCTCCAGATACCAGATTCAGCTGCACAGCGACCTGACCGCTGCCCTTCACCAGTTACTCGGTGTGGTTTCCCATTACATCCTTAACGGTTCTCTGATAATAAGCGCCCATGCACGACGACTTGAGAAAAAAACGGCAAAAGAAGATCTGCCGCATTTAACCTCCATCATCAATCAAGCTGAAAAAAACGAATCCGTGCTCAAACTTATCCAGGAGACGCAATTTCTCCAAAATATAGATCCTTCAAATGACACTTATCAGAAACTTATTGAGTTGAATCAACGAATTGAAAAACAGTTACTCCGATAATTCGGGAGAGGAACATGGAGAGAGCAAAAAATATTGAGATCCTTACGGTTCCAGGATGTTCCGCAGCAACGTCCACACGAGCCGATATTGATGCCCTGCTTAAAAAGTATGGGTTGCAAAACGTTAAGGTGCGGGAAATCGTAATTCAAACCCCGGAACAGGCAATACAGGAAAAATTTCCCGGATCACCGACAGTTCGCGTAGACGGGGTCGACGTTGAATCATCTCCTGGAGAAATTGCCGATTATGGCATGGGTTGACGTGTTTATCACAACAAGGCAGGCAGCTTTGTCAAATCCGTCCCGGAAGAACAAATCATCAAGGCGATTACCGGAAGCTCACCTGTCGCCTAATCCGGCCGCCCAGAACAAAAACCAGACAGCGCCCGGAACATTGGTCTTACATATCTCCGGGACAATGGAGCGAAATTCCTCATCTCCATAAATATAGCGTTTATCATGAACTTCAATATTTATGGCGGCAATTTTTTCGTTTCGATAATAACAGTCCCGGGCAACACCGCTTGCCACGCTGGAATTATTGTAATTCTGGGCTGCCGTAAAGTTGACGATACTCTTCTCACCTCTATCATGACGATTGAGTATGGCGGCAATTTTTTTTGTTATTTGTCGAAAGACTTCCAGATCACTTTTCCCACTCCCATTGCCGAGAAAAGTCCCCTCGACCCGTGCCTTAGTTGAATAGGCATAGGGATACAATACCTGCGTGGAACCGGAATGATAATCTATGAGGGCAATAATATTTTTTCCGCCACGAGTTTTTCCATAACCATGGTCTCGCTCTCGGAAATTTTCCGCGCCCCTCTGTAAATGCGTGACCCAAAGGAACGACTGCGGATAAAAAGATGCTTCTGATTTTTTGTCAGATCCCATTTATACTGAAAATTTCGATTGAGATCGACACCACGCGACTCGCCAAAATACCCGTCATCTAAGGCTACGGCCATTTTCACCGGAGTGTCGTCATCGGCAGCCCAATTGGTTTTCCAGGTTCTTCGCCGGGGCGAGGCACAGATAACTCTTTTGGGATTGTTGGAACGATAGACAGCATCAAACATTTCAGATGACGCCACACTCAGTTCGGGATGAAAAAGATGAATGGTCTTGCCATCCCTGCTTTGGCAGATGATAACACTCTCTTCCTCCACATCCCCCTCATCATCATAATCGGCAAGAAAACAATGTTCGGCATCCGCCGGCGGTTTATCAAAGGCAGTACCATCCCGACGATAACAGATAGTCGTATCCTGCAAAGGATTGTGAAGACGCCGGTTTTCCCGCCATCCAACTCCATAATAAGACAATCTACCCTCCGGTAAAAAACAGAAATCATAACCATCCGGATTCAGCACCGGATTTATTATAATCTGAATCGTTTGCAGTAATTCACGTACACTGACTATCTGCGGAACAATCATCCCATCCTGTTTCCGACCGGTTGTTTTACCCGCTCTTTCGATTGCCCGGACGGCTTCGTCATTAATAATAAAACCTTTATCATCACGGGCAGGAGTGTCGTTATCTTTATTTTCCAGCAGATATTCCGCTATCCCGATACAGACTTCCGGAGTAGCCCATTCATTGCCGTGGATAGCCCCGGTAATAATAACAGTTGCTTTTGTGGTATCATTCCACGAGGCATTCTTACCGATTAACAGGGCAACTATTTTTTTCCCGGGTTGACCCGAAGTCGCCTGAGTCATCCCGATGGTACGGGCAACGGCAAAACCGGAAGAATTTGCGGCAAGATCATTAAGATATCTGCCTATGGCTGCACTGCTCTTAAAACCTTTGTCGCCATTTTGACAATATCCGCCAAAAACAGGAACAGTCCACAAGAGAAGAAGAGAAAGAACCAAAAAAAAGTTTTTCATTTCTGTTTTGGCTCCATCATTTCCATCTTTAAACGAAGACGCTTGGCCAGAAGTTCGTCCACAGGAGAGGAGCGCCCCTGCAGAGAAACGGAAAATTCCTTCAAAAGAGCATACAGAGCAGGATTATGCAGATCACGGATTCCGCTGATGATATATTCCTTGCCCCTGTCAAAATCGCTGAACAATACCATTTTATAGCAGGGTATTGCCCGGGGTTCAAAATCTCTGAAATACCCGATGGCCATAACTCTCAATTCTTCAAGAGCCGCTTTGTCGGAATAATCAATATTCCCCTTTTCTTCAAAAGCGACCTCAGCAGTTCGCTGTAAAAAATCAGCATTTTCAAGAATTCTGGCCAAATTAATTCCCCACCAAACAAGAGTAGAATCTGGGGAAGACAGACATTCCTGCAAGCATTGATTTGCCATATGGGGATATTTCCGCAGAAGATCAACAATCCTTGGGTCATCGGGAAAGTAACGAGTCATAATCGGCAAAAAGAGATTCGGTTTTTCCGATGCCTGTTTGGCAAGATACCGTTTAACCTGCTGGAGGGCAAAATCATTTTTATAGGGCCGAGTCGTATATTTTTCTATTATTTTCTTCTGATCGGCAAAGGGAGTATCCGGAGTTAATTTTTTTAAATCCGCTTTTGCCTCCATTTCTTCAAGGCTTGTCTTGGCAACCCATTGCAGACAAAAAACATCTCCCTCACCTCTATCCTCACAGACATCTTCTTTGCTTAGTTTTCTCAGGGCATCTTCAGCCCGACAATCATCATACTTCCTTAATTTCTTAATAATTCTTGCTTTTTTTCTAATCTCCGAGATTCCCCCTTCGCTTATTTTTCCCTTCCCGGCTGATTTTTCCAACTGTTCAAGCAGATTCAGTAATTCCTTTTCTTGAGAATCGGAGCAGAACTTCCCCTGCCAGTTGCCCCGACTCCAGGTTGAATTGGTTTTTTTATTCCCTGTTTTTTCCGCTGTACCGTGATCCTTTTGTGACTTCTCCATCCAGTGCCCCCAAGAACGATCCTGCCAATCTTTCTTCTCGCCCCGATTTTCATTCTGCCGACAGAAGCCGGTCCCGGAAAACAAAACAGTGATGACAAGGACAAAACTAATAAGTAACAGACGGCGCACAATAATCTTCCCGGAAAGAGTTTAAATCAAGGGTGTCTAAATTTCTTTTTCATCTTTAAGACAGCATTCATAAGATAGCAGAAAAAGATCAAAGTAAGAAGCTCTGCTGACAGTGCATACCGAAAACATACGATCCAACCCCTGCCTGAAATCAAGGCAGTTGCTCTCCAACCTCCCTGCGTAGCCTGCCCAAGAACAGGACACCATCTATGGCTGCGACACACTATCCTTAACAATCTCCAGAAAATTTGCTCGCTTATTCAGCGAATTACACCAAAATATACCATTGAAAAAAAAACAGGCATGATCCATGCGTTATCAGGAGCAACAACTGATAATACAGAAACTTTTTCTCGCAAGGAGGAATATACAATGATGCATGGTGGATTTGGATCAGGTTTTGGTCATGGTAACTGGCTCTGTGGGCCCGGAGTTTTTTTTCCAGGCCCCATAGGCTGGATAATAACCCTGCTGTTCTGGGGGCTGATCATTTATCTGCTCGTTCGATTCTTTCAATTTTTATTCTCCGGGAGAGGCCGGAGCAATCCGACATCCCGTCTTGATACATTGAAAGATCGTCTTGCCAGAGGAGAAATCACTGAGGATGAATATCGGCGCATGAAGTCGGAACTTGTATAGACCAGCGGAGAAACCCCATGAAACGACGGACTCTACTTAAAAGCGGCCTGGCGGCACTGACGTTGGCTGGAATTGGTTCAAGCGGATTGTCTTTACTGGATAAAACCGGATTTATCTCAACAGCCCGGGCAGAGAGTTTTACGACCCCTCTTCCAATTCCACCGTTGCTGAAAGATTTAGACGGCAGCCCTGACAGCGCCCGTTTTGCCATGACGGTCGGCCGCGGAATGATGGAGTTTTTTCCGGGGAAACCAACGGCAACGCTTGGCTATAACGGTAACTTCCTTGGCCCGACCATTAGAATAAGAAATGGTCAACGTTTTAAAATAGCGGTCAAAAATAATCTGTCACAGGTAACCACCCTGCACTGGCATGGCATGCATCTGCCGGCCAGATGGGACGGCGGCCCCCGCCAGCCGATTGCTCCGGGTACAACCTGGTCACCGGAATTCACCATCAAGCAGCAGGCGGCCACCCTCTGGTATCACCCCCATGCCATGGGCCTTACCGGAGAACAGGTCTATCACGGCCTGGCCGGTTTGGTCTATATCG
>Ga0256833_1003522_pt1 | contig 10677 bp, 12 predicted proteins | sample 356284metaG_FD_190535 | JGI IMG/M metagenome (GOLD analysis project Ga0256833, IMG submission 190535) | Hydrothermal vent microbial communities from Mid Atlantic Ridge, Atlantic Ocean - 356-284 | ecosystem: Environmental > Aquatic > Marine > Hydrothermal vents | place: Atlantic Ocean: Mid...
TTTTATAAATTCATATATTTTTCAACACGATTTTTCAAGAACTCTATCATATTCTCTACAAATTTTTTCTCTTCATCGCTGTTAGCTTGGTCGATGAAGTTTTGTTCTTTTAGTGCTTTTGTTAATTTCTTTGCTAGGTTTTTTAACTCTTTGAAGGCTAGTCGTTGGTTTATATTGCATACTTCACACATCTCTTTTATGCTTTCTTTTGTGATATTGGTGGAGAAGTTCTTACCATATCCCATAGAGAGTTCTTGTTCAAACTCTGGATACATAGCGATACAGACCATGTCATAAAATGGTGTTAGGCTGTAGCCACTTTTTTTTGCGAAAAAAGAGATGTTTTTTCCATGTGCATCACTGTTTGAGATGAGAAGGTTGAAAAATGCCCATTGCAAAATTTGTAGTTTGGTTTTGATTGGATTTTCGCATTGATTACTAAACTCAAAAAGTTTTTGCAGGCTTACGCCATCTCTGATATCTCTTACACGTTTACCTGTTCCCATATTTCTCTCATACTTGTGTGTAGGAGGCAGGTCTAGTGCCTGGCAGCCATCGATTATATGGATACGTTTGATTTCATCATCACTTATTCGTACACGGTCAAATCTAGTTACAAGTAGGGCTGGTTTGTTTTCAAAGTGTTTTATCTCTACTTCTGCACTATCCAATCCAATAGCCTTGGCTAATTTCATGCAGATGTATTCGTTTATGATGAGGTGGCGTTGGCGGTTTGTTTCAAATTTTAAGATATGAGTAGAAGCTAGTTTTCCCTCTCCAAAGCTATAGTTTCCGTTGTAGTAGATTATTGGGAGTTTGTCTTGTACTCCGGCGACACTAAGTCTTGGTTTCCCATCCCATATGATGAGGCGTACTTGATCTTCAGTTTTGATACGATCACTTAGTTCTATCGTTTTGACTGGTCGTTGGGTAGTTGCAATTTTATTAACTCTATCGTCAAAAAATGTCAAAGCACCAGAAGTTTCATTTCCTATTTCTCTTGTGATTGCGAAAGTGTTATTTTTAGTGATTTGAAAAAATAGGCTAAAAACATCAAGTGCACGTCCTTCTGGTAGAAGATTGTCGAGAAAGTTTTTGATACTTGAAGAAGAGGCTACTTTATCAAAAGGGATATGAGGAGAGATTTCAAATCCATTCTCTTTCCATTTATGTGTATATGCAAAAGCAAACTCTTGAGTTTTTGGTTCTAACTGTAAAATGCCAACTTTTTCTTCTTTGTAAAAGAGGTTGAGTTTAGTAACCATGTACACTTTGCCATGGCTCTACCAATATCTTGATACCTAGCATTTGTGCTACATGAAGAGCTGTATCTATGCGGACACTAGCCTCTGCTTTTTCGATATTTGTTAGTGTAGCGATAGAGATTCCACACAACATAGCTACATCATGCATCTTCAAGCCCTCTTGCGTACGACGGGCACGGATGAACTGACCTAAAAGTTCCTTGGTCAAAAAACCCTCTTGCTGGGGTGTGGGGAGTGCTTTAACTCTTTTTGCCATAGATTTCCTTTAATCCTATAATAGTAGTATTATACATCGACAAAATGAAAATTTTACTTAAATACTAGAAAACTAGTATTTTATGACTTTTTGATGTGTATATTTGTAAAATACTAGTTTTATAGTATTAATAGATAGATGTTTCGTTTCTTAATAGCTCTTGCAATTTGTTTGTTTCATTTTTCTGTAACCATGGTATTAGTTTGATCTCTGTTCTCTTGAGTGCTTTACCATGGAATATATCAAAGTATTTTTTTTCTTGTTTACTTTTTTCATCTATCTCTATAAGTAGAGTATTGGTTGCTTGTTGATATGTCCAGCTTCTTTTGATTTGGTTGTTGGTGAAATTTTTTAAGATACCTTTAGATTTTTGCATGAGGATATACCAGTTATTGTTGGCATCTTTTTTATAACCATAGAAAGAAGGATGTTTTTCTAAGTCATCTATATCTGCTATATATTTATAGGTTGTAAGTTTTTCATTTTTGTTAGTAACTATATTGTATATACCAAAATGTTCATTTTTATCTGTTTTTAGCTGGTATCCTATGGACTGTGTTCCTAAAATAGATATGAAGACATGGCTATATGGTTTTTGCTCTAATAGTTTATAATAATGTATATGAAAATTTTGATTTTTGTCTTTATGCAGTTCGAGTATATAGTTTTGATTGTTATCCATATCTTGCAAATGGTATCGTACAGTGTTACTTTTGTGGAGGTGTGTGATATTTTCTATATTTTTACATATGAAATATTTGTCCATGTTATCTATGCTTAATTGCACTAAGTGTTTGGTTTGTGTGGCTAAGTTTAATGGATCAAACATCTCTATCCTCTCTTTTTTAAATCTTTTGTCATGAGAGCAAACTACGTGCCAAATTTTAAATAATTTCAATAATTCATTAATATTAAATATATTTATCGCTAAAATTATGGTTTCAAAAGGACTACTAGATGACAAAGCTAACAGACATAGAGAGAGAAGCACTTGATAGTTTATTTATGCACTTACCTAAACACAAAGAGGGATTGTTTATAAAGATTAAACGTCTTATCAGAAGATATCTCTAACAAAAATTTACACATTTTGTAACAATATTTATATATTTGATATTGTTACAGATATTATTTCCACATTTATTAACTTCTATTGATTTTCAAAAACATTCTTATAAAAGTACCCAAATAGTCCGAATTTTAGGTAATAATACAGTTTTATATTTATACTTTAGTCGTATGGACTAAACTTTATTTAGTAAAAAACTTAAATCAACCCTTGACAAAGAGAGACTAAAGTTGTATAATTACGTCAAAATATTGAAGGATATGTCCTTTGGATATTTTAGAAAGGAGATTTTATGAGCGAAGAAGAGAAAAAACAGACGCAAGAAGAGCAACTTGAATCTCAAGAAGAAAATGAACAAACACCACAAAGCGATGAAGAGGGAAGTGATCCTGTAAAAGAGCTTGAGGAAAAAGTTTCAGAACTTGAAGATTTGAGGCTAAGAGATTTAGCCGAGTTTGAAAATATCAAGAAGCGTCTTGAAAAAGAGAAGCAACAATCCATAGCATACGCACATGAACAGTTTGCACGTGATTTGCTAGCTGTGATTGATTCACTTGACAATGCGCAGGCTAGTATGGGTGAAAGTGAAAGTAGTGATGAAGCACTTGAAAACATCAAAGAGGGTATAAATCTTACGATGGATCAGTTTAAAAAGGTTTTTGCAAAACACGGTATAGAATTAGTAGATATGGAAAGTGGTTTTGATCCAAACTTTCATGAAGCTGTGATGCGTGTAGATAGTGATGAACACAACGAAGGTGATATCGTTCAAGTTTTTCAAAAAGGTTATAAGATCAAAGATAGAGTATTAAGACCAGCAATGGTTTCAATCTCAAAATAATAAAAATAAAGAATATTAAGGAGTTAAAATGTCAAAAGTAATAGGAATAGATTTAGGAACAACAAACTCTTGTGTCGCTGTATACGAGAGAGGGGAGAGTAAAGTCGTCCCAAATAAAGAGGGTAAAAACACAACACCTTCTATCGTAGCATTTACAGATAAAGGTGAAGTACTTATCGGTGATCCAGCAAAAAGACAGATGGTAACAAACCCTGAAAAAACAATCTACTCTATCAAGAGAATCATGGGATTGATGTGTAATGAAAGTGCAGCAGAAGAAGCCAAAAAGAGACTTCCTTATCATGTAACAGATAGAAATGGTGCATGTGCGATTGAAGTTGATGGTAAAACATATACACCTCAAGAAGTATCTGCAAAAGTTTTAACTAAACTAAAAGAAGATGCAGAAGCTTATCTTGGTGATAAAGTTACAGATGTTGTTATCACAGTACCTGCATACTTTAATGATAGCCAGAGAAAAGCGACTCAGGAAGCTGGAACAATCGCTGGTTTGAATGTTGTAAGAATTATAAATGAACCAACAGCAGCTGCCCTAGCGTATGGTCTGGATAAAAAAGAAGCTGAACAAATCGTTGTTTATGACCTTGGTGGTGGTACATTTGATGTTACTGTACTAGAAACTGGTGATAATGTTGTTGAAGTTTTAGCCACAGGTGGTAATGCATTTTTAGGTGGTGATGATTTCGACAATAGACTTATCGATTGGTTGACAAATGAGTTCAAAAATGACAGTGGAATCGACCTTTCTGGTGATGTTATGGCACTTCAGCGTCTAAAAGAAGCTGCTGAAAATGCTAAAAAAGAGCTTTCATCAGCAACTGAAACTGAGATCAATTTGCCATTTATCACAGCAGATGCAAGTGGACCAAAACACCTTGTCAAAAAACTTACACGTGCAAAATTTGAATCTTTGATTGATGATCTTGTAGAAGAGACAATCACAAAAATCAAAGAAGTTATGAAAGATGCTGGTGTATCTACAAGTGAGATCAAAGAAGTTGTAATGGTTGGTGGTTCTACTCGTGTGCCATTGGTTCAAGAGAGAGTTAAAGCATACTTTGGAAAAGACATTAATAAGTCTGTAAATCCAGATGAAGTTGTTGCTATTGGTGCTGCTATCCAGGGTGCTGTCATCAAAGGTGATGTAAAAGATGTATTGTTACTTGATGTTACACCTTTGAGTTTAGGTATAGAAACACTTGGTGGTGTGACTACAAAAGTTATCGAAAAAGGTACAACAATACCTGTAAAAAAATCACAAACATTCTCAACAGCTGAGGATAATCAACCAGCAGTTACTATTCATGTAGTACAAGGTGAGAGAGAGTTTGCAAAAGATAACAAATCACTTGGACAGTTTAACCTTGAAGGTATTCCACCAGCTCCAAGAGGTGTGCCACAAATCGAGGTTACATTTGATATTGATGCCAATGGTGTCTTGACTGTTTCAGCACAAGATAAAGCAAGTGGTAAACAACAAGAGATCAAAGTAACAGGTTCATCAGGACTTAGTGAAGCTGAGATCGAAAAAATGGTTCAAGATGCAGAAGCACACAAAGCAGACGATGAAAAACGTAAAGCATTGGTAGAGACTAAAAACCAGGCAGACGCATTGATCCATCAAACAGAAAAATCTTTAAGTGATTTAGCTGACAAAATCGACGATGCAGAAAAAACAAAAATCCAATCTCTAGTAGATGACCTCAAAGAGACACTTAAAGATGAAAATGTCACAAAAGAGCAAATCGAAGAGAAAGTAAAAACTCTAACAGAAGCTAGTCATAAATTAGCCGAAGAAGCATACAAACAAGAGCAAGGCGGAGCACAAGGTGCAAACCAGGGAGCAAGCCAAGCCAAAAAAGATGACGACGATGTCATCGATGCAGAAGTAGAGTAAACTAAACATAAAAGGATGGGGTAGTCCCCATCCTTTTTTAGTGAAAGAATCCATTGACATTTTTATAACTATATGGTAAAGTATGGTAAATAAAATGAGGATTTGATGATGACTAAAAAAATGACTATTACCTTAGAAGAGAACCTTATAGATGAGCTTGCTATGTTAGCCCAGGAGACTGGGAAGAAGAAAGCACAAGTGGTTCGTGAAGCATTGCAAGACTATTTAGATATCAATGCCGTGACATCAACAGTACAAGAGTATAAAATGGGTATGCTTAAAACAGTATCTCATGAAGATGTAAGAAAAGAACTTGAACTATAATATCCAATACGATCCAAAAGCACTCAAACAGTTAAAAAAATTAGATAAACCTATAGCCTCTAAAATACTTGATGGCATAGAAGAGTATGTCTCTAATCCAAACTCAAATAAAATCAAAAAACTCAAAACACCCTTTGATGGAGCATATAGACTTAGAATTGGTGATTATCGTGTTATCTTTTATCAGGAAGATGACCTTATCCTTATATCCAAAATAGCACACAGAAAACAGATCTATTTATAAAACAATTTTTTTGGAAGCTCCGAAATTCGGGACTAAAGTCTCCGCTTCCAATATGACTAAAATCTCCTCAAATCGACTTTAACAAATTTATTCCAGAATATTCATAAGCTTTATTTAGTTGATAAGCCTAAAGAACGTATAATTTCGCATATCAAATATTAGGAGATTATATGAGTAGAGTATATAACTTTGGAGCGGGTCCTGCTGCGATACCTTTGGAAGTTTTGGAAGAGGCACAGAAATATTTAGTTGATTTTCATGGTCATGGTTTGTCTATCATGGAGGCTTCACATAGATCAAAGATGTATGATGATGTACATGAAGAAGCGTTGGGCTTGATACGTGAACTTTATAAAGTGCCAGAGGATTATGATATTTTATTTTTACAAGGTGGGGCTTCTACACAGTTTGCTATGGTTCCTATGAACCTTTCTTTGGGTGGAAAAGTTCAATTCTGTGATACTGGCAGCTGGTCTTCAAAAGCTATCAAAGAGGCTAATATTCTTGGGCTTGATGTTGATGTGGTAGCTAGTTCTAAAGAGAGTGGATATGATCATATCCCTGATGTGATCGATTTTAGTGATGATGCGGATTATGCTTATATCACGTCAAACAATACTATCTATGGAACAGAGTATAAAAACTATCCTTCTACAAAAGCTCCACTGGTGGTAGATGCTTCAAGTGACATCTTCTCATATCCTATGGATTGGTCTAAAGTTGATCTTCTTTTTGCAGGTGCACAAAAAAATGCTGGTCCTTCTGGTGTGACGATCGTGATAATCAAAAAAGAGTTACAAAAACGAGTAAAAGACAATGTACCTTCTATGTTCAGATATACAACTCATGCAGAGAAAAATTCTCTTTATAATACACCGCCGACATTTGGTATCTATATATTAAGTCTTATCATGAAGTGGATCAAAAATAAAGGCGGTATCGAAGCGATACAAAAACTAAATGAAGAAAAAGCAGCCTTACTTTATGATGCTATTGACAATTCTGATGGTTTTTATGTAGGTCATGCAAAAAAAGATTCACGTTCACTTATGAATGTATCATTTAATATCAAAGACAAAGATGCTGCCTTAGAAGCAGAACTTGTTAAATTAGCAACAGAAAATGGAATGATAGGCTTAAAAGGACATCGTTCAATCGGTGGATTAAGAGCTTCGATTTACAATGCTATGACAAAAGAGGGTGTCGAGGCATTGGTTGATTTGATGAATAAATTTGCAAAAGAGAATAGATAAAATGTATAAAATTCAAACTTTAAATAAAATATCTCCAGTAGGCTTAGAAAGATTTCCGCATGAGGATTATGAAGTAGCTAGTGAATTTTCTGATCCAGATGCTATTGTAGTGCGAAGTTTTAAGATGCATGATATGGATTTTGGTACAAATTTAAAAGCTATAGCAAGAGCAGGGGCGGGGGTGAATAATATTCCTCTTGATAGATGTTCAAAAGAGGGTATTGTTGTATTTAATACACCAGGTGCAAATGCAAATGCAGTTAAAGAAATAGTATTAGCATCGATGTTTTTGGCGGCTCGTGATATATATGGTGGTATCTCATGGGTGCAAAGTATCGCTGACAAAGGTGATGAAGTACCTTCTCTTGTTGAAAAAGAGAAGTCTAACTTCGCTGGAAGTGAGATCAAAGGAAAGACTTTAGGTGTTATTGGTTTGGGTGCTATTGGTGCTATGGTTGCAAATGATGCTATCGCTCTTGGTATGGATGTCATAGGTTATGATCCTTATATATCTGTTGATGCTGCCTGGGAGTTATCTAGCAAGGTACAAAAAGCTACTGGTTTAGAGACTATGCTTTCGCAAGTAGATTATATTACTATTCATGTTCCTTTGATGGAGCAAACAAAAAATATGCTAAATAGTGAAAAATTTGCCATGATGAAAGATGGTGTTAAAATCATCAACTTTGCAAGAGGTGGTTTGGTAAACAATGATGATCTAAAATCAGCTCTCACTTCTGGTAAAGTTTCGTGTTATGTGACTGATTTTCCTGATGCTTCCTTGCTGGGAGAAAAAGGGATTATCCCGATTCCTCACCTTGGTGCTTCTACAAAAGAGTCAGAAGAAAATTGTGCAGTGATGGCAGTAGAGCAGGTAAAAGAGTATCTTGAAAGTGGAAATATCAAAAATTCTGTTAATTTTCCAAACTGTGTACTTCCTAGAGTAGTTGGAGATAAACGTCTGTTGATTGCGAATGAAAATATACCAAACATGATAAGTGAAATTACATCTCTTTTAGCACAAAACAGTATCAATATAGGTGACATGATCAACAAAAGCCGTGGTGATTTGGCATACAATATTATTGATGTTACAGGTGATTTATCTCAAGATGTGATAGATGCATTGCAAAATGTAAAAGGTATTATCTCTGTGAGAGTGATCGATTAGCCATGGTTAAAGTAATTATTGAGAAAGAAAATTTTCTTTCAAACATACAGGATAAAAGTGCCGAATTTTTACTAGCTGGAAGTGTTACAAAAACTTCTCAGATAGAGGGAATTACCCAGGCGGGTATTCCTGGTCTTATACATTTGACTCCAACCCTTGATGGAGAGTTTGTTGACAGTGGGAAACTTTTTTCTCTAAAAGATATAGCACAAACTCCAAAAGGTGTTCCTACTCCTGCTATCATCACCAGGGCTGTTAGAAATTTAACCAAGTTTGATTTTGGGATGCTTGATCTTGGGTTAGTTGTTTTGCCAAAAGTAGATAACTTGTATCAGTTTGATATCAAAGAATCTGAGAGTATTGATAAGGGAGCTGGGATTGATGCAAAAGAGCTTATATCTAAAGGGATCTCTTTTGCTAAAAGTTATAAATGCGAGGATGATTTTTTGATTTTAGGTGAATCGACACCATCAGGCACAACTACAGCTAGAGCAGTGGCACAAACTTTGGGATATGATGTCAAAGATTGTTTTAGTTCTTCTTTTTTAGATGCACCAAAAAGTCTCAAAGATGATGTGATAAAACAAGCTCAGTTTTTGGCAGATAAAGAGAAAGATATTTATGCAAAACTTGGTGTAGTTAGTGATAATATGCTTCTTTTTTGTGCTGGATTTGTAAGCTCTTTTAGTCAAAAATCCAAAGTTATTTTAGCAGGTGGTACACAGATGGCAGCTGTTATGTTGATCATAGATGCTCTTGGACTGTCACACAATGTAAAAAATATTGCTCTTATGACTACCAAATGGGTTTATGAAGATAAACACTCTGATATAAAAGCACTTTTAGAGTTATTGTCTGAACCTATTGATGCTTATTATGCGGATTTTGATTTTTCTGATGCAGATATTGAAGTTTTGAAACTATATGACAAAGGTGAAGCCAAAGAGGGAGTTGGTGCTGGTGGTGCATTGTGTTATGCTTACATGAAGGGATATAGTAAAGAAGAGATTACAAAAGAGGTTCAAAAGGTTTTAGTGGGATGAAAATCCTCTACTATGGTGGGCAAAAGAGTGGCAAAAGTCATCTTGCAGAAGAGAAGATTTTGTCACTCTCTTTAAAAAAACCTGTTTATATCGCTACATATGATGATAGTTATGATGATCATGAAATGCACAAAAAGATTGCCTTGCATCAAAAGAGAAGAGGGGATAGTTTTATCACAGTCCAAGAGCCTTTGATGTTACATGAAGTGGTTAAAGATGGTGGATTTTATTTGATAGATTGTTTGAGTATGTGGATATTAAATCTTTTAGAAAAACAGATCGATTATCAGCCTATTTTAGAAAAGCTTTTAAGTACAGATGCAACGATTGTATTTGTGCTAAATGATGTCAACAGAGGTATTATCCCAGATGGTGCTTTGAGTCGTCGTTATGTTGATCTTAGTGGTGTTATCGGGCAGAGTGTTGCTTTTGTCTGTGATGAAGTATATGAAGTAGTTTTGGGATTGCCAAAGAGGATTAAATGAAGGCATTTTTTGAGGGAGTGTTACTCTCTTTGGGATATTTCTCACAAATTCATTTTCCTTATCAAGTAAAAGAAGTTTCCAAAAAGCATTATGGATTTTTAGCCCTTGGGCTACCTTTTGTTGGATTGGTTCTTGGTGGGATAACGGTTTTACTTTATAAGGTATTATCTTTTTATGTTGATAGTATCTATGGTGGCGTAGTTTCTTGTGTTGTTTATTTTGCTTTATATGGGTTTATCCACCTTGAAGCTATGGCGGATATCATCGATGCTTATTATGCCAAACATAGTGGTAAAGATGTTTATAAGGTTTTAAAAGATCCAAATGTTGGGGCACTTGGTGCTATAGGTACGTTTTCATTTATGATTTTGAAAATAATAGCTATTGTATATCTTTTAAAAATGGCTTTGTTTTGGCAAATAGTTCTAGTCATGGTGTTGAGTCGTTTTATGGCTGTGGTGTTGATTTATAAAAGTAATTTATTTCATACAGATTCAAAGTTTATCTATAAAATGAAAGAAGGTATAGATCAAAAAAATCTCTTCTTACTTAGTAGCATGATTATAGTAGTAACATTTTTTATCAATTCTTGGTTACTGTTTCTTGCTTTGTTTATGACATATTTTCTACAACGTTTTCTTCAAAAAAATATTGGATTTTTAAATGGTGATGGTCTGGGTTTTGTGATTGAGATAGTGGAACTTTTTTTGTTTAATGTTCTGATACTTTTTTGATTTTGGTTTAAGGTTTAATTATTTCTCTTTTTGTCGATATGGTTTATATGACAATGATAAAAGGAGAATATACA
>Ga0256833_1003523_pt1 | contig 10677 bp, 6 predicted proteins | sample 356284metaG_FD_190535 | JGI IMG/M metagenome (GOLD analysis project Ga0256833, IMG submission 190535) | Hydrothermal vent microbial communities from Mid Atlantic Ridge, Atlantic Ocean - 356-284 | ecosystem: Environmental > Aquatic > Marine > Hydrothermal vents | place: Atlantic Ocean: Mid...
TTTGAAGGCACCTATGGCCTTTTCATCTATAGTACCGCTGACTAGCTTTCCGTTGACTATCCTTACGAAGGCATCATCTGGACATGCCTCGCCCCTCGTACAAAGACCTCTCCTCTGGCATATGGAGGCCTTGAAGCTCATGTTCAGGTCCTTTGGCAGTGCTAGGCTGAATATGTCCTTTCCAAGGTAGTATTTTACCCCATCCTTAACCTCAACAGGCTCAGGCAGGGAATCGTACTCTATGCCTTTCAGTATCCTTATAACCTGCTCCTCGGTGAACTTCGCATCTTTGTGGGTTAAGAAGAACATGCCTGTTATGTGGTCGTGTATGCCTCCTATAACCGGCCCACCGAATCTGGGAGAAAGTATGTTTTCCTGAACCTTCATTATTATTCTGGCCTCAGCCCTTGCCTCCTCACTCTGTAGGACATGGAGATTCATCTCATCTCCATCGAAGTCTGCATTATATGGCGGACACACAGCCAGATTGAACCTGAATGTCTTGTAAGGAAGGACTTTGACTTCGTGGGCCATCATGGACATCCTGTGCAGAGAGGGTTGCCTGTTGAACAGCACTATGTCTCCATCCTGCAGTTGCCTTTCCACTATGTATCCGATATCTACCTTCTCAGCCACTGTTTCCTTGTTCCTCTCAGTTACTTTGATTCTCCTTCCATCTGGCCTTATAACATAGTTAACCCCCGGAATATATCTGCCCTCTTCATCCACCGGATTATTTCCCCTTAGGACTAGCTCCTTTGCCTTCTCCAGATTGTACTGGTTTACCCTCAATCCAACTGTAAGCTCCCTTGCAGCAGCTATGGGAACACCCACCTGATTTATGGATAGATTCGGGTCTGGAGATATTACAGTTCTTGATGAGAAGTTGACCCTCTTACCTGATAGGTTTGACCTAAACCTTCCCTCTTTTCCTTTAAGCCTCTGCACCAGTGTCTTGAGAGGTCTTCCAGAGCGGTGCCTTGCCGGAGGTATTCCTGATGTCTGATTGTCAAAGTATGTGGCCACATGGTACTGAAGGAGCTCCCACATATCCTCAATGATCAGCTGAGGAGCACCGGAATCTCTGTTTTCTCTAACTCTCTGATTTATCCTCAGTATATCCACTAGCTTATGGGTAAGGTCATCCTCGGACCTGTCTCCTGATTCAAGGGTTATGGAGGGCCTCACCGTGACAGGTGGAACAGGAAGAACTGTTAGGACCATCCACTCAGGTCTGGCTACCTCAGGGTTTATTCCAAGAGGTATGAGGTCCTCATCAGGTATCTTTTCAAGGCGCTCCCTTATCTCCTTAGGAGACAGCTTATGCCCCTCTTCTCTGAATGTGTATGGTTTATCCAATACCAGTTTCTTCTGCTCTGCGCCACAATGGGGGCATATAGTCCTTGAAGAGGCATCAGCCACTATCTCCTTCGTTATCATTTCCAGATCTGAGAGGTCCCCGCCAAGCTCTTTAAGATTATCTACAACCTCTTTGTACTCCTTTATCTGGTCATCTGTTAGAAGTATTCTGCCGCAGGTGGAGCATGTGCTCTGAAGTAGCTTCTTTATCTCTTTGACATATCCAACATGAATAACAGGAAGTGCGAGCTCTATATGTCCAAAGTGGCCGGGGCACTCATCCACCTTTCCGCCGCAGGTTTTACACCTGAGACCCGGCTCTATTACACCCATATGCGGGTCCACAAGACCCATTTCCTTTGGAAAACCGTCCTCATCATAGGTGTCCGGAGTTATGACCCTTATTGCAGACATCTTTCTTATCTCATCAGGGGATAGGAGGGCGAACTTTATTGAGCCTATCCTTTTAAGAACGCCCACCATGGAAATAGTCGGGGCTCTCATCATCACACCTCCTCAAGCTGGAGTCTCATAACGACTCCAAGGGACATGAGTTCATCTCTCAGCAGCTTGAAAGCGTAGCTCACCTGCACAGGATGTATATTGGTCCTGTTTCCGCAGACTGGGCAGTACATGGCTCCCTTCTTATCCAGGATGGCTATATGCCCGCATTTTGGATTTCCGCAGACATAAACTATGGTACCATCAGACTGATCCAGAAGCCTGTCCTTGATAACCATCGCAACGCCATGGCCTATGAGGGTATCTCTTTCCATCTCTCCGAACCTAAGACCTCCCTGCCTTGACCTTCCCTCTGTAGGCTGTCTGGTAAGTATCTGTACAGGTCCACGGGACCTCATGTGCAGCTTTCCTGACACCATGTGGTGCAGCTTCTGATAATAGATTATTCCCACATAAATCTCAGCCTTAATCTTCTCACCTGTAATTCCGTCATACATCACCTGGGTTCCTGTGTGCTTGTACCCGTTCCTGACCAGAGCCTCCCTTATTGCCATCTCCCTCTCCCCGCTGAAGGGAGTGCCGTCAATAAACCTTCCTTCCATTGATCCAACGACTCCTCCGATCATCTCCAATATGTGGGCTACGGTCATCCTTGAAGGTATGGCGTGCGGATTTATTATTAGATCAGGAGATATTCCTTCCTCTGTGAAAGGCATGTCTTCCTGAGGCAATATGGCGCCTATGACCCCTTTCTGACCGTGTCTGGATGCGAACTTATCGCCGAGTTCAGGTATCCTCAGGTCCCTCACGACCACCTTAACCAGCCTACTTCCATTCTCTGACTCTGTTAACATGACTGAATCAACCCAGCCCCCTTCTCTTGGTCTAACAGTTGTGGATGATTCCCTGCGCTCCTGGGCAGCAAGAAAGTCTGCGCTCTCCTCTATGAACCTCGGAGGAGATGTCTTTCCTACCAGAACATCCCCTTCTTTAACAGCGAGCTCAGGGCTTATTATGCCGTCCTCTCCCAAATGGGCATAGGCCTCTTCGCCCCTAGCTCCCTTAACTCCGGGCCCGGGAATCTCAAAGTGGTCTTCCTGACCGCCCGCATATCTGCGCTCCTCGTCCTTGTATGTCCTGAAGAATGTGGACCTTCCCAGACCCCTGTCTACAGATGCCTGATTGAATATTATGGCATCCTGCATATTGTAACCTTCATGCGATATTATGGCAACCACGCAGTTCTGCCCAGCAGGCCTGCGGTTGTAGTTTATGAACTCCATGGTCTTTGTCTGCACCAGCGGTTTCTGAGGATAATGCAATAGATGAGCCCTGGTATCTGTCCTCATCCTGAAATTGGAAACAGCCAGGCCGAGGGACTGCTTTCCCATCGCTGCTCCCATGGTGTTTCTCGGAGATGAGTTGTGCTCAGGATATGGAACTATGCCTGTGGCCACTCCCAACATAAGGAGCGGGTCAACCTCCATGTGAGTGTGCTCCTTTGTTAAAAGAAGTTCTGTCTCAAACCTTCCTCCACATTTCTTGCACTCCAGCCTCGCTATGTTCTCTCCAGCACCCATGTTTATCCAGAGAACATCCTCTCTTGACAGATACCTGCCGCAGTGCGGGCACTTTTCAGGCACCTCATACGGATAAACCGCTATGTAGGTGTCCTCCTCCTCTTCCGCATCTATCCACTCTATTATTCCCCTTTCAACCAGATCGCTGAGCTTGAACTCTCCTTTTCTCAGAGCCTCAACTTCATCCATGGTTATGTCGGGCTTACCGTCCTTGAGAACTAGGAGCGCTCTCCTTATCCTTCCAGCGTCGGAGTTTATGAGGACTTCGTTCATGTGGTCGTCATACCTTACATTGACCTCATGAGATAGCATGTTGCTCCTTCTTCTTTCCCTTATGGCCTCAACCAACTCCCTAGGATTATCTATGGTTCCAACGAGGTCTCCGTTGACATAGACCCTGGCTTTTCCTGCCACATCCTCCTCCTTTTTCAGCCCCATGTCTTCAAGCATGTATAGAACTTCATTCTCGGGATAGCCCTCTGAGACATCCACGATGAGGGCGAGGTTCTTCACCAGACCGCAGTTCTGACCCTCAGGGGTTTCATTGGGGCACAACCTACCCCACTGTGTAGGATGCAAATCCCTTGCCTCAAAGTGGGGCTGTGACCTTGTCAAAGGCGATGTTACCCTCCTCATGTGTGAGAGAGCGCTCAGGTTTGATGTCCTGTCAAGCAGCTGAGATACTCCCGTCCTTCCGCCGACCCAGTTTCCTGTGGCCATGGCGTGCATTATCCTCTGGGTTAGGAGGTCCGGCCTTATAACAGATCTGATCTTTATGTCATCCCTCTTTCCGAGCCTCTCTATCTGGTATTTCAGGTCTGAAAGCAGGGCATTTACAGCCATTCTGAACAGGTCTTCCATGAGGTCTCCTGAGAGCTTCAGCCTTTTGTTGGCATAGTGGTCCTTATCATCGGGCTCTCTCTTTCCTATAGCCAGCTCAAGAACGCTCCTCGCCATTCTTCCGAGGAATATTGCCTTCTTCTTCCTGTCCCCCTTGCTTGATCCTAGGTGGGGAAGGAGGGCATTGTCCAGTATGGAAGATACCTTCTTCTCCCTGTACTCCTTGGCCTGCCCAGCTGCATATCTCCTCTCAAGGTAATCCAAAGCATCCTGAGTGGTGAATATTCCATTTGGTTTGTATGCTTTGGGATCGTGGATTTCCTCAAGATTGGCGTAGACTATGTTCTCCATCTCTGGCTCAGTAACTATGGCCTTGAATATCTCCTCGTCGCTGTCCATACCCAAAGCTTTCATAAGAACCATCAGAGGTATGGAGCCTGAGGCTGTTGGGACACTGACAGTGAGTATACCATCCTTCTTCTTTTCCATGAGTGTCAGTGCCCTGTACCCCTCTCTCTGTGAAAAGACCTTGGCGACCTCTATGCTCGTACCGTATCTCTCATCTCTTTCTACAAGTATCCTGTTTGGGGCCAGATCCTCCAAGGATATGAGCACTCTTTCGGAGCCACCTATTATGAAATAGCCACCCGGATCTAAGGGATCTTCAAACCTTTTTTCGAGCTCCTTTCTATACTCCTCATCTGTGAGCTTTCTCTGCAGCTCCTGCTCAAGGTTATCCCTGTGCAGGTTGCATTTAACAGATTTTACCATTATAGGTATGTTTCCCACAAATATCCTCTGCGGGTCTCTTTCAACCCCATTGACGGTTATAGTAAACTCTATTTCTACAGGGGCCACATAGCTAAGGTCTCTGAGCCTAGCCTCCATAGGTGTAATCTTGTGTGATGAACCGTTAGCCTCTTTCACCTGGGGCTGCCCAACAAATATGGTCGGACCTGAATCTGAATCTATCTGACCTGTTACAGGATCTCGCCTCCTTCCAACCCTTATGATTATCTCTGAGCCACCGACCCTGTCTGGATTTAGAACTATGGTCCCGGGTTCAGCGCCCTCTCCTATGCGTATGGTATCCAGAACCCTCTGCATCCTTGAATTTGGGTTTTTCTCACTGGCTATGAAGTCGTTAAACGAGGCTATGTGGTGGTTTACCACGCTCCTTTCCTTAAAGAATGCGTCTATAAACTCTCTCATTTCTAATCCTCCTTCTGTTTTAGCCCCTCACCACAACACGGTATGCTATGGATATGCCGGCGGTCTCGCTTTCCCTTATTATCCTTATTATTGTGCCTTCCTCTATGGTTCCATAAGCAGATTCTAGAACCTGAATGACGGGATCGCTCTTCCTTATCTTCGGGAGCTCATCCTTGCTTATTTTCATCTCTTCAAGTATCTTTTTCTCATTTTCTTTGCTAACTATCTGGTGCTCAGGGACGAGGTGGTTTACGAGTATATTTACATCGGGCATTTTGAGACCTCCGTTTTTTGAGCGGGCCTGTGGGGAATTTCGGCGCTCCTGCGCTTTCGAACCCCAGGCCGTCTGGTTAAAAGCCAGACGCTCTACCTAGCTGAGCTACAGGCCCGCTGAGAGGAAGAAGGCTTTCCGCAATATAGCATCACTTTAAAAAACTTTGCATTTCAAAATCCTTATTTTAAGCTCTACAACAAAACTCAAATAACTAAAATATTTTAAATTAAATTCAATTTGACATTTCATCTCAAGGTAGAAATCTATAAATAATGAATCTGAAAAAAGGATATAAATGCCCAATAATGAAAGAGTATGAAGTTAAGAAAATCTTTTATACCTAATCCTATACCACATATCTCCCGGAGAGCGCGGGTGTAGTGTAGTCTGGTTATCACTGGAGCTTGCCAAGCTTCTAACCCGGGTTCAAATCCCGGCACCCGCATATATTTTCATTAAAATTCTTGCAAGGTATCTTAGGTGATCTTATCCTACTTTAAAAATTTTAATTATATTTTTTAATATGAAAAGAAAAACTTTAAATAGTAAGTAGAGAATAAGTGACATATGCCAGTAACAGTGGAGGAATTAAAAGCACTATTGGAGCTAGAAGAGAGAGAACGGGGCATTAAGTTAGGAACATACCTATATAACCTAGGAAAAAAGGTGGAGAATGCAGATCCTACTAAAGACATAAGGGAATTGAGAGAGGACAGGCATGAGTTTCATAGTAGACAGTGATGTATTTATTCATGATTTATTGCACACAGAAAGGAGTGAAGAAGCAAGAACTTTCTTAGACAAATACACGGAAGAAATAAGTACCACAGCTTTGAATATTATGGAAATTGGCTCGGTCTTATCTCGAAAATATAGATGGAAGAAAAAGGATATAAATGATGTGGTAAATGTAATTAGAAAATCAATAAAAATTATAATCCCAAATGAATACGATATAATTGGTGCTCTGAACCTATCTCTGCAGTATTATCTTACTCCTATAGATGCATTGATGCTTACTATGGCTGAGAAAATGAAGACATCTCTGGTAACATTTGATAGAGAACTATTGAATTTTTCTAAAAGGGGATTTTCTGTGATATGTCCGGAGGAGTTGCAAAATTAGGAAAATATTTTTATTAGTAAATATATTAATATAAATCACTATTTTCAAATTCACAACCCTCAAACCTTATATCTGTGTTACTAATTTCATCTCTATGGTCAAAGCATCAGCCCCGGGAAAATTCATACTCTTTGGAGAGCATGCTGTGGTTTACGGAAAAGCTGCCATAGCCTTGGCAGTGGACATGAGGACTGAAGTTAGTGCGGATTATTCGTCCTCACTTCTGATAGATGGAAAGCCTCTTAAAGCCCACAGGAGTTTTTATATAAGAGAGATTATGAGGAGATGGGGAGGGAAACCCGTATCCGTTGATATAGATAGCAATGTTCCTCCCTCCTCCGGACTGGGCTCTTCGGCGGCTCTCACCGTGGCTATGCTCGGAGCCATGCTCTCTCTTGAAGGTTCTATAGGGAAAGAGGAGATAGCGAAGGAGGCTTTTGAAGTTGAATATAAGGTTCAGGACGGAGCCAGCCCAACAGACACCTCCACATCGACGCTTGGCGGGGCAGTTTATATCTCTCCTGAAAAAGAAGAAGGGCTGAAATGGACTGTAGAAAAGAATGGAAGGGTGTGGAACATACATTCGATAGAGACCCCTGAGCTTGGCTTTGTGGTTGGCTACACAGGAGTTCACGCCCCAACAAAGAAAATGGTGATGAGAGTAAGAAAGGCTGTGGAGAGTCATCCCTCAAACATGGAGAAAATTGAAAGAATAGGGGAAGTCACGATGGAAGGGAGGGAGGCACTCAAAAAAGGGGATGTTGTCCGTATTGGAGAGCTGATGGATGAAAACCACAGTCTGCTAAGGGGACTAGGAGTCAGCTGTAAAAGGCTTGAAAAGCTGATAAATGCCGTAAAAGACACATCTTACGGTGCGAAGCTCACAGGATCTGGAGGCGGAGGAAGCATGATAGCCCTAACTGATAGGCTGGAAGAGGCTGCTGAAAAGATAAAAAATGCAGGTGGAACCCCGTACATCGTAAGAGTGGATAAAAAAGGACTAATCAGAAAACTGTAAAATATGGAGGGTGATTGCGGCACATGATTGATTACACAGAGAGCTCAGGTGACCTAGTGGAAATAACCACGAAAAAAGGTGTTTACCGCGGCAGACTCCTTCCGAGGCACATGCTGAGCAGAGATGACATAATCATCGTAAAGCTGGAGAACGGTTATAATGTTGGATTTTCCACAGAAGACATAGTTTCAATAAAGACAATAAAAAAGGCTGAAGAGGTGAAATCTGTTAAAAGGGAGATTAGGAGGGGAAAAGGCCCAAAGATAACCCTTTTTGGAACAGGTGGAACTATAGCCAGCTATGTGGATTATCGCACAGGCGCGGTTCACCCAGCCATAAGCTCTGAGGACTTCCTCTTTTCTGTGCCTGAGCTTGCGGATATAGCGGACATAGATGCTGAGATGCTTTTCAGCGTTCTGAGTGAGGACATAACCCCTGAGCACTGGAAAAAAATGGCATTGGAGGCGGGAAAGGCCCTGAATTCTGGATCAGAAGGTGTGGTCATAGCCCACGGCACGGATACCATGTCATACAGCGCCTCAGCCCTTTCCTTCGCGCTCCGCAACCTGAACGGCCCTGTTGTTTTTGTCGGATCTCAGCGCTCCTCGGATAGACCCAGCTCCGATGCTGTGATGAACCTTCTCTCTGCAGTAAGGCTGGCTACATCAGACCTTGGAGAGGTGGTCATAGTTATGCACGCGAGCAGCAGCGACGATTACTGCCATGTTCACCGTGGAACCAGAGCGAGGAAGATGCACACATCCAGAAGGGACGCTTTCAAGAGCATAAACTCAGACCCCATAGGAAAGGTGACACCTGAGGGATATGAGCTGAAAAACTACAGAAAAAAATCGGAAGGTGATGTGGAGATATTCCCCGAATTTGAGGAAAAGGTCGCTCTCATATGCGCATATCCGGGACTGAGCGCTGAAACTCTTGAGCATATAATCTCCGAAAACAGGGGAATAGTTATAGCGGGAACAGGGCTGGGACACATAAAATCATCCATGATTCCAGTTATAAAGGAAGCTGTTAAGGATGGGAAACCTGTGGTAATGACCTCTCAGTGCCTTTACGGAACTGTGAACATGAATGTTTACTCCACAGGAAGGTCTCTGCTGGCCGCAGGAATAATTCCCGGAGGAGATATGCTACCTGAGACAGCCTATGTTAAGCTATCATGGGCTCTGGCAAACATTGATTTGGAGGAAATAGGAGAGTTTATGAGAAAGAACATAGCAGGAGAGATGGAAGAGAGGAGATTCCTATGAAGGCAGATTATGAGATTGCAAACGAGGCTGAGCTTAGGCCCATAAAGGAGATTGCGGAGAGCGTTGGCTTTCTGGAAAATGAGATAGAACCCTATGGAAACTACATTGCAAAGATATCCTTGAAGGCGTGGGAGAGGCTTAAAGATCGCAGAGATGGAAAATTAATACTTGTTACAACCATAAATCCCACTCCTGCAGGAGAAGGTAAAACAACCATGACCATAGGCCTCGCACAGGCCCTTGCAAAGCTGGGAAAAAAATCGTTTATAGCCATAAGAGAACCCTCTTTAGGCCCTGTTTTCGGGATAAAAGGAGGTGCTGCTGGTGGAGGTTATTCCCAAGTGCTTCCCATGGAGGATATAAACCTGCATTTCACAGGGGATATACACGCGATAAGCGCAGCCCATAACCTTATTTCTGCGGTGCTGGACAATCACCTACACTTTGGAAACTCCCTCAACATAGATTCAAGGAGGATACTCTGGCCAAGGGTCATGGACATGAACGACAGAGCCCTTAGAAATATAGTGGTTGGTTTGGGAGGGCCATCTGACGGTGTGCCCCATGAGAGCTCCTTTTCAATCACCGCCGCATCTGAGATAATGGCGATACTCTGCCTATCAACCTCTCTCAAAGACCTGAAGGAGAGGATTGGTAATATTGTTGTGGCCTATGATAGGAAGAAAAAGCCCATAACCGTCAAAGACCTGAAAATAGTAGGAGCGGTTGCATCCCTGCTTAAACATGCCATAAAGCCGAATCTGGTTCAGAGCATAGAGGGTGTGCCTGCTTTTGTCCACGGAGGTCCTTTTGCAAACATAGCCATGGGCACAAACAGCATAATATCCACGAAAATTGCACTTAAACTTGCGGATTATGTGATAACTGAGGCTGGATTCGGAGCAGACCTAGGGGCTGAGAAGTACTTCAACATAGTTTCAAGGGTTGCGGGATTCAAGCCAGATCTGGCTGTTGTGGTTGTGACTGCGAGAGCCCTGAAATACCACGGCGGAGTTAAGGACCTTCAGAAAGAGAACCTCAACGCCATAGAGCGGGGCTTTGCAAACCTCAAAAAGCACCTGCAGAATATATCCCTTTTCGGAGTGCCTGTGGTTGTGGCGGTTAATCGCTTTGAAGGTGACCATGAAAGCGAGATAAGGAGGATAGTTGAGCTTTGCGAGGGAATGGATGTTCCAGTTGCTGTGGCGGATGTGCATTCAAAAGGAGGCGAAGGTGGAATTGAGCTGGCTGAAAAGGTCATAGAAAACTCCGGAAAATCCTCTTTTAAGCCGCTTTACCCCCTTGATATGCCTCTCAGAGAGAAGATTGAGATTATAGCCACATCCATATACGGTGCCAGAACGGTGAGTTTTTCCTCAAAGGCTGAGAAGGAGATGGAGCATCTTGAGTCCCTCGGTTTCGGGAACCTGCCCATCTGCATGGCAAAAACCCAGTACTCACTATCAGATGACCCTAAAAAGATAGGGGTGCCTAAGAGGTTCAAGATAAAGATAAGGGAGATGAGGATATCTGCA
>Ga0256833_1003524_pt1 | contig 10674 bp, 9 predicted proteins | sample 356284metaG_FD_190535 | JGI IMG/M metagenome (GOLD analysis project Ga0256833, IMG submission 190535) | Hydrothermal vent microbial communities from Mid Atlantic Ridge, Atlantic Ocean - 356-284 | ecosystem: Environmental > Aquatic > Marine > Hydrothermal vents | place: Atlantic Ocean: Mid...
CTGCTCCACCGGATCGCCAGCGTCGCGCAGTGCGATGAAGTTGACGCCCTTGACCACGCGGCCATCTTTCACGTCCAGGCAGGGGATGATGCGTTTGGCTAACATAGAATCAGGGATTTCGCGTAGCGAATTGACTATCTGGGATGGGTTTTAGCCGCCAAACCGCACAAAATGCAACGATGAGTCTGGCAGCGCGTCACCCTTGACCATGTTGGTCATGGATTCGGGAAAGAGACGGAAGCCATGGGACAGCAGCGCGGCGCTGGCGAAATCGGTGGTGAGATCGACGGAGAATCCAAAGGGGCTGCGCTGACGCGAACGGACCCACAGCCGCAGATGCTCCAGCGTCCACAGCTTGTCGGTGAGGGTGAGTGCGGGGTGAAAGAGCAGAAGTTTCCCCTCGGCCCAATCGGCGTTGGGGAGAAAATAGGCCAGGGCCAGAGCCTGCAGGCTACCGTCTCGCCATAGCAGCAGCGTTTCGGCGAAGGGCTGCTGTCGGGCCCATCGCACCCAGGCGCTGTAATCCAGCCCCACCGCGATGTTCTGACACAGGGCGCGAATGGCATTTTGCACCCGGTTTTCTTCTGCGGCGGAAGTGGAGGCGTAGAGATGAGCGTAAAAAGGGGATGCGCCATGGATGATGGGGCGCGCCGTATCGCGATAGGCGTAGACCGAAAGGCCGCCAAGATGGTACCCCTGATGCAGATAAAAAGCCAGATTGTCGATGGCCATGGGCCAGGTCATCAGTCCGATGGCCGTCACCCCGCGGGCGGTCAGATAAGCCTCGGCGTCGGTCACGGCCTGGCGGCCCAGCCCCCGCTTTTGAAATTGCGGATGCACGGCCAGGGTGTGAAACCAGCCCAGACTGCCATAGCTGCGGCAGACGTTCAGGGTGAGCAGCTTATCTCGCCACAGGCCCACGCGTACGCCTGCCGCTTCGCGACTGACATAGCTTTCGATTTTGGTTTCGTCGTAATGACGCCATTTTCGTATCCGCGAGTTTTCTCCGTAGATTTTCCGCACCTTGGGGGCATAGGCTGCATCCACCAGGGCGCTGGCAGCGGGGATTTCTTCGGGGCGGATGGGGCGGAAGCTGAGGCGCATGAAGTCAGTAAGCAATGAGCAGTAAGCAGTGAACAGTATTCAGTGAACAGTATTCAGTGAGCAGCGGGGGATCAGCGGGGGATGAGACGCAAGGCCTGGGCGAGGGTGAACCGGCCCGTGTAAAGCGCCTGGCCCACGATGACGCCTTCGACGCCGTCGGCCTCGTGCGCTGTCAGCGCCCGGATGTCCTCCAGACTGCCGACGCCGCCCGAGGCGATGACGCGCAGGCCGCTGGTACGGGCCAAATCGACGCTGGCCGCCACATTGACGCCCGTGAGCATGCCGTCGCGGCTGATGTCGGTGTAGACGACGCGCTGCACGCCGGCTTCTTTCATGGCCCGGGCGAGATCAACGGCCCGCACATCGCTGGTGCTCAGCCAGCCGTGGGTGGCCACCATGCCATCGCGGGCGTCGATGCCGATGACAATGCGTTCGGGCCCGAATCGGGCCAGGGCTTGCACCACGATGGCGGGATTTTTGACGGCAATGGTGCCCAGCGCCACACGCGTCGCCCCCAGCTCCAATGCGCGGGCGATGTCGTCCGGCGTGCGCACGCCGCCGCCGAACTGGATGGGTAACTCGACGCTCTCGCGGATTTCGCGCAGGCGCTGCAAATTGATGGGTAGCGCTGCATCTTTAGGCGCGTCGCCGAATGCGCCGTCCAGATTGACGACATGCAGCCAGGCGGCGCCCTGTCGGGCCCAGCGCCGGGCCATGGCCGCGGGATCGTCGCTGAACACGGTTTCGGCGTCGGGCGCGCCCTGTTTCAGACGCACACAGCGCCCGCGTCGCAGATCGATGGCGGGGAAAATGGTGATCATGTGGAAAGCGAGAGGGGAGAGCCAGGAGCCGCTTTTGAAGGCGACTGGATGATCTTAACGCAAAGTGGCGGAGAGTTCAAACTGTCGGTGCGCTGATTCTTCTGGCGGGAGGCCGTTTATTGCCCTGATGCGCTCCCGCGCTGAGAGGCGGAAACCCGTTGCGCATCCATCGCTCACACCGCCGCATCGGCTGGCACGCCCGCGAAGTGGCTAAAAGAGATATCCAGGAGGTCGTTCTATCTCGATTAGATTGCCCGATCGGATGGCGATGGAAGTTTTTTCACCCGCCGCGCCGATGATGATTGGTATGGGCGCGTCCCCATCGAGCCACAGGAGTAAGACGGCAGGACTCCATGATTTCTCAGATTATCTCCGCCGGGGACGGTTTCGCGGCATAAGCCGCAGCCAGGGTGATGCCCAATTGTCCCAGCCAGTAGGCGATGATGACCGCCACGCCGGCGAAGGGGATGTTGTAGATGAATAGCGTGATGGCCAGCAGGGAGTCGCTGGCCAAAAAGAGCGCCGCTCCGATAATCCCCGCCCGGGCCGATTGCTGATTGACGCCCGGCGCCTGATAGCGAGCCGCGGCGCGCCATGCCATGGTGGTGATGACCAGCACATAGATCATGACCGGCAGGGCCATGTCTTTCATATCGCCTATCTGCAGGAAGCTGTAAAGGGCGAGGCCGTAGAGATAAAGAAAGACCGCGTAGATAGGTTGCAGGCGGCGGCAGTCGCTGAGAAAGGCGAGAACGTAGAAGAGATGCCCCAGCAGGAAGGCGATGAGTCCCGGCAGGAAGGCGTCGGGCGAGGATTCCAGCAGGATGTCGCCCGTCATGCCCAGCAGCAGGCCGATGACGACCAGCCACTGGAACAGCCGTTTATCTGATAGCGTCAGCAGATAGATGGCCATCAGCAGCACCGGGATGGGCTTCGCGACCATTCGCAGCCAGAAGATATCGGCGGTGCGACCGGCAATGAAGGTGACGGCGGCGATGAGGCCGATGGCGAGCAGGAGTTTGGTGCGGGTGGTGATGGCGTTTTTGGGGAGCATGAGGCCTCCACGTGGCGTGGGAAGATATCTGTGGTGGAAGTGGTAAATTGGGACCTGCCAGCCCATACGGTGGGCGGGCGCGGCCACTGGTTAGCGGTCTGATTTTTCTTCTTTTTCTTTTTTCTTCATTTCTTTCAGGCGTTTGTTGAATAACTCATAGCCGCCTATGCGTAGCAAAAATGAGGCCAGCGACAATGCGCGTTGTTCGTCGGGGTATTTCTGAAGTTTCTCGATATATTTCTCCGCCCGTTCGTCTTCTGAGGATCGGAGGATGGAGGCGTGGGCGAGGAGACGCAATTGATGTTCCAGATCTGGGATCGGCAATTTGGATGCGTCATCCAGCAGGCGGATGCGTTCCACCGCCAGTGTTTGATCGATCTGCTCCCGACAGAACTGCTGAAATCGTCCATAGAGATCGGATAAGGAGAGTGAAACGGCCTCTCCCGTTTCGGCATTTAGTGGCTGAATGAGGTTGATACGGGTGCGGATCAGGGCTTGCCAGCCAATGCCCGCGGCAAAAGCCACCAGCCACGGATCGCTGGTTTGCGGAACCACAAGTTGCACCAGGGCATAGACCAGCATGGCAAATGCCGCATTGACAAGCACAAATAGCGCCGTCCATCCCGTCCTCAGCGCCCGCCCCACATCCCCACGGAACGTCTGCAGGATCTCGGCCAGCGCCCAGGCGACGGCCAGTGTAAATACCAAAAGATAAGGCCCGAAAACGGCCCAGTCGAGGGATTGGCTGCTCATCCCCATTCTCCTCTTTGGCGCATCATGACTGTTTTTTATCCTGAGAAGGATCAATGTCAGATCAGAGATTCAGTTCCCGCCTTCCCCTGGGCGTCAGGGCCACCAGTTGCCCGCCGCGAATCTCGCGCACGGTAATGACTCCCTCCCTTTCCATTTGCTCCAGCAATGGCGCAATCTCCTCGGGTAATGAGAGCGTCTCGGCGGCCAGCTCGATGGGCAGGGCCGGGCCTCGCTGGTGCAAAGCCATCAGGATATCGCGCCGCAAACGCGTGCGCTCCTGGTCTTGTTCCAATTGCTGCGACATTTGCTCCAGCGCCAGGCCCGATTGCTCCAGCGCTTTTCGTTTATCACCCTCTGCCGCCGTGGCCAATTGACGGCTGATTTCGCTCAACTGTTTGGCAATTAACGAAAGAGGTTGCGCCGCGTCGGGCTGCATTGACTGATCGGGATGAAAGGCTGTTGTGACGGACATGCTCATGCTCCGTTTGAATTCATGTTCCTATCCCGCGTGCTATCGGATGGGATGTGATGGATATTTCGTCATTTTCATTGTATCACCCAGATCGATGAACGGCAAGAGCGGTTTTTTACTCACCTGGCGATTTGCCACAGCCGCCCGAGGGTTTCTTCCAGACGCTGGCCCAGGGCGGGCCCGCGGGCGGTGGTCACATCGTCCTCATTTTCGAAGACGGCGTAAGGGACTTTGACGCCCTTGATGGTGATGTATTCCGGGTCCCCGGCGCTGAATTGTTCCCAATCGCTTTCCTTGTACATCTTCTCCAGCTTTTCATCGGGCACGCTGTGCTCCAGGATGCTGTCGGGCCGGTCGGGGTTGAAGCGGCGGCGGTTTTTGCGCAGCGACTCCTCCCACGAGACCTTGAGATAGAGGATGGCCCCGTGACGCAGCGTGTCCTCGGAAAAGTGCTGGAAAGCCTCGCTGAAGCCGCCGTGCTCGCTGCCGCGGGCGAATTCGATGATGACGCTGTGCGTTTGATGATAATTCGGGTGGTCGCGCACCAGCTTGTGGTATGCCAGGTCCAGCCGTTCGATGAGCACATGCCAGAAGTAGTTGTGCAGGAAGTAGCCCTGGTCGTCGGTGTGCAGCCGGGGCTTGCCCATGCGGGCGAGGATGGCGTCTTCTTCGAACCAGGCCCAAATCATGGGGAAATCATCCAGCTCGTCGAAGGCGCCGATGTGAAAGCGCGCCCGGCGTTGGGCCTCAGGCGTGCGCTTGAGATAATCGATGATCTCGCTTTTGCCGGCTGCGGGCCGGGCGATGAGAAAGAGAACATCGAAGGCGTCATGGGTGATGGTCATGGCCACTCTCTTTTGTGATGTGTGGGAACGTGACGTAATGCGTAAAACGTAATGCGTAATGCGTAAGGACCTCACGTTTCACGTTTTACGCATTACGTTTTACTGCTTACTGCATTCCCAGCATGGCCCGCAGGTCATCCTCCGAGATGATAGGCACGCCCAGTTTTTGCGCTTTATCGAATTTGGAGCCGGGATTCTCGCCCGCCAGCACGTAATCGGTCTTGTGCGAAACGGAACTGGTGACCCTGCCGCCGTAGCGTTTGATGATCTCGGTGGCCTCTTGCCGCGTCCAGGTGGGCAGGGCGCCGGTCAGCACAAAGGTTTTGCCCGCCAGCGGCAGCGCCTCGGGCGGCTTCTCCTCCTGGGGCAGCGCCATCTGCAGGCCGTAGGATGCCAGGCGGGCGACTGTGCGCTGGTTGGCGGGATGCGAAAACCACGCCCGCACCGATTCGGCGATACGCGGGCCCACGCCCGCCAGTGCGGCCAGCTCCTCCACCGAGGCCCGGGCCAGCGCGTCGATGGCGCGGAAATGGCTGAGCAGCAGTTCGGCGGTGATGGGCCCCACAAAACGGATGCCCAGACCTGTCAGCACCCGGGTGGCGGGTTGCCGTTTGGATGCCTCGATAGCGTTGAGGAGATTGCTCACCTTCTTCTCGCCGTAGCCCTCCAGGGCCAGCAACGCTTCCCTGTGGTCTTTCAGGGCGTAGATGTCGGCGATTTCCTTGATGAAGCCTTTTTCGTAGAAAAGCTTCGCTTGTCGCGGGCCAAAGCCCTCGATATCCATGGCCGGGCGGGAGACGAAGAACTCGACGCGGCGCACCAACTGGGCGGGACAGGCGGTGTTTTCGCAATAATAGGCCACCTCGCCCGGATAGCGCACCACGGGCTCGCCGCAGGAGGGGCAGCGTTCGGGCATATGCCACACTTTCTCATCGCCCGTGCGCAGTTCCTTCACCGGGCCCATCACCTGGGGAATGACTTCGCCCGCCCGGCGCACGATGACCATGTCGCCCACGCGGATGTCCTTCTCGGCGATGTAATCGGCGTTGTGCAGTGTGGCCGAGCTGATGGTGGCCCCGGCCAGATAGATGGGCTCCAGCACAGCGCGCGGGGTCAGCACCCCGGTGCGGCCCACCTCCACCACGATATCCAGCAGGCGGGTGACGGCCTCGGCCGCGGGGTATTTGTAGGCCACGGCCCAGCGCGGGTCTTTGCCCGCAAAGCCCAGCACATCGTGCAAGGCCAGCTCGTTGATTTTGATGACCAGACCATCCACCTCGAAGGGCAGCTTGTCTTTCTCATCGGCCCAGCTCACGCAATAATCCACCAACGCATCGAAATCCTCGAACAAGCGGCAGTAATCCAGAGCCACGGGAAAGCCCAGGTCTCGCAGCCAATGCAGGGTCCGCCACTGGGTGGCCGGGCCGTCAGCGCCCTCGATGAGCACGATGTGATAGACCAGCACATCCAGCGGGCGGGAGGCGGTGACGCTGGGGTCGAGATTGCGCAGGGCCCCGGCCGCGGTGTTGCGGGGATTGACGAACTCCTTGCCCAGTTTCGCTTGTTCAGCCTGAAAGCGCTGGAACTCCGCCTTGCCCATGTAGGCTTCGCCCCGCACCACCAGCCGTGGCGGCGCGGGCGGGCCCTCCTCGGTCAGGGGAATGTGCAGGGGCAGGCTGCGAATGGTGCGCAGGTTATTGGTGATGTCCTCGCCCACCAGGCCATCCCCTCGGGTCGCGCCCAGCACAAAGACGCCGTTTTCATAGTGCAGCACCACGGTCAGCCCATCGATTTTGGGCTCCACCACCCAACTGACTTTCGCCCCGGGCGGCAGCAGCTTCTCATAGCGCTCTTTCCACGCCCGCAGCTCCTCCGGGCTGGTGACGTTGCCCAGCGAAAGCATGGGTGCAGGATGTCGCACCTTGGCGAAGCCCTCGGCCGGGGGCGCGCCCACGCGCTGGGTGGGCGAGTCGGGCGTGATCAGCTCGGGGTACTGCTGCTCCAGCCGCTGCAACTCCCGGAACAGCATATCATATTCCTCGTCCGACACTTCTGGCCGGGCGAGGACATAGTAGGCGTAGCTGTAACGGTTGAGTAGCCGTCTCAGTTGGCGGACGCGTTCAACGACATCGGGGGGAGGCATGTTTCAGATGCACCCGGATTCGATCGACTGAAAACTGAACACTGAGTCGCCTGAAAAAAGTCTCACCACGGAGGCGCAGAGGGCGCGGAGGAAGAAAAAGGTGGAGGTTCGGAGGTCTTTTCTCTGTGAACTGCCATAATTTTCTCCGTGTTCTCCGTGTCTCCACTGTTGGCTGCAACAGGCGCTACTGTGCGGGCGTGAGATAATCCTGTACAGCCCAGCCAACATAACCTTTGGGCGTTTTCAACTGCCACCAGGTGAAGCCATCGGCCTCTTCGGGCCCGCCGATGACGGTCAGTTTGACGCCATCCTTGACCACGCGAACGCGTTTGTAGTCGGTGCCGGGCCCGGCCCGAAGCGAGAGCTTGTCTTTGCCCGTGCCGGTGACGATGACCGTCTGTCCGATGGTGAACTTGCCAGCGGCGGCTGGCGGCGCAGTCGTCGCGGCAGGGGGCTGGGCTGCGGGCGCTGCGGGCGTGGATTCAGTTTCACTGGCGGCGCCATTGGCGCTTGATTCCAGAGCCGTGGTGGGCAGGGCCGCGACCGTCGGCGTGAAAGTGGGCAGCGTAGACTGCGTTGGCAGGGAGGGAATCGGCGTGGGGGTGGGCTTTTTCGTCCTGCTTGAGCAGGCCCGAGCCAGCAGGAAGATGATGGCCAACACCAGCAGGATGACAATGGCCAGCCGCCACCAGTTTTCCCGCCACCAGTTGCCGTCATCATCGGGCGGCTCCTCCGGGGTCAACTCGGCGTCCGTGATGGGCGGTTCCGGCGGTTCGTAGAATGAATCATCCACATCATCCTCCGGCGGATCAAAATCGTCCGTCGCCAAAATGTCTTTTTCTGCGCCTTCATCATCCCAGTCCTGCTCAAAACCTTCCTCATCAGGAGCGGGCGTATAAACGGCCTCTTCGTCCATCTCGAATTCATCTCCCGTGGGAGCATCATTCCAGGGATCATTGCGGGGATTGTCGTCACTCATAGGGCTTTTCCTTGATAATGGGGGAATGGGGGAATCACCGATAAATCACTGTGATGTATTATACCATCTTTTGCCGAAACTGCTATAATGCCTGCGACAGGATACTTTATCTGTTTCGAAAATAAACGTTGGCGTCGTTTGCCGAGACGCTCTCGAAGCCAACATTGGCCTGGCGCACCACGTAATGCGTAAAACGTAAAACGTGAGGTCCTTACGCCTTACGCATTACGTTTTACGGGCTTGGCTGTCCCGCCAGATTGGCTTGCTCATTTTCATCCTTATTGGCGTGCAGCCGCTCATGGCGCCAGTTACGGAAATGAGTCTTATGCAAAGCTGGCGCACACTCCCCTGGCATCTCAAATAGCCCTTGCAGACCATCCTGCGTACGGCGCTGGCGGGAGCGTGATTGTCAGTCAGCTATTCCATTCAACAACGGAGTTGAAAGTAATGCTCACATCTATGACTATCCAAGAATTTTTGTCTGAGCTCGCCAATGGTTCCGCCACGCCCGGGGGCGGCTCGGCCGCGGGATTGGCGGGCGCCCAGGGCGCGGCGCTGCTTTCCATGGTGTGCAATCTCACCATTGGCCGCAAGAAATACGCCGGGGTCGAGAAGGAAATGCGGGCCGCGCTGGAGCAGGCGGAGGCGTTGCAACAGCGTCTTCTCGCGTTGATTGAGGAAGATGTGCGGGCTTTCGATGCGGTGATGGCCGCGTACAAGCTGCCCAAAGAAACGCCCGAGCAGAAAGCCGCGCGCAGCGCGGCCATCCAGGCGGGCCTGAAAGAAGCCACCCGCACGCCCATGGAGACCCTGCAGGCCTGCGTGGCGGTGTTGGAGCTGGCCCCCGCGGTGGTGGCCCACGGCAATCCCAATGTGATCAGCGACGGCGGAGCGGGCGTGTTGGCCGCCCATGCCGGCATGATGACCGCAGCGCTCAATGTCCGCATCAATCTCAACGCCATCAAGGATGACGTGTTTGTGGTGGATCAGAGCGCCCGCATGGATGAGCTCATCGCCCGCGGCGACGCGGCCAAAGAAAGCGCCTGGGCCATCGTGGCCGAACGCCTGGGGATGTAGCCCCCCTCGCCTCTTCGCCTCCTCGCCATGTCGCTTCCTCGCACTTCGCGCCTTCGCCCCCTGGCCGCGCTCAGCGCCTATCTGCTGCTGACCCTGGCGCTGACCTGGCCCCTGGCCCGATTTCTGGGCTCGGCCATCCCCGGCGACAGCTTCGACGGCTGGCAGAATTTCTGGAATCTGTGGTGGGTGAAGACGGCGCTGTTGGCGCAGCACATATCCCCTTACTTCACTGACCTGCTTTATCATCCCACCGGCGTCAGCCTGTGGTTTCAGACCCTTAACATCTTTAACGGGATCACCTTTCTGCCGGTGCAACTGGCGGGCAACCTCTTCTGGGCCTACAACGCGGTGGTGCTGTTCAGCTTCACCATGGCCGGGTTTGGCGGCTACCTGCTGGGGCTTTATGCGCTGCGGCGGGCGGGCGTCAGGCCCGGCTTCACCCTGCAAGCGGGCGCTTTTCTGACGGGCGTCATTTTCACTTTCTCGCCCTTCCACTTCGCCCACCTGCTGGGCCACATGCAGGTGTTCAGCCTTCAATTCATCCCTTTCTTTGTGTTGTATCTGCTCAAAAGTCTGGAGCAACCCGGTATCCAGCATCACGCCCTGATGGCGGCGCTGTTTCTGATTCTGGCGGCGCTGTGCGATTGGTATTTTGCGCTGTATCTCGGCTTTTTCACGCTGGTGGTTCTGCTTTGGCTGCTCGTTCAGCGGCAGTTGCGCCCGCGGCATCTGCTGGCCCTGACCATCATCTTCGGCCTGACGCTGCTGGTCACTGCACCGCTGCTGGCGCCCATGGTGCGCGAAAGCCTGCGTTACGATTTCATGAAGCCGCCGCCCGGGCAGATCGTGCAACTCAGCGGCGACGTGGCCGGATTCTTCATCCCCTCGGGCCAGCACAGCCTGTGGGGGGCGTGGGCCGCGGCGTTGCGAGCGCCTCTCAGCGCCAGCCCGTCGGAAAATACGCTTTATCTAGGCCTGGCGGCGCTGGTTTTGGCCGGAATCGGCTTGTGGCGCTGGCGCAGCCGGTTGGGCCTGTGGCTGCTGGCTGCGGTCATCTTCGCCCTCTTCGCGCTGGGCCCGCGGCTGCATTTCTACGGCGAGATCACCGGCGTCCCCCTGCCCTACGCCCTGATTCTCAAGCTCCCCTTCGTCAGCATCGCCCGCACCGTGGCCCGCTACGATCTGCTGGTGATGCTCAGCCTGGGCGTGCTCGCGGGCGCGGGCCTGGCTGCGCTGGCGGGACGCATGAGCGGGCCCGGGCCTGCGCTGGCGCTGTCTGCGGGCCTGGTGGCGCTGGTTCTGCTGGATTTCGCGCCTGTTCCCTATCCCATCAGCCCCCCCGACACCCCCGCCTTCTATCAAACCCTGGCCGCCGACCCTCGCGGCGGCGGGGTGATGAATCTGCCCATGAACTGGGACCGCCCCG